>Ga0126372_10000307_pt1 | contig 16256 bp, 18 predicted proteins | sample PanSoiMetaPlot_6_FD_92762 | JGI IMG/M metagenome (GOLD analysis project Ga0126372, IMG submission 92762) | Tropical forest soil microbial communities from Panama - MetaG Plot_6 | ecosystem: Environmental > Terrestrial > Soil > Tropical forest > Bulk soil | place: Panama | collected 2016-02-17
CTCCATCCCGGTGCCCTGCATGTCCCACCCGAGGAGGAAATATGTCTGTTCGTCTTACCGTGTCCCGCCGGCGCTGGGTCGGCTTGGCCGGCGCAACGCTGGCCGCTGTGGCCCTGACGGCGACGCTGGCGACGCCCGCGTCCGCCACCCCGCCCAACATTCCCAGCAAGTCCACCGCCCAGGCCGAGCTCAACGCCCTGACCGTCGCCGCCGAGGGCTCAATGACCGGCTACTCACGCGACTTGTTCCCGCACTGGATTACCATCTCCGGGACCTGTAACACGCGGGAAATGGTGCTCAAGCGGGACGGGACCAACGTCGTGGTGGGCAGCGACTGCTATCCGGACTCGGGGAGCTGGTTCAGTCCCTATGATGGCGTTACCGCATACATTGCGTCCGACATCGACATCGACCATGTGGTACCGCTGGCCGAGGCGTGGCGCTCGGGGGCCAGCAGCTGGACCACCAGCACGCGGCAGGCATTTGCCAACGACCTGAACTACCCGCAGCTCATCGCGGTTACCGACAATGTCAACGTGGCCAAAGGGGACAAGGACCCAGCCTCCTGGAAGCCGCCGCAGACATCCTATTACTGCACCTACTCCAAGATGTGGATTCGGTCCAAGTACCACTGGGGCCTGAAACTGCAATCGAGCGAGAAATCCGCGCTGCAAAGTATGCTCAACACCTGCTCGTCCTGACCATCCAACCCGGTATCGGGCTGGTCACACCATAGCCAGCCCAGGCCAACGTCAAGATCACACTTTGTCGCTATAGGTTACTTTAAGCAACCGTCCAGGTGGTTCACGACGCTGTGCGCTGCGAGGCCGGCCTGACGTTCCCCGCGCCGATCATGAAATAAACCACTGGGGGTGATTACCACGGTCCGGCACGGTTGACCCCACGCTACTACCAGATGTGATAATTGGACACACTGTGTGGTCTTGACGTTGTCCTGGCTTGAAGGTCGCTGCACTGAGCGGCCCCACGAGGAGTTTCGTGGGTAAGGTTAGGTCAAGATCACGCGGTGTGTCGGTTCGTCGCGTTAAGTTGGTGCGGGTGTGAACTTGGTGTTGTCCTGGCGCCCCGACCGGGCTGCGGCCACGGACCGGCTGGACTCATGGCGGTTCGGTCCAGTGTCGCGCATAGGGCTCGGACGGCGTGGCCGTCGGATGCCGAGATGGCCGCAATGTGATGTGACTGACATGAACCTCGGGCGAACGCCCGGCGCCCTCGCGGTGGTAGGAGTGCGCAGCGAGTCCCGCGCCGCCGAGGTCGGGATGAGCAACAGCGCTTGTCGTCCCGGACGGTGAGGGTCACCGATTCGGCACGTCAACAATCCCAGCTACACTGCGTAACCCCGCTGATCGCCCAAAATGCCTAACCAAATATTGAATCTAGCCTAATGTGAAGAGTCTCTTGTTGTAGAGCCGCGCAGTCAACGTGGATGGACCACGTCGTGAAGGGGAGGCGCCGCGCGGACTTGGCCTGGGGAGGGATGTGGCCTGCCGGATGGTGGCGGTCTGGCGTGATCGAGGAAACGGGCGTCACGGCGCCCTTCTTTCGGAGATAAACCGGAATTGCGGCGCGCCGGCTACCGATGCCAGCGTCTGGTACGAGTACACCGCGCCCGCCGACGGCCGGCGTCCTGGTTGGCACCGGCGGTCCGGGCAACTGATCGATCTGACCGTCGACCTGAACGGCACCTATGACATCCACGCCGGCACCGCGACCGTCAGCGGAACGGTCACCTGCACCGGCGGTACCAGCCTATTCTCCTTCGTGTATACCGAACTACGGCAGAAACGCGGCCGGTACACGGTCATCGCCAGCGGCGGCATCGATGTGACCTGTGACACCGTGACGCGTCCGTGGAGTATTCAGCTCTTGTCGCCGAACGGGCCGTTCGGCCACGGCGACGCCGCAGATTTCACCTTTGGAATCGCATGCGGTGTGTTCTTCTGCAGCGTGGACCGCGAAGACCGCAAGGTGCTGCTGAGTAAAGGCTGACTGACGATCCATTCACCGCGATCCCGGCGCACGCCACACCGCGCCGGGATCGCGGGCGTCGCATAAACCCACGCCCGTGGTCAACGAGCCCCACCGGCCCAGACGGACTCCAGGTGCGAGCACGCAGAACAGGTCCAGGTCACTGCCGGGGCGCTTTTAGTCAAGCATCGCCAGATGCCAAGATCGCAATGACGCCTCCCCCTGGTCGAGTTCACGCGCCTGCTCGTGCTCAGCCGTTACCTCGGCCCCGTAATTCCAGACTTGAGGGTCATTTGCGGCGACGACGGCGGGCCCGGCGGGACGCATCTACTAACGACGCGAACTGATCTGGTTCCAGGATGGGCCGTCCGCGCCAGGGTGACATGGAGGTCAGATCGGCATCCGCTGAGACGATGAGTAAAGCGCCGACGGCCAAGGCAAGGTCCAATATCCGGTTGTCCTCCCAGTCGGGACAGTCGGACACTTGCCGTGGAGGATCCAGTACGCCACCACCGGACGCATTGGCTATATCGATCATGACGGTAACGTACTGGTCGATCTCTTCGGTGGGAGTGCGTAGAACCTCGAAAAGCACGCGCCCGGTGTTTGACAAGATATGTGGCGATAGCCACAGGGCAAACTCCGCAGCATCGTTGACAATGCCGAGGCAGTCGGCACTCGGGTTTGAGGATGTAGGCGGCGGGGACGGCCAACTCCGATACGGCGACTCTCCTACCGCGACGGCTCGCACCAGAATGTTGACATCAAATACGACGGGCGTAGGTTCCGGCCCCGGCAGGCTCACGACCGCTTGTAGGCCGTCTGAACCCGCGCCAACAACGTGTCGTAATCCAACCCCATGGCAGCCGTTCGTTCAGCATTGCGTGCCTGCAGCTCACGCAGGCGCTCCGCCCGCGCCAAAGACTCCATGACCGGCAGGGTCGCCCTCAGATACGCCGAACGGTTGCCACCCCCGAAGTGCTCAACCAGCCGCTCCAGTCGCTCAAGGTCGTCATCCGCAACCGCGAACCCCATAGTCGATGTACCCACGTCCAGCATAGTAGTTCAACTGCACTTGGGGATGCAACCTGTTGTCAACATGGCGTGCCCAGGTGCAGGCCGCGGCTTCGACGGCCCCGCTCGACGAGCCCGCTGCTCGACTGGTGGTGGTGCGCTTCCGCGGTCACTGCTCAAAGGGTAGGGATGGAGCGCTCGGACGGCTTGGACGGCGGATGCCAAGATGGCCCGCATGGCGATGTGGCTGACACAGTATCCGCAGGCGAACGCTCTGCTGGAGGCTAACCCGCTGGCGCTGCTGGTCGGGATGCTGCTGGACCAGCAGGTGCCGATGGAGAAGGCGTTCGGCGGTCCACAGGTGATCAAGGAACGGTTGGGGCGGTTCGACGCCGACGCGATCGCGGAGATGGATCCGGACACGTTCGCGGCGATGTGTTCCAAGCCGCCGGCGATCCACCGGTTTCCGGGCTCGATGGCCAAGCGGGTGCAGGCGCTTTGCGTGTTCCTCGTCGAACGTTACGACGGCCGGGCCGAGGCCATCTGGACGGATGGGCAGCCGGATGGCGCGACGGTGCTGAAGCGGCTGCAGGAGCTTCCGGGGTACGGGCCGCAGAAGGCGCGGATCTTCCTTGCGATTCTTGGCAAGCAGTACGGCGTCACGCCAGCGGGATGGCGGGAGGCGGCCGGTCCGTACGGCGAGGAGGGTTCGTACCGGTCGGCGGCGGATGTGAGGGGGGAGGAGTCGCTGCTGAAGGTGCGGGAGTTCAAGAAGCAGGCGAAGGCCGCCGCGAAGGACGGCTGACGCGGCGCGGCCGCCAAACGGCCACGGATGGCCTATACGGCGCGGCCGCCGGAGCGCCGCGATGGTGGGAGGATGGGTGACGGAGGTGGTGCCGTGAAGAACTCGCCGCGGGACGACACCCCGGTTCTGATCACCGAGGCGGCGCCTTCGTACGACGACCAGCTGCGGTCGCGGCGGCGCAAGTATGCCGTGATGATGGCCATGCGGATCCCGTTCCTGGTCGCGGCGGCGGCCTGCTACCAGATCTGGTGGTTGGCGCTGCTGCTGGTGGTGCTGTCGGTCCCGCTGCCGTGGATGGCGGTGCTGATCGCCAATGACCGCCCGCCGCGGCGTTCGGAGGCGGTCAGCCATTACCGGTCGACGGGCAATGAGCGGCAGCTGGAGGCGCGGGAGCACCGGGTCATAGACGGCTGAGCTCGACGGCGACCTTGGCGGCGAGCGCGGCGTTGGCGAGCACGAGCGCGACGTTGGTCTCGATGCTGGCGCCGACGGTCGCGGTGTGGAAGTGCTCCAGGATGGCGGGTGTGACCTCGTTGCCGCGCAGGCCAAGCCGGCGGACGAGGGCGAGCCCGGAGGACAGGGCCGAGTCGTGAACTTCGGCGGCCAGTTCGTGTTCGGGCGGCACCGGGTTGGCCAGGACGAGCCCGGCCGGAGCGCCCAAAAGCCGGTGTGCGGCGAAGGCGAGGGCCGCGGCGCGGGTGGTGTCGACGCGCCACGGCAGCGGGTGGCCGCTGTCGCGCCGGTAGAAGCCGGGGAACGCGTCGGTGCCGAAGCCGAGCACGGGCACCGAGAGGGTTTCCAGCTGTTCGAGCGTCGCGGCGATGTCGAGGATCGACTTGACACCGGAGCACACGACCAGCACGGGGACGGCGGCGAGCGTGGCGAGGTCGGCCGACACGTCCCAGCTGGTGGATCGGTGTACCCCGCCCAGGCCCCCGGTGGCGAACACGTCGATGCCGGCGAGGCCGGCCACGGCGAGGGTGCCGGCGACGGTGGTGGCCCCGGCGGCGCCGCGGGCCACGGCCGGGCCGAGGTCGCGCCGCGACAGTTTGGCGACGTTGCCGAGGCAGAGCCGGTCCAGCTGACCGCTGTCGCAGCCGGCGATGGCGGCACCGTCGAGCACGGCGATGGTGGCGGGGACGGCGCCATGCGCCCGGACGGTGGCCTCCAGCCGATCGGCGACGTCTCTGTTGCGGCCGGCCGGCAGTCCGTGGGCGAGCAGGGTGGACTCAAGTGCGACGACGGGCCGGCCGGCGGCAAGCGCGTCGGCGACTTCGTCGCGGATGCGCAGCGGGATGGTCACGTGCGGCATCATTGTTCACGTGAGCCTGCAAACCCAGACACTGCCGGACACCGAGACCCGCCCCGAGGGCACCGACCGTACCGGCGACGATGATCCCAAACTGTTCCACTACGTGAGCAAGTCGAAGATCGCTGAAAGTGCCGTGCTCGGTACACACGTGGTCGCGCTGTGCGGCGAGGTGTTTCCGGTGACCCGCTCGCCCAAGCCGGGGTCTCCGGTGTGCCCGGAGTGCAAGCGGATTTTCGAGTCGCTGCCGCCGGGTGGCGAGTAGCCGCCGTTCAGCTGGCTGGTGCTGACGTCGGCGCGCGCTTGCGGCCGGACTCGGGGGGACCGGTGCGGTTGTCCGTACCGGACCTGGGGGGACCGGTGCCGGCGTCGGCACGCAGCCGCTCGGCCGCTCGTTCCATCTCAAGCCGGCGCCATCGCCGACGCTCGCGGCGGGTCATGTGGGCCGGCCACATCTCCTCGATCGCGTTGTTGAGTTGGGCTCCGGCCACGATGGCGAAGCCGATGAAGAACGTGAACAGCAGGAACGCGATGGGGCTGGCGAGCGCGCCGTAGGTGAACCCGGTGCTGGTCACCCAGCCAATGTAGAGGCGCAGCCCACTGCTGCTGAGCACGAACACGACCATGGCGAGCGCGGCGCCGGGCAGCCCCCGGTGCCAGGGCAGCTTTCGCGGCAGCGCGACCTTGTACAGCGTGGTGAGCGCGATGACCAGCAGCAGCCCCAACCCCGGGTAGTACAGCCAGCCGACCAGTTCGGAGACGTTGTTCTGGATCCGGTCGGGCACCAGCCGGGACAACAGGTCGGGCCCCAGCGCCAGAAGCGGCAGCGTGAACACGCCGATGACCAGCGCGACCAGGTACAGCAGCAGGCCGAAGATCCGCTGCCAGATGACGTTGCGGATCTCACGCTGGCGGTAGGCGGTGGTGATGGCGTCGACGAACGAGGCCATCGCCGACGAGCCCGCCCACAGCGAGAGCAGGAAGCCGATCGAGACGACGTCGCCGCGACCCTTGCTGAGGATGTCGCGCACGGTCGGGGCGATGATCTGGTCAACGACGTTCGGGCTGAACACGGTCAGGCAGAAGGTCAACGCCTTTTCCTCGACCTGCTCGACGGTCTCCGGGCCGAACCAGCCACCGACGTAACCGAGGCTTCCCAGCAGCCCGAGCAGCAGCGGCGGAAGCGACAGCGCCTGCCAGAAGGCGCCCTGCGCCGACATGCCAAAAATCCCGTCGGAGAACGCCTTCAGCACTGTGCGCCGTAGCACGCGCAGCACCTTGAACCGCGTGGCGGGGGCGGTCGTGGCGGAGCCGGCCTGGCGGCGAGGGTTCGGTTTCATCGCACGGTAAGCATGGAGTATCACCGGCCCACCCCGCAGCGGCACCCCTTGAGGTGCCGGTGCCGCCAGACGCTAGCTGCTGCCCTGCAAGGTCGCCGACAGCTCCCTCAGCCTGGTCTCGTGCTTGCGGGCATGATGTCCGCAGAACAGCAGCTCCGAGCCCGAGGGCAGCACAGCACGCACCATGGCGGCAGCTCCGCAGCGATCGCAGCGGTCGGCGGCGGTGAAATCCGGGCGGGTGAGCGTTGTAGTCATCTCTGACTCTCCCTCCGTCCCGGCGCCGATGTTCGGCACCCTCGTGTGACTCATAACTACCCCATGGCCGGGGCGGTTATGTCTTCCACTGTTCCAGACCCGCGGTGGGGCTGGTTTGTTCCCAACCCCTACCCGCAATGATAGTCACGGTCGGTGTCGGCGCGGGAGGCTAGCTGTCCACCCAGCATGCGTCCGATCTTAGCAGCCGTGCAGGATCTCTTTCGTGCGTTTGAAAGCAGCATCGTTGCTGGTAGACCCGGTGCCAGCACCAGTATTGTTCCTGCTCGGCGCGGTGTCGATGTACGCAGGCGCCGCGATCGCGGTGCTGTTGTTCGACGAGGCGGCACCGGCCACGGTGGCATGGTTGCGGTTACTCGCGGCATCCGGCGTGCTGCTGATCTGGCGGCGCCCGCCGGCGGCGGCGTGGCGAGGTCGGCGGCTGCTGCTGGCCGGCACGTTCGGCCTGGCCACCGCGCTGATGAACGTGGCGTTCTACGAGGCGATCGCGCGGCTGCCGCTGGGTACGGCGGTGGCCATAGAGTTCTGCGGACCGGTGGCGGTGGCGGCCGTCGGCTCGCGGACGGTGCGCGATGTCGCCGCGCTCGGGCTGGCCGCCGTGGGCGTGCTGCTCATCGCGGACGTGCAGTGGACCGGTAGCCGGGTCGGGGTGTTGCTGGCGCTGAGCGCGGCCGCGCTGTGGGCGGCCTACATCGTGCTCGGCAAGCGGCTGGCGCTCGGCGGGACCGGGTTGGATGACATGGCCGTCGGGTTCGCCGTCGCCACCATGCTGTGCTCGCCGCTGGGTCTTGGCAGCGGCCCGGTGTGGAGAGCACCGCGATTGCTGCTGCTGGCCGTCGGGGTTGGTGTGCTGTCCAGCGTGGTGCCCTACGTGCTGGATCAGGTCGTGCTGCGCCGGGTCGGCCGGGCGCGTTTCGCGTTGCTGCTGGCCCTGCTGCCGGCCACGGCCGCGGTGATCGGTCTGGTCGCGCTGGCCCAGATCCCGCGGCCGCTGGAGGCGATCGGCATAGTCGCGGTCGTCGCGGCGGTGCTGCTGCGCTCGCCGGAGCCGGCTCGTGGCGCGTCCCCCGTTTCGCACTCGCCTGGCTAGGGCATTCCTTGGGCGTGCTCGTACCGCCGAGCGCAGGCAAGGAGGCAGTGATGTCTACGGGCGCGATTGTCGCGATCGTTGTGGTAATAGTTCTGCTCGTGCTCGCGGTGCTCGTCGCCGTACCGATGACGCGCCGCCGGCAGCTGAAGTCGAGGTTCGGTCCTGAGTACGACCGGGCCGTGGAGGCTCACGACGACCGCGGCGCGGCCGAGCGTGAGCTGCGAGACCGGGAACGGCGCCATGCGGGCCTTGAGATCCGGCCGCTGCCCGCGGAAACGCGCGAGCGCTACGGCCAGCAGTGGGCTGAGCTGCAGGAGCGTTTCGTAGACGACCCGGGGTCAGCAGTGGCCGAGGCCGATGAGCTGGTCACGGCGTTGATGGCCGAGCGCGGCTACCCGACCGACGGCTACGAGCAGCAGCTCGCGGATCTGTCGATCGACCATTCCCGCACGCTCGACCACTACCGCTCCGCGCATGAGACGCGGCAGCGGGTCGGTGGCGATGGCGCATCCACCGAGGACCTGCGTGAGGCGATGGTGCACTACCGGACCCTGTTCGAGGACCTGCTCCGGCACGAGACGGCGCACTGATCGGAGGCCGTGATGTATCCGCAAACCGAGGGCGCCACCGACGATCGTCGTCAGGTGGACGTCGACGAACACCCCCACGATGACCAATTAGACGCCCAACGCGACGAGCGGCCGTACGGCGACACGTCCGCCGGCCAGCATGATTACGGCACCGGCGAGGCCGCTGACCCGGACCGGACGCACGGCGAGCCGGCCAGCGATCAGGATCGGACGGCGGAGCACGGCGAGCCGGCCGCCGATCGAGAGGAGCGCAGCGAGCCCGCCTGGGAGCACGAACGGGTATCGGAGCCCGCTGGCGGGCACGGATCTGCCGGCTACGCCGAGTCCGAGTTTGGCCAGCGGCCCGGAGACGACCTTCGGGATGAGTCCGCGGCGGCGTCTACGGATGACGCCGTGCGGGACGAGCCCGTGGTGGCGTCTACGGATGACGCCGTGCGGGACGAGCCCGCGGCGGCCTCGACGGATGAGGCGCCGGCGGACAGGCCGGCAGCGGAGGCGCCGGTGGGCGCGTACACCGGACCGGCCGAGCGTCCTGTCCAACCCGCCGACGTCTGGCAACTGTTCGCCGCCGAGGACGCCGACAACCTGCGGTCGCGGTGGTCCGAGCTGCAAGGCTCATTCGTCGACGACCCGAAGCATGCTCTCGATCAGGCCGAACAGCTCGTTGACGAGGTCGTCCAGACCGTGACCGACAGGTTCAACGAGCGCAGGAACGAGCTCCAGGGACATGGCTCGGCCGACACCGAGGACCTGCGGCTCGCCGTCATCCGGTACCGCGTGTTCTTCCGTCAGCTGCTGGGAAGCTGACCCCCGCAATCAGCAGGTGGCTGTGGTGTGGCTTCGGCCAGGGCACAGCCACCGCGCCGTCGCCGGGAACGAATGCTCTGGGCTGCCTCGGGCGGGGAACCGCTGTCCCGATGCCGCTCAACGTCGGCCCGCCCGGCTCCGAACGTGGCCAGCCGCTCCCACTGATCGACAAGCGCCTTATCAGGGCGCTGTGGCTTCAGCCGGAACCATGGCCGGTCGGCGTCCGGCCGTCTCGTACGTGGGTGAGTGCCTGGCTGGCGGCGTCGTGCACGAGCCGGATGTCGCTGCACAGGGCGAGCAGCCGGTATCCGATGTCGCGGTAGCGGATCGCCGCCTGCGCCGTGCCGCAGAAGATGCCTGGCAGTACGGCGTGGGCCAGGCACCGCCGCAAGATGTGCTCGATCGCGGCAGTGTGCGCGGCGTCGTCGGCATCTCTCGGGTCCAGGCCCATTGAGACGGCCAGGTCGCTGGGCCCCACGAACACCCCGTCGACACCGGGCACCGCGAGGATGCCGTCAAGGTGCTCGACCGCCTCGGCCGTCTCGACCATGACGATGCAGCGCACCGATGCGTCCAGCTCAGTGGGGGCTCCGGGGCGGGTGCGCAGCGCCGCCCTGGTGGGCCCCCAGCTCCTGGTTCCCGCCGGCGCGAACCTGCAGGCGCTGACGGCCGCACGCGCCTGCTCGGCATCGTTGACCATGGGCACGATCACGCCAGCCGCGCCGGCGTCCAGCGCCCACATGATGTCCGGCGGATGGTTCCACGGCACGCGGACGAGGGTGAGGCTTCCGCAGGCGTCCAGCCCCTGCAGCGTCTCGACCAGATCCGCCCGGGTGATCATGCCGTGCTGTAGGTCGATGCAGTACCAGTCGAAACCGGCCGAGCCCATGACCTCGGCGGCGAAGGCTCCGGGGATCGTCAGCCAGCCGCCGAGCATCGGCCCGTCGTCGTTTGCCCAGGTTCGCTCCACCGGCTGATCGTCGCAGAGCGGAGCCGACTCGGTGACCTCGGCCAAGTGGGTCGTCTCCAATAATGTCGGTGGGTAGAGGCATCATTCCGAACTACCGGCGGAGAGGAGGACACCATGGCTTCACAGACAACCTATGACGTCGAGATCGTTTCGCTGACCGAGGAGGAAGCGGTTGCCGCCTTCGATGCGCTAGCCCAGCGTGAGATGGGCATCAGCGGCGCGGAGTTCCTGCGTCGCTGGGACGCAGGCGAGTGGGTCGACGTCAACTGGGACACCGTGCGCGGGCTCGTTGACGTGTCGATGGCCCTGCCGCTCGTGCGGTGTGATGGCTGAATGCCCGGCCGCACTCCAGCGGACGCGGTCGCCGCGTTCCTCCGGCCCTTTGCCGAGGGCATCAAGCTGTTGGACGGCTACGCCAAGATCGTCGTGATGCCGCGACCGCCATACCGAAAGGGCATTCGGTATGGCTGGTCGCTGAACGGCGAGAGCGGCATGACGCTGCCCCAGACCGGTACCTTCTACGCGTCGATGACCTTCGAGGTGGTCGACTCGATCCCGGCGGAGCATGACGAAGGAGCACCAGGGTCTGTTCCGTTGCTCCACCCGCGGCTACAACTACAAGTTGTCGACCCCGAGGGGCGCCGACCTGTGGCGCATACATTGGCATCCCGACGGAGCCAGCCCGGCGAGGGGGCCTCACCTCCACATGCCTCCCGACCTCGAAAGGCACCTGCCCACCGGCAGGTCTACCTTCGAGCACGCGGTCGCCTGGCTGGTGGAGTACGACGCCCCTCTCCGCTGCGGCACGGGTGAGGTGAAGGGGCGTCTGGCTGAACTCGAAGCGCCCCATCTTCTCTACCGAACGTGGACGGCCAGCCCTGGCGAACCCAGGGGGTAGCAACAACGCCAAGCCCGTTCACCGAGCGAGTCGGCGGGCGATGCTCGGTCGGCGTCACCGGTTGAGATTCTTACCTTGCACGATCACGGGGCGAAGGAAGTGCGCCCGGCGCGGAGTCCGGCTTCGCCGTGAGCCCGCGCCGGACAGCCGGCCAGCAGTACCGTGCCCGCTTCAGGCTCAGTCCAGGTAGGCCCGCACTGGGGATGTCCCAACGGCCGTGCAGGTGTTCGCTGGAGCTGCGGTTCCTGTGGGGACTATTTGGTGGGCAGAGGCGGCTGTCCCGCGTGGGCGGGCGACCGTCTCAGTCGAGGTAGTCGCGCAGGACCTGCGAGCGCGACGGGTGGCGCAGCTTGGACATCGTCTTGGACTCGATCTGCCGGATGCGCTCGCGCGTGACGCCGTAGACCTGGCCGATCTCGTCGAGCGTTCGCGGCTGGCCGTCGGTGAGGCCGAACCGCAGCCGCACGACGCCCGCCTCGCGCTCGGACAACGTGGCCAGCACCGACTGCAGCTGGTCCTGCAGCAGCGTGAACGACACCGCGTCGACCGCAACGACGGCCTCGGAGTCCTCGATGAAGTCGCCGAGCTGCGAGTCGCCCTCGTCGCCGATGGTCTGATCCAGCGAGATCGGCTCCCGGGCGTACTGCTGAATCTCCAGCACCTTCTCCGGGGTGATGTCCATCTCCTTGGCGAGCTCCTCCGGGGTCGGCTCGCGCCCGAGGTCCTGGAGCAGCTCACGCTGGATTCGCCCGAGCTTGTTGATCACCTCGACCATGTGCACCGGGATGCGGATGGTGCGTGCCTGGTCGGCCATGGCACGGGTGATCGCCTGCCGGATCCACCAGGTGGCGTACGTGGAGAACTTGTAGCCCTTGGTGTAGTCGAACTTCTCGACGGCGCGGATCAGGCCGAGGTTGCCTTCCTGGATGAGGTCCAGGAACGCCATGCCGCGGCCGGTGTAGCGCTTGGCCAGCGACACCACCAGCCGCAGGTTGGCCTCCAGCAGGTGGTTCTTGGCCTTCTCGCCGTCGCGGATGATCCAGTGCAGGTCCCGGCGCATTTGCGGGGACAGGCGCTCGCTGGACTCCTCGGCCTTGCGGACGCGCTCGGCGGCGTAGAGGCCGGCCTCGATCCGTTTGGCGAGCTCGACCTCCTCCTCCGCGTTGAGCAGCGCGACCTTGCCGATCTGCTTGAGGTAGGCGCGGACCGAGTCGGCGGAGGCGGTGAGCTCGGCGTCCTTGCGGGCCTGCCGCAGCGCCTCGGACTCTTCCTCGTCCCAGACGAACTCGTCGCCCTTGCCGACCTCGGCATCGACCTCCTCGGTCTCGACCGCGATGTCCTCGATCTCGACCGCGGCCAGCTCACCGGCGTCGGGCACGACGTCGAGATCAGCGTCCGCGTCCGGCTCCACGTCCTCATCGGCCAGATCGATGGGCGCTTCCTCGGGATCGGGAGCGGCCGCCTTGGCTGCCGCCGGAGCCGCCTTGGTCTTCTTGGCCGGCGGCTTCCTTGGCGCGGCGGCCGTTGCCGGTGCCGCGGCAGCCGGTGCGGCGGCCGCCGACCTGGTGCCGTTGGTGCCGTTGTTGACGGGGGGTGCGTCTTCTGCAGCCGGGACGGACTCGATCTTGGCGCCGGCGTTGGCTGGTGCCTTCTTCTTGGCCGCCGTCTTACTGCGTTGCGACGACGAGCTGGTCCGTCGGGTTGCGGGTTCTGCGGCTGCCACGTACGCCCTTTCGCGACGTTTGATGCTGTTACGGGTATGGCCTGGCGGAGCGCGAAACCTCGCTGCGCGGCCGTGGTGAATCGCGCTCGGCGGTGGGGAGCTCCGTCGGCACTGTTCCATTGTAACGACGCGTGCGTGATCCGACGCGTCTTCGCCCCGGCCTAACCCGGAAATGGCTGGTGTCGGCTGGGTAAACCGCCGCCGCTCAGCCTGCCACGGCCAGCGCGGCGCCGACGATCCCGGCGTTGTTGCGCAGCGACGCTGGCACCACGGGGGTGCGGTTGTCCAGCAGCGGGAGCCACTTGTCGGCGTGCTTGCTGACCCCGCCGCCGACGATGATCAGGTCTGGCCAGATCACGGTCTCCAGCGCCCGCAAGTAGGTTGTGACTCTGGACGCCCACTGCGGCCAGGACAACCCCAGCTCATCGCGCACCGAAGCGGCGGCGAGGTCCTCGGCGTCCCGACCGTCAAGCTGGAGGTGGCCGAGCTCGGTGTTGGGCACGAGCGTGCCGTTGACGAACACGGCGCTGCCGATCCCGGTTCCGAACGTCAGCAGCACTGTGACGCCGGTGACGTCCCGGCCGGCGCCGTATCGCATCTCGGCGATTGCGGCGGCGTCCGCGTCATTGATCACGAGTACCGGTTCGCCGATCCGCGCGGTGAGCAGCTCGGCGGCGTCGGTGCCGATCCAGTCGTGGTCGATGTTCGCGGCGGTATTCGCCACTCCGGCCTTGACCACGCATGGCAGCGTGACCCCGAGCGGACCGTGCCAGTCGAAGCTCTGGACGATTTCGTCGATCACTTCGGCCACCGCCTCCGGCACCGATGGGTCCGGGGTGGGGATGTGCAGGCGCTCGCCGTTCAGCCCCCCGGCGTCCAAGTCCACCACGCAGCCTTTGACGCCGGAACCGCCGACGTCGACGCCGAAGCTCAGGTTGCCCATATCGGTCACTGTCTCCCCTCCACCATCCGCACTCCGGCCAATTGCAGGAGACTGGCCGGCGTGCCAACACCAGATCTTGCCCAGTTACGGTCGGTGGCGCTGCGGGTCGCCGTCGAAACCGCCGAGTTGGTCGAACAGATACGCGTGCGGGCCGTGCGGGACATCGACACCAAGAGCACCGAAACTGATGTTGTCACGGCCGGCGACCGTGCCGCCGAGGGCTTGATCCGGGATCGGTTGGCACGGCTTCGGCCGGGTGAGCCGGTGCTCGGCGAGGAGGACGGCTGGGGCAGCGGCGGCGCCGTAAGCGGCGAGGTCACCTGGGTGGTCGACCCGATCGACGGAACGGTCAACTACCTGTACGGCCTGCCGTGGTACGCGGTGTCGGTGGCCGCCGTGGTCGACTGGGAGCCGGTGGCGGCCGCCGTCGTCGAGCCGTCCTCCGGCCGCCGGTGGACGGCGGCCCGCGGCATGGGTAGCCAGCTCGGCTCGACGGCGCTGCGGGTCACCGGCACCACGCGTCTGGACCTGGCACTGATCGGCACCGGGTTCTCCTACTCGGCGCAACGCCGGGTGTGGCAGGCGCGGCTGGCCGCCGAACTGCTCGGCCGGGCCAGGGATGTGCGTCGAGGCGGGTCGTCGGCGCTGGAACTGTGCTCGGTGGCGGCCGGTTGGCTCGACGGTTACGTCGAGCACGGCCTGCACCCGTGGGACTGGGCCGGCGGGGCGCTGATCGCGGCCGAGGCCGGTGCGGTGCTGCGGTTGCCAAGACCGGACGGCTCGGACCCGGATGGCCTGGGCGCCGACCTCACGCTCGCCGCGGCCCCCGGCATTGCCGAGGCGCTGACGAAGCTGGTTCGCGACGTCGTACAAGGACCCTCCAGTCACGTGGGCCCCGGCGCCTAGGCAATGCGGGGGACGCCCGCAGGGGCTTACGTCATGTTGGCGTCCCACGACGCGGGAGGCCAACATGATGCGCAGCACAGGCTGTGGTGTCCCACCGCGGCCGGGTTCCGGTCGCGGTCCGTAATCAGCACGTCGCTTGGCGGGCCGATGCGATCAGGGACGGGTCAACGGTGGGAACGGTGGCCTGCTGGCCGCCGCTGGGATCGGGCGGCTGCCCGGCGAGTTCGGTCAGCAAACGCAGCACCTGCTTGGCCGCGCTGCTGGGCCGCAGCGACTCGAACTGCTGGCCGAGTGCGAGGTCGACGGTGTCATCGGGCCGGGCGTCCCTGATCAGCTCGGCGCACGGCACCACGAGGCTGAGTGTGCGCGCGGCGGCGCCGCCGTTGTTGCCGAACCGGATCTGGGCGTGGCAGTTCAGGTCCCAGGCCGGATACAGCGGGTCGTTGCCGGGCTGGGCGGCGAGAGTGAAGCCGAGGTCACTGTCCAGTTCGGCGGCGACCAGGCTGGCCTGACCGCGCTTGCCGTTGGCGTTGAGCACTTTGACCTTGACCGCGTCCGGAGGCAGCGGTTCGACCGAGTCCAGCGCGTTCGTCGCGACCAGCGTGCCGCTGGTGGTCGGGGCGGCCGGCGGTTCGCCGCTGATAGTGGCCGGGCCGGGCGGTGCGCATGTGGTGCTCGTCGCCGTCTTCGTACTGTCCAGCGTTCTGAGCCAGACGATGGTGGCGACCGCGCCGAGTATCACGATAAGCGAGATGGCCGGCAGCGGCCGGCGGCGACGGAAGCGAACGGGCTGCCGTGCTGAGACAGGGTAAGGCCCTGGGCCTGGAGCCGCCACGGCTTAACCCTCCTGCCAAGCGCTTGTGGTGCAACTTCGTTGCGAACTTCTTACGCCACGGATGTAACGATCCGGGTGCGGGTTGCGTTTCGCTGGTCAGCCTAGGGGTTAACGGCGCCGGCGGGTGCGGCCGGCGGGTCATACGGGCATCCCCGTGCGCGTCGTGGGCGACGAAGGACGCTCCCGTGGCGGGGAAGGTCGGGATGATCGTGTTCGTGGGGACGGGGTTACCCCAAGGGTATGGCCTCAATCGTGAGCGATCCGATCGCAGGCGGTCACCGTGCGTGTGTCGCGGCACGGCTGCGGGTCGCCAGACAAGCAGCCGACACGCCGAGCCTTTCCCGGTGTGTGAACTCGGCTCGACTGGGCTACCCTCTGCCCGCTCCCGGCGTGTCGCGACGGATGCGCACCCGGGACGAAGGAGATCTGCGTCACATTTGGCGTGGGCACAAACCGGAGTGCCCGGACGTTGTCCTGCGGCACGAGAACCTGTCAACTGCAGGGGTGGGGATTCAAATGGCTACCGACTACGACGCTCCGCGCCGCAGCGAGGCCGACGAGCTCGCCGAGGATTCGCTCGAGGAGCTCAAGGCACGCCGCAATGAGGCGCAGTCCGCGGTGGTCGACGTTGACGAGTCGGAGACCGCGGAGACGTTCGAGCTACCTGGTGCGGACCTGTCCGGCGAGGAACTGACCGTCAAGGTGCTGCCGAAGCAGGCGGACGAGTTCACCTGCTCACGTTGCTTCCTTGTGCACCACCGCAG
>Ga0126372_10000309_pt1 | contig 16219 bp, 18 predicted proteins | sample PanSoiMetaPlot_6_FD_92762 | JGI IMG/M metagenome (GOLD analysis project Ga0126372, IMG submission 92762) | Tropical forest soil microbial communities from Panama - MetaG Plot_6 | ecosystem: Environmental > Terrestrial > Soil > Tropical forest > Bulk soil | place: Panama | collected 2016-02-17
AGATCTTGGATGGGAGAGGGGCTGGGACATTACGCGAAACACTCTCGCGTACACGAACCACACCTTGTTGCCGGAAGCGCTCGAAAAATGGCCTCTGGCGTATTTTGAGCTCATGCTACCGCGTCATCTGGAGATCATCTTTGAGATCAACCGCCGTCTGATGGATGAAGTTCGCACTCGCTTTCCGGGCGACGAAGGGCGTATCGCACGCACGAGCCTGATCGAGAACAGTGGCCAACACAAAGTTCGAATGGCCAATCTTGCAATCGTTGGTTCCCACAGCACGAACGGAGTCGCGGCCATACACTCCCAACTGCTTCGGGCGATGACAGTGAAAGACCTGGCGGAGATGTTCCCTGAGCGTTTCAACAACAAGACAAACGGGGTGACGCCCAGGCGTTGGTTGCTGCTTTCGAATCCTGCTCTTGCCCGCACGATTACCGAAGCCATCGGTGAGGGATGGATCACCGATCTCAGTGAATTGAGGAAACTCAAGCCGCTTGCCGACGACAAGGGATTCCGTGAACCTTTCCGCAAAGCGAAGTACGAGGCCAAATTACAGTTCGCTGATTGGCTCAGGTCTACTGCTGGTTTGGCGGTCGACCCGAATACCATTTTTGATAGTCAGGTCAAACGTATTCACGAGTACAAGCGGCAATTGCTTAATGCGTTGCGCATCGTAGTTCTCTACAACCGAATTCGCACAAATCCAGACATCAACGTGCCGCCCCGGACCTTCTTTTTTGCCGGCAAGGCGGCGCCTGCTTACCGGCTGGCCAAGTTGATCATCAAGTTCATTAACAATCTGGCCGGGACGATCGATGGCGACCCGGCTGTCCGTGGTCGGCTCAAAGTCCTGTTTCTGCCCGACTATAACGTTTCGTTGGCAGAGCGGCTCATCCCTGCTACCGAAGTATCGGACCAGATCTCTACCGCTGGTTACGAGGCGAGTGGCACAAGCAATATGAAGTTCATGATGAACGGAGCTCTCACCATCGGCACTCGCGATGGCGCCACGATCGAGATGGCGGAAGAGGCAGGCGAAGAGAACTTCTTCTTGTTCGGCCTCAAGGCCGAACAGGTCGTCCAGAGTCGAGGCTGGTATAACCCACAGTGGCACTACGATAATGAACCGGAAACGCGTGCGGCACTGGACCTGATCTTCTCGGACTACTTCAGCCGCTACGAACTGGGTGCCTTCGCTCCGCTTCGCGACGTCTTGTTGAGACACGGAGACCACTACATGCATCTGGCCGATTTGAAGTCTTATCTGGAGGCAGACCAGAGACTGCTCGATTTGTATGGTGATCAGGATGCCTGGGCGCGCAAGGCCATCCTCAATGTGGCAAGCTCGGGTAAGTTCTCCAGCGACCGCACAATTGCCGAATACGCTGGCGACATCTGGAACGTGAGGCCATGTCCAGTGCCCTAGAACCGCAGTCGCTGGCATGTGAAACAAAGACGAAAGAGAAGATCTCAACCGACACTGGTGAGAGTGCTCCGCTCGGTGCGACTCCGTGTCAGGGTGGGGTCAATTTCAGTATTTTCTCCCGCCATGCTTCCCGTGTAGAACTGCTGCTCTTCGATCGCGAAGATGACGCCCAACCAGCACAGGTCATTCGATTCGATCCTTTTAGTAACAGGACGTATTTTTATTGGCACATCTTTGTGCCCGGTCTGAAAGCGGGTCAGATCTATGCCTACCGGATCGGAGAACGTTTCGATCCCGCGAATGGCCTGCGGTTCGATTCAGATAAGGTTCTCCTCGATCCCTACTCGAAGGGCGTAACCGTGCCTAAAGAGTACGGCCGCAAGGCAGCTGCCCGCGCCGGAGATAACGCGGCGACTGCCATGAAGAGCCTGGTGATTGATCCAGGTGCGTATGACTGGGAAGGTGACCTGCCGCCGCGGCACCCCTCTTCGCGAACCATCGTGTACGAAATGCACGTGCGAGGTTTTACCCGCCATCCGAGTTCTGGCATCTCAGAGGAAAAGCGGGGCACCTACGCTGGTCTGATCGAAAAAATTCCCTACCTCCAGAGACTGGGCATCACCGCAGTTGAGCTACTCCCAGTGTTCCAATTCGACCCTCAGGATTGCCCGCCCGGGTTGGTGAACTACTGGGGGTATGCACCCGTCTCTTTCTTTGCGCCACACCAAGCATACAGTTCTCAGCCCACCGGAACTGGACCGGTGGATGAATTTCGGGACATGGTCAAGGCGTTGCACCGGGCCGGCATTGAAGTCATTCTCGACGTGGTCTTTAACCACACTGCGGAAGGAGATGAGTTCGGTCCGACCCTCAGCTTCAAGGGCGTGGACAACTGCACGTATTACATTCTGGAGCAGGACCGCTCACGATATTCGAATTTCACTGGAACCGGAAACACGCTGAACGCCAATCATCCCATCGTTCGGCGCATGATCCTGGACAGTCTTCGCTACTGGGTCGAGGAAATGCACGTTGACGGCTTCCGCTTCGATCTGGCTTCCATCCTGGCGCGGGATTCCTCAGGTAATCCACTCGCGAACCCGCCCGTACTCTGGGACATTGACTCGGACCCGTCCCTCGCCGGTACAAAGATGATTGCAGAAGCCTGGGATGCCGCTGGCTTGTACCAGGTAGGCAGCTTCATTGGGGACAGCTGGAAAGAGTGGAATGGAAGATTTCGCGATGATGTTCGCAGCTTCTTTCGCGGCGAATCTGGTTCCGTCCGGCGCATAGCGGACCGAATCGTCGGCAGTCCGGAGATTTACGTACACGAAGAACGCGAGGCCGAACAGAGCGTCAACTTTGTTACCTGCCACGATGGCTTTACTCTGAATGACCTTGTTTCCTACGACAGAAAACACAACGCGGCCAACAGAGAAGATAACCGCGATGGCGCCAACGACAACCGAAGCTGGAATTGCGGCATCGAGGGCCCGAGCAATGATCCAGCAATCGAAAAGCTGCGCAACCGGCAGGCAAAGAATTTCCTGACGGTCACTCTGCTCTCGCTGGGCACGTCCATGCTCCTGATGGGCGACGAACTCCGGCGATCCCAGAACGGCAATAACAACGCATATTGTCAGGACAACGAAATCAGCTGGCTGGACTGGAATCTTGTCAACCAACATGCGGACCTGCTGCGGTTCACAAGCTTGCTCATCAACAGGCGTTTGTTACGAGATGTGAGCGCAGAACGCGAGCGCAAGTCTTTAAGCAACCTGATCCATGAGGCGAATAAAGGCTGGCATGGGGTCAAACTAAATCAACCGGATTGGAGTGATCATTCCCATAGCCTCGCGCTGAGTGCGGAAGTCCGACAGGAAAAGCTTCTCGTTTACCTGGTCCTAAATGCCTACTGGGAGTCGCTTCGCTTCGAACTTCCGTTGCTGGAGAACAGAGCTAATAGAAACTGGCGCCGGTGGATTGATACCTCTCTGGATTCCCCTGAAGACATCATCGAATGGAAGATCGCTCCGACCGTTGATGCACATCTTTATACAGTTGGACCACGCTCAGTAGTCGTTCTGTACACCCAAGAGGAAAATGGCCTTTGATGCCGGCTGGGACCTGGCAGAGCTGGCTCCGCTAAGACCGTCCAAATGCGCCCCACGCTCAAGAGAGACTCTTGCGCTTAACACTTCTACTTAGAAATTGCTCGCCGCGAAGGACTGCCTCTATCGCAGGCAGGAGTTCGCTTCCCGCGTCGACTTTCAAAAGATATCCGTTCGCCCCATTCCTCAAGGCAGCCTTGGCCACATCCGTATCGAGATTTTGAGTTGCAAACAGTATCTTCGCCGCCGGTAGCGCTGTGCTTATCCGCTTTGCCACTTCGAGTCCATTCAAGCTGGAAAGGGTAAGATCAAGAACGATCAAATCCGCCTGCAGTTCGCTGGCCTTTTGAATCGCCTCGAGTCCGTCGTTGGCTTCGCCCACCACATGAAAGCCCGGTCGATTTTGAAGCATTGAAGATACGAAACGACGCCAAGGTTCGAAGTTGTCGGCTACAAGAATCCGGAAGGATAATGTTTTCAAGAGAGCCTCCATTTTGTTTAGGGTCCATACCCCAAGCGGGAGGTCTTGAACCAAAACCTGATAGCTTGCCATTTGCTTCGAAATTGTTCGTTGCGCTAGAGCAATCTCGCAGTGGTTCTGGCCAACTTAGATCCGGTTTGGCAGCTCAACGAGTGGGCAACGGTATTTTAGCTCTGGGAGCCTTCCCTCAGAATTACAAATCCAGCTACGCGCTCTTGGCTGGAGTTCGATGCAGGATTCGCTGCTCGTCACGCTCGGCCCAACTCACGAAGCAGGCGAGTCCGGTACTCTTCTGCTCTGTTCGGATGGTGATTCTCACAGGCTAGTACGTAGGCATTCGCAAGCCCCCGGAGATTGTGCGCATTCGCTCCGGTGGCAAATCGATCGACCGCCATGAGCATTTCGAAATCTAATTCTAATTTTTCTGTCGCCAACTAGAAATCCGTCCTTCGAAGACTGGAAAAGCTTGAGTCGTTGACCGTGGCTTGTAAACCGTGAAAAAGAATGACACACAAAGAAGAGCGCGTTCATTGCCCGAGAGCAATCTCGTCGCCGTTGCGATACGCTCGTGGGCAACTAAACACTGCGCCGATGCGCGCATCTTTCGTTTCAAGATATAAAGATCAATCAATGAATAAGAGTACGAACAAATCGTCCCGTTTTTATGATCGGACTTTGCTGCTGCAGGGCTCTAAACGCAATGAAGTCTTGACCCTCTCCGAAGTGGAACAGTATGGACTTGATAGCTTCGCCGACGCCGACTACGTCAGCATTTACGGAATGCCTCCGCGTGAATGGTACTCCCGCGGCATTCGGCTCCTTGGTCGCACTGCGGTTGAGTGCACTCGTGACGCACTCGCGGATCGTATTGCTCTCGATGTTGCCTCCGTCGCGGCACGGATGGCTTTGAATGAGTTTGTCGTGATCGATCTGTTTGCTGGTTCCTGCAACACTCTGTACTGGATATTGCGTCACCTGCCCAATTCGGAAGGCATTGCTTTTGAATCTGACCGCTACGTCTTTGAACTCACCCGTCGCAACCTCGCGGGCACGAGCCCGCGCATCGAACTCTTCCACGGCGACTATGTCAGACTCCTTGTGGGGCGCTGCTTTCCGAACAATCGAGGCATCGTAGCCTTTGTCGCACCTCCATGGGGTACTGCCTTGGATGAAGTGCACGGCTTGGACCTTCGCCGCACGACACCCGCAATCGGCGAGGTCATTGAGCACGTGTTGCGCCAATTCCCAACCCATAAAGTTCTCATTGCAGTGCAAGTGTATGAGAAAGTGGATATTCTCTCATTGACTGAAATCCAGATGCGGCTCGACTGGACCGAACTGCGCATCTACGACATCAATGAGGGGGGCCGGAACCACGGTATTCTGCTGGGAACAAGGGGTTGGGCACCCGACTAAAGCCCCGCACGATAAAAAACGGGTCGGCGTCGGTTTGTTTGTTGAAGGACGTACCCTGATTTCATGGAAAAACGGCCGCAAAGGATCATGCCATCCCTGGGGCCTGAAGCCGATAAGCTCGCCGGGCTAATGGAAGCATCAGCCCATGCTTACCATCAGGCATGGGTCACCCTTGAGAAGTGCAAGACTGACCTGAAGAAGACTTACAGTAGCATGGCAAGAGTTCGAAAATTCTCGTTGGGTTGTCTCTCCGAATCCTACGAACATTATTGGTGTTCATCTGCCGATGAGACTACCTCTACCAGATCAGAAGGCGATTGTAAGCGTCCCGCCAGGCGGAGGGCGCAACGGGATTAACTGCGGAAATACGCTCTACCATTCGGTTGTTATACCGTCGCATCTCCTCGAATTCTTTGAGTAGCTCTTCGTGTCGCCTTCTTCTTTCTTCAAACTCCCTGCGCTGCTTTTCCAGGGCTTGAATCTGCGAGTGGGCTTCGTCTAGATACTCTCTTCGCTTTCGCATGATCGCCACCATGTGGTCGCGGATTCTCTGATTCCGTGCCGCTGCCGCCATCGGGCCATGATGGGCTGAACCTCAGTCGCCCAAAATACAGTCAGAACTGTATAACCAAACGAATAAACCCAAAGGGACGAGAATGCGGTCCCCGACGGGATGATGCCTGGTCAAATGAACGGGATCGACTAGAACTGTACGCTCTTCAGCATCGCCTCATAGGTTGGCTGAAAACGGGCGAACTCTGCTTGCGGTGTCACAAAGACCATGAAGATCACGGCGCCGTCACGATGTGGCACAGTGACGAGCCAGTCCCGCTCCTTTTGTGGTTGACCGTTAGCGCTCGGGAGTGGCGAAGACGAGTGCATCATGACGGAGCGGCCCTGAACACCTCCGACGGTGATCGGCTGAGCCTTGCTCAGCGGTTCCAATCCGCCACTCTGCTTCAGGTGCTGGATGATCTGGGTCGTGACGTCATCGATACTCATGCGGCCACCACTCGAGGGTGCAACCGCATTGAGGAGTACACCGTAACCGACACCATCGCTGGTGACTCCAGCAGGCGGCGCGATGGTGGCGAATTGGCCCTTTTGCTCCGGTAGCTTCACCTGCCAATTCTCGGGCCGTCGAATTTTTAGCGGACCAAGATTGGCTGATACCATGCGCTGGCTGGGGAGCACGCTCTGCAGCGAAACCGCGCGAGTGTTGCCTGAAAAATTTGCAGCAGCCGTCGATGGTGTACTGGATGCGGCGCTACCTCCAGTCGGCCGAAAGGTCGCTCCATTCTTCTTGTTGAGCGCAGCCCATTGGCCCGCCTTTGCTCCCTGCGCGATCTCCTGACCCGTATAGGCCCTTACTCCGTTGGCGTGCTGACGGGTTTTCTGAAAGATAGAGCTATCGGCGGCGTAGCTCTTTGCTGGCCAGCTGCTGATTTCCCTTTGGATGGCCTGCTGACGGTTGCCAGGATTCGGGTGATCGCTGAGCCATTGTGGTGGTGCTTGCCCACTCTCCACTTGGAGCGTCTTAAAGAAATCCGCCATGGCCTGCGGGTTGTAGCCGGCTTTGTAAAGAATCAAGGCACCAACCGCATCTGCTTGCGATTCGTCGCTGCGAGAGTACTTGAGCATCAGGCCCTGTGCCCCCATTTGAATTCCCATCTGCCCAAGTTGTCCGACCATTCCTCCCGCCCTTCCTCCCACTGTTCCACCGAGAACGGCTCCAGCTAATCCGGCGAGCATGCTCGTGGTTTGCGCCTTGCCGGCCTGCTTCGCGGAGTGCTGCATATACACATGCGACATCTCGTGTGCCATGACCCCGGCCAGTTCTGCTTCATTGGCGGAAGCCGTGATCGTCCCGATGTTGATAAACATCGGTCCGCCCGGCAGCGCGAAGGCATTGATCTCCTTCTGCGCGACGACGTGGAACTCAAAAGGCCAGGAATACTGCGATGGAATGGTAGCCACTAATCTATTGCCAAGTTGCCGAACATACTGTGTTTCCGGGCTGTTGTCCTGCAAAACCGGCATTTGCTCATAGACCTGGGCAGCAGCCTGCAAGCCGAGAGTATGCTGATCATCGCGGGACATGGAAGCCTTACCGGGATCGGGAAACGTGGGAGTCGTGGATTGCGCGAAAAGATGTGCTGCCAGCAATAACAGCATGGAGCACAGCAGCTGTTTTGAGAATGCGCGATTCATCTGGGATGTCCGGGGCTCGAAACCAGTAATGCCTGATGATGCTGGGCATTTACAGCCCAGCAAAATCTCCAAGGCCCGCGAAGGCGAAACTTTCCAGAATGATTAGAGCACGAACTGAAATTGAGAGGACCTGTCATGAATGACAGGTGAGGCTTTACCAGAGACTCCCTGCCGAGCCTTCGGCTTAGACCGCTACGTCCAAGTGACGGACCGAGGCCGGATTCAGGTACTTGATGAGCAGCACCTCATTACCAATCTCACTGTAGATCAACTCGTCGACAGTTCCTCCGGCCAGGAGAAGACCATAACCGCCAGGACGCATTCCTGCTGCTTCACGCAGCATGATGTGGGCGGCCGGATCGTCAACCGGATTGCTGGCAGCCACGTGCTCAAGAGATTCACGGCGGAAACCAGATCCGGGATCCCGTACGTAAAAGACCATCGACCTTTTTGTGCGCACGGCGGTAACCTCGACCACCTGCGCGGGATTAAATGCCGCTCCATGTTCCATGGCATTCATCAGAATCTCTCGAAATGCCTGCATCATGTCCTGCCTCGTGTCCTCAGGCAATTGAGCACTCAACTCGTTCGCAAAAGTCATAAGACGTTCCGCCGTGATGAGGCGGCAATTCACGCGAACTGACACCCAACCAGGCCTCGCCGATAGAATCTGTATGTCTTCGCGCCCTTGGCTGTCGGAGGCTGCGCTGCAGGCCAGGTTGGCGATCTCGTCCGCATCAAACGGAGGGGTGAAGCAGGCGAATACTCGCGCACGCAGGGCAGCTATGACTTCGTCGGGCGTGCTTTGACGAGACAGCACGATGCTCTTTACCCCAGGTCTTATGGAACGCATTTCTTGTAACAGGGCAAGATCTTCCTCGACCGTTGTATCGGGATCAGTGATTACGACACCGAACGAGCGCATGCGTAGCCGCTGGAGCGCGTCAGCGTCCCCTGCCGCGTACTCCATTGGGAAATCGGCGGTAGTGAGTGCGTCGCCGATCTTCCGGCTCACTTGCTTGTCGCTTGCAATGATCAGGATTCGGCTCATGTTGTACTCCGCAGCTTCAACTGATTAATTCGAATGCAGCGCCTGTTCAGACAGATCATAGACCAAGTGTCAGGGATTGCCGCATTCAGGCCCATCGGCTGCTGCTCTCGTGAGGCAAGTCCGGCCATTGAAAGCAGTAGCGCTCGTCCGTAATATGCAGCTCAGCTCCAAGGGAGAGCGGCACCATGCACGCATTCTTCACTTATTCCGGTCTGGTCGCGCTGGTCACATTGACGTTCCTTGAGATCGTGCTCGGCATCGACAACGTCATCTTCATCTCGATTCTGTCGAGCAAACTGCCTGCCCACCAACAAGGCCCGGCTCGGCGGACAGGACTCCTGGCGGCGATGGGCATGCGCGTTCTGCTTCTGCTCTCCATCGTTTGGATCACCAAGCTGACAGCTCCGCTCTTTCACATCTTGGCGCGCCCCATCTCCGGGCGCGATCTCATCCTGATCGGGGGTGGCCTCTTCCTGCTCGCAAAGGCGACCATCGAAATCCATCAGCGCCTGGAGGGTGAAGAGGGCCACAGCTCGGCGCGAGTGCGGCCGTCGTTTGCCGGCGTAATTGCCCAGATTGCGGTGCTGGATATAGTCTTTTCGCTGGATTCGGTTATTACCGCAGTCGGCATGGCGAACGAAATCAGCATCATGGTCGCCGCTGTAATCCTTGCGATTGGCGTGATGATGTTTTCAGCGGCCCCCATCAGCGCCTTCGTTAATCGCCATCCGACCGTGAAAGTCCTCGCGCTCGCGTTCTTACTCCTTATTGGTGTCTCGTTGGTCGGCGAAGGTCTCGGCATGCACATACCGAAGGGTTATATCTACTTTGCCATGGGATTCTCAGTGTTTGTGGAAATGGTCAATCTGCGCGCACGGAGAGCCGCGGCCCCTGTTCACCTGCGTGAGCCATACGCTTGAGCGACTTGCGGCTATCAGCTGTTTACTGGTATTACTCCCCTCCAAAAGAGCAGATACATTCTATGTAATTACAGGGATAGCAGCGATCACTGCGCCGCGGGTTTGACGCCCTGCTCGCCAAGAACAGTTTGGATCGCCTTCCAGGCCTTGTCCTCGGGAAGAGTGCCATCTATGTCCAGGATTTTGGCATTGGGAAAGTAAAACGAAATCGCATCCATTTCGCGATGGTAGTCCTTGATCCGCTGTTCGATGATCTGTGGACGATCACTCTCACGTCCGGTTGTCTTGGCCCTCTCCCGGACTGTGTCGTCCGGTACTTGTAATCGCAAGGCGATAAGTTTCATTTTCAACTCGGGAAACATGTTCTTCAGATCCTCGGCCTGAACGACGGTTGCGGGATAACCATCGAGCGTGATTCCGCGGCTGAGGTCCGCGGTTTTGAGTCGCTCTCGCATATAACGGCTTATCGCCGGGTCGTAACGCATCTCGGCCAACGACATCCCTTCGCCGCGCAACCTGTTTAGTTCGGATGCGTTATCCCGGATGAGATCTTCGACTGAAATACCTGGAATTCGGTAAGTTCGGGAGATCGCATCAGCAAAGGTGGTTTTCCCGCTGAGCGGCGGTCCCACCAGGATGATGAGAGGCTGCGTTGGACCGCTCGGCGCCGGCGAGCTCGCAGTCTGACCATACATAATGCTGGCCAGAAGCAGCGAGACTATGAGCAAGGCGTTTCTCAACATCGCGCCTCCCAAGGGATTGATTGTGGAACTCGCCCCGCCAACATCAACTAGATGTCCGACGAGTTCGGCCTTTATTTTCAGACCTAGCCTGTGCAGCATCTGACACTCAAGGCCTTAATTTGGAGCGTACACAAAACGGACGATCCGATTCTTACCCCAGCATTCGTCGTTCAATTCCGGGCACACCGGATACAATTGTCCCCAGCCGGCGGTGATCTTGATGCTATTCTCCGGTATCCCGCGGCTAACCATGGCTTGTTTGACCCAATCAGCGCGCCGTTGTGCAAGCCGAAGATTGTAGATAATGTCGTCCCCTCTTGAGGATGCGTATCCGTCGATGTAGAAGCGCATATTCGGATGATCTTTGAGCCATCGGACATTACTTTCCAGCGCGTCCGGGTTCGAAGGCTCATCATGGTCATTCCACGGGAACAAGATCGCTTGCATGTTCTGGTTGAACGCTTCCTCGTCCGGACCAAACAGGATCACTCGCGGTCGAGACCAGTAATCGACCCAGTACGCGGCGTCTGTCGACGTGCCGGCAGAGCCCGATTGTGCAAAAACGATCGTCGAGAGCAGAACCATTGTGGCGATGATGATGATATAGCGGGTCATCGGTTTGTTAACCTCGGATTCAACAATGCGTGCCGCCGTGTGCACTACAACCGCTGGGCTTCCAGTCGGTCGGGCAAAGACGCACAGGACGGCAACACTGCAACCTTAGAGACGCCCGGGCACATGGGGGAACTGGCAGAACCGACAGTGGAAATGTCGACCGCCAACCGTGAACAGCCGCAACATCCGTCGCTCGTGTGCGGTGCTACGCCCAACAAATCAGCAGTGCAAAAGGAGAGAGCTGGGGCCAAATGGAGAGAGATGATCGACGAATTGGGTGGATTACACTCGTAAAGCCCGGCCAGACCCAATCAATTTCTGCTGTTCCACTCGTGACCGGCATCTAGTCGCACGGAACCTGGGGCGTGACGGAAGCAGGCCCTTCCGGGGATAAGCCCTGTACGCAGTCATGCGAACTTATCTCCCGTGCAGGTATCTCTTCGTCGCCGCGGTACAAAATAAACTGCCCACGTCCATGCTTGACCTGAATTTCGTTGCCGACCTCCCACGCTCGCGGATAGTAACCCGTTATCGACTCATATCGGACCACGTAGTTCTTGTGATTCCACTGGAGTGTGATGTCGTAAACGGGATTGCCGTCGAAGACAGGAGTGCGCCCTTCCCAGTGCGCGATGCGTCCCTGCGGGTGCTTCTTCACAGACAGCACCTTCGCCGTTTGCCCCGTTTCACCGACGGCCGCGATGAGGGCCGCCATCAACATTGCAAAAAATAACAGCTTGGGCTTCATGCAGCACATGATGCTACCCGAAGGTACCTCAAGACAAGCGCGTATTTGTTGCCACCGGTTGTAGTGCGGATATTCAGAACCCACACTGTCGGGGAGAACGGCAACTTGCAACGCGCAAGCCACACTAGTAAAGACGTATTCGGCTGTGAAATCGCCTTTCCAAAGTTGACGGCCCACTGCTTTTCCAACCTGACGCGTAATCCTTATTTATCTTCCATAACCCACCCCTGGTTCCGATACCGGATTACCGGTGCGCGCCCATTGCCAGGCCACTTTCTCAGAGCGCCGATAACGGCTTTGCTCCATGGTTTCGCCACACCCGGTATCCGCAAGGCGCGAGCACTGACAGCCCGAAACAATTTCAATAATCTGACGTTCTTCATCGAAGCCAGTTCGTTCTCAATAATCTCATCCTGGATGCGGTGGCATTCATCCAGGTTCTGTAGCCCGAGAGAATCCGGATGCGATCGAAACCCACCAATCAGTGCATCCACTGCATAGAGCTTCGCATAACGAAAAAAGCGGACCCATAACTCGAAATCACTGGCACTGCGCCGTAAATCATCGACTCGTGCCCCCGCTCGCTCCCACAAGCCGCGTCGCCAGTAAGTCGATTCCTGTTGAACGTACCGATTGGCGCCGGCAAGAAACGGCATCCGGGACCACTGACGCAGCTTCAGTACCTCGACACCCATTCCGTCATCGCTGAAACCCGTAGGACGCCCCGTGATCCAGTCAACCTCCGGGAACGTCTGAAAGACACTTCCGATCACGAACAATGAACCCGCGTGCAGCAGGTCGGTGGCGCTGATCCAGCCCATGACTTCTCCCGCCGAGCGAGCAAAGCCCTTATTAATAGCGTCGTACATTCCCCGATCTGGCTCGCTGATCCAGCCATGCAACTGCGATTCGTACTTCCGGATGATCTCTACACTCCCGTCGGTCGATCCTCCGTCGACGATCATGTACTCGAGATTGGGATACTGCTGGCCGAGCACCGAGCGAATTGTGGCTTCGAGGTAGCGGGCCGAGTTGAAGACCGGTGTGATCACCGAGATCTTCGGCCACGGACCTAGTGCCCCAAAGGTCTGGCTGAAGTTATCCGGCGGAATGGAAGGCGCGTGCGTCACCAGGGAACAGAATCTCCCGCGACCGCGATGATGTTCTCCGAATCGTAGTAGCCCTTCTGCTCCAAAGGCTTCGGCAATCCTGTCTGACCGTCAAACCCGTAGACCTTGTATCCATACTGCGCAAGCAAGACGAGCACGTCGGCACTGCTGGCATCCTGATGCTGCAAGGCTCGGTCCGATAGCTCCAGCAACAACAGCGGGCGGTGGCGCTCCAATGTCTCCCTTGCGCCGCGAAGCGCCTTCAACTCCGCACCCTCAATATCCATTTTCACCACATCAACGCGTGCCAACCCGTCAGCCGTCACCATGTCGTCCAGGGGCTCGGTCTGCGTTTTCTCGCGATGATCAAGGGGCGTATTGTAACCAAAAGCGCCCAGCGTGTTGTGTCCTGAGTGCTGCGCCTGTGCAACCAGCAACTCGGCTTCTGAAACCTTATCCGAGATTGCATTCCCTCGCACCGTCACATTCGTGAGTGCATTGAGCCCGACATTGTTTTCGAGAATCGCACTCTCACGTCCGCTCAGCTCAATGGCAAGTACTCTTCCGACGGTGCCAATGCGGCGCGCGGCATAAAGCGTGTAAAGACCCATATTGGCGCCCACATCCACGACAATCATGCCCGGCTTAAGAATTTTCGACAGCAGCAAGAACTCGTTAGGCTCGTAAAGACCCGTCACAAAGATCGATCGGCTGGTTTCGTTCCCTGGATAGAGAGTCAACCGCAGATCCTCGGCCCAGGCCACTGTGAACGGCCTCGCACAGAGCCGCCAAATCGCCCGACGAAAGCGCGTCTGCAAGCTGCCCGCTTGTCCTGCGCCGAGCACCCATCCCGGATAAGGCTGAAGCACAGCTTTCGCAGCCAGCCGGGCTAGTATGCGCGCATGAACGGTCAAGGCAACCATCAGTGAATGAGCGACCATGCTCAGTAGGTTTTAGTTTCTCACGCGTCGGGACGAACCGCGTAGGGACGCCCGCCTCGGCTGTCCAGCGTCCTGGGTTTATCGGGTGCGGGTGGCGGGTGCGGGTGCCCCGGGTCTCGCGCCTTTCGAGTCCCGGGGGCTTTCTCCCCAGCACGATTTCCATCGAGGTGCCCCATTCAATCGCGTGGGTGGCCCACCCTTTCGCCCCACTTGCGCCTTGGGCCGCACCTGCTCCTGACTGGCGAGGGTGGCTCGCTCCTGTACGCCTCTTTTGATTCGCGGCATTTCTAACCCAACCACCCACCGACTTATCGGCAAGTTCCTATTTCAGAACTAACTGCGTATATCCCTCCCAAACCTTGTCAAGCCCCCAACTCCTCCTTTTTCCCCAACTTACTCATTCCATTCCAAAAATAATTTGCCCGCCCATGTCCCATTTTCACTATCCAATTTGCTATTCTAGAAATATAGGAGAAAAAAGACACGGCGCGAGCCTTCCCGGCCCGCGCCGTTTTTATTTGAACATCACGTCTACCAAGACTCGATCGGTCCGCTCGCGCCAGTGGACAACGAAGAAAACGCAACACCAAGCACATCGGCGACCTGGCCGAAACCCTGTTTCTTGTACGCCCTCCAGCACGGCCTCCACCTTTCCAAACCCATAGGCGACAACGATCGCTAACGACTGGATCGTCGTCAACCAACAGCGCGAAATCCTGCGCGTGCAGGTCAAATCCATCTGCACCGTCGTCAACGGCCTCTACCACGTCAACTCCGGACTCCGCGCCAACGCCCGCGTCGTCCCCTGCACACCCCGCGAAGTCGACATTCCGCCGTGCACGTCGTTCCCGAAGACACCTGGTACATCATCCCCATCGCCGACCTTCACGGACGCGCCAGCCTCCTGCTCTATCCCCGCGCTCATCCCAAGCCCGGCCTCTACGGTGCCTGCCGCGAAGCCTGGTACCGGCTGGGCTACTGACCGTGCGGCGCGGGGCGCTCCCGCCCGCGACATCCTGCGATACTTCTGAGCAATGCGATAAATACGATCTTTTGAAATCGATTCGGACCGTTCTCGCCCGATTGCATTTGTCGACGGCTGCTTGTGCGTTAAGTGTTGTGAGCTGTGATTCGTTCCATTCTGGGAACAACAGGGGCTGCTGGCAAAACTATCAGAGAGAACTCTCCCGGTTAGTTGTAATATCCGTTGTCTTTCAACGGAGGTGCGCATGAGACGCTTTCTCTCTTTCCCGCTGCTGTTTATTTGCCTGATTTCTCTTCCCGCTTTTGCAGACGGCGTGACGCTCTTTCCTAGTAGCGGTAGCGGCGACAACTTCGGATACGTCTCGGGCTCCCTGTGGCTATCCGGCGGGACAGATCCTTACTTCTTTTATTCCGGTGGTTACCCGGCGGGAGTGACCATAGGCGGAGGCGGCACACTCTACCTTTACAGCACTTTCATCGTGGTGAACGACGTCCCACTCGAATTCTTTTTCGAACCCGGCGGCATTTCGATGACCATCATTAATTTGCCCACCAACTCCAGAGATTTCATCGCTCCCGTCGACATCAGCTTCGGGGCCACTGGAATTAACTTCGATACCGGCGAAACGATTTCCGTGGGTGGCGGGGATAGCGGATGGATTGGGTTCTACTATTCCAACGGTTATTACTATCCGGGTGAATTTGTACGGGGCCGGCCGCCGGTCGTGGTTCCTGAGCCCGCCACGTTGGGATTGATGGGATTGGGGCTGGTGGGAATCGCACCCCTGATCCGACGAAGGCGCGCAGCCATACGGTAAGCCCGGACTTGATCGGCACCACGGCGGGAGGCAGCGTCCCGGGTGCCCCGTCCAAGCCTCCGCAGATTTTCTCATGGTCGGTGCCCCACGTTCGCGTCCGTTCTTCGGACGCTAACCTGGGATCTGGACCGCTCCAACCAATCTCCCGACTCATTCTCATCAGAACCCGGCCGCGGAGTGGCGGCAGAATAGAGCCCGGGGCGTCAGCCTGGGGAAAACTGCGAAAACGAGAACGAGTCCCGGAGGGACGACATCCTGGATGTGTTCTTACTCTTGATCCGAATCAGGTTCATGATTCGTGCCAACTCAGTGCTGGCTGAAGCCCGCCAGGCAAAGGAGGTCCGATGTCCTTCGCCTCCACCATTCCAGTCACGTTTCTATCCCTGTTTCTATTCATTGCCACCGGCAAAGCCGACACGATCATCAACTTTGAAGCCCCATTACCTGTGCCGTGTTGAAAGGCCTTCTGCTGCCAGAACCCGTAACACGTCCCACCAACTAAGAGTTAAAAGCCAATAGCCAGGAGCTGACGGGCGCCTCCTTTACACCCCTTCCGCTAACGTGTTACTCTTTATCACGTTACAACGAAAACACAGAACAGGAGTGCATCAGGTTAGTGCTAGCCAGAGAGCAAAAAAA
>Ga0126372_10000310_pt1 | contig 16191 bp, 14 predicted proteins | sample PanSoiMetaPlot_6_FD_92762 | JGI IMG/M metagenome (GOLD analysis project Ga0126372, IMG submission 92762) | Tropical forest soil microbial communities from Panama - MetaG Plot_6 | ecosystem: Environmental > Terrestrial > Soil > Tropical forest > Bulk soil | place: Panama | collected 2016-02-17
CCGTGCACCCTATCCTGTTTTTGGGAGTATTTTGCCGGATATCCGGCAAAATACTCCCAAAACGACGATCACTGATGACTCAGACCGGGGCACGCGCGGCGAGCGCAGTCCAGATCTGCGCCACAACCCGCGCCGGCCGCTAGATCAGGTCGTGTCAGACGTGCCGCAGCATTGCGTAGGGCTATCTCGAGAGTGCAATGGTGCGTAGAACGCAGCTGAGATCTCGACATTCCACCAGCACAGCTGAATTGCCGCAGCCATGTCACCGGTAGTCTTCGCCAGATACGGCGTGAACCTCGCTGGTGACAGTGCGTCACAGACCCAGTCGGATTCGATGTCCATCCCTTGCGTCTCGCATCCACTCCAGGGCAGCACAAGGATGTGCTACTGTTCACGGGTACGCCCCGGGCCGCCCCTGTTTCGGCATGCCACCCGGGGCATCGCTTTATCCCGCAGCCGGGGCGTGGTTCGCATCCACGGCTCCCGAGTTTCCGACGGCTGTCGATCACAGTGTTGCTAGCCCAGAGTCAAGTACCTGGGCGTGCAAGCATCCCAGGTACTTAAATTTGTGAACCAGCGTCGTGTCCGCTAGGTACACGTTGGCGGCGCCACTGCAACGGCTGGACGGCGCAGCTCAACCGCTTCGTACTTAGATCATTCGGCCCAGCGCTCACGGTCAACCACCACAAGGGACCAGTGCGGCAGGTTCACAGAATGCGCGTGGTAGCTGGCAGGGTGACCCACGCGTACGGCCCAGCCTTTCGGTCACGTCCGGGGCGTGTCAGCCCGGAGCGCAGGCGGCAATGGTGGTGCGGCCGCAGTAGAGGCCGCCAAGTCGCGGCGAGCCGCGCTGGCTACCGGCAGCGCCCGGCTATTGAGTTACCTATCGTGGCCGGGCGGGCCGGCGTCTGGTTTGGGGGCGTAGTCGCCGAGCCCCTGCGCGAGGAACGCCAGTGCGGTTTCGCCGTGGGAGCGGACGACGCGTGCGAGGTCGGGAACGCCGCGCTGACCGGCGAGGAGGCGGCGGCGCACGAAGGCGAGGACGGCGCGGTGGACGCCGACCAGGGCGTTGGCCGTGGTCCATGGCCGGGGGTCGTCGCGGCTGGCGCCGGTCTCGTCGGTGATCAGGCTGGCGAGGGCGTCGGTGTACCGGGCCAGGATCTGTGCTTCGCGCCTGAGCAGGGCGGGACTGTTGGCGATCATCCGTGAGAGGTTGGCGAGTTCTTCGGCGGCGTCGTCGGTGGTGGCGGCGAGGAGGCCGCGTGGCTGGAGGATGAAGCGGCCGAACGCGGCCAGGACCGGTTCGCCGGCCGGGCGCTGGCGGACTGCCCGCAGCAGGTCGTCCTCGAAGGTCTGCATGCGGCCGTAGACGAGGTCTTCCTTGGTCGGGAAGTAGTTGAACACGGTCGCCTCCGAGACGTCGGCGGTCTTGGCGATCTCGGCGACGCTGACCTGCTCGAAGCCGCGCTCGGTGAACAGTCGCTGAGCGGTCCGCTCCAGCAGTTGCCGGGTCTGTTGCTTCTTCCGCTCTCGCAACCCGGTTCCGACGCTCATCCCCGGATCGTAGCCGAACTTACTGTTGCCATGAAGGTAGAGTAACTCTAAGATTATGGTGACAAGAGGAAAGAGGGGTCTCCGATGAGCAACCCACCTCCGAGCGGACCATCACGCGGTGGCCGACCCCCGCGCCGCGCCGGCTACCCTGCATCCTCAGCCGCCTCCACGCCGGTGCCTGGCCAGGTGGTCGAGGAGCGTCGGGCTGGGGCGGACGAGCGGGTGTTGACCCCGCAGATGCTGCGGCTGGCGGCCGTTGTGGTGCTGGGCGCGATCATGACGATTCTGGACGCGACGATCATCAACGTCGGCTTGACGACCCTCGGGAACGAGTTCGGGACCTCGATCGCCACGGTCCAATGGGTATCGACGATCTACCTGCTCGCGTTCGCGAGCGTGATCCCGTTGACCGGTTGGGCGAGCGAGCGTTTCGGCGCCAAACCGTTGTGGCTCGGCTCGCTGGCCCTGTTCGTGCTCGGCTCGCTGCTGGCCGGGCTGGCCTGGTCGATCGGGGCGTTGATCGCGTTCCGGGCCCTGCAGGGTCTGGCCGGTGGCATGATCATGCCGATTGGGCAGACCATCCTCGCTCGGGCGGCCGGGCCGCGGCGGATGGGTCGGGTCATGAGCATCGTGGGCGTGCCGATGCTGCTCGCGCCCATCTTCGGCCCGGTGATCGGCGGTGCCATCGTCGGGGCGGCCAGCTGGCGCTGGATGTTCTTCATCAACCTACCCGTCGGCGCACTCGCGCTCCTGCTCGCCGCACGGCTGCTGCCCGCGGTGCCGCGCCGGCCGAGCGAGCCGCTCGATACGCGTGGTCTGCTGTTGCTCTGCGGCGGGGTAGCGATCTTCGTCTACGGGCTTGCCGAGACCGGCCGGCAGGGCACGCTCACCGCCGCGCCGCCGCTGATCCTGCTGCTGGCCGGCCTGGTACTGATCGCCCTGTTCGTGTGGCATGCGCTGCGTGCCGACCATCCGTTGATCGATGTTCGCCTGTTCGCCCAGCGCGGGTTCGCCACCGCCGCCGCCACCAACCTCGTGCTCGGCATCGCGTTGTTCGGCGCCGCGCTCCTGCCGCCCCTGTACTTCCAGATCGTCCGCGGCGAGAGCCCGTTGCATACCGGCCTGCTGATGATCCCGCAAGGACTCGGCGCCGCATGCGTGATCACCCTCGCCGGCACCGCGACGGACAAGCTCGGCGCCCGCCGCGTCGTTCCGGTTGGTGTCCTGCTCGCCCTTGTCGGCGCCGCCGCCTACACCCGCATTGGCGCGCACACCCCGTACTGGTATCTGGCCGCGGCCTTGTTCCTGATCGGCGCCGGGCTGGGCGCCACCATCACCCCGTCGATGGCCGTCGCCTACCAGCACCTGGCCCGCCAGGCCGTGCCGCGGGCCACCAGTGCGATCAACGTCGTCCAGCGCGTCGCGGCCTCGCTGGGAACGGCGCTACTGGCCGTTGTCCTGCAGGCCTCGATCGACTCGCGGCTACCCGGCCTGCACGGCATCGGTCAAGCCGCCACGCTCGCCGCGCACCAGGGCGAACCGGTCACCACCCAACTCGCCGGCGCGTTCGCGACCACGTTCTGGGTCACCCTCGCCCTCACCGCCGCCGCGCTCCTGCCAGCGATGCTCCTGCCGGGGCGACCCCAGCCGCAGCCCCCGCACCTTAAGTCGGCCCAGCCAACCCCCGTGCCGGCGGGTTTGACCCAGCGGAAGCAACACTCCTGACCCGCCGTCGCTACCTCAAGCCACCTGGATGCGGCGAAACGCCGGCAACTGCCTCGATCAAGGAGCTGATCGAGGCGGATCAAGGGTTCTCGACACCACGACATGAAGGAACTACGGCCAGGCTCGACCGGCCTCAGTGAGGTATGCATTCTGTTCGCGCTCGATCCGGTACGGCGGGCGGTCCTGCCGGTCGCCGGGGACGAATCCGGCAACTGGCGAGGCTGGTACGACATTGCGATCCCGCTGGCAGATGACCGCTACGACGCCCACTTAGCTGAGCTAGAAACGAGGGAGATACGAATGAAAGACCACTGCCTGGGACGAAGCCAAGCGCTGAGGAGACGTTGCGGTCTCCGGCGCTGGATCAGCTGTTGCGATTGGCATCACGCCGCTGACCAGACCCGAACGACGGCGACGAACCGGGCGGGTTTGCAGGTACACACCGGACCATTTGGCGGACGGAGGGCCGTGGACCAATACTGGACGTCACCGACACGCAGAAGGCTACTGGCACGTCTGAATCCAGACCGGGTCGTCTACCGAACCAGCGCACGTGGTCATGCGCCAATACTCACTCAACGAGGCACGCCCTGGCGCGGCCTGTGCGGGCACCAATTCAACGTCGCTAGCTGCGCCCCACCCCAACACCAACCGTCTGCTGCCTGCCTGGCCGCCTACTAACAGCGTTGCGGGCCGACGTTATCGCCGGCCGTTCCTATTTAGGGCTGGTGGTCGACTCGACCGTAATCGCGAATGCCGTCCCGGCGCCGACGGTAAGTACAACTCCCGGCGCCGGTCCGTACGCTGGTTATAAGTGCTTGCGAGGACGTTGAGATCGCCACCCAAGCACGCTTCGCCGTCGGCTGATCTGCTTGGGTAGCGCTGGCGGCGCCCCGAGCCTGATATGAACGGTGCGCCGCCGACGCTTCAGAACTTCGCCGTACTGTTGGCGTTTGCCTGGCGCGGCGGTTAAATGGACTCTGCCCTAGTCGTGTTGACCTTGGCGTTCTAGCAGGGTCGTGATGTAGGATATGCTTTCGCCCAGCTTGGCGAAGCCCTGCTTCGTTTCGGCTTCCACCCTGGCGATGCCCTGCTTTGTTTCGGCCTCTACACGGGCGATGCCCTGCCGCATCTCGGCTTCGAGTTCGTCGAATCTGGTTTCCAATCCGTCGAACCGGGTTTCGAGTCCGTCGAACCGGGTTTCCAATCCGTCGAACCGGGTTTCCAACCCGTCGAATCTGGTTTCGAGTCCGTCGAACCGGGTTTCGAGTCCGTCGAACCGGGTTTCCAATCCGTCGAACCGGGTTTCCAACCCGTCGAATCTGGTTTCGAGTCCGTCGAACCGGGTTTCCAGGTCGTCGAATCTGGTTTCGAGTCCGCTGAACCTCGCATCGAGCGACTTGAGCTGTTCGCCGTGCTCGATTTGGGTTTCGCGTAGGGCGCCCAGCACCTTGGTGTGTGCGTCCAGCTTGACTTTCAGGTCGGCGACGTCGCGGTCGGCGCCGACGGCCAGTACGCGTGCTGCCGCGGCATCCGCGCGTATTAGTGGCATTTCGTGCTCCAAAGCCGTTACACGGGCTTCGAGATTCTCGTAATTAGAAGACACGGCGCAGAGCGTACCGGCCGGTTGTGGGCGCGGGTAGCGGAACCACGATTTGCCACATATTTGCCTCTATGTCGGTCTCCCGTGCGGCATCGATGCTACGTGCTGGGTGAACCAGTCGGCGGCAAGCGTGGCGACTTGCTCCAGCGTGCCGGGTTCCTCGAACAGGTGCGTGGCGCGGGGAACGGTCACCAGCTGACCGCGCTCGCCCAGCCTCGCCAGTGCCCCACGGTTGAGTTCGAGGACGACCTCGTCGCGCTCTCCGACGATGAGCAGGGTCGGGCAACGCACCGAGGCGAGGTGGTCGGCGGCGAGATCCGGCCGGCCGCCGCGGGAGACCACGGCCTGTACCAGCGCCGGCTGCCTGGCCGCGGCCACCAGCGCGGCTGCGGCACCCGTGCTCGCGCCGAACAGGCCAATGCCGAGCCCGGCGAGTGGCTCGCGGCCGGCCGCCGTCCAGCCGACCAAGGCGGCAACTCTGCCGGCGAGCAGGTCGATGTCGAAGCGGAACCGGCCGGTGGCGTCGGCGCGCTCCTCGTCGAGAGTGAGCAGGTCGAGCAGCACGGTCGCCAGCCCGGCGGCGTTCAGCGCACCCGCGACGTAGCGGTTGCGTGGGCTGCGCCGGCCGCTGCCGCTGCCGTGTGCGAATAACACCACGCCACGGGCCGGCGATGGCACCGTGACGTCGGCGGTCAGCTCGCCGCCGGAGATCGAAATTGACACGGCCCGCTCCAGTTGCGGACGGCGCTGCGTCATGCCTCGGCGATACCCTCTCGGCTCAGGCTCAAAACGGCGCTGTTGTCGCTGTGAGGTTTTGTCAGCAATCTCGTCGCCGAACGTTCTTCAGCATGTCATCACGGCGTGGGCGTGAGCTACGACCGGCCGTCATCGTACAGAGATGCGGATTGTGCGATTGGCAAATTTCGTCGCGCCGCGTTCAGGCGGCCTGCGCACGGCGCTGCGTTGCCTGGGCGAGGGGTATCTGCGGGCCGGCCACGAGCCGGTACTCGTGGTGCCCGGCGTGGCGGCCGGGGACAAGGTTACCCGGCAGGGTCGGGTGATTACGGTGCCAGGGCCGGTCTTGCCCGGCACCGGTGGTTACCGCTGCATCGTTGGCCGGGCCCGGCTGCGGCGGTTGCTTGATGAGCTCGCACCGGACCGTCTCGAGGTCTCGGACCGGCTGTCCTTGCGGTGGACCGGTTCGTGGGCTCGTGAGCGTGGTGTGCCGTCGCTGGTGGTGTCCCATGAGAGCCTGACGGGGTTGCTGCGGCTCGCCGGGTTGCCCGGTGGGATGGCGCACCTGCTGGCCGACCGGCTCAACCGCCGGACCGCCTGCGCATACGACGGCGTCGTGTGCACGACCGGCTGGGCGGCACGCGAGTTTCGCCGGCTGGGTGTGCGCAATCTGGTCCAGGCGCCGCTCGGCGTCGACCTGCACACGTTCCACCCGCGGCGCTGCGATGCCGAGCTGCGCGCGGAGTTCGCCAGGCCGGACCAGCCGCTCATCGTTCACTGTGGACGGTTGTCGGTGGAGAAGCGGCCGCAGCGGTCCATCGCCGCGCTGGCCGCGCTGCGGGCGGCCGGGGTGGATGCGGTGCTGGTCGTGGCCGGGGACGGCCCGATGCGCGGCCGGCTGATCCGGCTTGCGGCCGGCCTGCCGGTGCACTTCACCCGCTTCATCGCCGACCCGGGCGGCGTGGCCCGGCTGCTGGCGACCGCGGACGTCGCGCTCGCCCCAGGGCCGATCGAGACGTTCGGCCTGGCGGCGCTGGAGGCCCTGGCATGCGGCACCCCGGTCGTCGTCGATGCGGCATCCGCGCTGCCCGAGGTCGTAGGCGCGGCCGGCGTCGCCGTCCAAGCCGACTTCGCCGCCGGCGTGCGCGAACTGCTCGCCTGGCCGGCGGCGGCCCGCCGTGCCGGCGCCAGGGCCAGGGCCGAGCAGTTCGGCTGGCCCACGGCGGTCGCCGGTTTCCTGTTAGCGCACGGCCTGCGGGCGCCGCGGGCCACGGCCGCACGCCCGGCATGATCACCTACGTCGCGCTCGGCGACTCGATCACCGTCGGGCTCGGCGACCGGATGCCGGATGGCACCTGGCGCGGCTGGGCCCGGCTGCTCGCGCAGTCACTGGGGGAGCGGCCGGGCGCGGTGGCGTTCTACAACCTGGCGACCAACGGCGCCAAGGCCGCCGATGTCGCGGGCGCCCAACTCGACGCGGCGCTGGCCCTGCGCCCGCACATCGCCTCGGTGGTCGTCGGCGTCAACGACACGCTGCGCAACCAGTTCGACCTCGCCGCGGTCGGGCGCGCACTGACCGCCGCCATCACGGCGCTCACCTCGGCCGGCGCGGTCGTCCTGACCAGCCGGCTTCCGGACCCGAGCCGGATGCTTGGCATCCCAGGCGCGCTCGCCCGCCCGCTGACCCGCCGGATGCGGGCGATCAATGCGGTCACCGACGCGCTGGCCGAGCGGTACGGCACCGTTCACTTCGACGCCGGCGGTCACCCCGAGGCTTACCACCGCCACATGTGGAGCATCGACCGGCTGCACCCTGGCGAGCGCGGTCACCGGCTGATCGCCCATTCCTATGCCGTCATGCTCGCCGGGCGCGGCCTGCCGGTGCACCGCCTTCCCGAGCTTGACGCGGTCAACCCCGTGCCGGCCCGGATCGCGCAGCTCGGCTGGCTCGTCACCCGCGGCACCCAATGGCTCGCCCGGCGCGCAACCGACCTGGTCCCGGACCTGGCCGGGTTGGCAGCCGCCGAATACTGGTACCGCCTGCGTGGCCTGTCCGCCGAGCCCGACCGGCACATCGAACGCGAGATCGCCGCGGTTCTTGCGGTCCTGGCCTCGCTGACCAGGCCCGCCGGCGGCTCAGGCATGGGACTTGACGGCCTCCTGGGTGCCGGTCACCTTGGCGCCCCAGTCGACCCGGTACCCGAGCTGCCAGGCTAGCTTGTCCGGCTTGACCAGCAGCCTCATGGCCACAGCCCGTCCGTGGTAGCCTCGGTTCCGTCCTCGAACCGCGGGCACAGATGAACGCGCGACGCGCGGATGATCGGATGCGTGTGTGGTGGAAACCCACGCTCGGAGCCCTGACCGGCTTGCTACTGCTTTGGCTGGGCCCTGCTGGTCATGCTGTGGCGGGCCGCGCCGGGGGTCCAGGCCGCGGGAGGTCCTTCGGCTGCCACCCGACATCCGGCCCGTGGCTCAGCCCCCTGCGTCCGGTCGGCGGGGCAGCGGCAGCAACCGGTGATCCGGGGTGAACAGCCGGCGCACGAGCCCGAGGGTTACGACGACGGTCGTGACGGCGACCGAGCCCAGCACCAGGAACATGACCACGGCCTGAACGAGTACCGCCTGCACCGGCGGCACACCGGCGAGGATGAGGCCGGTCATGGCGCCAGGCAGGAACACCAGCCCGGTGGCCTTGGTCGTCTCGATCTGCGGGGACAGCGCCGAGCGCAGCGCGGCCCGCTGGTAGGGCTTGGCCGCGCGGCCGGCGGGCTGCCCGAGCGCAAGCCGCGCCTCCACCTCGTCGCGCTTGTCCCGCAGTTCCTCGATCAGGCGCCGGGCCGCGAGCACGGTCGCGGTCATCGAGTTGCCGACCATCATGCCGGCGATCGGCACGAGCGTGCGTCCCTCCACCGGGAACACCCCCAGCCCGAACACCACACCGAGGGTGACGGCCGCCGCGGCGCCGAACGAGGCGATGACCAGCGGCATCATGTGTGGCACTTCCGGCGCGCGCCGCCTGGCCACGTCCCCGGCGTAGGCGATCATGGCCAGCACCCACAGCCATGACCACGCCAGTGAACGGCCCGGTTCGATGATCAACGACAGGGCGGCGCCGACCAGCAGGAGTTGGACGAGCGCGCGGGCCGCCGCCCACAGCACCTGCCGTTCCAGGCCGAGCCGCTGCCACAGCGAGACGAGGGCCGCGACCGCGACCAGCGCCAGCGAGGTAAGGAGCCCGCCGACGCTAACCTGACCGTTCATCGAGCCGCGTCACCGGAATCCGGCAGGCCCTGCCCGACGCACCGGCCGCGCTCGATTCGAAGGACCCGGTCAGCGACGCGTCGCACCTGGGACTGGTCGTGGCTCACCCACAGCACGGCGATTCCATCCCGGGCCAGGTCCAGGACGGTGTGCTCGAACGTAACGGCGGCCGCCTCGTCGAGCGCCGAGGTGGGTTCGTCCAGCAGCAGCACCCGCGGCCGGGTCACGAGCGTGCGCGCGACGCATACCCGCTGCGCCTCGCCGCCGGATAGCGCCGTGGCGTCCCGGTCCAGCCACGAGCCGTCCAGCGCGGCGCCGGCCAGTGCCCGCTCCAACCCGTCCTCGCTCGCGCGCGGCTGCGCGGCCAGCAGGTTGTCCCGAACGGTGCCGGCGAAGGGCGTCGGCCGCTGGAACACCATGCCCACTTGCCGCCGCAGCCGCAGCGGATCCAGATTCGCCACGTCCCGCCCGTCGAAGGTGACCCGGCCGGCGGTCGGGACCTCCAGCCGGTTGCACAGCCGCAGCACTGTGGACTTGCCCGAACCCGAAGGCCCGAACAGCGCCGTCACGCCCCGTCCAGGCACCCACGCCGAGAACCCGTCGAGGGCGCGTACGGCATCGCGCTGCACCACGACTTCGTCGAAGGTGAAACCGTCTCTCGCGTCCACGGCGCCTCCTCCCGCTGCCGTGAGGTTAGTGGCCGGCGCGGCCGTGGTCCTTTGAAACCGCGGGCGTAACGGCTCACCGCCACGGGACCAGCAGCCCTGACCGGCGAGTGTCGCCCCCGCGCAGGCTTGGGGGTGAACGGAAGGAGGCCAATGATGAGCATTACGAGGCGAGACGGGTTGACGACACTGTTCGTCGGCGCGGCGGCGCTGCTGTATGTCCTCTGGGCCACCGATACCGCGTTCACCGGCATTTCCACCAGAGTGCTCGCGGCCGTGGTCCTGGTCCTCGGCTTCACCTCCTGCGCCGCGGGCGCCCAGAAGATCGAGACGTCCGGGCGCGGTGACCAGCGGGTGTACCAGGTGATCACGTCGCTGCTCGGGTTCGTCGCCCTGGTGGCCGGCGTGAGCGCCTTGATCACGGGCAGCGAGGCGGTGCTGGCCGTTCTGGTGGTCGCGATCGTCCTGCTGTGGGCCACGGCAACGATCCGGCACGCGATGATCCGCGGCGGTAAGGCCGACGCCGGAACCGCCGGACCGTCCGAGCGGGCCGCCCGGTTGTAAGCACTGTCTGTCTGTAAGCGATGTCGTAAGTGCTACAGCCACGTCTGTAAGTGCTACAGCCGGCGTTCGATCGGCAGCCTGGACCGGGTGAGCAGCCCCGCGCAGAGCATCGCGATCAGCGGGACCACTAATACCGCGATGGCCACGTTTAGCCAGGGCACCACGATCGGATAAGGGGTGGGCGCCGGCCAGATCTGGGCGTACCCCTGGTTGAGCGCCACAAGCACCGCGATGGACGCGCCGAGCCCCACGATGGCACCGAGCAGCGAGCCGAGCCCAGCAATCACACCGGACTGGCTCAGCGAAAGCGCGCGGCGCACCCGTGGAGAGGCCCCGATGGCGCCCAGCGTGGCCAGATCCGCGCGGCCGTCGGCGGCGGCAAGGCCGGTGGCGATGGCGGTCGCGCTGAGCGTGATCACGCCGGCGACGATGGCCAGCACGACCAGCGTCTGCCAGTTCGAGCTCGGTCCCCGCTCGACGGACGCGAAGACGTCGTCGCCGAGCTCGGCGCGCAGCTGGTCCTCCTCCTGGACGGTGGGCATCCGGGTCGTGGTCGCGGCCACGATCATCGGCGTGGGTCCGAGCCCCAGTGATTCGGCGGTCTGCTTGGACATCAGGGCGATGGGCGCTTGTGGGCGGCTCGGCAGCACGAAAGCAGGCGCCGTGACGTCTCGCGACCGCTTCTCGGGGCCGCCCTGGACACTGAGCGTCACCCGGCCATCGGTCAGGTTGCGGTCACTGTCGACGACCACGGCACCGGAACGCATCGCGGCCGCGACCGTGTTGACGTCCTCGGCCGGGATCTTCGCGACGGCAGACAGCGCGGCCTCGTCGATGACGAGCACCACACCGTTAGGAGAGACGATCCCGCCGAGGTAGCGGTATCCGGCACCAAAGTCTGCGCAGCGGGAGTCGCGCCGGGCGGCTCGCTGCTCATCGCGCGTTAACTCGCGCGGCGGCCCCGACCGGCCCGGCAGGTACGGGCAGGCGCGTGCCGCGGGTACCTGCACCTCCACGAAGCATTCCCCGCCGCACGAGGCCAAGCTGACCTCGTGGATCTGGTCGACAGGCATGGTGTTGCGCAGGGCGGTCACGGCTTGCGGTGGTATTGACGGTTGGTCGGTGCCGCCACCGCCGCCGGGCTTGCGGCCGAAGTTGACCATCAGTGCCACATCCCCCGGCTGGCTCAAGGTCCGGTAGTCCTGCTGCTCGCGCTCCACGGAGGCGCTGAAAACGACGCCGACCGCCAGGGTGCCGACAACCGCCGCCATCACGGCCGAGATCGCCGGAGCGGCGGCCGTCCGGTTGCGGGAGGCGTCCCGCAACGCGATCCGCGGCGCGAGCGGCAGCCAGTTTCCGGTGCGGGCCACCAGCCCGACGATGGCCGGCGTGCAGAAGACCAGGCCGAACTCGGCGACGGCGAGCCCGATGAGGATCATCGTCGTGTTGACACGCCAGGCACCCACCGCGGCCAGAGCTCCGCCGCCGGCGACGAGCAACCCGCCGAGCACCAGCCACCGGCGCCTCGACCGGGTGATCCCGCGCCGCCCTGCCAGAGCGGTCACCACATCCTGCCGGGACGAGATCCATGCCGGCACCAGCGCGGCCAGCACCCCGGTCGTGACGGCCAAAACGGCCAGTGCGGCCAGGGCAAGCGGGAACACCCGGAAATCGCCGGAGCGCTGGTGGGCCAGGTGCTCCTCGAACAGCGGCCGGCCGATCGCGGCGGCGGCGATGCCCAGCGCCAGGCCCGCGGCTCCGGCGAGCGCGCCGAGCACCACCCCGTCGGCGAGCACGATCCGGCGGATGTGCGCCGGCCTACCGCCGGCCGCGGCGACCAGCGCCAGGTCCCGCCGCCTGCGGCGGGCACCGACCGCGAACGCCGGCCCGGCCAGCAGCACGATCTCCAGCATGGCCAGACCGCCAACGAGCACGGCGATGGTCAGCCCGTTATTGCTGTTGTAATCCGCCAGATCTGCGTACAGCTCCGCCCTGCTGGGCGGGTTGGCCAGCACGTGTCGCGAGACCGCGACCACCCCGTGCGTGTTGAGCTGCTTGACCTGGTCCCAGGTCAGCGGACTCGGCGTGGCCACCAGCCACTTCGTCTGGCGGGACGTCAGCTTCGCTGCCGCGTCCGGTGGCAGCGCGTCGGGGCGCATGACGACCGTCGTCGCGGTCAGGTTGCCCGGCTCCTCGACGACGCCGACGACGCGGAAGGCGTGGCTGCCGTCGGCAAGGCGTACGGTGCCGCCCTCGCGAGCGTCGAGCCGCCGGCTCGCGGCGGTGGTCAGCGCGACCTCGTCCGCGGCGGCCGGGGGCCGGCCCGACAGTTGACGGTAAATCCCGTGCGCGAGCGGGTTGGCGTAGTCCAGCAGCCGCGTTGTGATGGGTGCGGTCCCGGTCGCCGTCTGCAGGTTGAGGCGGGTTTGCTGGTCGGTGATGGCCGTCGTGCCCGGCGGCAACAGCGCGAGCAGGCGTTCCTCGGTGGGCTCTGAGCCCTGCTCGGCTTCCGCCTGCCGGGTGGTGAAGCTGATGACGTTCAGGTCGTTGGGGATCTGCTGCGCCTCGCCCTCCTGAGGCCAGGTGACCACCGCCTGCGCGCCGCCCATCAGCCGGTCGGCTCGCTCCTGCGCCGTGTATCTGAAAGTGTCCCAGGTGACCGCCCCGAGCGTCAGCGCCGCCACCGGCAGCGCGATCATCGCGACGACCAGCAGCGCGCGCCCCTTGGCCCGCCGCGCCTCGCGCCAGGCGATCCGCAGCGCCGTGCGCCAACCCGCCATTGGACCTGTCATTGGACGCTCCCCGGCGCGGTCAGCAGCTCATCCGGCTGGTCGAGCGGGCCCGAGGTGTCGACGATGACCCCGTCGCGCAGGAACACGACCCGGTCCGCCCAGGCCGCGTGCCGCGCCTCGTGCGTGACCAGCACGCCGGCCGCCCCGGCGTCCACCTTGGACCGCAGCAGGCGCAGCACCGCCTCGCCGGTCTGCGAGTCCAGCGCACCCGTGGGCTCGTCGGCCAGCACCAGCCGGCGCTGGCCGATCAACGCGCGGGCGATCGCCACCCGCTGCTGCTGCCCGCCGGACATCTCGTCGGGAAAACGAGGGCCGAAGCCCTCAAGGTCCACCTCGGACAGCGCCACCATCGCGGCCTGCCTCGCCTTGCGAACGCCGACACCATCCAGCTCAAGCGGCAGCGCCACGTTCTCCGCCGCCGTAAGGCTGGCCAGCAGGTTCAGGTCCTGGAAGACGTAACCCACCCGGCGCCGGCGCAGGGCCGCCAACCCGCGCCGGCTGCACTTACCAAGCACCGTCCCGTCGATGACGACCTCACCCTCGGTCGGGCTGTCCAGCCCGCCGGCCAGGTTCAGCAGCGTCGACTTGCCCGATCCGGACGGCCCCATCACCGCGACCAGCTCGCCGGCGTCGACCGAAAGCGTCACGCCGCGCAGCGCGTGCACCGCCGTCTCGCCGCTGCCATGCATCCGGTGCACAGAGTGCAGTTCGAGGATCGTCATCGCCGGCTCACCTCATCGCTCGCCGCCTCCGGGGCAACCTGTGGCGCGCCCGCCGCCGGTACGGCGTACCGGACCAGGCTCGCCTCGCAGTGATCCAGCCAGCGCACCTCGGCCTCCGCCTGGAACAGCATGCTGTCCAGCACCAGCCGCCAGCTCATGTCCGACGCACCGTCGGATCGCGCCTTCAACCGCGTGTACTCCTGCAACGTGCGCATCGTGGCGCCGCGCTGGGTCTGCACCACCGCGCGCACGTCCACCCCCGGAGTCGTGAGCGCCAGCGCAAGCTTGATCGTCAGCTCGTCCCGCGGCCGGTCGGTCCGGCTGACCGGCGTGGCGAACCACACCGCCAGATCGGCCCGCCCGGAGTCCGTGATCTCGTACGGCCGCTGCCCGCTGTCGTTTTCTGGAAGCGGACGAACCAGCCCGTCGCGCTCCAGGCGCGACAGCGTCGTATAGACCTGCCCGATGTTCAGCGGCCAAGTGCCGCCGGTGGACTCCTCGAACGCCACCCGCAGCTGGTAACCGTACATCGGGCCCCGTTCGAGAAGCGCGAGGAGACCGTGTTTGACCGACATAGCTACCGAGTATGCATACCCGGTATGCTCCTGGCAACCCTTCATCTTGCGCGCAGTGCTCACCGCTGGCCTGCTACCGCGTACTCTTCCTGGCCGGAGGCGTGCCGCCAGGAGGGCGCGAGTCTCGGCCAGGGCGAGGAGGGCGGTGCATCGGCCAATGGGCGTCGACGGGGCGACACCGGTACCTGTTGGACCGGGAGTGTCTGCTGAGCCGGGAGCGTCTGCTGAGTCGGGAGTGCCCGCTGGGCCAGGAGTGTCTGCTGGGCTGCGAGTGCCCGATGAGCCGCCAGTGCCCGACGAACTGCGCTCAAGTCTGCGGGCCGACTGTGACCGCTGCTTCGGGCTGTGCTGCGTCGCTCCAGCTTTCTCGATCTCCGCGGACTTCGCCATCAGTAAGGCGGCGGGTCGCGCCTGCCCCAATCTGCGATCGGACTTCCGGTGCGCCATTCACGACCACCTTAGGCGGCGAGGCTTCCCGGGCTGCGCCGTTTACGACTGCTTTGGCGCTGGGCAGAGGGTGGCCCAGGTGACTTTCGGTGGCCGGAGCTGGCGCCAGGTGCCCGAAACGGCCGAGCAAATGTTCGAGGCCTTCGGCATTATGCGAAACCTACACGAATTGCTCTGGTACCTGGCCGAAGCGCTGACACTGCGACCGGCCGGCCCGCTGCACGCCGAACTCCGCCGCATGCTCGACGAGACCGAACGCCTTACCGAAAGCAATCCTAAAACGCTGGCAGAATTGGATATAAGCGCCTGCTGGCAAAGGGTCAACGCCCTGCTGCTGCGCACGAGCGAACTCGTACGAGCCGGCGTCCGGCGTAAGAAAACCGACTTCAGGGGCGCCGACCTCATCGGGAGAAATTTCTCCGGTGTTGACCTCAAAGGCGCCAACCTGCGGGGCGCATGTCTCATTAGGGCCGACCTGAGTGGCGCCGATCTGAGCTTGGCCGACCTCATCGGCGCCGACCTGAGAGGCGCCGATCTGAGGGCGACGAATCTGACTACGAGCCTCTTCCTTGCACAATTTCAGGTCAATGCGGCGAATGGCGACTGTGATACCGGACTCCCGCCGTCGTTGTCCCGCCCGGGACATTGGTGATCTCGGCTCACTGACTCGATTGCCATCACAGGGTAGGGTCGATAAATTGGTTGAGCTTTAGGCTGGAGACGTACGTCCTCGCAGGTCAGGGCGCCAGGGTCTGGGCCAGGTAAATGTAGGCCTCAGTATATCGTTCGACAGCGGGCTTGATGTGTAAGCTATGCCGGTGGGGTTCTCTGCAACCCGCTCATGCAACAAATAGCCTCGCGCCTCGGTATGTTATGGGGTCGGCCTCCCGTAATCAGTGTAACCCGTAAAAACCCTGCGGGCTGTAACGTTAAGTGGGCTCACTGCCCGGGCGCCATTTGATTGAGCAACCCATGCTTGGTTGGTGTGGTTCGGGTACCTCGGTGCCGGCGATCACCAAGTCGAGCGCGGTGGTGAGCAGTGCGCCGGTGACTGGCTTGCCGTTTCCGGGAGTAGACTCGTCGAACGCGCCCCGATAAGCTAACCGCCGGTCGGCGCCGTAGATGAAGAAGTCCGGAGTGCATGCTGCTCGGTATGCTCTTGCGACATCTTGCGTTTCATCGATCAGATAAGGAAACTGCCAGCCGGCCCTCGTTGTCTGCTTGCGTAGCTGCTCTGGCGTGTCGCCGGGATAAGCCAACGCGTCGTTAGGGCAGATGCCTACGGTAGCGACATCTTCATAGTTACTGAGCACCTTTCCCAGCTCAGATTCGATATGTCGAACGTACGGGCAGTGGTTACACAGGAATGCCACCAAAAACGCGGGTCTATCCGCGAACTCGTCGCGCCGCCTCGTGACACCGTCGACGCCTCGAAGTTCGAAATTGGGCGCTGGAGCGCCCAAGGGAACCATGAATGACACCGCCATCGTCCGTTCGTCTCCTCACGCATTCGGTTGTGCACTGATCGTAGCCTAGTGGCGTCATCCC
>Ga0126372_10000311_pt1 | contig 16190 bp, 13 predicted proteins | sample PanSoiMetaPlot_6_FD_92762 | JGI IMG/M metagenome (GOLD analysis project Ga0126372, IMG submission 92762) | Tropical forest soil microbial communities from Panama - MetaG Plot_6 | ecosystem: Environmental > Terrestrial > Soil > Tropical forest > Bulk soil | place: Panama | collected 2016-02-17
AACTCCTAGTGCGCCAAAAGCCACCGGCGCGGTGTTGGCGATTAAAGAAATCACCACTGCGCGAATAGGTTCGAATCCGAGTCCGACCAGGAGAAAACCGGTCACCGCCACAGGGGCCCCGAACCCTGCGCTCCCTTCCAGTAACGCTCCGAAACTGAAGGCCACCAGGATTGCTTGAATGCAGGCGTCTCCGGAAGCATGCTGTTCTATCCACTTGCGGAGCAGGTCGAACGATCCCTCTCTTACCGACAAGTTGTAAAGCCAGAGAGCGTTGAAGACGATCCACAGAATGGACCAGATGGCAAAGACAAATCCGTAGACGACGCTCCAGACGGCTAAATGAAGCGGCATATGCCAGACGGTCAATGCCAGGGCAGCTGCGCTCAACAGGCCACAGGTGGAGGCCAACAGGCCTCCCCGACGCAATACTCCCATCAGGATCAGCACAACGGCGAGAGGGACCACGGCTACGAGCGCCGATAACGCAATCGAATGAAACGGATCCAGGAGTTGGGGCCAAATGACAGCCAAGCTCATCCCAAAGCCTCGTCGGTAACGTGATTAACAAGCTTGCCGCACTGCACGGCCGCAATGATACCCGTTCACGCACCCACGTTCCATTTCATTTCACCGCCGATGTCTGATGGGGCACCACTCTCGACTGCGGTTGTTACGGTCACCTGCGCGACAAGTCAATCTACTTCGGCGATGCCTACTTTGTCGACACCGCTACAGGCGATGTACACCTTGCCGTCTGGGGTAGCAGCCATATTCCTGATAACGCCACCGCCCGATGGCACAGCCGTCGATGCGAATTTCTTTGTCTTGGGATCGAACCGCACCAGCTTGTTCGGCTTTATGCCGCTCTCGGCATACCACACCGTACCGTCCGGAGTAACTGTGATCCCATACGGATTAGAGTTGCTACCGCCGGGTGACGCCCATTCTTCGACCTGCTTGGTCGTCGGATCGAAGTGTCCGAGATATCCGCGCTCGTAATCTGTGTAGTAGATGCTGCCGTCGGAGGCAAGGGCCAGCCGACGCGGTCGAGCATCGGAACTGGGCAGTGGGTATTCGGTGATCGCCAAAGAATTCGGATCAATGCTCGCCAGCTTATTGCTTCCGAATTCGCAAAAATATGGGACTCCGGATTTGGCCACGACGATGCCATAAGGTACGGCACGCGCCGTAGGCACTTTCGCTAGCTTGATTTCACCCGATTGTGGATCGAGTCGTCCGATGAGGTTGGACTCTTGCGTGGTAAACCATAGAATCCCGTGCTGATCAAAGACCGGTGTGTGGGGATCGATCTCCGCGCCTGAAGGCCTGTATTCGGCGATCTCGCCGTTCCTCGGATTCAGTTTGCCTACATATCCCTTGAAGATCGCGGTGAACCAGATATTGCCGTCTCGGTCCGCGGTCAGCCCGTGAGGCCCGGAATCCGGCGTTTTGAGCGGATATTCCTTGAACTGACCCGTCTTTGGATCAAGCCTTCCCAGCTTGTTTGCCATCTGAGCCGTGTACCACAGCGATCCATCGGGCGCGACGGCCGGATCGTGCGGACGGGAATGAGGTGTGGGCACTCCCCATTCCTTGATGGTCACCTGCGAAACGGTCGACGCCAGAGTCGCAACTGCGACAACCAAAAACAGAGCCTGAAAAATCACCCTCTTCGAAGCCATGGATCACCTCGTGTCAGTAACTCGTTGACTTTGGATGATCATCGAATCCACCAGATTCGGCAAGAGCTTTACAAGTTTTTACCTTTTACGGCGAGTCCTAATCCGCTTGCCGGTGTTCTAACTAACGTAGGACGGGATCAAAGCCCATGCTTGCCAACCGATCATCGCGATTCGTGGTCTCGGCTCCGGTTGTCGCTGATCTTCTTTGCGTAGCGACTGCCGCCTTTCCTACTTGGGCAATGTTGCTGTCCAGCGTGTACCTGATGTTGATTTGTGGCTTCGAGTCATTGGGGTTTCGCCGCCTCCCGAATGGGTGACCAGCACGCGTCAGGGCGTCGAGGGGAAGCCGGGCATTAGGGAAAATTCCTAATCACTCGTGCGGAAGATTTTCCTGCGCATATCAGGCCAGAATTCCTTCATTACGTTGAAGAAAGCGTCTAGGGCGATCTGTTGACCCCACTTATCTACCGTCTTTGGAAAAGAACGGTCAGCCGGGGGATAGTAGGCATTGGAGATGCCAGCAGCGACGAAATTGCCGGCTAGTTCGGAAACGTTGGCCTGGTTGCGACCGTCATCGCTCCGCGTGATTACTTCGCGGCTGAGCGCATACCCAGTGCGACGCCAAAATCCGCCTTTGCCTTTGGTGAAATAGCGCGGATCCTGATGCAGGGCGATGGGGAATACTGCCTCGGTCATGAAGTTCCCAATCGCTTGGTCCGCGAAAGCACCGCCGTAATATTTCCCGAATCCCTCCGCTCCCTGTCCGAATGACTGATATTGGCGTTCGGCCATGGACATACCTGCGAAGACTCCCGCCACCAAAAACGCCGATGGGTCGAAAGAGTCATCCAATGCCACCTTGAATTTTTGTTTAGGCGTGAGCGATCGGATCTCAAGTCCGTTTTCCTCGGCGCGATAATTGGGAATGACCCAGAAAATATGGGTCTTGCTAAAGTCTTTCTTACCATCACTCCGGGTTGTCGTCTGCGCCGGTGCCTGGGGCGCATCTGTAGGTGACGCCTGAGAGGATTGAGGCGCAGGCGTATCCGCGACGGTCTGCTGCGCCATGGCAAGAGTAGCAAGCAAGGTTATTGCGCTAAGAGCTAGAAACCAACGCAGCGAAGAAAGACCGTACATTGTTCAACTGATGCAGTTCAGGATTTCACCGGTTGCAATTTAAATTGTCATCCCGATTGTGGAACCTAACCCAAACAATCATCAAGCAATAAATGCGCCGCAGTTTTTACCCGGTGGAACCGATACGGCCAGCGCCGCTGTAGTGACCTCGCCTCACCTACATCGCCCTCGAAAGAACAGACGACCATGACGTGGGACTCGATAGGAAGGGATAAGGCTCGCGCTAATCCGGCAGGCACGCCTGATCATGTGTGCCTAGTGCGCAATAGCCGTCGCAGCAGAAACGGGTACCAAGTTGGGTCCGCAGCGGAAGTGCTTCACGAGATGCTTGGTAGCGCTGAGCCGGCCGGGCGCGACAGGTCGCACTTCCTGTCCTTCAATTCGAGCGTAAGTTCCCGCGACAACCAGCAACTCCTTTGTTCTCCTTATCATGCAGCACGTCGGCATTAAACCACCGTGCGTAATACCTGGCGTGTTTCCTCAAGTCTAGCCGTGATGTCTGTTCCCTGGTTGCGCTATGCTTTCGAAACAAACAACTCCCCGACAAAGTCTCTAACCCAAAGTTCTGTGGACGTTGTCTCCAATCTGCGGCGTGGCGGCGGCAAAAGGCTGATACGGGCGGGCGCGCGGGTTTTCTGTGGAAAGGCCGCTAAACATGGCAGACGCACGAGCGGGATCTCCCAGAGAACAGTGAATCGTTCCGAGTGCTCGCACCTGGCAAACATCCATCGGTGAATGCCCGGCTGCAGGCTACTCCGCAGGGTAAGATTGGGAACTGCCCATCGCTCCCCAACCGCTTGCTACACTCTGGTTATGGCTTCCGATCGCCTGCAATGTTTGCAGTCATCCCTGGAGCTGCACAAACTTGATTTCCTGCTGGTCACCCATATTCCCAATATTCGTTACCTCACCGGGTTCACGGGCACAGCTGGGGTTCTGGCCATCAGTGGCGATCGCAGCGTGTTCATTACGGATGGCCGCTACCGTGAGCAGGCACGCCACGAGGTGCTTGGGGCGAAAGTTGTGATCACGCGCAAGCCCCCGCTTCTGGCTGCGGCAGACTGGCTACAATCGCGAGCTCGCCGTCAGAATAAAGCTACGGTTGGCATTGAGCCGCTGCATATGTCGGTTTCCGATCGTGATCGCTTGTCCCCTGCGCTGTCCGGCAGGTTTTCTATCAAGAACGCTGCTGGTCTGATTGAGGACATGCGCCTGGTCAAGGACAAGGACGAGATTGCTTTGATCCGCAAGGCAGTGCTTGTCGGTGCTGAGCTCTTCAACCGTCTCGTCGGAACTATACGCCCTGGGGTTAGGGAGACCGCCATCGCTGCCGAACTCGAGTATGCGGCTCGCAAAGCCGGGTGCGACGCGATGTCCTTCCCAACAATCATCGCCTCCGGAGCTCGCTCGGCATTGCCGCATGGCTGCGCTTCAGATCAGCTCATTCCGCGGCGAGGATTCGTGGTCTGCGACTTCGGTGTTATACTCACAGGTTATTGCTCAGATATGACTCGCACTCTGTATGTGGGTCGTCCTGATAAGCTTGCCCGTAACTTTTATCAGGCAGTCCGGGATGCACAGCTGGCCGGAATCGAGGCGGTTCGTCCGGGAGTTCGGGTAGCCGACGTGGATCGGGCGGCGCGACGAGGTCTTAAGAGCGCTGGCCTGGGACGGTACTTTACTCATTCCACGGGCCACGGTGTGGGCCTGGAGATTCATGAGGCTCCACGTATCGCGTCTGGCCAAACTGAGATCTTACGGCCAGGAATGGTAATCACAATCGAGCCTGGCGCCTATGTTCCGCGTAAATGGGGCGTACGTGTAGAAGACATGGTCGTGGTCACCGAGCGCGGTTGCGAGGTACTTACGCCCACCACGAAGGAGCTGATCTCGATCTGAGGCGTTAGCCGAAGCTCCCGAATTCTAGTCCACGGATTTCAGAGACTTATTGCAAGCACCTTTACCGCAGGCCGATGAACCAGAAAGAAATTCGAGAACTCATTCAATTTCTGAAGGAACAGGATATCGCCGAGTTCGAGCTCGAGCGTGGCGATGTCAAGGTCCGAATTAAGCGTGTGGCCCCGGCGACGCATGCAGCCGAAGCCCGCTTTATTCCGGTTGCAACAGCTATCCCGGCTATGACGGAAGGTGCAATTGGTTCACCGCAACCTGGCGCTGCTTCACCCGCACAAGGTGCTGCCCCTGCGTCCCCGCCCGAGGAATCACTGCACGCGGTTCGCTCACCGATTGTGGGCACTTTCTATGAGGCACCCTCGCCTGGTGCGCCTCCCTTCGCCAAGATCGGCGATTCGGTGGAAGCTGGTCAAGTGCTTTGCATCGTCGAAGCCATGAAGCTAATGAACGAGATTGAATCCGATGTAGCGGGCGAGATTGTGAAGAAGTTCGTCAGCAACGGCCAGCCGATCGAATATGGACAGGAACTGTTTGCGATTCGTCCTAAATAGAGGTGCGCGGGACAGTTTGGTTGTCTCAAAAGCAATAAGCGATTAGCAATTGGCATTCGGCTCAGCCCCTTTGACTCTGCCCATCATGCCCTTCCGGGCCAGTTGCCAACTGCTAATCGCTTTCTATGTTCAAGAAGATTCTGGTTGCCAATCGTGGCGAGATCGCCCTGCGTGTCATATGCGCCTGCAAGGAGCTGGGCATCCGTACGGTGGCCATCTATAGCGAGGCAGATCGCAACTCGCTGCCCGTACGCTTTGCCGACGAGGCCATCTGTATCGGCCCGCCGCAGATTTCCCAGAGCTACCTCAATATCCCGGCGGTGATCAGCGCTGCCGAGATCGCCAACGTCGAAGCCATCCATCCGGGCTATGGTTTGCTCTCGGAGAATGCCAATTTTGCCGAGGTGGTTGAGACCTGCGGCATCAAATTCATTGGTCCCCCGCCCGAGGTCATTCGCCTTATGGGTGAAAAGGAAAAAGCCCGTGAAGCTATGAAGAAGGCCGGAGTCCCCATTTTGCCGGGCTCGGACGGCATCGTCGCTTCCGAGGGCGACGCTGCGGAGTGGGCTCGGCAAGTCGGTTTTCCCGTGATTATCAAGGCGTCCGCGGGCGGGGGTGGTCGCGGCATGCGCATCGTAAACAGCCCGGAAGAGCTGCCGGGGCTGTTCAAAGCTGCCTCCTCCGAGGCCGCCGCCGCCTTCGGCAATGGCGATCTCTATATGGAGAAGTTTGTCGAGAGGCCGCGGCATATAGAATTTCAGGTCCTGGCCGATTCCTATGGCACTGTGGTGAGCTTGGGTGAGCGCGAATGCAGTATTCAGCGGCGCCACCAGAAACTCCTGGAAGAGTCTCCATCGCCGCGCATGACTGCGCAACTGCGCGAAGAAATCGGAGGCATTCTCTCAAAAACTCTATCGACCATTGGCTACCTCAACGCCGGTACGGTTGAGTTCCTCATGGACCAGGATCAGCGCCTATACTTCATCGAAATGAACACTCGAATTCAGGTGGAGCATCCTGTGACCGAGATGGTGACCGATGTGGATCTGGTCAAGAGCCAGATCCTTCTGGCTGCCGGAGCGCGCATGGAGAATGTGTTGCATGGCCCCATCGTCCATCGAGGTCACGCGATTGAATGTCGTATCAATGCTGAGCATCCCGAGAAGTTCACCCCTTCGGCCGGTAAGATCACGGCTTTTCATCCGCCGGGAGGAACTGGCGTGCGCATCGACACCGCCGCCTACGCCGAGGGCGTGATTCCTCCGTATTACGATTCCCTCATTGCCAAGTTGGTGGTGCGCGGGAGGGATCGCGACGAGGCGATCTCACGCATGGCGCGAGCGCTCGAAATGTTTATCATCGAAGGCGTCCATACCACCATTCCCCTGCACCGCCGTATTCTTGCCGATGCCGACTTCCGCGCTGCCCGCGTTGACACCACGTACATAGAAAAACTGCTGACCGCCAGCAAGAAGGAGTCGGCTGCCTAAGTTCTGGTGCACTTCGCCTGCTTGCGATAATCAGTAATGGCTCGAATCATCAGCTTGCCTCGACTGTACGCGATCGTGGATGCCTCCTGTTTTCCCGGCATCGAAGCCATGTGTGCCTTCGCCAAAGAGTTGATTGCGGCTGGAGTCGGGCTCCTCGAGTACCGGAATAAGACCGGCGATGCGCGTCAAATCCTCGAGCCGGCGCGGGACTTGAAACAGGCGATCAGCGGTGGGGTAAGGCTGATCATGAATGATCGCGCCGACCTGTGCCTCCTCGCTGGTTTTGACGGAGTTCACGTCGGCCAAGACGATTTGTCGCCACAAGCCGTACGCAAGCTGATCGGTACGGATCTGTGGTTAGGAGTCTCGGCCCACAATCCCGCTCAGATGGCTGCCGCCGACAAGACATCTGCAAATTACCTTGCCATCGGACCTGTGTTCCCGACTGCTAGCAAAGCCAACCCGGATCCGGTGGTTGGCCTGGAGGGTGTGCGGCAGGCGCGCTCCCTGACCACTAAGCCGCTGGTCGCGATCGGGGGGATTACTCGCGCAAACTGCCGCGAGGTGATCGGGGCGGGTGCCGATTCGGTTGCGGTGATATCTGATCTGCTATCAGCCCCGCGACAATCAGCAGGCGATTTTTTGCGGATATTGAGGTAAAGTCTACGCGTTCAGGGCCAGAATCGCTGTTTCAGCGCACGCTGCTATAGCGCTTTCCAGCCTCGGTGTAATTCGTCAGGAGGGATGTGAGTACCCAGACCAATCAACCTGCAGCAGCCGTGGTCACCAGCGAGTGGAAAGCCGCTACTCGCCAGAACGCGGAATTCGTGAAAGCCCTGGGATTGACCAGTGCCACTACGCTCGTCATGGGCTCGATGATCGGCTCGGGAATCTTCATTGTCTCGGCGGAAATCGCCCGTCAGGTCGGTTCGCCGGCCCTTCTGATCGGAGCATGGCTGGTCACCGGTTTTATGACCATCGTGGGCGCCCTCAGCTATGGCGAGCTGGCGGCTATGATGCCCCGTGCCGGCGGGCAGTACATTTACCTGCGCGAGGCATTAGGACCGCTTTGGGGTTTCCTCTACGGCTGGACGCTGTTTCTTGTAATCCAGACCGGCACGATCGCGGCGGTTGGCGTTGCTTTCGGGAAATTCCTGGGGGTCTTTTTCCCTTCGATCTCTTCCACCCACTGGATTTTGCATTTCTGGAAAGCACCCCCCATTCCAATTGGGCCCATGGTGTTGGGCAATATGGATGTTGGGCTGAACACTCAGAATCTGGTGGCCATAGTACTTATCGCGGTCTTGTCAATCATCAACGTATTCGGCGTGAAGATCGGTGCACTCATCCAAAACGTCTTCACCATTTCAAAAGTATCGGCCCTGGCAGGACTGGTGCTGGTCGGCCTGTTCATGCGGAACGCGCAAGCCCTGGCAGCAAATTTCAACGGACACTTTTGGCAGAATGCCGGGCTGAGTGCCAAGCACGCGATTCAGGTGGGTATGGGCGGCCCGACAGTCTGGGTGGGGACGTTGACGATTGTTGCCGTCGCTCAGGTCGGGTCGCTTTTTTCTGCCGACGCCTGGAACAACGTTACTTTCACTGCTGGCGAGGTCAAGAATCCCAGCCGCAACCTGCCGCTCTCGCTGGCCATCGGCACCAGTGTCGTGATCCTGCTGTACGTGCTTTGTAATGTGATTTACCTCAACGTACTGCCTCTCCATGGCGATCCCAACGGGGTAACCATCCTCGATCGCGGCATCCAGTACGCCACCGAGGACCGCGTCGCCACGGCAGTGTTGAGCCAGATGTTCGGCGGCGCCGGCGGCTTGATTATGGCGGCCGCCATCATGTTGTCCAGCTTTGGCTGCAACAATGGCCTGATCCTGGCGGGTGCCCGCGTGTACTACGCGATGGCCAAGGACGGGCTCTTCTTTCGGAACATCGGGAAATTGCATCCTAACTACAAGACCCCAGCGGTTTCCCTAATGGTTCAGATGGTGTGGACCTCGATTCTCTGTCTGTCGGGTACATACGGCCAGCTGTTGGATTACATCGTCTTTGCGGTTCTCGTGTTCTATATCCTGACCATGGCCGGCCTGTTCGTGTTGCGGCGCACTCACCCGGATGCCGAACGGCCCTACCGTGCTTTCGGTTATCCCATCCTGCCCGCGATCTATATTCTGATGGCCGGGTTTATTGATGTCGTACTATTGCGTTACAAGCCACAATACACATGGCCGGGGCTGTTCATCGTGCTGATCGGAATCCCCGTATATTTCGTTTGGAAACTCAGCTCTTCTCAAGCAAAGGTGGCAAATGAGTCATAAACTGTTCGCGAAGAAAGATATTTCTACTCTTCTCAAAGAGGCAGAAGGCGAGCATGGCGGGTTGCGCCGCGCGCTTGGTCCTTTGAACCTTGTGACCCTGGGCATCGGTGCCATCATCGGCGCTGGAATTTTTGTTATTACCGGACAGGCAGCGGCCCAGTTTGCCGGACCCGGCATCGTGATCTCGTTCGTTTTGGCCGGCATTGCTTGCGCATTTGCCGGACTCTGTTACGCCGAGTTCGCTTCCCTCATCCCGATCGCAGGCAGTGCCTATACCTACTCTTACGCTACCCTGGGTGAGCTGATTGCCTGGATTATCGGCTGGGACCTGATCCTTGAATACGCTTTCGGCGCTGCCACGGTTGCAGTCGGCTGGAGCGGCCACCTGCGCGCCTTTCTGCACGATATTGGGATGGACCTGCCTGCCATGCCCCACTCCAGCTTCGCGCTGTTCGGCATGAACGTGCATTTGAACTATGACTACGTCGGCTTCCTCGTGATCATGGCAATCACCAGCATTCTCGTGATTGGCATCAAGGAATCGGCCAACTTCACCACTGCCATTGTGATCCTCAAAGTCGCCATCGTCTGCATGTTCATCGGGATTGCCGGAGCGTTCCTGGCCAGTCATGCCTGGCAACCTAATCACTGGCACCCATTCATTCCGGCGAACACCGGGGAACGAGGTCAGTTCGGATGGTCGGGGATACTGCGCGGAGCGGGCGTCGTCTTCTTTGCCTATATCGGCTTCGATGCGGTTTCGACGGCGGCGCAGGAGGCGCGCAATCCGAAGAAGGACATGCCGCTGGGCATCCTGCTTTCTCTCGGCATCTGCACCATTCTTTATATCCTGGTAGCCGGTCTTTTGACTCGCCTGGTTCCCTATAACCAGTTGAATGTGCCGGATCCTGTTGTCGTCGGTATCCGCAGCACCGGTCAGCAGTGGGCAACCTTCCTGGTAGAGCTGGGCGCGATTGCGGGCTTGGCATCCGTGATGTTGGTTATGCTGTTGGGACAGTCGCGCGTCTTCTTCTCCATGTCCCACGATGGATTGCTCTGGCCTTGGGCCAGCAAGATTCACCCTCGTTTTCGCACCCCATACATCAGCTCGATCGTTGTCGGTTTCTTCGTTGCTTTGCTCGCCATGCTGATTCCCTTGAGCGTTCTCGATGAAATGACTAGCGTGGGCACATTGCTTGCCTTCGTACTGGTCAGCGCCGGAGTCTGGATGATGCGCAGAACTCACCCCCACCTGGAACGTCCGTTCAAGACGCCGTTGGTGCCCCTGGTTCCTATCCTCGCCATTTTTCTTTCCAGTGCGCTGATCGTAGGCCTGGCTCGGGCGACACAGATTCGCCTGGTCGTTTGGCTTGCTGTTGGCTTGATCATCTATTTCAGCTACGGCCGTAAGCACAGCAAGGTGCAGGCGCTGAACCGAGTTCAAGCACAGCACAAGGGAACCCCGACGATGGCAGACTGATTTCTGCTCGCCCTTCTGTCGTTCGTCGGGGATGCTTAGGGCTTCACCTCAGGCGCCACAGGGTGCGGGTTGATCCAGTTGAAGGCAAAAGGCCTTCCGTACACCCGCGGAATGCCTTTTGTTTTATATTCGTCGGCTGGCTGTTAATCGTGGTCGCATGTGATTGCAATTCAATTCTGAGCCTACTCCGACTAGCCAAGGACCAAAGGCCCAAGTGTAACGACCGCATTCATGCGCATCCAGACCAATCTCCGCTTTATCCTTCTCGCCCTGCTGATCGTCGTTCTCATCGGAACTGCCGGGTTCCATTTTATTGAGGGCTGGCCCTGGTTCGATGGCCTCTACATGGTTGTGACCACGCTAACGACCATTGGCTATCAGGAGGTCCATCCACTCTCTCGTGCGGGTCGGATATTCAATATTTTCGTGATCTTTGCCGGGGTCTCGCTCCTGTTGGTGACGATCGGAACGCTCACCCAGGCTTTGCTAGAATTTGAGCTGCAGAGCTTTTTCGGCAGGCGACGAATGGAGCGCGAGATCGGCCGGCTCTCCGAGCATTACATCATCTGTGGAGCGGGACGCGTAGGCCGCAGCGCAGCCCGCGAGCTCGAGCGCAAGCCGGTGCCATTCCTCATCATCGAGCAGAACGAAGCCAAGGCGCAGCGCTACGCTGCGGAAAAATGGCTCGTGATGGTGGCCGACGCTACAAAGGAGCAAACGCTGCGTGAGGCCCAGATTCACCGCGCGCGCGGCTTGGTTGCGGCAACCACAACCGATGCCACGAATCTGTATATCGTCCTGACCGCGCGCGCCTTGAACGCGAACCTTAAAATTGTCGCTCGCGCCAGTGAAGAAGACGCCGAGAAACACCTGCTCACCGCCGGCGCCGATTCAGTGGTGTCGCCCTACGCCTTTGCCGGTCAACGCATCGCGCAATCGTTTCTTCGTCCCCATGTAGTCAGCTTTTTAGATACTGCCACCACTCACCTTGGAGTAGACCTCGAAATCGGTGAAGTCTATGTCGCTCCCGCTTCGCGCTTCGTGGGCAAGACCATTGAAGGCTCACGTATCCGCCAGGATCGAGGAGTCATCATCCTGGCCATTAAGCGGGAGAACGGCATGCGCTTCAACCTCGCTCCCGAAGACCGCATCGAGCCGGGCGACTTGTTGATCGCTATGGGCGAGCCGCGCGAACTTCGCCAGCTCGAGCAATCGGCAAGTTCATGAAGATCGTTGCTGCCGCCGAAATGCGCGAAATCGATCGCACCACCAGCGAGCGCCACGGCGTGCCTTCGCTTACCTTGATGGAAAACGCGGGTTCCGCGATTGCCGACTTCATCCTGTCAGAATATGCCGATGCCAGAACCATTGGCACTATCTGCGGTAAAGGAAATAATGGGGGCGACGGATTGGTTGCCGCCCGAAAACTGAAAGATGCGGGCAGGGAGGTGCGGCTTATCCTTTTAGCCGATCCCGCCGAGCTGCGCGGCGATGCCGCCGTCATGTTCGAACGCCTGCCGCTGGTGCCGGTCGTGGTTCACCACAGAGAGGATCTCAACGGCGTAGAAGCACGAGCAACCCTCGCCGTCGATGTCCTCATCGATGCGATTCTCGGAACCGGTTTCCGGCCGCCTGTGACCGGCCTCTATGCCGACGCGATTGCCCGAATCAATGCCGCCAGCGCGCCGGTGATTGCCGTTGACATTCCTTCTGGTGCCGATGCGGACATCATGGGATCGCAGACCGGCGCCCTAGCTCGTGCCGATGCGATCGTCACCTTCACCCGACCACGTCCAGCACATGTTCTCGGCCATCTGACCAGGGGACCGACGGTGATTGCCCCGATCGGCTCACCCGACCAGGCCATCACCTCGTCCTTGCATTTGCACTTGATTTCGCCACGCGAGATTGTACGGTTGATCGCCCCTCGTCCCCGTGACGCCAACAAGGGTAACTTCGGCCACGTTCTGGTGGTCGGAGGATCCCTGGGGAAAGCAGGCGCTGCCGCAATGGCCGGGATGTCAGGGTTGCGAGTAGGCGCAGGCCTGGCGACCGTGGCTACGGCAAAATCGGTTCTCCCGACTGTAGCCGGATTTCATCCCGAGCTCATGACCGAGGCCCTGGCGGAAACCGATGCTGGCACAATTTCCTTGCGCGCTCTGGAATCCGGCCAGATGGACGCACTTCTGAAAGGCAAGACCGTTCTTGCTCTGGGGCCTGGCATTTCGCGGGTGCAGGAGACGACGGAGTTTGTTCGCACCGTGGTGGCGCGATACAGGCTACCTATGGTTGTCGATGCCGATGGCTTGAACGCATTCGAAGGCTCTAGCGACAAGCTCCATGGCAGAGATCACCCATTGGTGATTACGCCTCATCCGGGCGAAATGGCTCGACTCTGCGGCTGCAGCATAGGGGAAGTTCTGCGCGACCGCATCGATCTGGCACGAACTTTCGCGCGCGATCATGGATGCATAACGGTTCTGAAAGGCCACCGCACGCTCATTTCTGACCCGAGCGGCGAGGTTTGGATCAACACAACCGGCAATCCTGGTATGGCGACTGGCGGGACCGGTGACATTCTCACCGGCATGGTGGCTGGATTCATTGCACAAAGTCCGGATCGTCCCCTCGAAGCCGTCTGCGCTGCCGTTTATCTCCACGGCTTGGCCGGAGACATGGCCCGAGAAGCGATGGGCGAGCAATGTCTGGTTGCGACCGACTTGCTACGAGCTCTCCCGGCTGCATTTCGAAACATGCGCGAATCGGCGCACCAGGCTACGGTTAAATTCTTTTGATCATAACTTCTTCGAAGGAGCGGTTCTCAAGGCCGCCGCATGTCCACGAGAACAGTCCCGCATTATGCAGCAATCGGAATCCTCCGCTTCGGGCACAGTACCGAGAGAAATAGCGCTCATGGAATCCGGAAATGCAGCTTCCGTAATCTCGGCTACATCCTCCGTGCATGAAAAAGTGAGTTTGCGGCAATCCTACGCCGCTCGGCACTCGGCGGTTTCGGTGCCGGCTGCAGTCCTGCTGGATGACGGGTCACCCATGGCTCCCGTCCTGGAGATGGATGCAGCTTGGTTCCCATGTTATCTACGAAGTCGTCGTACGGAGCCGGAAAACCAGCGGCGGAAACGGCGGAGGGAAGCGGATAGGCCGACCGCTATACTGGCATTAGATGTCTACCCGCGAGGTTACCACTCATTCCGCCGAGGAAACCATCGCCTTCGGGCGAACCTTAGGCGACCTTCTCGGTCCGCCGAAACTCGTGCTTCTGCGAGGGGATCTCGGCGCGGGTAAGACCACTATCGTCAAGGGCATAGCCCAGGCGTTCCAGGCCGCCCGCGAAGACGATGTGACCAGTCCCACGTTCACTCTAGTGCATGAATACCGCGGGCCCACCGCCAGTCTGTATCATATCGACCTTTATCGCGTCGACACTGCCCGCGAGTTACAGACCCTTGGTCTGGACGATTTGTTCGCGGACAACAGCATCCTCCTGATAGAGTGGGGAGAGAAGTTCAGCCGTTTTGAGCGCGAACGAAACGTAGAAATCGTTCTCGAGACTGTGGGGGAGAACGACCGCCGCATTCGTGTGATAACAGCCTAGTCGGCCTGCGTACTCTTACGCATCTTATCCTGGAGTGATCGTGCCAACCCTGTGCGTGTGGGTAACCGCCGTTTTATATCTTCCGCTGGCGACTGGAGGCTTGGCCGCCCAGCCCGTCCTGCTAGACACTTCGCCGCAAACTTCAGCCGCGGCGGGTGCGTCCGCGAAACCTGATGGTTCCCCTTCGGGGAACAGCACCGGGTCTCTGCCCGCCGCCCCGAGCGTAACAAAGCCCGAGGCGAAAGCTTCAAGAGAGAATAATGGCACCTCCAACGATCGCATCTTCTGGACATTGCCGAATTTTCTGAGCGTCGAAAATGCCCACGAGATTTCGCCCCTCACTAGCAAAGAGAAATTTAAGGTTGTGCTGCGAACAGCTTTCGATCCGGTGGAGTATCCCTACGTCGGGTTTCTGGCCGGTATCAGCCAGGCTACAAACAGCGAACCCGGGTTCGGCCAAGGTGCCGCCGGGTATGCCAAGCGTTACGGTTCCGCCTTTGCCGATAACACTATCGAGAATTTCATGACAGGTGCCATCCTGCCCTCACTGCTTCACCAGGATCCCCGCTATTATCAGCTGGGTCATGGCAGCTTCGAACATCGCTTGGGCTACGCGATCAGCAGGATTTTTGTTACCCGCAGCGATTCCAGGAACACAGTATTCAACGCCTCCGAGGTGTTGGGCAGCGCCGTTGCGGCCGGTATCGCGAACACCTATGATCCCGCCGGGGACCGTACTGTGGTGAACACCGTGAGTGTCTGGTGGACCGAAGTTGGTTGGGATACGTGGCGATTGGAGTGAAGGAGTTCTGGCCGGATATCCGCCGCAAGGTGCAAAAGCAGCACCGGCAGGGCACCGCCTCGGCAGCCACCCATCTCGAGGACAGTTCTGGAAAATAACCTATCGCGCTAGAGGCTGGATAACTCTGGTTTCGCTCAGAGTTGGGCGCGGGCAGGCCGACGGCAGCTCATATTCGTGAACTATAGAAAAAAGAATGGCCAAGGCGAAGAGCACGAACATGAGACGGTTGAAGTTCATACGGCCACTCCCCCAAAGATACGCCGCATCAGGAGATGCGGCAAGCACTGGCTTTCTAGTCCGGGAGCTGCGGCTTGTTGGCCGACCGTCATTTCAAAAGCCCATGATGTTGTACCCGCAATCGACGTAGATCGTTTCGCCGGTAATGCCGGAACCTGCGTCGGAGGCCAGAAAAACGCCAGTTGCCCCCACTTCGTTCGCATCCACATTCCGCTGCAACGGTGCCCGCTCGGCGTGCGACTTCAGCATATCGGTGAAATCGCCGATCCCACGCGCCGCCAGTGTTTTAATCGGACCGGCGGAAATGGCGTTTACGCGGATTTTCTGTTTGCCCAAATCGAAGGCCAAATACCGGACCGTGCATTCCAAGGCGGCTTTGGCTACTCCCATTACATTGTAATGGGGAACCACCTTCTCAGCTCCGTAATAGGTCAAAGTAATGATGCTGCCACCATCCTGCATCAGCCGAGCCGCCCGGCGCGCGAGCGCGATGAGCGAATACACGCTGACATCATGAGCGATACGAAAGCCCTCGCGACTGGTAGAGACAAAATCGCCCTTGAGTTCGGCCACGGGAGCGAACCCGATACTGTGCACGAGAGCATGAAGTTTGCCGTAGCGCTCCTCGAATTGTTGGAACACACGATCAATCTCCTCGTCCCGGGAAACATCGCACATGAACGCTTCGGCTCCGGGCAACGACAGGATCAAGTCCTTCGCTTCCATTTCCATCCGCTCGTTCTGATAGGTGATAGCGAGTTGGGCGCCGGCAGCGTGTAGTCCCTGCGCGATAGCCCACGCAATGCTGCGCTTGTTGGCGAGACCGAAGACCACGGCAACCCGGCCGTCGAGCTTGAACATGCTTCTCTCCTGAGGAATTCGAAGGGAAAGCATATCAGGTCGGGAAGTGGAGAGCACTCGGGCATTCTGGTTCGGCAGGGTCGCGATCCCTAA
>Ga0126372_10000312_pt1 | contig 16178 bp, 14 predicted proteins | sample PanSoiMetaPlot_6_FD_92762 | JGI IMG/M metagenome (GOLD analysis project Ga0126372, IMG submission 92762) | Tropical forest soil microbial communities from Panama - MetaG Plot_6 | ecosystem: Environmental > Terrestrial > Soil > Tropical forest > Bulk soil | place: Panama | collected 2016-02-17
AATGCGCGATGATTATCGCGCTGCGGCGCGGCCGCAGGCTGCTTCATCTCGGTTTTGACCTTAGCTCCCGCCACGACTGGTGATCGCCTAACAGGCATTATAATTCATGCACTATAATGCAGGCCAGGCCGCGCCGTCAATCCGGTCATGGGCTTGCGCGGCCCAGCACGGGCTCCTCGCGTCGCGCGCTGTCATCGCGCGCGGCAGCCGCAGCGGGTCATCGGATGGTCGTGCGCTCGGCGCGCAGCTTGAAGCGCTGGATCTTGCCGGTCGCCGTCTTCGGCAGCTCGGTGCAAAATTCAATCCAGCGCGGATATTTGTAGGGCGCGAGCGCCGTCCTGACGTGTTCTTGCAGGGCCCGCGCCAACTCCTCGCAGGTCTTCTCGGGCGACTTGAGCACCACGAAGGCTTTCGGCTTGATCAGCTCGTCGTCGTCCTGCCAAGCGACGACCGCAGCCTCGAGCACCTCGGGATGCGTGCAGAGCGCGCCTTCGACCTCGAACGGCGAGACGTAGATGCCGCCGACCTTGAGCATGTCGTCGCGGCGGCCGCAATAAACGTAATAGCCGTCCGCGTCTTGCAGGTACTTGTCGCCCGAGCGCGTCCATTCGCCGAGAAAAGTCTCGCGCGATCGCTCGCGGTCGTTCCAATACATGATCGCGCTGGTGGGTCCGCGCACCTGCAGCTCGCCCAGTTTGCCTTCGCGCGTGATCACGTTGCCGTCGTCATCGAGCAGGCGGATGTCGTAGCCCGGCACCGGCTTGCCGGTGGTGCCGTATTTCACGTCGCCCGGATAGTTGGATAGAAAGATGTGGAGCATCTCGGTCGAGCCGATGCCATCGAGCACGTCGAGGCCGTAACGCTCCTTCCAGCGGCGGCCGACGTCGGGCGGCAGGGCCTCGCCCGCGGACACGCAGCATCGCAACTTCAAGTCCGCGCGCTTGGGCGCGTCCGGGCTGGCGAGGAAGGCGGCGTAGAAGGTCGGCACCGCGTAGAAGGCCGTCACGGGATGCCGGCGCAGGATCGCGGCGACCCCCTCCGGCGTCGGACGGTCGGGCGAGAGAATGGTTGTCGCGCCGACCGCCATCGGAAATGTCATCGCGTTGCCGAGGCCATAGGCGAAAAACAGCTTCGCCACGGAGTAGCAGACGTCGCTTTCATCGAGGCCGAGCACACCGCTGCCATAGAGATCGGCGGTGAGACGCAGACTGGCGTGCACATGCACCGCGCCCTTGGGTCTGCCGGTCGAGCCCGAGGTGTAGAGCCAGAAGCACATGTCGTCGCGCGTAGTCGGCGCGGTATGGGGCTCGCGCTGAGCGCTTGCGAGCAAATCCTCGAAACGGCGGTGCCCGCCGTCCTTCTCGCCCGAGACGACGACGTGCATCAGATCGGCGCTCGAGCCGATCAGATTGGCGAATTTCGGCAACAGCGCTTCCGATACGACGAGGGCCTTTGCGCGGCTATCGGCGAGCATGAATCGGTAATCGTCCTCGGTCATCAGCGTATTGACCGGAACCGGCACCACGCCCGCCTTGATGGCGCCGAGGAAGGCGGTGGGCCAATCGATCGTGTCGAGGAGCGCGAGCATGACGCGTTCCTCGCGCCGGAGCCCGAGCGAACGCAACACGTTGCCGAAGCGATCCACGCGTTCGGCGAGCTGGCCATAGCTCCAAGTTCCGCGCGGATCGATGAAGGCCGGCTTCTCCGCCCGTCCGGCCTTGAGGTTGCGCTCGATAATGTCGGCGGCGAAGTTGTAGCTGCGCGGGATCGCCTCAACGGCCGCGCGCGCATCGAGGCTCGGCTTCGCAGCGGCATCGAGCATGAGGGCGGTTCCTCGCGCGGTCGTGAACGGCTTCTTCTTTGGCCGAATTATGCAAGCCGCCGGTGCCGGCCGCAACGAAAAGCTTGCTATAATCGCGGCAGAGCGGCGTCAGGGGCACCGTCGCAAAAGACAAAACATGCAGGAGAAGCCCACATGGACGAGACAGTCCGCAAGATCAGCGCCGACGACATCGACCCCCGTTACAACTGGGACCGGGCGCTGCCGGCGCTCGGCACCATGGGCGTCGATTTCGAGGAGCGGGTCGATTACCGCCGGCTGCACCGCTACCGCCTGAGCCGCGTCAAGCAGGCCCTGGAAAAGTCCGAGCACGGCGCGCTACTCGTCTTCGACGTCAACAACATCCGCTACGTGACCTCGACGAAGATCGGCGAGTGGGAACGCGACAAGCTGTGCCGCTGGGCGCTGCTCGCGCGCGACCAGGAACCGATCCTATGGGACTTCGGTTCGGCCGCCGTGCATCACAGGCTCTACACCCCTTGGCTCAAGCCCGAGAACTGCAAGGCGGGGCTCATTGGGCTTCGCGGCACCGTCAATCCCGCGTTCGGTTTGATGGAGCGGCACGCCAAGGAAATCGCTGCACTGCTCAAGGAGGCGGGCGTCCACAAAATGCCGGTCGGCGTCGATATTATCGAGCCGCCGATGCTGTTCGAGCTGGAAAAGGCGGGGCTTAAGATCAAGGATGGGCAGCAGGTGATGCTGGAGGCGCGCGAGCTCAAGAACATCGACGAGATCGCGCTGCTCAACCGCGCCGCCGCCATGGTCGATGGCGCCTATCATCTCATCAACGAAGAGCTCAAGCCGGGTGTGCGCGAGAACGATATCGTCGCCAAAGTGAATGAGTTCCTCTATCGGCACGGCTCCGACGACGTGGAGGCGATCAACGCGATCTCCGGCGAGCGCTGCAACCCGCACCCGCACAATTTCACCGATCGCATGTTGCGCCCCGGCGACCAGGCGTTCTTCGATATCCTGCAAGCGTTCATGGGCTATCGCACCTGCTACTACCGCACCTTCAATGTCGGGCGCGCGACGCCGGTGCAGCACGATGCCTACAAGAAGGCGCGGGAATGGCTCGACAGCTCCATCGCTCTGATCAAGCCGGGTGTGACCACCGATAAGGTGTGCAGCGTTTGGCCCAAGGCGCCGGAGTTCGGCTTTCCCGACGAGATGTCAGCGTTCGGCCTGCAATTCGGCCACGGGCTGGGCCTGGCGCTGCACGAGCGGCCGATCATCTCGCGCGTGGTCTCGCTCGACTATCCGACCGAGATCAAGGAGGGCATGGTGTTCGCGCTCGAGACCTATTGCCCGGCGACGGACGGCTACTCCGCGGCACGGATCGAAGAGGAGGTCGTGGTGACGGACAAGGGCTGCCGCGTCATTACCCTATTCCCGGCCGAGGAGCTGCCGATCAGCCATCGCTATTAAGTTTGCAATTGCGCAGACGGCCGCAGCAGCAAAGCCTCTCCCCCCGCAAGGCGGCGCGAACTGGCGTCTGGGGCATGTGCTTGCCACGCTGCTTGAATTGACAGTAGATACCGGGGCAAAGCACCAACTGGAGGTCAATAATGGACACCGCACAACCAAAGCTCCGGCCGTTCGTGGCCGCCGCCGCGCTGGTCGGCCTCGCGCTCGCCTTCGCGTCTTCGCCCGCTGCCGCGCAGCAGTGGAGCCCGGAGCAACGCGCGGCCTGCGAGCCGGACGCGATGCGGCTGTGTCAGCAATACATGCCCGACATCGATCGCATCAGGGGGTGCATGGTCCATTATCGACGCTACCTCAGCCCCGCCTGCCGCGCCGTCTTCGATCGCGGAAGAAGGACGAGGCGCTAGCGCAACGGCATCTCCGCGCCCTCCTCTTTTGCGGGCGCTCACGGCGCGCGGCCCCCTCGGCCGCGCGACTTATTTCGTAAATGGATGAGGGGCAACCTGCCTGGGCTCCTCGCCAGTGGCGCGGCGCGAAGCCATGGGTGTGGACCGTCGATGCTGCTAACATCGCTGCGCGGCCGCTCGAGAGCGAGCGCGCATAAAACATGGGAGGCTGCCATGGCGAGGAGAAAAGAAGGAGTCTACAAGATCGTGGAGGTCGTCGGTGTCAGCGAGAAGTCGTGGGAGGACGCGGGGCGTGCTGCGGTGGCAACCGCAGCCGGCACGCTACGCGACCTGCGCGTAGCGGAAGTGACGCAAATGGACATGAAGGTGGATAACGGCAAGGTTTCTGCGTTTCGCACCCGCGTGTCGCTGTCCTTCAAATACGAAGCGTAAGACGAAGCCTCGCGGCAGCAGGTCGGGGCCGTCATTCGTCGAACCGGGATTCCGGAGGCGCTGGCCTGCGCGGGGCGGGGCCCACAGGCAGCGTGACGCCGACTTGTCGCATCACCTCCAGCGGCTGCAGGACCGGCGGCACGCGATCGGGAGCAAATCGCCACGCCGCCAGCAATGCGGCGACCGCCGCGACGACGAGTGTCATGAAGATTGCATACGCCTGCCAACGTCTCAGGCGCCGGTGAACCGCCGCCGTCGTGCTTTCCATAGCCTGATCTTGCACCGGCTCGGATGCAGCAGCGGCAGTGACTGGTGCAACCGGCGGACTGGGCACAGTCTCGACGGCGGAAGTTCCGGTCACATCTACTTCGGCAGTTGGCGCCGAAGCGGTCTCCGAAGCCGGCACGGACATCGCTTCCGAGACAGTCGTCGGCTCTGATGGCGGAACACGTATCGCTTCCGAGGCAGTCGTCACCTCTGATGGCGGCTGCGGCGCCGGCTCCCGCGTGGCTGCCGAACTCGCCTCACCCAGGGTTGTTGCGGCCTGGGATATTGCCGCTTCAATGGCATCGAGGCTCGGTGGCTCAGCCGGTGCCGGCGCGGCCGTCGCTGGCGGGAGGGGGGGCTGCGGAGCCTGGATCCCTTGCTGGACCTCGGGCAGTTTGGCCTTGATGCGAACCCAAATGCTCGAATCCGGCTCGACTGGCTCGACCATCAGGTGCAGTTCGCCGAACCGGCGCTCCCACCGCTGGACTTTGGCGGCGAAGGTTGCATCCGCCTCAAGCAAGTTGCGCGCCCGCGCGCGCTCCTCGAAATCCAGGCTGCCGAGCACATATTCGGCGGCCAGCGCATCCATGTGATCGAGTTCGCTCATGACTTAAGGCATCCGTCGATCTCGAGCAGGCTTCGCCGCAGGGATGCCCTGAGCAGATCGACCGGCATATCGAGCTTGGCCGAAAGCTGCTCCCGGCTGAAGGCGCCGTAATAGGCGAGCAGCAGCATGCCCTGCCGCTCCGGTTCGAGCCGCCCGATGCAGGTGAGCAGCTGTTTGAGACCGTCGGTCAGCTCATGCCGCGGGACGGTGCCGGGGCCTTCATCCCCTTCGACGATGTCCGGCTCGCCCTCGGCCGCAGGTGGCTGCGGCCCGCGCGCGACATCAATGGCCAAACGGCGGGCGATCGCCACCATCCAGGCGAGCGGGGTCAAACGGGCGGGATCGTAGTCGCCAGCGTCGCGCCAGATCTGCAGATAGGCTTGCTCGATGACATCGCCGGCGAGGTCGTGGCGGCGCAGGACCCGCAGCACGACGCCGTAGAGCTTGGCGCACGTCGCTCCATAGAGGCGCTCGAAGGCGACCGCGTCACCTTTGGCGACCGCCGCGAGCAGCCATGTGATTTCAACAGCCGTCGACATGAGAACAGACGTTCCTCCGGCAGGAACTGAACATACAAGCGTCCAGCCACGGCTTGTAGGCGCGCCGGGGACCAGCCGCGGCAGAAAACGCAGTCAACCCGACGGCCGCGTCCCGTTGGCCGTAAAGCCGGGCGCCCCCCGAAAGCCGATTATGGCCGTCGAAATCGCCCCGCGTCGAGACGCGAATTTTCGAGCATTCGGGGCACTGCGACGAGATCGAGCTCGATCACGTACGGTTCGGCGGGACCGATACCTCGCCCAGCAGGAACCGGCCGTTAGGCGCGCGCGCTGCTGCGCATCATGCCGAGCGCCTCCGGCGCGAGCTGGCTCGCTTCCTCGGAGCGCTCGCGCATCTGGTCGCGCTCGTCGAGCAACTCGACCTTCTTCATCTCCTCGAAGGCCTCGTTTAGAGCCGTTTTGGCGTCCTCAAGCTGGAGCTTCAGGTCGTGCGCCGAGCGTTTGAGGTTGTCGCGGCGCTGGATCGCGGCCTTTGCATAGGTTGGATATGCGAAATGACCCGGATCGTGAATACCGGAGCGATCCTGTTCGGTCTTGATCTCGCGCTCGAGGTCGCCGCTGATGCGCTCGAACTCGCTGATCATGCTCTCGATCTGGGCGACCCGACGCCGCCGCTCGTCAACCTGAAACTTTTTCAGGCGAATGAGTGTCTCGCGTGACTTCATCGACTCGTGCTCCCCGAAGCCCCGGCGCCACCGCATCGAAATGCGCGCCGCCCCCTTGCAACTTACGCGAAGCGCGGCGGGACAATGACTTCCCGCCGCCCCCGAAACATCGCGCAAGGCGTTGATATCCTTGCCCAAGACTCATTGCTGCTTCCTTACCTCGCCGATACGGCAGGCGAGCTGTTGCGCCAAACCAACAGCGCGACGCCGAGCCGGCGAATGAGCTGCGCGACCGCGCCTCGTTTCTTAACTTCGTGTTTACCCGCGTCGTTAATCATTGGGTCACCGTTGTCGGATGTGAGGGGCCCCCCTGGTGCAGCCGTGACACAGGGGCAGAATTTTTCGATCGCTGAGAGCCGACTCTCAAAGTCAAACAGACGATGGCGCTTGGAAAGAAAACCGCTCCCGTGCAGTATCTTAGGGCGATTCGCCCGAGCTTTCCCGCAAGGGTACGCGCACGTTGGAAACGGGTTTGTTAACTGCGCGTCGTTAATGTTTCGGCTTGGTTGGTCTCAAGGTGTTTTCGAGGGCCGCCGCTGCGGCGTGCCGACCTGAGCCCGAAGCGGCGAGGAAGGGGACTGGCATGCGCGTATTGCTGATTGAGGACGACAGCGCCACCGCTCAATCGATTGAGCTGATGCTGAAATCCGAAAGCTTCAACGTCTACACCACCGATCTGGGCGAAGAAGGCGTCGATCTCGGCAAGCTCTACGATTACGACATTATCCTGCTCGACCTGAACCTGCCGGACATGTCGGGGTTCGAGGTGTTGCGGACCCTGCGCGTCTCCAAGGTGAAGACACCCATTCTGATCCTGACCGGCCTTGCCGGCATCGAGGACAAGGTCCGGGGTCTCGGCTTCGGCGCCGACGACTATATGACCAAGCCGTTTCACAAGGACGAGCTGGTCGCCCGGATCCATGCGATCGTGCGCCGGTCCAAAGGCCACGCCCAGTCGGTGATCCAGACCGGCGACCTCGTGGTCAATCTCGATACCAAGACGGTGGAAGTGGGCGGCGCGCGTGTGCATCTCACCGGCAAGGAGTACCAGATGCTGGAGCTCCTGAGCCTGCGCAAGGGCACGACGCTCACCAAGGAGATGTTCCTCAACCACCTCTATGGTGGGATGGACGAGCCGGAGCTCAAGATCATCGACGTCTTCATCTGCAAGCTGCGCAAGAAACTCGCCAACGCTTCGAGCGGCAAGAACTACATCGAGACGGTGTGGGGCCGCGGCTATGTACTGCGCGAGCCCGCCGACGACGAGGCGCGAATTCCGGCCTGAGCGGCACTCCGCGACACGCGCTCAATAGGGATTGACTCTCGACGCCCCGGGATTGCCATGCCCGGGGCGATTGACGCTGCGCGCGCGGCCCGTAGAGTGCGCTGCCGGATCTCTCCAGCCTTCACACACGCCTATGCCTGCGCCATCAATGCCCACATTATCCGCGCGCGGCGCCGAGATGCCGGCCATCGGCTTTGGCACCTCCTCGTTGGGCGATTGCGGCGAGATCGTCGCAACGGCGCTCGGCCGAGGCTACCGTCTGATCGACACCGCGTGGAAATATGGCACCGAGCGCGGCGTCGGCGAGGGCATGCGCACCTCCCGGGTGCCGCGCGGCGACATCTTCCTGACCACTAAAGTATCGCACGAATACCTGCGCGCCGACGATTTCGCGCGCTCGGTCGAGGAGAGCCTGAGGAATCTGGGAGTCGACTACGTCGATCTTCTCATGATCCATTGGCCGAATCCGGAGATTCCGCTCAACGAGCCGGTGGGTGCGCTCGCCAAAGCGAAGCGGCAAGGGCTCACAAGGCATATCGGGGTTGCGAATTTCAATATCGCGATGCTCGACGAAGCAATCCGGCTCTGTCCGGAGCCGCTGGTCAACCTGCAGGCGGAGTATCACGCGCATCTCGATCAGACCAAGCTCACGCAAGCGTGCCGCCAGCGCGGCCTGATCTTCACCGCCTATTGCCCGCTCGGCCGCGGGCGGCTGTTGCACGACCCGGTGCTCGCCGACATTGCGGCGCGCAAAGGGCGAACACTCGCGCAAATTGCGCTGCGCTGGCTCATCCAGCAGGGCAACATCGTTCCGATCCCGCGCTCGTCGAATAGCGCGCGCATGGCCGAGAACCTCGACGTGTTCGACTTCGTGCTGACCGAGGAAGAGATGAATCGGATCGCGGCGCTCAAGCGCCCCGACGGCAGGATCGCTGATCCGGCAGGCCGCGCGCCGGCGTGGGACTGACGTCCCTGCGAAGCTGCAGCGAGGCCGCCATGGCACAGCCGCCAAAATATTTCATGTACTTTCCCGGCAACTACCGGTGGTCGGCGGCCTTCGTCAACATGCTCGGTCGCGCAAGCTACGGCGGTACCGATATCGGCGAGTTGCATAAAATCGGACGCGCGCTGGCGAGCAAGGACCCCGAGGACGACCAGGCCTGGTTCGATGCCTGCGTCGCGATCGCCGACGAGGTGCGCTCCCGCGCCGAGCGCTTCGCCGCGTCGGGACATGCGATCTCAGCCGCGGCCTTCTATTTGCGCGCGTGCCACTATTATCAGATGGGCGAGCGCTTCCGCACCCCCAAGGACAAAGCGGCCCTCGAGGCTTATCGCATCGCGGTCGATTGCTTCCATCGATTCATCGCCCTCGGCGACGTCAAAATCGAGATCGTCGAGGTGCCGTTCGAAGACAAAAGCCTGCCAGGGTATTTCGTTCACGCACAAAACAGGCGATCGGCGCGCGCCCCGTGCGTCGTATTCTTCGACGGCCTCGACGTCACCAAGGAGATCCAGTACCTCGCCGGCGTGCCGGATCTGATCAAGCGCGGCATCTCGGTCCTGGTGATGGATGGGCCGGGCACCGGCGAAGCGATCCGTTTCCGCGGCCTCGTGCTGCGCCACGACTACGAGAAGGCCGGCAGCGCCTGCATCGATTTTCTGCAGAAGCGGGACGATGTCGATGTCGAGAGGATCGGCATCGTCGCGATCAGTCTCGGCGGCTATTACGCGCCGCGCTGCGCCGCGCTCGAGCCGCGTTTTGCCTCCTGTATCGCTTGGGGCGCGATCTGGGACTATCACTCGGTCTGGAAGCGGCGGATCAAAGCGCAGTTCAAGGCTTCACTCTCGGTGCCAGGACACCACATCATGTGGATTCTGGGGGCGGCAACGTTGGAGGATGCATTGAAACGGCTCGAGCCGTTCAAGCTCGATGGCGTCGTGCAAAAAATGCGCTGCCCGTTCCTGGTGGTGCACGGCGCGGACGACGAGCAGATTCCGCTCGCCGATGCGCAGGCGCTCTATGACGCGTGCGGATCGAAGGACAAGACGCTGCGCGTGTTCACGAGCGAGGAAGGCGGCGCACAGCACTGCCAGCGTGACTATCTCACGCTCGGTTGCGCGACCATGTGGAGTTGGTTCGAAGACAAGCTCGTTCGTGCAGCCTGAGGCTCGCAGAACTAAACAGTCGCGATGACGATGGCCTCGCCCTCCGCCTTGAGACTCACTTGCAGCCCGCAGGCGCGAGCAAGAAGCCCCGCGTAGAACGGCTGAATGGCGTGCGCGTCGACGGATCCATTCTCGGAAGTGCCTTGCAGCAGGGCAGTTACACCGTGCGGAATGCGGGCATTGAGCCCGGAGGCGGCGATCCGGAAGCCCATGGTCTCTCCCTCTCCGATCGCGTCCACGGTCAGCGTGCCGCCGCGCGGGATCGTCTGGCCCGCGATGATCAACAGGTTGAGCAGGAGCTTGACCCGGTTTTTCGCTAACAGCGCGGGCGGCAAATTCCAGGCGAGCTTGGTCTTACCATCCTCGATGAAGGCCCGTGCCATGGCTTGGGCGTCGCCGATATCGATGTTGCCGCCGGGCGCGCCGGCCGAGCCAAAGGCGAGGCGGCAGAATTGCAGTCGCGCCGAAGCCGTTTTCGCGCTCCTTTTGATGAGATCGAGCGCAAAAGCCTTAGTCTCCTCATCACTATCTTCTTCTTCCAGCACCTCGAGCCCGTTGACGATCGCCCCCGTGGGGCTGATCAGATCGTGGCAAACGCGCGAGCACAGGAGCGCGGCGAGATCGAGCGCATCAAGGGCAACGGCTACGGACATCGCGGGCGTCTCCGATGAAAGGGTCGTCGAAGTGAGTGCTGGACGCGACTCAGGACATGGCGTCGCTCAGCCGATGTGATACACCGCAGTCGCTCGACCTGCCAAGACTTGAACCGACGGAGCCGCTCGAGCGTGCAAGCCGAAGACGACATCATCGGGGGCAATGGACGGCTGCTCGACGAGCTTACGACCATCGTCTCGGCCGCGGCCGCAGCCATTGTTGCGGAATGCGCTCGTTCGCTCGACGCCCGAATCAAAGCCGATCACACCCCGGTGACGGCCGCCGATGAGGTGGCGGAAGCGCTGATCCTCGAAGCGCTTGGGAGGCTTCTTCCCGGTGTGTGCGTCGTGTCGGAGGAGGCGGCAGGTCGCGCATGCCCCGACCGCCTTCCCGACAGCTTCATTCTGGTCGATCCGCTCGACGGCACGCGCGAGCTCATCGCCGGGCGGAACGAATTCACCATCAACATTGCGATCGTGCGGGGCGGGCGTCCACGCCTCGGCATCGTCGCCGCCCCCGCGCAGGGATTGCTGTGGCGTGGGGTCGAAGGGCGCGGTGCCGAGCGGCTGCGCCTCTCTCCCGGCGCGCCCGCGAGCGCGGCGCAGGCGCGCAGCGCCATCCGAACCCGCCGGGCGCCGGACACAGGTCTGATCGCAGCGGTCAGCCGCTCACATCTCGACCGCCGGACCGAGGCGCTCCTGGCGCGCCTACCCATCGCCGCTCGGCACACAAGCGGGTCTGCCGTAAAGTTCTGTCAGGTCGCTGAGGGCAGCGCCGACGTTTATCCCCGCCTCTCGGCCACCTGCGAATGGGACGTCGCGGCCGGCCACGCAGTGCTGGTGGCCGCCGGCGGATTGGTCACCACGCCGGAGCGCGCGCCACTGAACTACGGACGCGTGGCCGAGCACTTCCGCATCCCGGCTTTCGTTGCGTGGGGCGACCCCTCAGCGGCAGAGCGGCTCGGCGCCTGAGCGAGCATGTTGACGCGCCGTCGTCTCGCCGCCCACGCATACTCGGACCGCCTGCGCTGGCACGGGGCAGAGACTTCCGTTGGCGCCGCCATGCGGCCATAGTCTTGCCTGTCATGGGGCGATTCGGTTGCGGTTTGGCCGCAAAGCCCAGGTATCTTCGTGGGTAGCGGAGTCACTCGACCACGATTCACGGAGCATTCGATGCGCGCACTGACGCGGACCGTCGCTCTCACCCTCATCCTGCTCGGCCCGGCGAGCGCGCCCCTTTTGGCCCAAACCAATCCTCCGCCGCCGAGCAATCCCCCGGGCGCGCAGCCTCCCGCCCCGCAATACCAAAGTCCGCAGCCGCAAGCCCCGGAGGCTCAATCACCGCAATATCAGCCTCTGCAACCGCAAGGCCCGCAGTACTCCTCGAACGAAGTCATCGATGCCGGTCATCGCTTCTTCGGCACGATTTCGCGGGGACTCGCGCAGATCGTCGAGAAGGCGGGGAGCCAATTCGGGCTGCCCAACGGTTACGTGCTCGGACAGGAAGCCGGCGGCGCAGTGGTTGCGGGACTGCGCTACGGGGAAGGTATTCTCTACACCAAGAATGCCGGTGACCTCAGGGTGTTTTGGCAAGGGCCATCGCTTGGCTTCGACTTCGGCGGCGAAGGCGCGCGCACGATGATGCTTATCTACAATCTGCCGGCCACCGACGCCATTTACCAGCGCTTCGCCGGCATCGACGGCTCGGCTTACTTCGTCGGGGGCTTGGGAATGACGGCGCTGACGATGAACAACATCGTGGTGGTCCCGATCCGCACGGGGGTGGGAATGCGGCTGGGCGCGAATGTCGGCTATCTCAAATTCACGCCGACGGCGACCTGGAACCCGTTCTGAACATCCGTTCGAGCACTACCTGAGGATGGCTGCGCCGCCGCGTGTGCGAGCAGCTGCGCGAATGCATAGGCCATGGCCGTTTCGCGGACCCGGACCGAGTGCGGTTAGGCCGGATAAGGCGTGATCCACCCGAGGCATTCTGATAACAATCAGGGCGGTACAGGAGACGTCATGATCGAACCGATGATGTATATCGGCATCGGGTTCCTGGTCGCGGGCTTGCTCGTGATCGGGGTCATCCCGTTGGTCCATGCGCGCGCGGTGCGCCTCACGCTGCGGCGGCTGGAAGCCTCGACGCCGGTTTCGATGGCGGAGATTGCCGCCGAAAAAGATCAATTGCGCGCCGAATTTGCCATGGCCATGAGCCGGCTCGAAATGACCGTCGAACAGATGAAGGCGAAGACCACCAGCCAGCTTGCGGAGATCGGCAGGAAAAGCGAGGCCATCGCGCGCATCAAATTCGAGCTTGGCGAGAAGGCGGCGGCGCTGCTTGCGCTCGAAGCCAAGGAGAAGCAGCTCACCGAGGACTTGGGGATCGCCCAGGGCGAACTCGCCGCCAAGACGGCTGCGCTCGAAGAAACCGAGCGCGCGCTCGCGAGCGCGCAGGCCGAGCTCGCCCACGTTACCGCCAGCTTCAATGACGCGTCCGTCGCGGCGGGCGGCCAGCGGGTTGAGCTGACGGCACTGCGCGCGCAGGCCGACGCATTCAAGGGTCAACTCGAAAGTTACGAGAAGGAAACCAAGGCGCTCTGGGAACACCTCAACAGCAAGACGGCCGAACTCGAGACATCGACCCGGCAGCTTGCCGAGGAGCGCGGCCGCGCGGACGACCTCGCCAACCGTGTCGCCGAGCTCGTCGCACAAACGGCGGAATCGCAGGCGCTCGGCGCCCGCGTCCAGGAGCTCGCCGCGCGCCTTGATGAGCAGGCGCGGTCGCTAGCCGATCGCGAACATCACACCGAAAACTTGCGCAGCACGGCGATGGGCGCGCAGAAGATCGAGGCTGAACTGCGCGCCCAGCTGGCCGAGGCGCAAGACCGCCATCGCGTCGCAATGGAGACCCTGAGGACGGAAAAATCGCTGATCGAAAATGAGCTCAAGCGGTCCCAAGAGGAGCGGGACAAGCTGCAGCGCGAGATCGCGGCGGCAAGACGCGATGGCGAGAACGTCGGCGCCTACGAGCGGATGGAAAATGCCGTGCTGCGCGAACGCATCGACGAGGTCGCCGCCGAGGTGGCGCGGCTGACCGCCACGCTTGAAGGGCCGGACTCGCCGATCGACGGAATCCTCAATTCCGAGCGGCCGGCACCAGCTTCGGGAAATGGCCCGTCCATCACATCCGCTGCGGCGTCAAAAGGTACGCTCGCCGACCGCATCCGCACGTTGCAGGCTCGCGCCGCGCGCGCGGCATCGACGCCGAGAGAAGCCAGGCGAGGCAGCGCGCCGCGTGGGGCACGCGCGGACAAGTGAGGCAACGGCCTCGCCGCAAGCGTGAGTTCGCTTGACAGGGCGCGCAGCCGCTTTAAATCCGGGGCTTACGGGCGCTTAGCTCAGCGGGAGAGCGTTCCCTTCACACGGGCTTGAACGTCACAGTGTGAGCAATGGCTTAGCGCTCACTCGGCAATGGAACGGCAAAGGATAAAGGGCGCTTAGCTCAGCGGGAGAGCGTTCGCTTCACACGCGAGAGGTCGTAGGTTCGATCCCTACAGCGCCCACCACTCTCCCAATTCTGCACGCCACCAGGAGCGGAGCGTAGGACAGTCTGGTCGCGCAACCTCGTTCGGGACGAGGGGGTCGCAGGTTCAAATCCTGCCACTCCGACCAACACTTAGCGAAAACCAAATCCTCTTCGCCACAGGGGCCGCCACAGGTTGGCTGGACAAAGTCGGAACACGACTATTTCCGATGTCTCGGGGATTCCGTTGGCCTTAATTACCTTCACTGCGTCCTCACGGTCGCGGTCGCTGGCCCACTTGGCAACAGGTGCTCGAACATTTCTTCTGATTCCCGACCTGCGGCGTAGGTTGCTATTTGGTCGATTTCGACACGCCCGCGACGCGCGTCCAATGTCTGCTTCACGTCCAATAGCGGTCAAACAGTAGCACCGCAGCGAAACGCCGCTTCGTGCCATTTTGTGTTCGTACGGGACATTTGTTTCTCTCTAGGCGTGACTGTCCAAAAGAAAGACAGCGTACCGCCGTACAAGGCGTACCTTTCGGTTGATCCTTCAAAAAACCATTCCGCGCTTATACTCTTGCCTTCCAAAAAAATCGGCACGTTCGAACGTTTTTGCGTTGCGCATGAGTTGGCGCACTATCTGCTGCTAATCTCATTTTCGGCGCTCCCGCGCGACAAGAGCGAATACTGGAAACACGAAGAACTATGCGATGATTTTGCGAGATGCCTGCTAGTGCCAACGCGGTACGTCTCCCAACGTCTTCGCGATGAAAGCCTCAGCGCTTCGCGTTATCTGCACTTGTGCGGTGAAATCTCGAAATTGGCCAGGGTGCCATGGATTCATGTTGCGCACCGCATCGCGGAACTTCGGCCAGACGTGGCATATCTTAGGTTTCAACTCCTTGCGTCAGATGATTTCAAGGTCGTAGCCACAACGCACCCGCGCCGTAAGGGGCGCGGCAAGCTCGTGAAGAAAGAAACGAAACTGTGGGCGGTGTTCAATGAGCTCCTGGCCCGATCCCAAGAACAGCGGAAGCTGATCCAATCTGATTTGACCGAGTCGTCCCTTGAGGGCGATGTGACAAATAGCCTGGGTTTGGCAACAGGTGTGGCTGTCGTGGCCGAAGCTCAGACGCGAAAATTCGCTGATATTCGGATTGCCGCGAGAGCAGCTGCTTAGTCTGCTATCCTTGCAAGCGGATTAATTCGGGACCTTGTGGCGCTACGTGTCGTCTGAAGTAGCCGGCTTCACCATCGATGATACAGGAGCGCGAGCGTAACTTGGCCAGAGCTTCCACGATCAGCGGGAAGCGGTGCGTGAGATCGTTGCCGGGGCGGCTATATAGCCGCACTTTGTCACCCTTCTTGCGGGCGATGACGCGGAAACATCGTGCTTGATCTCGTGCAGCCAAGCCCCGCCGGGTGGCGGCTCTAGGGCTTTTGTCGGCAGGCAAGGCGCAATAAATCCGGCTGGGAGGGTACGCTCTTTCAACACAGGTGCTTTAATAGGGGATGAGCACCTGACAAGGCAACTCAGTACGGAAAAGACTATCTGCTCCTCAAGCGCGCCTCAGCTTCTCCGATAGTAATCGCTCGATTGCGCCCGATTGATGGCCCGCTCGACGGCCACGACGCTGAGCGTGAGCGTCGCCGGACCGCGTAGTCATGATGTTCGCGAGCGCAATGATGGCGGAGCAGACGGCGTCGGACACGGACGCGATCTGCTGAGCAAGTTGTCATCAACCTGATTACGGCCAAGGCGCTCAGGATCGACGTCTCGCCGACGCTGCTTGCCCGAACCGACAAGGTGATCGAATGAGCGCCGCGCGTTCATATCGCTGCTCGGCGCGGCGGCATGGCCGCTCGCGGCGGGCGCGCAGCAGACGACGGTGCCAGTGATCGGTTTGCTAAGCGGCTCGTCGGCGGGCGCGAGCAGGCATCCCATAGCCGCCTTTCAGAGTGCCCTCAGCGCCCGGATCTCCTGCGATCCAATCGACTTGGTGTGTCCAGATTTGCCAAGGTGTTATGAGCTTCTGGTCATACTGTTCGGCCGCAATGTCGCGTCGTACAATTTGCCCCGATAGCGATTCTGCGCTTCTCACTCTGCCAGGTGGCGATCAAATTGGTCTGACATGTCCACAAAACCACCACAGTCACCGATGAGGCAAAGCCTGACCCTCCGGCAAAGATGGGGCGCCCTCGCAAATTCAACGCCGAGATCGCCGAGCGTATCTGCGAGCACCTCGCCGAAGGCGAGCCGTTGCTAGACATCTGCCAGGACAAGGAATTTCCCAGCCGCCGCACGGTCCAACGCTGGGTGCGCAGCGAGCCGGAGTTCGCCTA
>Ga0126372_10000313_pt1 | contig 16172 bp, 13 predicted proteins | sample PanSoiMetaPlot_6_FD_92762 | JGI IMG/M metagenome (GOLD analysis project Ga0126372, IMG submission 92762) | Tropical forest soil microbial communities from Panama - MetaG Plot_6 | ecosystem: Environmental > Terrestrial > Soil > Tropical forest > Bulk soil | place: Panama | collected 2016-02-17
CCGAATACCGAGGCATGCTGCCCGCAAGTTCCACATCTTCGAAATACCTGGTGGGCATTTCTGACGTGATTCTCGAAGGCGGATCAATTTGGTCGTTGGATCCGTGCCGATTTTGGTAAGTCCGTGGGCGATTTGTGTGACACTGTTGTGCTTGGGAGAAGCCCATGGCCCGAGTCGCCTGCATCCTGCTCATACTGTGTTCGACTTTGCCCTGTCTTGCTCAGAAGAACAGATCAGAGAAGGTTAAATCCGCCGTCGAACAAGTTCTCAATGCTCAGGTTCGAGCCTGGAACCATCATGGTCTTGAAACATTTATGCGCGGCTACTGGAACTCGCCGGAACTAACCTTCTTTTCCGGAGACCAGGTCTTTCGCGGATGGGATCAAGCACTTGACCGATATCGTAAACGCTATCAAGGAGAAGGCCGCGAGATGGGCACGCTCGCTTTTGAAAAACTGAACATCGATCGACTCGCACCGACCGCTGCGGTGGTGCGCGGAGAGTGGCACTTAACCATGTCGGATGGCAAAACCCCCCACGGCCTCTTCACCCTGATTTTTCGCAAATTCCCTGAGGGCTGGAAAATCATTCACGACCACACGTCTGCCGCCGAATGAAGCACAAACATAGCTTTAAGCAAAATTGGCATCCCGAGCGGAAACACGGGATCGGGGATTTCATTTCATGTGCTGATCAAACCAGGAGACGGTGCGATGGATTATGTCGCGCTGGTGTTCGGTCTGTCCGATATAGTGTCCCTCGTTGGAATAAATCACCAACTGCGTCTCTACCCCCAGGGTCTTCAAGCCATGCCAGAACTCACGTGATTGCGGCGGCGGGCACTCCCCATCCCGGTCGCCTACTAGGACCAGCGTGGGGGTCTTCACCTTGGTGATGAAGTTAATAGGCGAACTTTTTGCGTACACCGCCGGGTCCTGGTACACCGACGCACCAAAGTAAGGAATCATCCACTCGTCAATGTCATTTTCACCATAGTAGCTCTGCCAGTTTGACAATCCGGCTCCGGCCACCGCGGCGCGGAAACGATTGGTCTGCGTTACCGCCCACATCGTCATGAATCCGCCGTAACTCCACCCTGTGATGCCAATTCGATGGTTGTCAACAGGCACCTCACCCACAATCTTGTCGATTCCTGCCAGAATGTCCTGGAAATCGCCAAACCCAAAATCTTTCACGTTAGCGCGCGTGAACTCTTCGCCCTGGCCATAACTCCCTCGCGGATTGGGGAAAAACACGAAATATCCCTCACCGGAGAGCAAAGCGGTGTTGAAAAACGATTCGGGCCAGTAGGGAACCTCGCCCACGGCCGGCCCTCCATGAACGCACACCACCATCGGATAACGCTGCTGGGGATCGTAGTTCGTCGGATAAAGCAACCAGCCCTGCACCTGAAAGCGATCGCTGGTCCAATGAATATTGCGCAGTTCGCCCCAGGATGGTTTCACCTGCTCGTTGGTGTGTGTGATCTGCCGCCAGGAGCCGATCGGCCCCGCCCAGATTTCCGGCGGATGCGCGTAGGACTGCCGAATGACTGCGGAATTCTTTCCATCTGCGGAGAGCGAGACTGCATAAACTCCCCACTGGCCCATCGATATCACTTCCGCCCCGGTCCATAAATTATGGATTTTCTGAGTAGCGATATCGAGGGTCGAAAATCCAATCTGCCCGTCGACAATTTCTCCAAACAGCAAGCGCTCCGCCGTGAGCCAGTGCAGCCAACTCGGCGACGCCTTGATTCCCTCGGTAAGCTCTTGTAGGCGGCCACCACCTGCCGCAATCAGATAAATATCACCCCCCACAGAGCCTTCGTCGCTCATGATGCCGCCGATAAAAGCAATATTCTTCCCATCCGGCGACCACTGTGGAAGCGCAATCTGCAGCGGCGGTTTATAAATCGACTTCATTTCCCCGCCCGTCGCCGATAACGTATAAAGCTGCGCCACATACCAGTTCGCGTCTCCGGCGCCCTTCGCCGAGGTTACGACCATGCGCTTGCCATCCGGCGACCAGTCGTATTCGTAAACGTACATGTCGGACGGCGAGATCCTCCGGACCGCTCCGGAAGCGACATCTACCGTGGCTAAACGCTGCTCATAAATCTTGTTCTCGATTAGGCCGCTTTCCGGCGTCATCGGCATCAGCGGTCCCGCTGGCCGCGGCGCATTTTCTGTGAGCAATATCGCCAGGGTTTTCCCGTCTGGAGACCATGTCGGCGCGTCCAGAAAGCCCTGCAGGTCGGTCAATTTGTGGGCCGGAGCGCCGTCGAGATCGCTGACGTACAATTCGAATTGTCCGGCGCTAGAAACATCGGAAAGAAACGCCATGTGTTTGCTGTCGCGAGACCAGGCAAAATGCCCTTCTTCGTGGGGCGACTCCTCCGATGTTGAGAGTCGCCTGGGCTGCCCCCCCGGAGTAGTCGAGCTCACGAAAATCCGACTTCCCCCCGAATTCGACCTTTGGACCCACGCCACTTGGGTGCCATCCGGGGAGATTGCCACCTGCTCAAAGCCGCGCACCAGGTACAACGAGTCAATCGCCGCATCCAGCCCTGGCCGGCTACTCTGCGCTAAGCCAGCAGAACAGGCCAGCAGCATGAACACGAATATGCGAATCATCCCGGGATTCCCGATCCTCATTTGCGCAGTCCGTTGGGGTTGTATTTTTCTCGAAACACAGGGCTGATCTCTGCCCAGCTTACAACAGTGTCGAGCTCACCACAGCGGCAGTCGTGAATTCCAAGCACGAATGTGCCGGCGCCTCAAGGGCGACGCTGTTTGCCTCTATCCATGGCTTCATTCGCGAGTTGATCAGCCTCACGGTTGTGCTCGCGCAATGAGTGCTCAATCGAGAACCAATCGAGCCTGCCGATAAGACCTTGCGCACGTCCGTGGAGTTCCTGCAGCGTCGAGTTCTTGACTTTATACTGCCCGCGGATTTGCTTGACCAGCAATTCCGAATCGCTGATCACCTTCAGCGCCTTCGATGGATGGGTTACTGCATACTCGAGCGCCGCCATCAGCGCGCTATATTCGGCATAGTTATTCGTCTGATGGCCAAGATATCCGCTCAAATCAGCAACCTTATTCCCGCTCTGGTCCTTGATGACTACTCCATATCCCGCCGGACCTGGATTCCCCCGCGCCCCACCATCCGTGTTGGCGATAAGGTAGTTTTGAGGTGGTTGCTTGGCACGGGAAAATAGACCGGCGGACGATTGGCTCCTCGGATCGCGAAGACTCATCAAGCGAGTGTACAAGATCGCGACACTTCAACGCCCTGCCGAGAGTCGTGTCGCCAGACGCGGCGGCAGATTGGCCGCCAGAATACGCTCCTGTGCCGTTTTAAGGTCGTAGGGCACGCGATTGAACGTGACTGTCCTTCTATCGGAGTCGAATATCGCGAAAGCCGCTCGCCAGTCTCCATCCCGTGGCTGCCCCACTGAACCCGGATTAATAAGATAGTGCCTGTCTTCTTCCAGAGTCCAATCCACCGCCTCCGTGCGCCCCAGGCTGGCATAGACCGGCCGCAATGAGCCCTCTTCGCCAGGATAGGAACTGAACGCTCCCTGCACGTGCGAATGCCCGAAAAATGTCAGCGGAACCGGCGCAGACAATAGCGATTCGACCGCGTCGTGCGCTGTAACTAGGTATTCATCCTCGTCTATCGGCGAGCCATGCACAAATTGAGCTTGGGGTAATTCAGGAATGTGGATGGGTCCCTGCGGAAGCTGACGCAGCCACTCCAGGTTCTCCTCGCTCAGCTGATTCCGGGTCCACAGCGCGGCCATTCCCGCCAGCGGGTTAAATTCGCTGAGGTCCATAATCCCAGATGCCGCCTTGTCGTGGTTTCCCCTAACCATGTATCCGCCCAGCTGCCGCGAGCGCTCGATGGCCTCGTTCGGATTTGCTCCGTATCCCACGATATCGCCCAGGTTGACAACAGTGTCATACACTGGCGCTGCCAGCAGGCATGCCTGTAGCGCTTCAATGTTGCTATGGATATCGCTGAGTATGAGTACTCGCACACATTCCTCGATGGCCTGCCGATTATAGCCCTGCCTCCAGGCGCGAACGTAACCTGAAGCAGGAAGAAGAAGAAGAAGAAACTCACATCCACGCGTAATCGGCGAGCGCAGGCCGATTGCCAGTATCGGCATGCCCCTGTTTCCAGGAGAAGGTCCTGAGCCGTTATGCCCTCAACGTTTTGATGCCGGGATCGGCCCGGCGCTCTCAAGAAGCTGCAGAATGAGGAACCAGCTGTGATGCTGTACGGTGCGCACAGGGGGGCCACGGGCCAGAAGGTCACAAACAGTCGCTAAATTTTGCCCGGCGGCGCTGTTGCCCAGGCATGACCCGGCTTGTGTCCTGGGACACGGGTGCCCGGCTTCGGCAGCGAACCTCAACTGAGGGCTCGTTAGAGATGGAAGGTATCGAGGTGAGCAAGAACCCCGCATCCCAGCCGGGAATTGGTCATGCCTTAAAATGAAAGTCCGAGGGCTCGTTGGCACACCGAATAAAGTCGATCGCCGGTGGGATCCCTCGGCTTAGGGCGATTTCATGGACGTGACCTGGGTGACTGGCAGAATTGCAATCGGCGGTGGCATTTGGAACGCCAAGAACATGATAGAGGTGTCCCGCGCTGGGATCACCCATATCATTGATATGCAAATCGAATTCGATGATACCCCGCTTGCCGAGATCCATGGCATCGAGGTGTTGTGGAATCGAGTGGATGACGACTTCAAGCCCAAGCCGCCGGAAATTTTTCAGCGCGGCGTTCAGTTCGCACTGGCAGCCCTGGACCAACCCGGAACTAAGTTGTTCATCCACTGCGCTGCGGGCGTGCATCGCGCTCCGATGATGGCGCTCGCGTTGCTCTGTTCTCTTAGCTGGAGCCTGCCGGAAGCCATGAATCTTATTCAGGCCAGGCGTGCGGTGGTGGACTTTCCAGATGTTTATGTTCACAGCGTCGAGCGGTTCCTCGCGAACTACGCGGGTGTGGAGCGGTAGCCTCGTTCCATTTCAGGCGTTGGCGAGCAGCTTCGAGTCGGACGACACCGGTTTGCGGAACGCGCCGCACGGGTAGCTGATCGGGTGCCGCTTCCCCCAATTACCCGATCTCTTCGCTCCAATTCTCGAGCGTCTTCTTCACCAACGCCATAAACTGATCGGCGACCGCACCGTCGATGACGCGGTGATCGTACCCAAGGCTGAGATGAACCAGCGATCGGATGGCGATCGAATCGGTGCCGTCCTTATCGGTGATCACCACCGGCGCCTTGGCGATTCCGCCCACGCCGAGGATGGCCAGGTTCGGCTGGTTGATGATAGGAAGCCCGAACACCGCACCAAAGGCGCCGGGATTGGTTACAGTGAACGTCGAGCCCTGGACCTCGTCGGGAACCAGCTTTTTGCCGCGGGCGCGCTCCCCCAGGTCGGTAATACCGCGCTGCAGCCCGAGGAAATTTTTCTCTTCGGAGTTTTTCAGGACCGGAACAATCAAACCCCAGTCGAGAGCAACCGCGATGCCGACGTTTACATGCTGATGGTAGCGGATGCTGTCATTCTCGACGGACGCATTGATGACGGGGAATTGCTGCAAACCGATTATCGCGGCCCGCACAAAGAACGGCATGAACGTCAGTCTGGCTCCGTAGCGCTGCTCGAAGCTTCCTTTCAGCTTATTGCGCAGGTTGACGATGCGCGTCATGTCCACCTCGAACAGGTTGTGGACGTGGGCGCTAATGCGGCGCGACTCGATCATGCGTTGGGCTATGATCTTGCGCATCTGCGACATGGCTACGACTTCGCCCGGCACGGCAGAGGGAGCGGGCGGAACCGCGACTCGAGGGGCTGGTGCGCTCAGGGCCGGTACGGTCGACCCGGCAACCGTCGCCGCGGGCTGTACAGGTTCCTTTTCGAGGTAGGCCAGAATGTCTTGCTTGGTAATCCTTCCACCGAGCCCGGTGCCCTGGACAGCAGAAAGATCCACATTGTTCTCACGTGCGATCCGTCGCACGAGCGGTGAAGAGCGGACGTGATCTTCTTCTCCCGGAAATTCGATCACTTCTTTAGGCGGAGCAGCGGCTCGAGGCGGAACCGGCGGCGCCATCGGCGCAGTTTTGGGTTCCGCCGGAGCGCTGGCCGGAGCCGCCGGGGCAGCTACAGGCGCCTCTTGGGGAGTTGGTTTTACGGGGGCGGCTGCTGCACCTCCACCATCGGCAGAAATGCTGGCCACCACGGTATTGACCTCGACGGTCGTCCCTTCCGGAACCTTGATTTCCTGCAAGACGCCTGAGGACGGGGCGGGAATCTCCGCATCCACCTTGTCCGTGGAAATTTCAAACAGCGGTTCGTCGCGCTGGACCTTGTCCCCCGGCTTCTTCAGCCACTTGGTAATGGTCCCTTCAAATATCGATTCCCCCATCTGGGGCATCACCACGTCAGCCATAGATTCCTTCCGCTCCGGCAAGAATTTCGCGCCGTGCGCAAAACTACATTATAGCTGTGGCTCAGTACCTGGCGCGCTGGCAAGAGCGTTCAAAAGCATACTTGCTCGATGCCAAGTGCCCCTTCACTCATAGGCGAGCGCATCAATGGGATCCTTCTGCGCGGCTTTGTATGCTGGATAAAGGGCTCCCGCCACTGCTCCTAGAATGGCGATGATGGTGGCCCGTAAGATCCAGCCTCCTGTCAGGTTAACGCGCAGCAAGGGAAGCCGATGGAGGATCGCCTCGCGCGCCAGCAGGCTGATCACAATCCCACAGATAATTCCCCCGACGGCCAGCAGCACAGTCTCTCGCAGGACTATGTTCACGATATAGAGCTTGGAGGCTCCCATCGACTTCAAGATTCCAATTTCACGAGTTCGCTCCATCACCGCAGCGTACATCGCCTGGAAGATGACGATGAATCCGATGACCACGGAAATGGCGATCACCACGCGGATAAAGCTCGACAAGCCCGGATAGTTCGAGGGCGTCATCATCGACAGATAATAGGCCATGGAAGTGGCCACGTACCTTCCCATGCCGGGAACATGCTTGATCTCGTCCGCCACTGCCTCCGCGTTCCTGGGATCGTCCAGCTTCAAATAAAAAATCGACGCCTTCCCCTGTGCCCCAATCAGATCCTGAAGAGCGCTAAGCTGCAGGAACTTTCGTGCCCCCTTACCCTGTTCCACAATTCCTCGAATCCGGAAGTTATGATTGAGTATCTCTACCTCATCGCCGACCTTAACATGTTGGGATCTGGCGAACAGTTCATCGACCAGAACGTCGTTGGGACCTTGGAAGGATCCACCCGCGATGAAGCGGAAGGGCCGCAATGCTTGGTAGGTGTTCAGGTCGATGCCGGCGATAACCTCCAAGGCTCCTGCCGTAGATACGGTAGTGATGACGGGCGCAACCACGGCTACATGCGGGAGCTTTTTCAAAACGTCGCCTACCTTCACCGACATTGGTGCTCCGGTCAGGCCAACGATGAATGAAGATCCCGGCGGCATGACAATCACATCGGCCCCAATCCCTGCTTGACGCTCTTTGCTGTCGTTCAAGATTCCTAGCGACAGGCCAACAATGAGCAGAATCAACGTCACCTCGAGTGCGACTGCGAGGATGCTAATCAGGGAACGTACCGGTCGGTGGACCAGATTGGCGACGATCATTCGGTTCATCACGCTCTGCTCTGAGCCTCTGGCTTTCAGTTCGAATTACGCTTCTCAGAATCTTTGCCATCCGACGCACGAGTTTGATTGGCATCATCCAAATTGATGAGCTCTGCTCCCGGCGGACGGCTCAGCGCGAACTGCTCGCTGGTTAGCGACTGGTTTAGCTGCAGCTTGATGATCTTCAGGACGATGCTGTATTCCTCGACCGGCCGCCAGATCTCAATACGATTAGGAAAATTACTTCCGTTGTAATTTTCAAAATCATCGTAGTGCGCATCGGTGACTAAAGCTCCGGTCTCATCGTAGATGCGTTGCCGATGAGGCAACAGATCACTGCGGCTGAATGTGATCTTCCGCGAGAGAAACCAGTTCTGCTGTCCTTTTCGGATTACGTCGATTACATAGTCCGGCTGCAAAGTCTCGGCGTTCTTGCCCACCTTCACCGTCTCAAAATCACTCTCGAGCACAGCGATTTCGCTCTGCGGATCGATATGGCGAAGCAGCAGTGCGTCGAAGATGTGCTGAGGGCGAACATTTTCCAGCGCATTCGACGACACGTGGGTGATTTGATTGTGACCGGTGATGAACTTGTTCTTAGACGGGATCCAGAGCTTGAATTGATCGCCGTCGCTGACCATGTCAAACGCGCGATTGCGCACCACCGGCATTAGCCCAATCATGCGTAACATGGCTGGCTTGCGGGCGAGAACATACCCCCGGATTTCCTGATAGTCGGTGACTCTTCCCCGCCTGGCGCCGCCCACGGTGGTGTCGATGTCAACCGTCGCTTGCAGGCTTTTAATATTTTCCGCCTGGGAATTGATGTAATCGATCAGCTGCTGCTGGGTCGAGCTCCTCAGCTTAGTCGACGCTTGCGGTGTGACTTTATGGGAACGAAACAGGCATCCGCTCGAAGAAAACATCAGCCAAAGAGCGACTGCGAGGCGGTATCGGTACAGGCGGCTCATTAGCGCGTTAGATGAGTATACCCAAGCCTTCGTTTCATCACCTTGCGGGGAACGCCAAGTGAAACCACTTCAAGTCCTCAGTTCGACCACAGTCGCTCCCGCTCCGCCTTCATTTTGAGCAGGTTCAGAGACCGAAGCCACGTGCGGGTGCTTCTCGAGGTACTGCCGGAGCGCCTTGCGCAGAATGCCCAGGCCGCTGCCATGCACTACCCGAACTCGCGGCAGTCCGGCCAGGAATGCCCGATCCACGAACTTCTCCACTTCCCGGGTGGCATCATCGACGGTGCGGCCGATGACATTGATCTCCGAGGGAGTATTCAAATCGTTCGCCTCTGCCTGCAACCAGACTCGAATGCCGCGAGCGCGTGCCGCTTGAACCGGGGAAGCAGAGGCGCGGACCAGAATCTCAGCAATATCCTGGCGTGCGACTTTCATCTTCATAGCGCCCATTTCGACTTCAAAATGGTCGTCGTCCAGACGGCGTTTCACCCTGGCGGGGCGGCCCGTGGACTTGAGCTTGATAGTGTCGCCCTCCGATACATCTTTAATGAGTTGCGGCTGCGCGTTAGGGTCGCCACGATCGGCGCCGGTCGAGTGCGCGACCACCGCCGAATCGAATTGTTCGCGGAACTCGCGGCGGAGACGGGTAATTCGGCGCTCGGTCTCCTTCGCGAGTTTCTGGGCCGCTGCCCGGTCCTGAACAGCTTCGACTGCCTCGCGCGCATGGTACTCAAAATCCTTAAACAAGCTTTCCAGCTTCTTCTCCATCTCGCGCACTTTATCTTTCCGCTCGCGTGCACCTTCGGCCGCAAGCCGCGATCGTTCACGATTGAGATCGCGCTCCCGCTCCTCGAGTTTCATTCGTTCGGCCTCGGTTGCACGCAATTGGGCAGTTAAACGATCGAGGAATTCACCCACATCCCGTGCTTGGCTGCTCAATCGCCCGCGAGCCGAGGCGATGATGGCCTGATTCAGACCCAGCCGCTGGGCAACGTTAATTCCGGCGGACACTCCTGGAATACCCACTCTCAGCACATACGTGGGCTGAAGCGTGGTTTCATCGAATCCGACCGCAGCATTAAGCACCGAGGGCGTGTTGGCGCCATACACTTTTAGTGCCGTGTGATGCGTGGAAATCAGCGTCATACAGCCGATCTGGCGGAAGTGCTCGGCGATGGCCACGGCAAGGGCAGCCCCTTCTTCAGGATCGGTTGCCGAACCCAATTCGTCCAGCACCACCAAGGAGTCGGCGGTGGCGATTCGTGAGATAGAGTCGATGTTGGTAACATGGGCGGAGAAGGTCGAGAGATTCTGTTCGATCGACTGATAGTCCCCAATATCGGCAAGCACCGCGTCAAAGACCGGAAATTCCGCACGGTCCGCCGGTACCGGCAGCCCGGACTGCGCCATCAGTGCCAGCAGACCTACGGTTTTCAACGCTAGTGTTTTGCCACCAGTGTTGGGACCTGTAATGATGAGCTCACACTGTTCTCCTTCGAGTTCAACGCTGATCGGAACAACCCTTCCACCCTTTGCCTTCAGATTGCGTTCGAGCAGGGGATGGCGAGCATTGTCGAGAATTAACTTCCTGCCCTCCGAGAGACATGCCCTGCCTCCCTGCGCGGGGCCAGCGGTGACAGCTCGGACGCATAGGTAATCCTCCGCGAATCGCGCTTTAGCGAATTCGAACTCCAGTTCCGCCAGACTCTCTGTGGCGATCAGAATCTCCTCTGCGTGCTCGCCAATGTGGCGCGTCATCTCCAAAAGAATGCGGTGAATCTCCGCCTGTTCTTCATCGAGCAGCCTCACCAGTTCGTTGTTCTGCTCGATCGTTTCCAAGGGCTCGATGAAAACGGTTTGCCCGCTGGAACTGGCGCCGTGCACCACGCCCTGCACCCGGCGCCTCTGTTCGGTCTTAATGGGAATCACGAAGCGCTCGCCGCGGATGGTTACGAGCTCATCCTGAGCCGCACCGCCTTCCGCCAACCGGTGCAGGTAGTTCTTCAGCGATTCCTGAATCAGCCGGCGTTGTTTCTCAACCTCGCGGCGGATGCGGGCCAGTTCAGGCGCGGCGCGGTCATCAAGCGTGCCGTCGGGCAGGATCTTGTTACGGAAAGAGCGCAGGAAATTGGTAAAGTCAACAAGTCCGGAGGATAGAGTCCGAACGGCTTGCCAGTCACTCGGCATGGCCGCGGGAGGGTTCAGGGCGATTTCCCGCCACTCGGCCGCGCGATCGACTACCAACACGACATCGCGAATTTCGGCGGGCTCCAACGTCGAGCCCTGGATGCGAGCTTTGTCAATCGACTTCTGAATGTCCAGCAACCCGGAAAACTCAAAGCGACCGCCTGCGCGGCGAAACTCGCGAATTTCTGTGGCAAGCTGTTGTTGATTTTCAATCCATGAGCGATCCGCCGATGGCACCAGCTGGGCGACGCGCGCTCGCCCCAGCGGCGAGACAGCATAGGTTCCAACGAGATCGCGCAGAGCATCGAATTCGAAAACCCGGGAGCTAGTGCGGACGAGCGGCTCGGATGGCATCGAAACCATGTTACAAGAACGAACAGAGGGCGGGTACCGTCCGCCCGGGTATCAGGCCCCAGCCGACAAGAACGTGCGATGGGTGGCGACGTGCAGCACGGGCTTGTAGTTCTCGGCGGAGAAACAGCGCAAAAGCCCATTTTAGCGTGTTTGCTCTGCTAAAATTCTCGGGAGGAGAAGGGCATTTGCCCTAGCGAATTATGGCCTTCCCCGTAACTCGCCTTCGTCGCATGCGCCGCACCGAACCGCTGCGCTCATTGGTGCGAGAGACTCGTCTCACGCCGGAGTCGTTGGTCTATCCGATGTTTATTTGTCCCGGCGACGAGGTACGCTCGGAAGTCCGTTCCATGCCCGGCGTCTTCCAGCTCTCTGTCGACCAAGCGGTGATAGAGGCTCGTGGGGTTCATTCCCTGGGTGTCCCCTCTGTCATCTTGTTTGGTTTACCTCCACGAAAAGACGAGGTGGCAAGCGGAGCCTGGGCCGACGATGGCATAGTCCAGCAGGCATCGCGAGCCATTAAGAGCGAAGTTCGCGATCTGGGTCTAATCGGAGACGTTTGCCTTTGCGAATACATGTCGCATGGGCATTGCGGAATCGTGCGCCCGACGACGGAGTCGAAGTCGTTTGTGGCTGCGGCACTCGGGACCCAGAGCACGATGGCTGCGCTAAGCCCCGCCAACAAGATGGCCGCGATCGAAGGAGCAGCTTCGCTGGCGGCGCACAGGGTCCAGCCGGAATACGAAATCGTAAACGATGCCACGCTCGAGTTGCTGGCTCGCACCTCGGTCTCGCTAACCCGCGCGGGCATCGACATCATCGCTCCCTCCGATATGATGGACGGCCGTGTGGGCGCCATTCGCAGAGCGCTCGACGAGGCCGGATTCGTAAATACCCCGATCCTTTCCTACGCCGCGAAGTTCGCTTCAGGTTTCTACGGCCCGTTCCGCGAAGCCGCTGATTCGACGCCTCAGTTTGGGGACCGTCGCTCTTATCAGATGGACCCTGCCAACCTGCGTGAAGCCATGCGGGAGATCGAACTGGATCTTGAAGAAGGCGCTGACATGATCATGGTCAAACCTGCGCTTCCTTATTTAGACGTGATCGCGGCGGCGCGTGAGCGCTTCGATGCTCCCCTGGCCGCCTATCAGGTTTCGGGCGAATATGCCATGATCGAAGCCGCCTCACGTAATGGCTGGATTGACCGTGAGCGCGTGATGATGGAATCGCTGACTGCTATCCGCCGGGCAGGAGCTCAGATCATCCTTACCTACTTCGCAAAGGATGCCGCTCGCCTGCTCGCGTAAGATGAGAGATTCACGCGGATCGACCGGTCCGTATCTGTGGCATCGGTTCTTAAACGTAGGTCTTGGCTCTTGCCAAACGGGCCATTTAGCTAAGCGGTAAAGACTGGGGAGCGTTGGCGGCAGAGGCCCCGCGTCCACGTTTCCCTATCAAGTCGAGCTGTCGTAGAATCCGTAAATGGTGCTCCCATCGTGATTTCTGCTATTCACCTCGGCTCTGTCGATTACCGAACCGCTCTTCGCCTGCAACAGAATTTGGTTGAGGCTCGAAAGAGCGGTACGATCGGCGATGTCTTGCTGTTCGTCGAGCACTCTCCCGTGATCACCCTAGGCCGGAATGCCAGAAAGGAGAACGTGTTGTTCTCGTCCGACGAACTCAAACACAAAGGCGTCGAGGTGTTCGAGTGCGATCGCGGAGGGGATGTCACGTTTCATGGTCCTGGGCAGTTGGTGGCCTATCCTATCTTCGACCTGCACGGATTCCCCTCTAAGCAAGGGAAAAGCTTAGGAGCGATCGAGTTTGTCCGACGTCTGGAAGGGGTTCTCGTCCGAACTTGCGCGGTTTTCGACATCTCTGCCGAGCGTGTGCCCTCTTTGACGGGAGTGTGGACCCGAGAGCGGGAAGATAAACCGCAAGCCAAGATAGCGGCCATCGGAGTGCACATTTCGCGCGGCGTCACTTCTCACGGATTTGCTCTGAATGTGAACACCGATCTTGATTACTTCAACTTGATTGTTCCCTGCGGTATCACCTCGAAGCCGGTTACCTCGATGGAAAAGGAATTGGGAGGAAAGCTAGATTTTCAACAAGTCATGGTCGCAGCCCTCAGCAGTTTTGGTGAGGTATTCGAAACCGCGGTAGAGTTTGTCGACAATCTCGGTGAGTTGGGCCGCAAGGTGGGGGTGCCGATGCGGCGGCCGGTTGAGTTCGAACGTCTTCACCAGGAAGAAGAATCTTTCTGGGCCTGAACTGAGTCTTCCACGGATGGCAAGCAAGAAAAAGACAAGTGTCTCCTCCAACGGCCGCAAGGCCCGAGTTCCCCAGCCGGTGGCCAGTTCCCAGCGTTGCTATAACATTCAGGATTACCGGCTGGAAAAGCCGTGCTTCACCCTCAAGCAAGTCCGCGACGGAGATGAGGTCCGCTATGAGTGTGAGGGCGATCTGAGTGCTTCGGTTCCGCCTCTGCGCGCCTCGAAATACCTCAGCCGGGAACAACTCGTCGAAATTTATCGTTGGATGCTTCTCAATCGCCGCCTGGAAGCGGCGCTGGAGAATCTGTACAAGCAGGGGAAAGTGGTGGGAGGCGTTTACTTCGGCCTCGGCCAGGAGGCCTGCTCCTGTGCCTCGGCCTACGCGCTCGGCAAGGACGACTGGATGGGCCCGATGATCCGCAATCAAGGTTCGCTTTTGGTGCGCGGGTTTCCGCCTCGGGACATCATGATGCAGTACATGGCCAAGGCTGGTTCGCCTACCAGGGGCCGCGACGCGTCGTCTCACTTTGGCGATCTTTACAAGAGGAATGTAGTGGCGCCGATCTCGACTCTCGGTGACCTGATCCCAGTGCTGTCGGGCGTGGCCCTCGGCGCCCGCTTGCAAGGTCGGCGTATCGCGGTCATGACTTACGTGGGCGACGGTGGCCAATCAACCGGCGTGACTTATGAAGGCATCAACTTTGCCGCGGTGCAGAGCCTGGGACTGGTGTTGTTTGTAGAAAACAATCTGTGGGGATACTCCACTCCGGCCGACATGCAATTTCGCGTAAAAGACCTGGCGGAACGTGCGATTGCGTATGGCATTCGGGGAGTGATCGTCGACGGTACCGACGCTTGCCAGGTTTACGATGCCGCTCACGAGGCCTGTGAGCGCGCCCGCCGCGGCGAAGGGCCTACCCTGATTGAAGCCAAAATGATGCGCATGAAGGGACACGCGATTCACGATGCTGCCGAGTACGTTCCCAAGCCGCTCTTTGAGTATTGGCGGAAGCGCGATCCAGTCTCACGACTCGAGAAGCATCTCGTGGGTAAGAATTGGCTCACGAGGGATCAAAATGAGCGGTTGATCGAGGATGTAGAGCGTGAGCTGGAAGCGGATCGCGAATTCGCCGTGGCTGCGCCTATGCCGCAACCGGAGAGTGCCGCCGGCGGCGTTTATTGCGAAGGTGGCTGTCACGAAGTGAAACCGAAGTATGGGATCGGAAAAGCAGTTGTACCAAAAACTCGAAAGCAAGGAGAAGAGGCGGCGCCTCTGAAGTAGGACATCGTGCCCCAACTTACTTATCTGGAAGCGATCCGGCAGGGAATCTGGGGAGAGATGGAGCGCGATCCGAGCGTCTTCTGTCTTGGCGAAGACATCGGTATCTATGGTGGTGCGTTCAAAGTAACCGATGGGTTTATCGATCGTTTCGGTCCTGAGCGCGTGATCGATACACCCATTGCCGAGTCGGCGATCGTCGGTGCGGCGTTCGGCGCTTCGCTTACGGGGTTGCGTCCGGTGGCGGAATTTCAGTTTATGGATTTCATCGGCTGCGCTTTCAACCAGATCGTGAACATGGTGGCGAAGGCGCATTACCGATGGGGGGCACCAGCTCCGCTCGTGATTCGTGGCCCGAGCGGCGGGAACGTGCATGGCGGGCCGTTTCATTCGCAAAATCCTGAAATGTGGGTTGTGCATGCGCCGGGGCTGAAAGTGGTGTGCCCGGCAAGCGCTTATGACGCCAAAGGGCTGATCACGGCGTCGATTCGCGACAACAATCCGGTCATCTTCTTTGAACACAAATATCTTTATCGCCGGATCAAAGAAGAAGTCCCGGCCGATGATTACCTCGTGCCACTTGGGAAGGCAAGGGTAGCGCGCGCCGGACGGGATCTCAGCATTATTACTTATGCCGCCATGGTGTATGTGGCGCTTGAGGCAGGCGAGATCCTGGCCAAGGAAGGAATTGAAATCGAGGTTCTCGATTTGCGTACGCTCGCGCCCTTGGACCGGCAGGCGATCGCCGCGACGGTGCGGAAGACAAATAAGGTCATTCTTCTGCATGAAGATGTAAAGACCGGCGGTATTGGCGGCGAGATTAGCGCCGTTATTAATGAAGAGGCGTTCGACGATCTGGACGGACCGATCGTGCGCATCGCGGCTCAGGATTCACCGGTGCCATTTTCACCGCCGCAGGAGGAGTACTTCTTGCCCAAAGTGAGTGATGTAGTGCGGGAAGCGCGGCGATTGAAGGCTTATTAGCGGAGGGACTTTTTGATCCGGTTTAGCAAATTTGCAGCGGAGGACCTATGCGCAATTTCATCGTAGGAGTGATCTTCACTGTTCTAATAATTGCCGTGGGAGGATTGGCGTACCTGCTTCTTGGATTTGCGCCCACCAATGCCGATGCCAATCCATCCCGCATGGAATCGTGGGTTGCCTCCGGAGCCATGGACACGTCCATGGAAAAACACGCTCCTCACCTGAATAACCCAGTGCCGGCTACCGACAGCAATCTTATTGACGGCATGAAGATCTACACCATGAATTGTGCCACCTGCCATGGTGCGCTGGATAAAAAGCCAAGCCCGCTACAGAATTCCCTGTATCCACCGCCGCCCCAGATAGTTCGGGAACCACTGGACGATCCGGAATGGCACATGTTCTATGCCATTCGAACTGGGGTACGTTACACGGGTA
>Ga0126372_10000314_pt1 | contig 16143 bp, 9 predicted proteins | sample PanSoiMetaPlot_6_FD_92762 | JGI IMG/M metagenome (GOLD analysis project Ga0126372, IMG submission 92762) | Tropical forest soil microbial communities from Panama - MetaG Plot_6 | ecosystem: Environmental > Terrestrial > Soil > Tropical forest > Bulk soil | place: Panama | collected 2016-02-17
ATCGAACGCTACAATGCGCTTCTGCAATCGTCTCTCGATCGCGTGAAAGCGTTCGCCGAAGAAAACGTCTCGCACGTAGGGAACGAAAGATTCCCCTTTTTTGAGCGTCATAAGGAAGGCGGAACGTTTCCGCCTCCAGTTCTCTCAAATGCTTCGAATCACGTCTGATTGCAGTGATCGAGTGACAATGGTCACGTGCAACGTTCAGGCGTTTGACTTCCCTCACCGCCCCAAGTAAAGTCCATGCACGAGTTTTTCGGCTCTTTCAAAAACCGGATTCGCGCATTTCCGCCATCGTCGGACGGAGATTTGGGAAGCGGGTGCAAATCCCGCGCTGCCGCGCAACTGTAAGCGAGGAAATCGCAGCTGGTCACTGGGAGCTGTTGCTTCCGGGAAGGCCGCCTGCCAAGTCGGATGTGGGGTCCTCACTCGCGAAGCCAGGAGACCGGTGCGAATCGCTACCATAACAATCCCTTTCGCGTGTAAAGGAGGATTGCATGCGCGTGTATCGTGCTCTCGTTTTGCTGTTCCTGGCGCTTTTGGGTTCGCCCTCGCTGGCTACCGATCTCACAATCAGAGTAGTTGATCCACATTCCGCGGCAGTCCCCGGCGCGCAGGTCTCCGTGTTTTTACAAGGGAGTTCAGCGCCAACATTCGTAACCACGACATCCGCTGAGGGAGCGGTGTCGATTGCTGGCTTGAAAGACGGGTCGTATCGTCTGCAGATCTTTGCTGCCGGGTTCGCCGCGCAGAACAGTGATGTATCGCTGCCCCAGTCTGAATCGATCACAATAAAGCTCAACATTGCGAGCGTTTCGGAGACCGTTGTGGTTAGTGCCACGCGTACTCCGTTACCGGTTCAGGATGCACTTGTCAGTATTTCCACTTTGGAGAGCGATCAACTTGAAGTGATGCAACCGGTTGCGATGTCAGAAGCCGTACGCTTCCTTCCCGGAGCCATCGTCAACACGGTCGGGCAGCGTGGTGCACAAGCATCCCTCTTCGTGCGCGGCGGCGACTCCCGCTACAACAAGGTCATTATCGATGGCGTTCCGGTGAATGATCCCGGCGGGACATTCGATTTCGGCGTGGTTCCCATGGCCGGTGCAGAGCGGCTCGAATTTGTGCGGGGCGCGCAGAGCACGCTCTACGGGTCGGACGCGATGACGAGTGTCGTTCAGGCGTTCAGCCAGACCGGGACTACGCGGACTCCTGAGCTCCGCTTCGGAGCAGACGGGGGAAATTTCTACACGGCTCACGGTTATGTTTCACTGGCGGGAGTGTACAGTCGGTTTGATTACAACGTCTTTTTCGATCAATTCAATACCGAGGGCTCGGGGCCGAACGATGACTACTCGAACTCTCTGCAGGGAGCGAATGTAGGAGTACGCCTGAACAACCGAGCATCGCTACGAATCCGGGTGCGTCATTCCAACAATCGGACGGGCGTGCAGGGCGAATGGTATTTCGACGGTCTCCCGCCGCTGCCTCCGAAGACCAACGAGCGCGCGCGGCAGAACAATCTGCTAGGCAGCGCAGAGTTCACCATCGCCGGGCCCTCGCGGTGGCAGCATCGTTTCACCGGTTTTGACTATAACCATCACCGGCTGAACCAAAACGATGTCGTCGATCCAAATCGAGTTTCTCCTTTTGGGGAGATGGATTTCGTCTACCGCGACTTCCTGGATGCGAATCGCGCGGGTTTTTGGTACCAGGGTGACTACGCGGAACGCAGTTGGGCGCGGACGACAGTGGGGTATGAGTTCGAAGATGAAAATGCGTTCTCGAATGCGCTGCATGGCCTACGCTTGAATCATGCCGCGTACGTCCAGCAACTTGTGCAATTCGGCCGAGTGTCGCTCATCGCGGGCGTGCGTTTCGTTCACAATGACACATTCGGGAACAAAGGTGTGCCGCGCGCCGCCGTCACATTCCAGGCCTTGCGCGGTGGGCAGATTTTCTCCGGGACCAGGTTGCGATTTTCCTATGCAACCGGGATCAAGGAACCTCGCTTTGAAGAAGTGCTGCCCAGCCCGCCCTTTGTGATCGGCAGCCCCAATCTCAAGGCTGAGGAGAATCGTGCTTTCGAAGCAGGCTTCGAGCAGAATTTCCTTGGCGGAAGGTACGCTCTGTCAGCGATCTATTTCAACAACCAATTCCGCAACCAGATCGATTTCCAGACGTTGGATTTCACAACCTTCGTGGGACAGTACGTGAACATCAACAAGTCGATGGCGCACGGTGCGGAACTTGAACTGAAGGGAAAGTTAACCAGCCGGTTCTCTCTCAACGGCGGGTACGCATACGATTCGACTCAGATTCTGGTGGCGCCATTTGCTTTTGATTCTTTCCATGGCGCCGGTGCGCCCCTGATTCGTCGTCCGAAACATTCCGGCAGCTTGTTGTTGAACTACCTGGGCAATCGCTGGGGAGGGAATTTCGGAGGAAGTTTCGTCGGACGGCGCGCTGACTCCGACTTCTTCGGTTTCGGAATTGATCACGCACCGGGCTACGCCCGCGTGGATTTGGGTGGTTGGTACGCGATCCATCCGCGGATGACGGCCTACGCGAACATCGAAAACGCGCTCGACAAGCAGTATCAGGAAGTGGTCGGATATCCGGCACTTGGAATCGGTATTCGAGCGGGCCTGCGCTTTCGTATTGGCGGAGATTGAAGAACGCAAGTTTCGACTGCTTACTTTAACTCCCGTTCAAAGTGCTCTTCGATCAACTGGAACAAATGCGTGCGAGCGGCCTTGCCTGAAATGCTGTGCGTTTTACCGGGATAGATCATCAGCCGGAAGGGCTTATCCGCCTTGATGAGCGCATCGATCATCTGAATGCTGTTCTGGAAATGCACATTGTCGTCGCTGGTGCCATGAACAAGGAAGAGCGCACCATGCAGCTTGTCGGCTACGCGTGGCAAAACGGCATCGTCGTAGCCCTTAATGTTGTCCTTGGGCAGGCCCATGTAGCGCTCGGTATAAATGGTGTCATAGTTCCGCTGATCGGTGACGGGCGCAACCGCAACGCCTGTCTTGAACGCATCCGAGTGGGTCATCGCATACAAGGTCATCGATCCGCCGTTGGACCATCCCCAGATCCCGACTCGATCCTTGTCGAGTTGCGGATACTGTGCCAGTAACTGGCTCAGCGCCGCTAACTGATCTCCCAACTCAACTGCTCCGAACTGATGTCGAAGCGCAGCACTGAATTTCTTGCCGCGATTCGGTGTGCCGCGATTGTCGACCGTGAAGATGGCGAAGCCCTTTTGAAGCAGGATCTGATGGAACCATTCCGTGGATCCCCCCGAATCGCCGCGGACCAGTTGGGCGGCAGGGCCACCGTAGACATAGACAATCAGTGGAATTTTCCCAGATGCATTCGGCGGAAGCCCAAGCTGGCCGTACAGCGTTGTGCCATCTTCCGCCCTGAACTCCAAAAACTTGGGAGCGACCATGCCATACTCAGTCACGGTGCGCCCCTCCCACACTTTGCTGCATGGGCCGCTTCCTCCACAGAAGGACCATCGCGGCGGCGCCAGAATCGCGGAGAGCAGGTCCATCCAGTGCTTGCCGTCGTCGGAGAAATTGGCGAGGTGTACACCCTCGTCCGTTGTCAAACGGCGAAAATCAGAGCCATCGAATTTCACTGTGAACACATGTTGCTGGTGAAGATCTCCCTGATTCGCGGTGAAGTAAACCGCGTTATCGTCCACAGCCTCCACGCCGAGCATTTCGTAATCTCCCTTTTCAAGCTGCCGCTCCAGTTTTGCTTCTCCGGAAAGCGGATTCTGCTTGTCGAAGCTGTACAGGTAAAGATGAGTATTACCATCGCGCCAGCTTGACCACAGGAATCGGTCGCCCGATTTCAGAATGTGGAAATCATCATTCACGTTTACCCAGGCATCCGGACTGGATTCGGTGAGGACTTTGTGCGATGTGCCCGACTTGACATCGACGAAGTACAAGTCGATGGTGTCTTGAATCCGGTTCATTACCTGCGCCCAGAGAATCCCGTCGCGGACCCAACCGAAGCGCGGGATGTAAGTATCTGTGTCGCTGGTAAGCGACATCCATCTTGGCTTTCCGCCTTTCGCTCCGACGACACCCAGGCGCACAACCGGATTCGGATCGCCAGCCTTAGGATACTTCTCCATATCAGCTTTAGGATGAGTGGGCAGCCAGTCGGTGATGGGATAGGTCGGTACTGGGCGCTCATCCATTTGCAGGAAAGCAATCTGACTGCTGTCCGGCGACCAGAAATAGTTACTGCGCACGTTCAGTTCTTCCGCATATACCCAATCTACTTCACCATTGAGAATGTTCTCGTCAGTGTCGTTGGTGAGCTGCTTGCCGTCCTTGCCCGAAATTGGCTCGACGTAGAGGTTATGTTTGCGCAAGAAGGCGATGTGCTTGCCATCGGGAGAGAATTTAGGATCCTCACTTGGATCCGGAGATGACGTGAATTGCAGTGCCGTTCCATTATCCAGATCGTAGAACCATAGCTGGCCATTCGAGTCAAAAAGCAGATGTTTCGAATCGGGGGCCCATACGTAGGCCGCCACGCTGTAGCGAGTAACACGTTCTCTTTCGCGCTCGTCTTTGATCTTGTTCGCGTCGGGCGCAAGACTGGCAAGCTTGGTTTCACTGACCAGAACCTTCCTTTCACCCGTGGACGCATCCACGTACCACAGTTCACCGTGATTGCCAGCATCATCGCGCTGCACGAAGGAAACTTTCGAGCCGTCGGGACTCCACTTGATGTTCTCCGGACCACGCCCTGTCAGGCCGCCATCGGCGAAGATGGCCTCAATGGTGAGCGGCTTGGTGGGAGAGTGATCGGCACTTGTCTGGCCAAAGCAGAGGAACAACGCAAACTGTGGAATAAGAACGCAAAGAGCGACGAATCTTCTCAAGAGCAGCTCCCTGTTACCACAAAATGTGGGCTGAAAAGTTTACACCACGGAATTGTTCTGGATGTCGCGGGAAAACGGATTGTGCAAGACTCCGAAGGCTGGATACAGCAGGCAATCTACAAATGAGCCGCGACCTCCTCATGGGGAATTCCCGGCAATCCGGCCAAGCCCATCTTCTCGCCCTGTCTTCTGGCAAATGCCAGCAGAGCCTCCTGGCGGTCCGAACCCATTGCTGGATGTCGATAAGCTGCCATGAGCTCGTCTGTCCTTTGGCGAAGGCGAGCGGCAATGTTATCACCGCTTCCCAGGCCTCCCCGGTCAATCACCGCCGAGGGGAAGTGCTGTTCGGCACGCAAAAGCGCGCGTGTTTCCCTAAGCTTGAGGAAATTGCCACTCAACCCGGTAAGCGCGAACATGGCAGTGGCCAGCGAGTCGCCGTGTGGCTCGATGCCTTGAATCAATCTTTTTAAAGACGCGATTGCTTCAGCGTCGAAAACTAGTTTTTCCAAGCTGTGGCAGGCCAGAAAGTCGAGCATGCCGGCGCCGGAGATCATGTTGATGCCGGCGAGAGCCCCAAGCGCAATTGCGATTCCGCTTTCCATTCCAGCCTGAGCATCGAAGAATTTACCATCGCTGCTGCCCAAGTATCCATGCGTCGGCAGGCCGAAGTGTTTGCCCACCTGCGAGCAGGCGACGTCGAGCATGGCTGTCTCAATCGACCCCATCGGGGTCATTCCGGTACTCATGTCGAAGATGCTGGGAGCTCCTCCCCACACAACAGGCGCGCCGGGGTTTTCCAGTTGATGAATCACGATCCCGCTGATGCACTCGGCCGTATGTTGCACCACCGATCCGGCCAACGTCACAGGAGCGGTCGCCCCTGCCATCGGCATCGAAATGATCTCCGCTGGAACTCCGGCTCGCGCCAGGTCGAGCAGGTTCTGCGATGCGAATTCTGACCAGTTCAAAGGTGGGGAAGGGCACACATCGAATACTGTTCGCGGCGCTTTGCGCAGCGCTTCCTCACTCCCGGCATCGATTAACAGAAGGCTGAGCATCGTCTTCAATCCCGCAGCTGAAAATGCGCCGGTCACAACAGGCTTGGCTGAATGCCAGAGGACCAACAGGAGGCGATACCAGTCCCCCGCGTCTTGTGGCACGTCGTTACAAATCACAGCCGTCGACTGGGCCGCGTACTCGGGCAGCATTTCCGTCACCTGCACAAGGCGAACTAAGTCGCTCGCCAGCGCAGGACGCGCCTCACCTGTCACCGAATCAAGAATGTTCAGACAGGACGAACCCGGATCGAAGTGGACGTCATCTCCTCCGTAGTGCACAGCAGGTTGCCCATCACGGCTGTAAAGGTGAAATTCGCGAGGCGCCGATGCGAGGCATTTGCGCGCCAGATCTTCCGGAATGCGAGCTACGCCATCCTTAACCGTCGCTCCGGCCTCCGAAAGGAGTTCATACGCGCAGGGCGCGATTCTCACTCCGGGCGTCGTCAGAAGTTGAAACGCCTCGACCTCGATTCGCTCGAGCAGTGTGCGATCGAGAAGCTCGAATTTTGGTCTCATGGCTGCCCTACCGCGATGCTGCGTTTGCCATTCATAAGGCTTCGAGCCAGTGCCAGCGCGCTGATTGCATCTTTTCCGAAGCCATCCGCCCCAATCTCCTCAGCCCACGCTCGCGTAACCGGGGCACCGCCTACCATCACCTTCACTTGCGAGCGTATGCCTTCTCTCTGCAAGGTTTCGACGACGGTTCTCTGCTGTTTCATGGTGGTTGTCAGCAGGGCCGAAAGGCCAACAATGTCGGCCTGCAATTCACGAGCGTGCGCTGCAAACCTGTCGGCCGGTACGTCGACGCCCAGGTCGTGCACGCGGAAGCCATGCGCGGTCAAAATCGTTCCTACCAACGCCTTCCCGATTTCATGGATGTCTCCTTTGACGGTGCCGAGGACCACGACTCCCTCGTTAGGGCGGCTGGCGCCGGATTGGGTGAGCTCCCTTTCCAGCACTCCCATGGCGGCACGCATGGCCTCAGCGGAAGCCATCATGTCAGGCAGGAGCATGGTTCGCATCGCAAACTGTTCTCCCACGTAGTGCATCCCTGGGACAAATCCAAGATTGATAGCATCGAGAGGAGGGATTCCATCGCGCACTGCGTTCTGCGCCAGCACGGCGGCGGCGTCCGGCGCTCCATCGACAATGCTCCGGCTCATGGCTGAAAAGGCGTCGTCCATCATTCAATCTCCGACAGCATTGGATCGTGACGGACGCACCGATGTCTGTGATTCGTGTCACCGTAAAATGACGGCCCGCCCAAAGCTCGGTCACGGCCTGCGCGTCCATGTGCCTTAATTAGCGCCATTGCGGGGTCATTCGACTGCGCATGCTAGAATCATGGCAGTCTTTTTCATGCTTTCTGACCTCCAAAACCTGATGGAATTGCAGGTGGCCGACAAGGAAATCCTGCGCCTCAAGGAGGAGGTGGCCGCGCTGCCCAAGCGTGTCGCCGTAATTGAAGAAAAGCTCGCCGCCACGAAGGCCAAGCTGGAAAAAGCAAAATCTGCCGCCAAGGCCGACGAGGCCGCTCGCAAAAAGTACGAAACTGCCATCCAGGATCTGCAAGGCAAGATCTCCAAGTACCGGGACCAGTCGCTCGACGTCAAGACCAACGAGCAGTACAAGGCGCTGATGCACGAGATCGAGTTCGCCGAACAGAACATTCGCGCCAACGAAGACAAGATTCTCGACTTGATGGTGAATGCGGAATCACGCGATAAGGACGTGAAAGCTGCTGAAGCCGAGCTCAAAGCCGAGACAGCCGAGATAGAAAAGGAAAAAACGGAGGCTCGTCAGCGCACCGCAGAGGACGAGAAACAGTTGGCCGAGTGGGGCGGCAAGCGCGATAAGCTCCGTGCAGAAATCAATCCCGATACATTGCGTCACTACGAACGTGTGATGAAGTTTCGCGGCTCGGGAATCTCAGAGGTTCGCGATCAAAAGTGTATGGCGTGCCGTGTCATGTTGCGCCCGCAGACTTATAACGATGTGCGGGCCGGCAACCGGATCATTGAATGCGAATCCTGCCAGCGTATTTTGTACTTCAATCCGGAAAACGAAGTTACGATCGAGCGCACGAACTACACCACCAAGCGGCGGGCACGTCCCAAGCTCGACTCCCAGCAGGCTTGGTTTTACCATCCGACTTATGGTGAAGTCGGCGAGGCCTTTCTGGCTTTCGTAAATGGTTCCACCACGTCCACCCGGCGGGTCTACGAAATGCATACCGGCCGACAGCAAGGAAACATCGTCGAACGTGAGGGCAGTTTTCGCCTGGCTTTTCCGGAAGACATGAACGATGTAGTGCGCCTGAATGGGAGCTGGGACGAAGAGGAAATCGACAGCTGGGGTAACGAACTGCCCGCAGTTGTGCTGGATTTCTTGACCTCCGATTTGGCCGCAGCCCGGGCAGAATCGAGCCACACTTCGCACGCCACCCCGGAAGCAGCCTCCACTGAACATCCTGCTGCCAGTTAAGTCCGAGAGACTTCCTGTACACGGTACCTGTCTTCTCCTCTCAACAGTGCTGTCACTCTCAATAGTGTGGTGCCGAGGGACAGAATCCCAACCGTCCAGATAGCGAATGCTGTGCGCACAACCCACGCAGGTGCTTCTCCGACTCGCCGCAGGACGAAGGGCAGGAAATTCCACGTGCTGATGTGGACGTAGTCCCACGCGTCATCGGTCATGTCCGGATTCATGAGGTGCCACTGCTGGGCCTTTCCCAGAGCAAACGCGACGATATTCTTGAACCGCAAACCAATGACGAACGCTGGATGGCCAAGCGTCAACATTTGCACGAGTTCTAGCTCCAACCAGAACGCAACCGACGCTACCTGCACTGCCGTTGCAGCGGCAATCACAGCGACACCAATAACCCACGTGACCTTTCCAATGCTCGCTCGATACTTGAGCAGCAGCGGTACGGAGAGAAATGCAGCCATCTCGGCCGCAGTCGAAACATAGCGATCCCCCCACGCGGAGTCTCCACTCCACACCGTGTACCTTGCATAAAAACAGACGTAAGCAAGAAGAAGGAGCCATGCGCTGATCAGGTAGGCTCGAACTTCAGGACGAAGGCGCCGCCACGCGAGAATCGCCACGAGAATCATCAGTAAGAGAAGCGGGTCGAAGAGGAAGATGGACTTCTCGGGCGTGAAGAGCGCGCCGAAAAATCCGACGTGAAAGGGTGTCTCAAACGGATAGCTCGCCGGCAGATCGGGCCTCAGCCGACGCTGCTCGACCGCAAAGAGCGCGACATAGGTGTTGAAAATTGATCCGAAGCGATAGAACTGATAAAGGCGGTCGATCAGCAGGAAAACTGCGTACACGGGAAAGATGACTCGAGCGTAGGCGACACAGCGTTCCCACAGTGCCCGTCCCCGCACGTTCGTGAACCAGAGCACCACCAAAAGAAAGAAAGCTCCAGCCAGCAGATCCAGGCCTGCGGTCAGGCGAGTCAGCAGATTGAAGCCGAACGCAGCTGACCCTATCCAGAGTGAGCGCCGATTTCCCGTGACCAGCCATTCGTATTGGTACGCGAATCCGGTCAGCGTTAGGAGCATGATGAAGTTGTTCTCCATCATGTTCTGGGTGTAGTGCAGGTGCGTGGTACAGACCAGAAGAGCCAACACGCCCGCGAAAGCATGCTTCCTTTCGAAGCCGAGCAATAAAAGAAATCGGAGGCACACAAGCGAGGTCAAAACGTTTACGAGAATGTTTGTGGAGTAACTGACGACGATGTTGCGCACGCTCGGGTCGTTTCCATCGCCCATATAACGAGCAAAAACCGGAAGCTGCTCCAGTCCGGTGCCTACGATATCCGCTGGGAGCATCAATAGAGACTGTCCCATGCCATACCATGCATAAATCCTTCCTCCGCGCCCGCGAATGCCGAACTCGGGGTAGTCATTTAAGAGAACGGGCGGTGCGGAGGTCCAGAAGGAGTGGGTAGTTTGCAGGCGACGTGCGGTGTCGACCGAATCTACATCGCCGGATTGGACCACGAACGCAATCAAACCTGCCACCAAGGCAAGCAAGACCACAGGATCGCTCCACCAACTCCGCAGTCGCTGAGACATCGCTGCCGATGGTAATGCAGTGGCGCGCGCGTTCAAAATTCGGGGATGCATTTCCAGTTCTTAGTGGATGCCGATACTGGAGGCTATCGCTATCTCATAATGTTTTGCGAAGGGCACGGCTTCAGCCGTGCCGTGAAAAGGCCACAAAGGACGCGGGCTTCAGCCCCTGAAGTTTACGGCTTTCACTTCCCGGGGCCGCATTGTGAGGCGGCTTTCTAGTGATGGCTTTCCCCGTGACAAACAAGCGTGCAGGTTCTCGTTGCCTGATTATAGGAGATGGGATTTGCGCCACTCTGAGCCACAACATTGATGTCAAAGTTCACCAGTCGCTCGCCAGAAATCCCCGGCGATTGCGCTGCCATACCGTGGGCTGTGTGGCACACCGAGCATGAAGCTCCGATCTCACTCACGTGCAGCTGATGACGGAAGCCCGATCCGGACAAAACCAGGGACAGATCGTGGCACTTTCCACATAGGGCGTAAGGACCGTTCACGCTCAGATCGGGGCTGGGATAGGTATTGGTAATGGATCCGCCCGGAACCGCCGCCTGGCTCATTTCATAGCGGCGCTCGAGGATGTGTGTCCATTTCGAGCCATGCGGGCCGTTTGGCCCGGCGCCGCCAAATTCCCGATTGTCGTCACTGTTGTGACAATCGGTACAAAAGACTCGGGTGCCCATATCGCGGCCCGGAGTTGCACCGTCGAGTCTGAGCATCTGCGGTCGCAGGCTGGTCTGCGGCAGAGCACTCGAACGATCGTGCGTCACCGGATGACTTGAGGTCGCGGTCGGCGCGAATTGTGAAATGACATTCAGCGGATCGGGGCCGCTCGCCGCTCGCATTGGCATGTATCCAAAGCGCGTCGCGTCTACCGCTTTCCCCGTGCTCGTTCCGTGACAGCGGAAGCAGTTGTCGTATTGATTGATGGCCGGCTTCACAACTGTCATGCCGTCGGTGGCGTTGATGCCTTCAATGGCCGCCTGGGACAAACGGATGCCGGGTGCGGGTCCGAGCAGCGTGCTTTGCTGGCTGGCGTGGGGATTGTGACAATCCACACAGGTCGCGTGGCGATTGTTGTTGAGCAGAGTGCTCTCCGCCCGGTCGTGCAGGTTGTTGGTGGAAGGGAAGGGATGCCCCGACTTCGCGTATTCGCTGAACACGTTGGGCGCGGCAGGCTGCAAGTTTGAGCCATTGTGGCAGGCAATGCAGTCTTGCTCATCGGCTCCGCGCAGCAAGCGCGCCGGTCCAGAAGCGTTGTGCGGCATATGGCAGGAGTTGCATGCATTTTGCGAGACGGTTGGATATCCGCCTACATAGGGCGTGCTCTGCGTGCCATTTGTTGCGGTCGCATGAATGCTGGTTGCCCAATCCGCGAGGTAGTTACTCTGGCCATTCACCATACGGGTGGGATCGTGACAAGCCAGGCAGAGGGTACCATTCGAGCTATCGCGCACCAGAAACCGGGAGACAATCTTATCGATGTTCTGGAAGTGCGGCTGATGACACGTCGTGCACTCGACCGATCCATTCACCAGATTCACAGCCGGATCGAGAGTTTTTGGAGGCGCTCCGAACAGCAGAGCGCTGATCTCGGGAGAGTCCACCAGGGGCACGTTCATACTGAACGGATGCGAACTCTTCAGATCGCTGCCGAACTTCGAGGTGGTCTTCACAGTTCCACCCATCATGACCGTGCCGAAGGCCACCGTTTGCCCCGGCGCAACGGTTCCGTCATGGCAACTCAAACAGAGCTTGCTGGAGCTTGCCAACATAGGCTGAACGCCCGTCTGGTGATACGTAGAACTTGTGTATAGCGAGTAGGTCTGCACCGACAGCTGCTGGTTCCACAGAGGTGTGGGGGAAGGCATGCCTCCATGCGGCGCGTGGCAGTAGAGACAGGCGGAAGCCATCCCGCCTTTTACGAGCGAAGTGCCGCTGGGGGAGAGATCGTGTTCGCCGAGTTGATCCCCTGCCAAAGTGGTCTGCCCGTATGCTGCTGCGGTTAGAACAATGAGCAGGGCGGCTATAAGTTGTGTCTTTCTCATTGTGCGCCCCCGCCGCTCGCCCGCGAGGGAACGGAATAACGAAAGACCTGCACACGGCGGTTGTAGGAGTCGGTGACGTAGATGCGATTCTCCCGATCGATGAACATCCCTGCCGGTAACTGAAATTCTTGGGGTCCATTGCCGCTTTGGCCAAAGTAGTAGAGCAGGCTGCCCTTTTGATCGAAGACCTGCACGGTTTCGAACAGGCCATCAACTACATAGAGATTGTTGTCGCTGTCAAATGCGATGCCCTTGGGACGGAACATGGTGCCGTTCATCTCGCCAATGCGGCCGATGGCGTAAAGGAATTTCCCGGAGCGGTCCAGCGCCTGAACGCGAAAGTTCATCGCGTCCACCACCAGCAACTCTTCGCCGTGTAAGCGCAGTTCCGTGGGAAAGTTGAATTCCCCCTCACCGCCGCCGCGTTGGCCGATGGTGTGCAGTACGTTGCCCTGCGGATCGAGGACGAAAATCTTGTGCCGGAGAGTGTCGGCCACGTAAATTCGCTGGTCTGCCGAGTCGACTGCAATGCCAGTGGGGCGTTTGAAGTAGCCTTCGCCGCCCTTCAGACTCCCGATGGTTCGCCGGTGTTTGCCATTGGCATCCCAGATGAAAATTTTCCCGGCTTCAGAATCGGTTACATAAATGTTGTCCTGGGCATCGACAGCAACACACTGCGGCGCTATCAGAGCGTCCTTGCCTTCTGAGCGGGAAAGAAACTTGTACTTCTCCTGGGCAAAATCGAAGATATGCACTCCCGAGAGGCCCGGATCCGTGATGATGATGCGTCCTCGAGAATCGGCAACCACGCTGTAAGGGCGGTTCAGATGGCGAAAATCCGGAGCACCGGCGACGATGTCGACGACTCGGTTCCAGAAACCGCGCTTGAGCTTAACTTCGCGTTCCGAGGAGAAGCTTCGTTCGAAGGAAAGAGTGCGTCCGCCTGCGAGTGTCAGGGGTGGCGGGGCGTCAACATTCGTTTTCTCTTTGGATTTTGTCTTGGAAGCGGCCCCTAATGAACAAGCGAAGAACAGAACGATCGCGATGACAGCTCCGCCCTTCTGAATCCCTAAATGCTTGCGTGCTGGATCAGAAGAAATCAAAGTGTCGGGAAACTCCCACATAGAAGTAGTTGAATACGGCGGGGTGGTTGAAGGTGGCTCCAACGCCCTGCGTAACGTGGCTGTAGCCGCCCAGGAACATCATCTGGCGAAAGCGGTATTCAGTTTTCACATCGTAGCGGCGCAACAGATTGTCTGAAATGGAAGTCACGTTGTCGGTGTGATAGCGCGCATTCACGTAGTCGCCCGTGATGGTGAGGTGGCGATTAGGATGAAATCCACCTCCCACGCTGTACGAATAGCCGCCATAAAGAACCAGTAGGTTCGGCAATAGGACTTGGCCTGGTGGTGGCGTTGGCGTTAGCCCGGTGCTCATTTGCAACGCATTCCCGCTAGTGCGACTGTAAGTACCTGTGAAGGAGAACTTGTTGGTAGCCAGCGATGCGTTGGCGCTGCTAAGGCGCGCCTCAGAGTTGCCCAGGCCGTCGATGTGGCTTCTTCCAAGCCGAGCTCCCAGAGTCAACCTCCAACGCTTCTGCAGAGTGCGGGCTGTGTTTAATCCGAAAGCGTAGCCGGTCTGGTTGAAGTTGATGATCGCCGTCTGAACGCTGTTGGAGTACTGCGCATCAACGCTGCTGGTCCACCCCAGCGTGTCGTGAGCATAGGAGACGCTGGCCGTGTGTCCCACGCCGTCTTGATTCTGGCTGCTGACGGTGAACCACGAAATTCCGTAATGGGTTGCGAATTGGCCTCCGAGCAAACGGTGTGTATATCCCAGGCCGCCACTGGCCGTGTCGCTGTCCAGATTCTGCCCGAAGTACGATTGCGTGCGGCGATCCACACTGCCATCCGCGGTCAGATCGTTCGTAATCATGTAGGCGGCCCTGCCGCCGTATTCCAGGTAGTCCGAACTCCGGGTTGCTTCTCCGCTGGCTTGCAGGGGGCCCACGCTCGGTGTCCCGCCGGTGGAGCTTTGCGAGATTACGGAGTTCAATAAGTAGGCACTGTAGTTAGTCGTGTAGTTCATGCCCACGCTCACGCTCAACTTGCTGAGCGGTCGCATATTCACGTAGGAGGAAAACGAATTAAACGTCGAGTCTGAAGGAATTCCCGTGTAGTCGGTCTGAAAGTTGGTGTGATTGTAATTCGCACTCCAGTTTGCAGAATCCCATAGATGACGGCCAACCGAGAACTGTGTCGTACTCTCGTGCGTTGATTCTTCCAGACGCTGATTGAGGTCGGCAATCAGGGGAAGATTTTGAGTAATTCGCGAATTTGCGTAGGACCCGGTCAGATGGAAGCCCTTCAGCAAGTAAGAACTGCTGAGGCTAAAAACACGGCCGGAAGCAGAGCCGTCGCCATCTGTGCCGAGGATCTGATAGGTGTTGCTGTTGATGCTGTAGGAAGCTTGTAGCGTCGGTAAGCCTTCGAAGAACGCTCCGGCTCCAAGGCTGAAGCCCTGGGCGGCTCCGTGGGTTTCCAGTCCCGCCGCTCCCGGCACGGAAAATTGACCTTCATTGTTCCAGGTCTTTTCGAATCCGATATCGACCGGTGTATGACTGCCGCCGAACAGGTTCGCCGATCCTGTGATTCCCTTAGCGCTGAATAAGGAATTGTAGTTTGAGTTCACCCGAGACTGGTTATAGAAGGGATTCACCTTGAAGGAGAGAAACTTTGGATGATGATAGTACCCGGTCAGGTCCGCAAATCCACCGACCTGGAAGGAATTAGAGTCCACTTCCCCAAACAGGCCTTGGTATCCGAAGGATGCGTCGCCACTCAGGTTCATTGATAACTCATTGCCCGCTGCAACCTGGGCTGCGGCCTGTAGTGCGACGCCCAGCAACCATGTCATCATCAACTTATAGACTTTGGACCGGAACCCCTGCGTGCAAGCCACGATTCACGTCCAATCTAGAGTTCTTCGATCTTCGCGTTCTTGCGAAGTCGAGCTTCCATTGCCTTCTTCAGGGTGTCTGCCTTCTCCGCTTCAAGGTCCTTCTTGAGACGGGCTCGCACTTCTTCATAGGAGATCAGCTTCGATTCCTCACGGGCGTTCACGCGCGCGATGCAGAAGGAGTTCTCGGTCTCGATGATGTCGCTCACCTGTCCCGGCTGCATCGTGAAAACGACCTTTTCTACGGGTGAGGGCATGCGGCCACGATGAATCGACTTGTGATCGCCCATCATGACGCGCCAGTCATCTTCCGAGACCTTCTCCGCCAGCAGGCCGAAACCCTCGTAGTCCTTGGTGCCCTTGGCCTGCTGCAGCGCGTCTTCTGCCCGTTTGCGGACATCAGCCTTCTGTTTGGGTGTCGCGTTATCGGGAATCACCAGCGAGATGGTCTGCAAAGAAACACTCTCGGGCTTGCGGAAGCGATCCGGATTCTCTTTATAAAAAGCGCGAAGCTGTGCGTCGGAGAGGTTGGCACCGCGCGTCACTTCGGATGTCAGTAGTTGATCAATCAGAATTGCCCGGCGCACTTTCTCTCGGAGTTTCTGAACACTGCCGCCATCCTCCTTTGCGAGATAGGACTGGTAGGCGGCTTCGGAGTCAAACTGTGTTTTGAACTCCTGCATCGCCCGATTGAGCTTGGCAGGCGCGACCGTCAGCTTGCGGCGGAGCGCCTCCTGATAAACGAGTTCTTCAAACTCGATCTGATCCAGTGCATTGCGGCGAATGTCTGCTTCCATTTCCTTCGGAAAGTGGCCACCATGCTGGCGCGCGTAAGGGAAGATGTTCATCATCTGCCGGAGCAGATCGCGGTCACTCAACACCGTCCCGTTGACGCGGGCTACCGGCTTCCCAGTTGGCACCGAGGCAGTAGCGCTGGCCGCTGGTTGCGCCGGCACGGTCGGCGCGTGCGAGGCCACCTGGGCTATCGCTACCGCCGAGAGAAGGAGCGCGCCCCCGAATGTATATCGAATCATTGTCTTGCCTTTGCCAGTGGAAGATGAGGGGAAAGGCCAAAG
>Ga0126372_10000315_pt1 | contig 16125 bp, 13 predicted proteins | sample PanSoiMetaPlot_6_FD_92762 | JGI IMG/M metagenome (GOLD analysis project Ga0126372, IMG submission 92762) | Tropical forest soil microbial communities from Panama - MetaG Plot_6 | ecosystem: Environmental > Terrestrial > Soil > Tropical forest > Bulk soil | place: Panama | collected 2016-02-17
AGCTGCAACAAACACCTAGGAGGCTTGCGCTTTCGGCTCCGGATATTTTGCCTTGGCCGTCACCACATCGAGACCGACGCTGGCCCAACTGAAGTCTTTGACTTCTCTCGCTTTGCGTCCGAGAAACTCGGCGTGACAGGCCGGTGACTGGCCGATTGCGCAAATACGGTCGGCGAGAGTGGAGAAACGCCCGACGATGGCGGTTGCCGTGGGTGTAGAGATAGTGCAGATGCGAGGCGTGGCTCGCGACGCTCGACATCGGTACATCTGCGGCAAGGTAGGAGGCGTCGTTCGCCGACACGTCGAAGCCGGCCCATTTTCCCGAAAGCCGCGACAGACGCGCTAGTGCGGCCTTGACCGTAGCTTCCGCTCTTGTCCCCGAGTGCCTACTCCCACTCGATGGTGCCGGGCGGCTTTGAGGTGATGTCGTAGACCACGCGGTTGATGCCGCGCACCTCGTTGATGATGCGCCGTGCAGCGTGTCCAAGAAAATCGTGGGAGAAGTCGTAATAGTCCGCCGTCATGCCGTCGGTCGAGGTGACGGCGCGGAGCGCGCAAGCATAGTCGTAGGTGCGCGCATCACCCATCACGCCCACGGTGCGCACGGGAAGCAACACGGCGAAGGCCTGCCAGATCTTGTCGTAGAGGCCAGCCTTCCTGATCTCGTCGAGATAGACGGCGTCGGCCTTGCGCAGGATGGCGAGCTTCTCCTCGGTCACCTCGCCCGGCACGCGGATGGCAAGACCGGGTCCGGGGAACGGGTGGCGGTTGACGAAGGCGGGAGGAAGGCCGAGCTCGCGGCCGAGCGCGCGCACCTCGTCCTTGAACAATTCGCGCAACGGCTCGATCAGCCTGAGCTTCATGCGCTCGGGCAACCCGCCGACATTGTGATGCGACTTGATGGTGGCGGACGGGCCGCCCAGGGCCGACAGGCTCTCGATCACGTCAGGATAAAGCGTGCCCTGCGCCAAAAAGTCGACATGGCCGATCTTCTCGGCCTCGGCCTCGAACACGTCGACGAACAGCTTGCCGATCATCTTGCGCTTCACCTCGGGGTCAGTGACGCCGTGCAGCGCATCGAGGAACTTCGCCGAGGCATCGACCGCGATGAGCGGGGTGTTGTAGTGGCCGCGGAAGAGATCGACGACCTCCTTCGCCTCGCCTTCGCGCAGCAGGCCGTGATCGACAAAGATGCAGGTGAGCTGGTTGCCGATTGCCTCATGGATGAGGAGCGCCGCGACGGCGGAGTCGACGCCGCCGGAGAGCCCGCAAATGACGTGGCCCTCGCCAACCTGCTCGCGGATGCGCGCGACCTCGCTGTCGCGAAAATGCGCCATGGTCCAGTCGCCAGGGCAGCCGGCGATCCTGTGCACAAAATTGGCGAGAAGCTGCGCGCCCTTCGGCGTGTGCACCACCTCGGGATGGAACTGGAGGCCGTAGAGCCTCCGCGAATCGTCGGCGATGGCCGCAAATGGCGCGCCGGTCGAGATGCCGACCGCGCGGAAGCCGGGCGGGAGCCGCGTCACGCGGTCCCCATGGCTCATCCACACCTTCGCCAGCTCGCCCTCCTTGAACACGCCCTCGAACAGCGGCGTCTCGTCGATGATCTGTAGCTCGGCGCGGCCGAATTCGCGGTCATGCCCACCTTCGACCTGGCCGCCGAGCGCGGCCACCATGGCCTGCTCCCCATAACAGATGCCTAGCACTGGAACGCCCGAGGTGAACAGCGCCTGAGGCGCTTGCGGCGTGCCGGTCTCGTGCACGCTGGCTGGCCCACCCGAAAGGATAACGGCGCGCGGCCGCTGCGCCGCGATCGCGGCCTCGGCCTTGTCGTAGGGAACGATCTCGGAATAGACGCCGGCCTCGCGCACACGCCGTGCGATAAGCTGGGTCACCTGGCTGCCGAAATCGACGATGAGGACGCGGATCTGCTCTGGCTCGCGCGTTGCTGCGCGCTCTTGCGCGGGGCTCGGTGGTGGCGGAGGGGGCGCCGGGTCTGCCGTTTCGTTCATCATGGCCGGTGGTTATAGCAGCGTCTTGGAGTCGGCAATGACCTCAAATTGGCTTATGCAGAGCTTGGACGATCATCGAGGCGAGCGGATGGCCGGAGGGGAGTGGGACGATCTTGAGGCGCGGATCAGCCGCTCAATCGACGCCTACCACGAGGCGGCACTCGTCTATGCGGCGGTGAAGCTCGGGCTCCCCGACAGGTTGGCATTAGAGGTTGCGACGGCATCGGAGCTTGCCAAGACGTTTGGGTTGTCGGCCCCGTATCTCGCCCGCTTCCTGGGCGGACTTTGCAGCATCGGGATCTGCGAAGAACTGCCGGACGGTGCCTTCGCGCTGACGCGAGGAGGCCGGGCCCTCTGCTCGGGCGCGCCTTCTCGGCTCGCTGAGAAAGTCCAGATCGTGGTCGGGCAATACTGGTGGCCTTGGGCCAATTTCCAGTCGAACCTCACGACTGGCAAACCGGCCTTCGAACAATGCTTCGGCATGCGGGTGTCGGATTGGCGCGCGAAGCACGCGGGGCAAGGCGCTCTGTTTGACGCCTTTCTTGCCAAGGAGACGCTCGCACAGGCTGGCCCGATCGTCGACGCACTCGACCTGTCCGGCGCGAAGGTCGTTGCCGATATTGGTGGCGGCTATGGCGGGTTGCTTGCCGCGCTTCTAAAGGCTCACCCGCAGATCGAAGGCATTTTGCTCGACCGCCCGCACATCCTCGCAGCGGCTAAGCCCTTTCTGCAAGCGCAAGAGGTAGTTGAGCGCGTGCGACTAGAGACTGGCGACCTTCTCACCAAGATTCCGGTCGCCGCCAATATCTATCTTCTAAAGGGCGTGTTGCAGCAATGGGACGACGCCGAGACCCGAACCATCCTCGAGAACTGCCGGAAAGCCATGTCTCCATCGGCCAAGCTCATGATCATTGAGCGGCTGATGCCGGAGCGGGCCGACGACGATCCCGCCGCCATTATGCTCGACCTGCACATGATGACTATAACCGGAGGCCGCGCGCGCTCTCTCGCCGAGTTCGAGACGCTGCTCTCTCAGACAAGGCTTAAACAGGCGAAGGCAACATCCACGCTCTTGGGCCTCACCATCATCGAGGCGGTTCCGGCCTGATCTCGCTGACCTGGGGAACGCCGGCAGCAAGCTCCTTCACATAAATTACCTTGCCGTCGCCAGGGCCGTAGAAGTCGGGAAGGCGAGCTTCCTCGACAAAGCCCATCCGCTGATAGAACCCGCGCGTCGCCGCGTAGCGGTCGGACGAGGAGGTGTCAACATAGATGTGTTTGGCACCGGCCTTGCGCATGGCGGCCTCGGCGCGGGCATAGACATGGGTGCCGAGGCCCCTGCCCTGCTCCTCGGATGCCACGACAATCCAGTAAAGATCGAAAGAGCCTTGCGTGCCCTCGATCAACCCATAGCAGGCGTAGGCCACGAGCCGCGGGCCGCGTTCGGCGAGCACGAAGTGGTAGCCCGAGCGTATGCCTTTGGCAAGGCGCTCGGTCACGAGTTCTGCCGCGATATCGACCTCGGCGCTGGAGAACATGCCGGTGCTTGCTACGAGCGAGCGCACGCGGCCGACGTCGTGCGGCATCACCGCGCTCCGCCAATCGAGCCCGTTGCGGTGACCACCGCGCGCCGCGCCCGCAGCGCTTCGATTTAGCGCCGGCGCCACCTGCCGCATCGCGGACCGCCCGGTGACGAGGCCGCTGAAGAAGCTCCGCACATTGGCGCCAAGCGTGCGCACGCGATAACCGCCCTCCTGCACCACGAGCGTGGGGTAGCCCTGCTCGCCGATCATGCGTCCGAGCTGCTCGAAATCCTTGGCTCGGTTTGGCCAAGTGCCGGTCGGATCGCCTCGCGCCGTGTCGAAGCCGGCGCACACCACGAGGAAAGACGGTGCAAACCGCCTGATGCGGCGCAATCCCTCTGCCACGGCGTTTCGGTGCTGCTCGGGCGTGATGTGCTCCGGCAGCGGAATGTTGAGGTTGAAACCAGCGCCTTCGCCAATGCCGGCCTCGTCGCGGAAACCCGAGAAATAGGGATAGGCGAAGCTCGGATGGCCATGGATCGACACGGTCAGTACGTCGGCACGATTATAGAAGATCTCCTGCTGGCCGTTGCCGTGGTGGTAGTCGATGTCGAGGATCGCGACCTTGCCGTAGCGCGACAGCAGGTTCGCGGCAATGGCGCCGTTGTTGAAATAGCAGAAGCCGCCGAAGGTGCGTGTCTCGGCATGATGGCCCGGAGGCCGCACTAACGCATAAGCGAGGTCGGTGCCCTCGAGCACCTTCTCTGCCGCGGTGAGCGCGCAGTCCACGGCAGAACGGGCGGCAAGATAGGCGTTCTGATTGAGCGGCGTGAAAGTATCGATGCAGTAATAGCCGGCGAGTACGGTCTCATCCTTAGGCGGGCGAGCCGGGTTCCGCGTGGGAAACACATAGGGGTAGATCGATTTCTTAGGGCCGGCCATCAGGCTCGCCTTGCGGATGTAATCGACGAGCCGCCCGTCATGGACGACGCGGATGTGCCGGTCCGAGTAGCGCGTGGCCCCAACTCTCTCGAACAGGCCAGAGGCATTCAGCTCCGACAGGATGGAGCGGATGCGCACCGGAGCCTCGACATAGCCGCGCTCCTGCACGTGATGGATGGTGTGCTCGTCATTGAGCACGAGCGCGATGCGCGGTTCGCTCGTCGCCTGCGCCACGCCCTTCTGTGCGGCCCTTGCCCGCGTGTAGCGCGGCTCGCGCAATTTGATCGGGTCGTCCTTGATCGAGTCGACTACATTCTGCACGTAGTCGCCGGAAAGCCCGTATTTTCGCTCGAGGATCGCGCGCACCACCTTTCGCACCTTGTCGCGGCTTGGCAGGTCGTTCGAGCCGAGCGGATCGAGCACAAGATAAGGCGGATCGGTGACGCCCGGCGTCACCGGCGTCTCGTAGGCGGTGTTGATGATCGGCCGCGCGCCGTAGCGCTCGTAGAATTTGAGCCGCGCCGCGTTGCGGGCGCGGATCTCTGGGTTGGGGCTCAGCGCCGGGTCGTCAGGCAGAGATTCGAAATAAAGCTGCGTGCCAAGCGCGCGAGCCTCCTCGCGCACCCGCTCGTAGAGAGTGGCGCCGATGCCGTAGCCGGTGCGCCCTGGCGCTGCCGAAATGATTTCGAGATAGGAGAAGCCGATGTCGGGCGCGTGCAGCAGGAGCGCCACGCCGAGCGTCTGGTCGCGCGCGTTCTCGGCCACGAACAGCCGCGACACGAAGCGGTGCTTGAGAGGATTGGCGAGCTGCTCCGGCAGCTTGTCGATGTCGTAGGCGGGCATCGCCGGGAACTGCTCGCGCATGATCTTCTGCGCCGCCTCGATGGCCGAGCGGTTGGCCGCCGTCGTGGCGTCGGCCACTTTGCGGATGCGAAGCATGGCCTAGATGCGAAGCACGTCAGGCCGTGGCGCGCAAGGCTCCAAGCGAGGACTCGACGATACGGCCGACCATGGCGTCATAGGAGAGTCCAGTCTCCGTGGCCGAAGCGGCGAAGCCAGCGTCAGGGCTGAGGCACGGATTCATGTTGACCTCAAGGATGAAGGGGCGGCTTTGCGCGTCGACGCGGAAGTCTACGCGGGCATAGCCGGAGAGATCGAACAAGCTCCAGCAGGACAGCGTAAGCTGCTTCAGGAGCGCAGCAAGCTCCGGCTCGTCACGCTCAAGTCCGAAGCGACGGGGCGTGCCGATATAGCACTCACTATCAGGCGCCCACTTGGCATCGTAACCCACGATCTTGGGAGCGGCCGCGGCAAGCCCCTCGAAGACAATCTCGGCGATGGGTAGCACGTCGACGCCCGATGGCCCTTCGAGCAGAGAAAGGTTGAACTCGCGCCCCTCGATGAAGCTCTCGGCAAAATGCTCAGTGCCCCACTTGGCGTTCCGCGCGGCGATGGCTGCAGCCGCCTCGGTGCCGCGCATCACCGAGCTCTCATCGAGTCCAAGCGAGCCGTGCTCCCACACCGGCTTGAGGATGACACTCGTTCCCGGATCGAGCCCGCTTCCGTCTTCCGACCAGGCGGGCGTGGGACGGCCGTTCTGAACGAGCCTCTTCTTCGTGCTGATTTTGGAAAGCGTGTCGAGCCAGGCGCTCGCACCACATCCCGTAAAGCTAAGCCCGAGCTCATCGAGCCGCGCCGGGACCGAAGGTGCGAGCCTGGCGTCTCCCTTCACGGCATCGACAAGGTTGAACACGGCGAGCGGCCTCAGGGACCGCAGGCGGTCAAGCTCGATCAAGTCGGGCCCAAGCGCGATTATGCGCGTGGCAAAGCCCGCGCGCTTCAGCGCGGAGGCGACAGCCTTGGCGGCAACGATCGTGTCGAGCTCATCGGCGCGGTGTTCGGTCGCCGCGTGGATGACCGGAACGAAGCCCCGGCCGCCAGCCATCAGGCGCTCTTCCGCCGGCGCTCCTCACCGGGCAGGGCAAGACCATAGCGCGAAAGGCCCGCGTCAAGGATGAGCCCGATCAGCGCCACGAAGTCGACGCCGTTCTGCGCGGCAAGGATCGGCAGGTCCGAGTGCCAGGGATTGAGACCGGCAAGAGGATTAGCTTCGAGGAAGTACGGTTCGCCCGACGCGTTCGAACGAAAGTCGATGCGCGCGGCGTCGCGGCATTCAAGCGCGCGATAGGCCTCCAGCGCCCGCGCGGCTGCAAGCCGTGCCTCAGCGTCGTCGGCAGGGGCGTAGATGACAAGGTCTTCGCACAGCTCCTTGTTGTGCAGCGAGTAGACGTTGGCCTCGGCATTCTCCTGCAGCAGGATCTCGCATACGCCAAGGATGAGCGCGCCGTCGCCATTGCCGACGATGCCCACGGTGAACTCGCGGCCGAGGAGGTATCGCTCGACCACGGCCGGCTGCTTGTAACGCTCGATCACACGCGTCGCGGCGGCTTGAAGCTCCGCCGGCGTATGCACGAGCGAAGCCGCCTCGCAGCCTTTGCCGGTACCCTCGGCGAGCGGCTTGACGAAAGCCGGGAAGTCCGTCCAGCCCGCAGCCTCGCGCGCGCTCTTCTCAGCGACCGCGAAGGCGGGCGTCGGCACGCCGGCGTCGCGCACCAGACGCTTGGCAACCGCCTTGTCGAGACAGGCTGCAAGCGTGAGCGGGTCAGAGAACAGGTAAGGCTGATCGAACAGCTCGCAGAGCGCGGGCACCTGCGCCTCGCGCGAGCGGCCCTTCACCCCTTCGGCAATGGAGAACACGAGATCGAAGCGCTCGCCAGCGACAAGCCGAGCGGCAAGGGCTTGTCCGCGACCGACGCGGACCGCCTGGCAGCCGAGCGTCTCGATCGCGCCCGCCAACGCGTCGATGGTGGCCACACTATCGAACTCGGCCACCTCCTCCTCGGAGAAGCCGAGCACGCGATAGTCGTCGCGGAGATCGTAGACGAGGGCGATGCGCATTAGAGTGCTCCCGCGGCCCTGTTGGCGCCAACCGTGCCGCCTGGATCGGTATAGCGGTAGACCTTGCCCTCGAAGTTCTTTAGGATGAGATGGTCCCCTTCGCGGCCGACGACATAGTCGGGAAGCAGCGGAATTTTGCCGCCGCCGCCAGGCGCGTCGACCACGTAGGTCGGCACAGCATAGCCGGTGGTATGGCCGCGTAGGCCCTGCATGATCTCAAGTCCCTTGTCGACGCTCGTGCGGAAATGTGACGAGCCAGAGATCGGGTCGCACTGATAGAGGTAGTACGGCCTGACCCGGCGCATCAGGAGCCCATGGAACAGCGGCTTCAGCATCTCCACCGAATCGTTGATGCCCTTGAGCAGGACCGTTTGGCTTCCGAGCGGAATGCCGGCATCGGCAAGTCGCGTGCAGGCTTCCGTGACCTCCGGCGTCAGCTCGGAGGGGTGGGTGAAGTGGATGCTCATCCATAAGGGATGGTGCTTCTTGAGCACGCGGATGAGAGCGCGCGTCACCCGCATCGGCAGAACCACCGGCACCTTGGTGCCGAGGCGGACGAACTCCACGTGCTTGATCGCCCTGAGCCGGCCTAGCAGATAGTCAATACGCTCGTCTGACAGCGTCAGAGGATCGCCGCCGGAGATCAGCACGTCGCGGACCTCCAGATGGGCAGCGATGTAATTCAGCGCCTCCTCCCATTGCGGGCGACTAAAGGTGTAATCGCCACCGGCCTCGCCCACCATGCGCGAGCGGGTGCAGTAGCGGCAATAGGTCGAACAGAAGCCGGTGGCGAGGAACAGCACGCGGTCCGGATAACGATGTACCAGACCCGGCACCACACTATGGCCATCCTCGCCTAGCGGGTCATCGGCCTCGCCGGGCGTCTTGAGATATTCGGTGCCGACCGGAACGTGGGTGCGGCGCAGCGCTTCGAATGGGTCTTCGCGCGCCATCAGGCTCGCGTAGTAGGGCGTGATGCCGAGCGGTAGGGAGCCCTCGTGCCGGATGACCGCGTCGCGCTCGTTGTCGGAGAGCACGAAGATACGCTCGAGCTCGGCAAGCGTGCGCACCCGGGAGCGCGCCTGCCAACGCCAGTCGTTCCACTGGGTAAGCTCGACCTCGGGGAAGTAGCGCTTGCGGAACGCACGCGTCACCGGGCCTGTGGGAAACCGCTCGGCTCGGGCCGCGAACGACACAAGCTGAGGGCCCTGCACGGGCGAGCCCGCGGGCGAGAGAGCTTTGATCTGACGATGTGGTTTGGTGAGAAGTTGAGATGTCGCCTTGGGGCGACTGGGTGGCTCTTCAGCCTCGACTTGCAACAAATCCATGGGAAATGCGTCCCCTCCGTGTGCTTTCCGCGGACCGCCGTGCGCCAACCGCCGATTCTGCTCCCGCCAAAAGCGCGAGTCATTTCAGCGACCTGTTTATTAATTTCAAGTGCTAATGCGGTCGCGGCTAAACTTTTTTCCCGTGTCCGTTGCCCGTCGCATGCCCGCGTTATCGTCCGGCCGTTGCGAGGAAAGTGATGCCGGATATGCGGGGCTCGGTGGCAGCTTTGATGCTCGTCTGCTGCTCGCCGGTCAGTCCTGACGTTGCATCACCGCGACGAAGAAGCCGTCGGTGCCGTGGCTCAAGGGGCTCATGAGGAGCGTGTCCTCACAGGCGTCGGCGGAGGCAAGCGCCGGCGTGCCCAGATTCCGCTCCCAGAGCTGGCGCCATGGCACGAGCTTGAATTCCGGGTGGCCTCCGAGGAACGCTGCGACCTGGTCGCGGTTCTCCTGTGGCAGCACCGAGCAGGTGATGTAAGCGAGGCGTCCGCCGGCTTTGACAAGCGCAGCGCCCTCTCCGAGCACCGCCCGCTGCTCGGCGATCCGCGTCTCAAGCATCTGGGGGGTCAGCCTCCACTTAGCATCCGGCCGCCGCCGCCACACCCCTGAGCCGGTGCATGGCGCATCGATGAGGACGAGGTCCATCTTGCCTTGGAGCTTGGCCAGAGCCTCCGTATCGCCCGCAGCCAGCACCTGGGCGTTACGCACCGCTGCCCGCTTCAGACGCTCGAAGATCGGCCTGAGCCGCAATCGGTCGGCGTCATAAGCATAGACCTGCCCGGTGTTGCGCATCAGCGCAGCGAGCCCAAGGGTCTTGCCGCCGGAGCCGGCGCAAAGGTCGATGACCTGCTCTTTGGGCTTGGCGCCCGAGAGAAGGGTCGCAACCTGCGAGCCTTCGTCCTGCACCTCGTACCAGCCTTTGCCGTGACCCGGCTCCGCCTCGACATGCGGGCTGCGGGCAGGACCGGGCCCTTGCAGGATACGGATGCCGACAGGCGAATGGGGTGTGGGCTCAGCATCGAAGCGGCGCAGGGCAACCAGCACCTTGCCGCGCGGCGCCTTAAGCGTGTTGACCCTTAGGTCGACTGGAGCGCGTTTGGCCAGCGCCGCCCCCTCCTCTCCCGCCCGGTTTCCGAAGGCGCGTTCGAACTCGGAGGCCAGCCACTCCGGATAGTCGCCTTTGACATGAGCCGGCGCATCTATCGGCAGCTCGTGACCGAGCCCGGCGAGCTTGACCTCCGATAACGGCTCAGGGGCGTGGCGGCTGCCGTCGGCCAGTGCCGCGACCTGCTCTGGGGTCATCTGCCAGCTTGTGACGAGGGTGCGGAGCATGACGGCACGCGGGCTGTCTTCACCCATGCCATAGGCGCTCGAGGCTCGCGTCCTGAGCGCATCAAAGACAAGATTGCCGATCGCAGCCCTATCGCCGGAGCCAGCGAAGCGATGCGACGTCCCCCAATCCTTCAACGCCTCGGCGGCCGGGCGTTTGCGCGCTTCGATATCGGCCAGGATCTCTATCGCCGCGCTGACCCGCGCTCCTGGCGTCATCAGTCGGAGACGAATAGGAAGATGCGGGCGATGACGATCACCCACATTAAGGCAAGCGCGATGGCGCCGACCAGGAACACGGCTGTCCGGCGGTCGAGCCGGTTGGAGGTGACGTGAATATAGGTGTGTACCAGGCGCGACAACACGAACATCCAGGAGAGCACGTAAAGCACGACATCGAGCGCGTCGCCGACCAGCGCAAGCAGCGTGACCACATAGAACAGGACCGGCAGCTCGAGCTGGTTGTGGAAGGCATTGCCGACTTGGAGCACATGCGGCGGCCAGGCAGGCTCGCGCAGCGCCACCTGTTGCGGCCTGACTTCGCCCTTACGGATCACGCGGAGCCGCAGGATCGTCATCCAAAACAGGAGCACGAAGGTCAGCGCGACCTGCACGAACATGGGTATCAGAATGGCCTGGATCGACATGGCATCTCCGTTTTCTCCCTAGCGGCAGCTGTGCGGCACCTGGCGCCCTTATAACCTGTGCAATTGGTCAGAGTGGGTGAAGCGCGCACTTTTCCGCGACAATTATGGACGGAAGTTCAATTGACGCGAGACCGCGGGCCCCTCTAAACCTAGCGCCAAACAGCTAGAGTCCAAGGATTCCAAGGAGGTTTTCATGCGCTTTCGCGCTTCACGCATCATCCTTAGCGCTGCATCTCTTGCCAGCGCGCTCCTGCTTGCCCTGCCCGTCCAAGTGCGGGCCGAGGAGACCAATGCCTGCTTCGACGCCAATGGTTCGATCAAGGAGGTGCTGGACGCCTGTGCCGCTTACATTTCGTCAGGCTCGACCGACAACGACCTGCTTATCAAGGCCCACGGCATCCGCGCCATGGGTCTTGCCGCAACCGGCGATGTCGATGCCGCCATCGCCGAGATGGATGCGGCGGTCAAGATCGATGCAAGCAAGCCAAACAGCTATTTCATGCGGGCAGCCGCCTACGCCGCCAAGAAGGACTACGACAAGGCGATCGCCGACCTCGACCAGGCCATCAGCATCGACGCCAAGCACGGCGACTATTACATGCTGCGTGGCATCATCTATCGCGACAAAGGCGACCTCGACCGGGCTCTTGTCGAGTTCAACGAGAAGGTGACGCTCGATCCCGATCAGTCGAGCGGATATTCGAGACGCGGCGATCTCCACCGCATGCGCAAGGAGTACGATCTCTCCGTCGCCGACTACGATCAGGTCGTCAAGATCGAGCCGGAGAACGCCAAGGGTTATATCGATCGCGGCTGGGTGTTCGTGCTGAAGAACGACCTCGACAAAGCTGGCGCCGATTTCGACAAGGCACTCGAGCTCCACCAAAACGATGCCTCAGCGCTTGTGGGACGTGGCCTGGTAAAGAGCCGCAAAGGCCAGCCCACCGACGGCAGCGCCGATCTCTTCCTTGCGCAGAGGCTCGAACCCGGGATTTTCGACGAGATCAGGAAGCTCGGCGTCGAGTAGTTGGTAGGACGCCTGCTACCCTTCGCGGGGGTAGTTGGGAGATTCGCGGGTGATGGTCACGTCATGGACGTGGCTCTCGCGGAAGCTCGCCGTCGAGATGCGGATGAACTCGGCGCGGGCCTGGAACTCGGCAAGGGTCTTGGCCCCGGTGTAGCCCATCGAGGCGCGCAAGCCGCCGATCAGCTGGTGCAGCACGCTGGCGACGGGGCCCTTATAGGGCACCTGGCCCTCGATGCCCTCGGGCACGAGCTTGAGCGCGTCCTTGATCTCCTGCTGGAAGTAGCGGTCGGCGGAGCCGCGCGCCATGGCCCCGATCGAGCCCATGCCGCGATAGGCCTTATAGGAGCGGCCCTGATAGAGATAGACCTCGCCGGGACTCTCGTCGGTGCCGGCGAGCAGAGAGCCGAGCATCACGCAGTCGGCGCCGGCGGCAAGCGCCTTGGCCAGGTCCCCCGAATATCTGATCCCGCCATCCGAGATCACCGGCACGTCGCTCTTCTTTGCCACCTCAACCGCCTCGACCAGGGCGGTGAATTGCGGCACGCCGACGCCGGCTACGATGCGCGTGGTGCAGATCGATCCGGGACCGATGCCGACTTTGACCGCGTCGGCGCCGGCATCGATCAGCGCCTTGGTGCCGTCGGCGGTCGCCACATTGCCGGCCACCACCTGCACCGCGTTCGACTGCCGCTTGATGCGGCGCACCTGATCGAGCACGAGCGCCGAGTGGCCATGCGCGGTATCAACCACGATCAGGTCTGCGCCGGCATCGATCAGCCGCTCGGCACGCGCGAGGCCGTCGTCGCCGGTGCTGGTCGCCGCAGCCACCCGCAACCGCCCCTGCTCGTCCTTGCAGGCATTGGGATGAAGTCTTGCCTTCTCGATGTCCTTGACTGTGATCAGCCCGATGCAGCGATAGTCGTCGTCGACCACGAGCAGCTTCTCGATGCGGTGCTTATGGAGCAGGCGCTTCGCCTCCTCCATAGCGACGCTCTCCTTGACGGTGACCAGGTTCTCCTTGGTCATGAGCTCGGCCACGCGCTGCTTAGGGTTGGTGGCGAAGCGCACGTCGCGATTGGTAAGGATGCCGACGAGCTTGCCGGGGCGGCCGCCATTGCCGGCCTGCTCGACCACTGGGATGCCCGAGATCTGATGATCGGACATCAGCTTCAGCGCATCGGCGAGGCTCGCCTCGGGGTGAATGGTCACCGGGTTCACCACCATGCCCGACTCGAACTTCTTGACTTGGGCGACTTCGGCGGCTTGCGCCTCGGGCGAGAGATTGCGGTGGATCACGCCGATGCCGCCGGCCTGGGCCATGGCGATTGCCAAACGCGCCTCTGTGACCGTGTCCATGGCCGAGGACAGCACCGGCGCGTGCAAGGCGATCGAGCGGGTCACGCGCGAGGAGAGATCGACCTCGTTCGGCAGCACGTTCGAGGCCGCAGGCCTGATCAGAACGTCGTCGAAGGTGAGCGCAATCGCGTCGTCGGAAAATTGTCTTTTGTCAGCTTCGGGCTGCCCTTCGGGCATCGGCCAACCTCATTGAAAAGCGGGCGGCTCGACGCATCAGCGCGGTGCAACAGGCCGCCACCGGTTGGCGGCCTCCATTATCACCTTATCGTGAATTTGCAAAGGCGATGAGAGAGGATTTTCCCTGCCGGAACAACGGGCGGAGGCCGGCATTCTTCCTGCTAAAGCATGCCGCTCGCGAAGAGCACCACCGGCATGGTCCAGCTCGTGAAGGGCGGCGGCGGCGCGTGGGGCGGCGGCGGGTCCTTTAGCGGCGGTGGTGGCCTTATGGGCGGCGGTGGGGGCGGCGGCCATATGATGGGCGGCGGCGGTGGCCCTAGCGGCCATTTCGCCAGCGTCGGCGCTGGCCATACGGGCCTGGGGGGCGACCACTTCAGCAGCGGAGCCTGGGGCGGCTGCCGCTCGGCTCACATCGCCAGAGGCGGCGACTTCAATGGTCCGTCGGTGCGCCATGGCCGTATAGCCAGCAACAACTGGAACGTGAAGGGGAATTGGGATCACCATCACCATGACCACTTCAACAACCGCTTCTTCTTCACCAGCGGCCCGTTCTTCTATGGCGACTATTACGCCTACGGTTACGGCAACTGCGCTTGGTTGCGGCGGCAAGCCATCATTACCGGCAGTCCCTATTGGTGGAACCGCTATCAGACCTGCCTGTACTACTAGGTCTTGAGGCCTACTCGAGTAGTGAGGCGAAAGCCGAAGCATCGCCCGGAGCGAAGGTGACCCTTAAAAGCTCCGGAGGATGCCTTCGCGTCAGCAACAGCTCCCACTGGTCTTCGACGGCGCGGCATCGTCGTAGCGAACGGTGACGTGCCGCAGCCGGGAAAGATCCCATAGTGGGTTGCGCAATCCCCGACGAAATCGAAGTGCGGACGAAACCGCGTATTGGCGAGCATGCGCCACGTATTGCCGCAAACCGGAAAGACCTTGCCCTTTTCGACCGGTGATGTGCATCAAGCTCGAAGGCGTCGGGCTGCTCAGGCAGGCTGCCCTTGTAGATGACTGCCTGGCCTTAGTCCTCGCAAGCCGGCTCAAGCCCGTCGAGCTTGAACAGCCGGTAGGTCGCCGAGAAGAACTTGGCCTGGCCGAGCTTCCGCTTCATCGTCTCGTTCTTGATGTCGATGGGCTTGCTAGTCATGAGCCGCGGGGCGAGAAAGCCTGCACGTTTCGCCATCGAAAGGAAGTCGTTCCAGTAGAGCGCTCCGCCGAGACAGTCGCCATAGAGTGCAGGATCGGCGCGCACGCCATCGGGTAGGCGCCGGTCGCAATAGACGTCAGCGAAATAGAGTTCGCCTCCTGGCTTCAGCAGGTCGTAGGCGCCGCGCAGCACAGCCGGCTTGTCGATGGAAAGGTTGATGACGCAATTCGAGACGATCAGGTCGAAGCTCGCGGGCTCGAGCCCGAGCTCTCCGAGCTTCTCGATATAGCCCTTAAGGAAGCGCACATTGGGCCGCGCGTAGCCGAACCGCTGCGCATGCCAATCAATATGCGACTGCGCCGTGGCGAGCTGCTCGTCGGTCATATCGACGCCGACCGCCTCGCCGCTGGCGCCAACAAGCTGGGCGATGAGATAGACGTCGCGGCCTGAGCCCGACCCGAGGTCGAGCACCCGGGCTCCTTCGAGCGCGGCCGGCACCACCAGGCCGCAGCCATAATATTTCGATCTGACTTCCTCATGCACGTTAGCAAGCAACGGCTTCAGATGTGCGGGGAGATCGCTGCCATCGCAGCAGGCAGAGGTCTTCAGGTCTCCAGAGGATTTGGGGACCTTGCCGTAATAGTCCTTCACCACTTCGATATTCATGGCGGCGCTCGTCGACTTTCGAACACAAGATTGACCCTAGTCTAGTAGCGGGAGGACTGCGCGAGCAGCCACTTTGGGAGCACACTTCCGTGAGGAGGCTACTCCTGCGTGCCGCGGAAGCCGGTGGCGAGCACATACATCTCGGCGGACTCGGCGCGTGAGGCCTTTGGCTTTACGTGGCGGACCTTGGCAAACGAGCTGTTGAGGCGTGCCATAAGCTCCTTGCCTGCGCCGCCTTGCAGCACCTTGGCGAGGAAGGTCCCTCCGGGGGCGAGAACGTCCTCGGCAACGTCGAGCGCCGCCTCGACCAGGCCCATGATGCGCAAATGGTCGGTCGGTTTGTGACCGGTCGCCGGCGCGTGCATGTCCGACATCACGAGGTCAGCCTTCTTGCCATTCAACGCCTCTTCGATGCGGTCGGCTGCGTCGGGATCGGTCAGATCGAGCTTGAGCGCGGTCACACCCGAGATGGGCTCCATCTCGACGACATCGACGGCGATCACCGTCCCCTTCCCCGTCATCACCTTGATTCGCCGCGCCGCGACTTGACTCCAGCCACCCGGCGCAGCGCCGAGATCGACCACGCTCATGCCGGGCCTGAGCAGATGACATTTGTCGTCGATCTCCGAGAGCTTGAAGGCAGCGCGCGAGCGGTAACCCCGCCGCTTTGCCTCTTCCACGTAAGGATCGTTCAACTGCCGTGTGAGCCAGCGCGTCGAGGCGAGCTTGCGCCCTTTGGCGGTGCGTAGACGCACCGCGAGCCTTCGCGTGCCGTCCGAACTTTCTCGACTGCGCCCTTTCATCGACCTTACCGCATGTTAATGACGCATAATGCCTGCAAAACCTTGACCTTAAGGCCCCTCTCGCCCCATGTGCGCCTTATCGGCCTTCTAACACCTGCCACATGCCCCGCTACTTCGTCACCCTCATCGTCGCCGTCGCACTCTTCATGGAGACCATGGACTCGACGGTGATTGCGACCTCGCTGCCGGCCATTGCCTCAGACCTCCACGAAG
>Ga0126372_10000316_pt1 | contig 16080 bp, 14 predicted proteins | sample PanSoiMetaPlot_6_FD_92762 | JGI IMG/M metagenome (GOLD analysis project Ga0126372, IMG submission 92762) | Tropical forest soil microbial communities from Panama - MetaG Plot_6 | ecosystem: Environmental > Terrestrial > Soil > Tropical forest > Bulk soil | place: Panama | collected 2016-02-17
CATCGGGACCGGCCACCTGTCGCTGGAGCTGGGCGGCCCGCGCCAGTTCGGCCCGCACGGCCCCGATCCCGAGTTCGACCGCAAAGCGGTTGGCTGGATCGCATCGGGCGACCTGGAATCCGCGCTGGCCGAGGTCAGCCTGGACAGCCTGTGGCTGCCCGGCAACGCCACCCACGGCTTCATGGACTTCATGCTGATGATGGGCGTGGTCGGTGAGAACGTGAAGGCCGACTACAGCGACTCGCTCGACCTGTTCCACACGATGGAGGCCTACTTCGCCTGGTATCCAGAGGAGGCACGATGAGCAAGTACCTGCTCAACAAGTTCCTCTACACGATCGACCGCGACCCGCAGCTCGTGGAGCGGTACCGGGACGACCCGCGCGGCACGGTCGCCTGGTGGGAGGCCGAACGGGCCAACGTGATACTCAACGTGCCCGCCGCGGAATGCAGTACCTGGCTGGCCTTTGACGACACCGAGCGGGAGGCGCTGGCGAGCCACGACTACGTGAAGCTGTTCGAGTTGGGGGCGCACCCGTTCCTGACGCTGACCCTGTTCATCGCCCTGTTCGAGCGCGACTTCGCCGAGCCGCTCGGCTTCCAGCGCGAGTACGCGGCCCGGCTGAGCCGCTTCGGCCTGCCCTACCCGGACATCGCCACTTAGCCTGGATCCACCGACGAATGTGGTAGGGCATTTCCGGCCTGATCTGTGTCCGCGGAGTTTGACCAGGTGAGTCGGGCATGGTGGTCTGGCCGCGGGCCTCGGCTGCGGCGTGTGCCTGATCTTCCTGGTTCGGGGGCGGAGGCCGGGGCGGGCCGTTCGGGGACGCGGTGACCGGGGTCCGGGCCGGTCAGGCGGCCGGGCCGGTGGCGGGCGGCAGGCCCTGGCGAGGCCGGTCCAGGTCACCGGCCGGGCCGGTACGCTCCCGCGCGTGCCTAGCTGGGCGCCGACCCCGCTGGGCCGAGGAGGTGGTGAGGGGGATCCCCGGCGGCCACGGGGGACGGCGCCTACCCTATTAGGGGAGGAGGTGGAGGATGTTTGGATTGAGCCGTCGTGCGGTGCTTAGCGGCCTTACGTACGCCGCAGCGGGTCAGCGGGTTACCGCCGGGACGATCCCGGCGGGGTCCTCTCCGGCCGGTTCCTACACGAACGTACGGGACTTCGGGGCTCAAGGGGACGGAACAAGCGATGACACTCGGGCGATCCAGGCAGCCATCGCCGCCGCCCCCCCAGGAGGCACCGTCTGGTTCCCGGCTGGCACGTACCTCGTCAGCAAGACACTTGTGCTGCGCCGGGGGTCCACGTACCGGGGCAGTAACCCGGAATCCTCCATTATCCGCCAGAAGCGTGGCGCGAACCTCGTCGCCGTCATGGCCGACGAAAACTTCACCCAGGACGGTCTACGGCCGACCATCGGCATTCAGGTGGAGGACCTTGGCATCGACGGCAACGCCCACGGTAATCAGCGAGGCCATGGGCTCGTCCTGATGACGGAGCGGTCCCTGGTGCGCCACGTCATCGTGTCGTTCACTCCCCAGGCGGGCATTGTCCTCTCGGATCAGAACTCCCGCGGCGCCGTCGTCCGCTACAACGCCGTGGAGAACCGCGTCGAAGCCTGCACGGTCATCGAGCCAGGGACATTCGGTATCTGGGTCAGGGATACCCACTCCTCTGGGCGTCAGACCGATGGCTACCTAATCGATAACGTTGTCACCTACTGTCTTGGCACCTTTGCCATGCGTATCGAGCGTGCCGCCGGGTGGTTCATAGCTGACAACCACGTCTACCACTGTTCAAATAACGGCATCTTTCTGGGGCACGCTACCGGTACATTCCTTTCCGCCAACGAAGTTGACAAGTTCGGCCTCACCAAAATGCCACCGGGCAGTTACTACGGCCTACAGGTTCAGTTTCTGATGGGCCGTTTCCGCCCCAGCTTCTTTATCGGGAACATATGCGCGACCCCGGAGGGATTGAACCCGTACAACTCCTACACCTATTTCGATCTGGTCGGCGACAAGTTTGGCACGTCGAGCGTGGTGCTGATCGGGAATGCGGCGCACAACGACCCCGTCGGCTCGCCTCCACATGCCCACAAGGCGGCAGCATCGGTCGCCTTCGCGTACAACACGCAGCCGGGGGGGACCATGGACGTCTCCGCCGTGGCGAATATCAGCGACGGTGTCACCACTCAGCAGGCGATCCCGAAAGGGGCCAAGATCCGTCTTCCTGCGCCAGCACCGGGCCACACGCCGATTGCGGCCGGGGCCGTGGCCGGAGCCGCAGGCGGTGCCGTAATATCTGGGCTCGGCATGACGACCTTCAGGCGTCAGGCGCGCAAGCAAGTGGACACGCAGCTATCGGCCGGTCACCCGGCGCCCAGCTACCGGGAGTCGATCGTTTTCATCGACGTGGCGGAGACGCTGAACAGATGGGAGGTCGACTCCCTAAGTTCTGCGCCGGATGTCGACAGCATCCACCTCACCTATTTTGTTCCGTACCGGCCGATCGAGGTCACCCAGATCACGTCTGCCACCGGTGACGTTGCCGCCGCTGGCGCGGCGCTCAGCAAAGCCGGCGTGTACGAGGTCCTGGAAACCGGCGAACTCAGGATTCTTGGGTCCACGCGCAAGGACGGGGGCGAACTCTGGACGGTACCTAACTCCCTCACCACCGCGGAGCTGGACCCCGCTTGCGGGTCCGTCCCGCTGCTGCTGCTCGCCGGAAAGCCCTACGCCTACGCAGAGATCCAGGTGGGGGGCTCTCCCGCGACCCGCGTCGGAAAGGCGGGGAACCCGTCTTTGATGGCCCTCGAGCCACGCGCCAGCGCCAAGTACCCCGGTTACACCGACCTGCCGCGAACCCTGCCCCGCCCGTCCCCCGAAAACGCCAGCGGCCTTCAGCTTTACGCCCGTCTGAGCGCGGCCCATGGCGACGCCCCGGGCGAATTCGCGTCCAGTGCTGAGGGCGCGCACCAGCGTTAAGAAGTTTTGAGAATGGCGAAACGAATCAGCATCAGGCAGACGGAGGCGAAGGCCAGGGCAGCAGCGAACGCTAGCAGGGTGCGGCTGACCCCCTTCGCACGGTGGTGGAGCCGTGCGTAATCAGCGGCAACGAGCGCGGCGATGGCGATGCTGGCCACCAAGGCCCCGGGCCACGCCAGCTGCACCACGGCCCGCAACCCGCTCATCTTCGCGCCCCGGGGGAGCGGGGCATCTCGTGCCGTGCACCGGGGGAACTGGGCACCGGTTGCCGGAGCAGGGCGGCAGACAGCAGGACCGTTGTTACGGGAATGAACAGCTCAAAGGGGACCGGGTGCCAGAAATGAGCGGCTACCAGTACTTCACCTAGGAGCATCACGATGGCCACGTTGATGGTGGCGCCAACCGCAAGGCACTCGGTCCAGCGATGCCGAGTGGCCATGCGGTAGGAAAGGCTGGCCGGCCCTAGAAGCACTCCGCCAAGAACAGCAAAGAGCCGGAAGCCAGCTGGCACGTGGGTGAGCGGGGCGGCAATCGCCAGCATTGCCATCAGGCCGAAAGCGGCGATCACCGCGAGGTCAGGCCGGCGGGTGCTCGTCATCATGACCTCCGCGGGGTATGTACTGGAATATCTGAGCGTTCGGGTTCGTGTACCGGAGCCAGAAGTATGGCGAGCGGGAGAGCAGCCCCTTCACCGTTGTCCCCCAGCTGCGAGCCAGCCCGTAAGTCTGCCAGCCGTACACGATCTGGCTTGTGGTGATAATGACGTAGCCTCCTCGGCGATTGCCTTCGACAAGCCGTACGATGGCGGGGAGGCTCTCGAGCGCGAACTCGTCCAGATTGGATGGTTCATAGCGGAACCGCGCCACGTCGGCGAACCGCCAAGGCAGCTGCGGGGTGATAGAGATCAGTGTGCTTCCGGGCCGGGCGATCCGGTAGAGCGCCTTCACGCTGACCACCTCACTGGGCCGGACGAGCTCAAACAGCTCATTGCCCCATCGCGCCACCAGGAAGAGCGGCACCAGCAGAACCACCAGCGCCCCGGCGATCACGCGCGGAGACGGCCAGCGGATCTTCGCTATCAGGGCGGCCACCAAGCACACGGCAAACGGCAAGGTGAAGAGGTAGATGCGCAGCACGACCTCTCCCCCGTAGCTGCCACCGGCGACCGTGGCGAACGGCAGCAGGAGACCTGCCACAAGCGCTCTCCGGTCGGCGCCCCCCGATCGCCAGGCAAGTCCTCCCAGCAGGGCCAGCAGCCAGATGAGCACCGACACGGCGAGCCGGGCGTCGACCACGAACTGGTGGGGCTGGCTGCCCTGCAGGCGGGCCAGGATCGAACTGCCTACGTTGCCCCGCACGGCTCCCGCTTGGCCTACCAGCAGCCCGAAGTGCCCGGCCCAGAAGCTGACCGCCCCGTAGCACACCCAGGCGGTCGTCATTAGGGCGAACGCCACAACCAGCCAGCGCACGCGGGTCCTGCCAGCCAGGACAAACATTAGGGCGATGCCCGTGGCGACAATAGGCGTGAGCTGGTGGCCGGTGGCCATGGCCGCCATGAGGACGACCAGCGCCCCGACGTGGAACCCGACCGCACGCGGCCTGTGCCCGTTCTGCCAGTATTGGTGGTCCATCCAGGGGCCGCCACGGAGCCACGGACGACCCATCCTCAGGACGCGCCCCTGACCGTGGGCACGCCAGTAGCGCGGCCACAACGGACGGTCGTTCGCGCCGAGCGGCCCAACCAGCAGAAAGATAAAGGTCAGGTACAGGAGAAAAGCTATCGACTGCGGCGAATAGTAGTCCTGGCCCACCCAGTTCGCCAACGGGAACACGATGGTGGCGACCCATGCTTTTTCGTCGGACCGGAGGAATGCGCGAGCTATCTGGAAGATGAGCGGCAGGTAGAGCAGGTTGAGGGCAACCGGCCACCACCGGATCAGCGCGGTCGCGGCGGGAAGCCCGGCAGCCTTGTCCAGCAGCGCTGAGCCGGCGAAAAATGATGGCCAGCTGAACCGGGCGTCAACCCGCGGCAGAAACCTGCCGGCCATCGCAACGTAGTCAGTGAAACCCGCGTGGAGCCACGCGGTGGCAAAACGTGGCGCACTCTCAACGATGGCTGGCGCCCCATGCACCAAAATCACCAGCACAATCAGGTGCAGGCTCAGGAGCGGGGCCCGGAACTTCCTGGCCCCGAGAGCCCACATCAAGCTCAGCAGCAAGCCAGCGAGGACCGCGTAGTACCAGGGGGACAGAGCCTGGATGAGCCCATAAGGGCCGATCCGTGACTCCGGGCTCGCCCTGAGCGCCCACAGGCCGACCGCCAGCAGGCCCGCGCAAACGAGAGCGCCGACGGCCGCCCGCGCATGCCCGGAGGGCTCCATCGAGGCGTGTGGACGCCGCCCACTCAGCCGCGCGTCCCTCAGGTCCGGTGTTTGCAGCACATAACCCTCCGGGACTTTGAGCATCGCCGAGGGTAACGCCCAGCGCCTGGCGCGTCGTCACGACTCCACCGAGGACGGCAGCGCCTCGCTAGTCGATCGGGCCAGCAGCGGATAGCGGTATCTGGTGAGGCCAGCGGCGGTAAGAGCGGTCACGATCGTACGGTCGGCTCCGCTCATGGCGTGCATCCATTCAGCATCGAGAGAGATCCCAAGGTGGCCGACCCGAAAGCGGCCAGGATTGCCGGACGCGGTGTGCGAGACCCCCAGGCTGTCTGGGACATGATCAGACCTGCAGGCAAGGCCGGCCGCCTGGACCACCTTTTGCAGTTCGCTGCGTGGGCTAGCTACCAGATCTTCATACTTGATCAGCGTATATGAGGCATACGAGCTGCGGCGGCTGCGGACGAGATAGTTGAAGAGGCTCCATTCGGAAGCGGACCGCACCAACGAGTGGGTATCCATATAGGTTCTCTTCGCCGTGATCTCAGGCCGAATCCGCTGGCGTTGCCAGGAAAAAGCGGTGGCACGGCTATCGCGAACAAGGTGAACCATATGAAGCTCGATCCCAGGGGCCTCGGCGAGAACCCAGGCGTACTGCGGCACCTTGGAGGAGTCAACGATAACCTCGCTCCCGGACACCTCGCGCACAGCCGTGTACAAGCCGTCCAAAACCATCGCGTAAGAGCGGAGCTCTCTCCGGAACCGCGGCGAGCGCAACTCAGGAAGCCACAGCGCTGGAATCTTTGAGTGTCCTTGCACCCGGGAGCGCTGCCGATGGAGCCGGGCCGCGGGGACGTGGCCGGGAGTGCAGTCAAAAACCCGGGCCGTTACCTGTCTCCAGAAGGCGCAATCCCGGAAACCGAGCCCGCAACCGCATAGCTGATTCTTAAGGTAGTTGCGGTCCCAGACGTCGAACAACTCCCCAACGGCGGCAACGCCGGGATGCTCGCCCAGCAGCCTGAGCAGGAGCGTGCTACCACTGCGGCTGTAACCACCAATGTAGAGGACCTTCGTGCTGCGAGCGCTTCCGCTCATGACCCTCACACCTCCTCCCGGGACGTGCCGCTCGCCCGACGGGCTACGTCGGCCCCCGCGCGATCTGCGGCCAGGCAATGCCCGGTGCGCCTGGCGTGGCCGCGTCCCGAGCGCAGCAGTACCACGGTCACGGCCGCGGCGAGGCAGCTCGCGGCAAGCCACCCGAATGCGGTGCCAACTGCTCCCAGCGCCCTGGTCAGTGGAAGCCCCAGGATCAATGTGCCCAGCGCGGCAAGCGCTTGCAGCAAGAGGATTGAGGAGCCCCGGTGGCGGGAACGCTGGACGGCGATTCCAAGAAAGAGCACCGAGCGGGGGAGGGCCGCGAGCATGAACGTTCGCAAGATGATGACCCCACCGGCCCGGTATCGGTCACCGAACACCTCGAGAACCTGTGGCGCCGTAAGGAGGAGCAGGCCGCTGAGGACCGCAACTCCCGTCCACACGCGACGCAGGTGTGACTTCATGGCTGGAGTCAGGACGCCGTTGGTTCGCGAAAGCTCGACGGTCAGCGTGTTACCCAGGTTCAGCGAGAGCAGATCGATAGATGAGGCGATGGTAAAGGGCACGTAGAAGCTGGCCGCCTTCACGGGGCCAACGATCATCAGCACCACCACGGGCAGGGGCAGTGTGCCGCCCATCCAGAGCAGGTAACCCGCGAAATCATAGCGAACCCAGCGGGGAATACTCAGCGCCCGCTCGGCTACGGGCGCGGCGCTGGCCGGGACCGCTCGCAGGAACAGAAAAGCGTTGACCGGGACGATCACCAGGACAAGGGGAATGACCCAGGAGATGAACAGAGAAAGGGCGGATCGATAACCAAGCCTCCACAGCAGGAATAGGCAGGCAAGTTTCAGGGCGCCATACGCACCGTTTTCAAATGGAATTATTGTGGCCCGCCTAGTCGAGGTGAGCGCCGCGTCTTCCAGGTTGAAGATCGTCCAGAGGACAACCGCGCCCGTGAAGCTGCCAATAAAGAGCAGGTCTCCCCGGAGGTAAAAGAACTCAGCCGAAAATCCCGGAAGGGCGAAGGCGGATGCAAGCCCTATGGCTACGCTGACCGTCGCGGTGAGCCCGTAAACACTCGCCAGTAGCTTGCGGGGCCGGGTGGCGGCCGGGATCAGCCCGGACAGCGACCTGGCATAGTTCAGCTGGGCGAGGGCGGACACCGTCCATAGGGCCGACACAAGGGCCGAGCCACGGCCGACCGCTGCGGGTGCGAATAGGCGCGCGGCCACGAGCCAGAAGGCAACCCCAAAGATAGCGGTAAGCCCACTGTTGGCGAGCAACGCCACCCCGCTCCGAGCAAGAGCGTGACTCACCTGGCCATGTTCCGAGGAAGCGGTGGTGGCGACGGAACGGGCGTGCCGTGCGCGGCTGGGTACTACCTGCACCCTGCGCCCCTGTCGAACCGGCTCAGCCTAGTGATAGGCCGGTGGCCAGTGATAACCGGCGGAACCGGACGAGCGCGATGACGCCCCAGAAGGCCGCGGATCCTGGTAACTTCGTATGCCGCCACGGTGCTTATCACCTCGGCGGCGAGCAGAACGGCCCGCACCAGCCCCCATCCGTCGCCGCCAAAGAACCGGCCAAGGTTCGCGACTATCCCAGCAGGCACCGTCCGTATCAAGTAGTTCGCCTCCCTGGCGAGCGCGTGGCCGCTACTTCGCCTAATTGCTGCCCGGAGGATAGCCTTGGACCGGCCCTCCCCAAGACCCCGCGCGAGCATATAGGAGACTTTCTGGCGCTCCGGCGGGACTCGATGATAGATAACCGCACCTGGCTCGTGCACAAACCGGAGTTCCCGGGACCTGTGGCGGACCCGCAGGCAAAGCTCGGTCTCTTCACAGCCGCCCAGCCCCATTGATTTCCGGCCCAGAGCTGGGTTGAAGCCGCCGAATTGGGTGAAGATTTCTTTCCGGAAGCACGCCGATCCCCCGTACACGTTGCGCACATCTGACCGCGTCTGCGGCATGCCCCGGTAGCTGCACCCGAGCGTCCAAAGCAGCTCTTCGGGCATCCACGGGGGAGGATGCCCCTCCCATCGCGGGAGGGAAACGCCGCCGACACCGGCAACGGTCTCGTCGTCCAGGACAGCGAGGAGAGTTTCCAGCCACGACTCGGCCGCCACGGCATCGTCATCCAGGAAGGCCACGAACGTTCCGCAGGCATGAGCCAGGCCAAGGTTCCGCGCGGCAGACAGCCCGCTCGGCCGCGGCGTCGAGAGCGTGATCTCCGGGCCGCGCCGCTCGGTCAGCCGCGCCTTGATCTGCGGGCTGCCGTCAACCACCACGATGACCTCACCCGGCCGAAGGGTCTGGCGCTCCAGCGATGCCAGGCATTCGAGCAGCCACGGCCATCTCTCGACGCGGTGTGTGCACACGACCGCGGATACGTCGCTCATCCGTGCCCTCCCGTGCTCACCAGGCCACACACGGTCGAGCGCAGGCGCCGTGTCAGGCGCCAGGCTGGCTGGGCGCACTCGCGCAGCCTCGCCGTGGCCGGGACTTCCGGGCCACCGCAGCGGCGCAGCAGTACCTCGGGCGTCGTCCGGTGATCCACCGGGAGACGTCGCACCCGGAACATGTCTTTCTCCGAATTGGCGAGCCCCCGGCCAACGACGCATGCGTTCGTGAAGCCCGCCTGGGCGACCATATCCCGCACGCGGCGGTTGGCGTACCCAAAGGGGTAGCAGAAGCTGCGGGGGGAGAATCCCTGCTCGGTGAGCGCGTCACGAGACCTCCGCACGTCGCTCTCGGCGATCGCGGGAGGGACAACGTCCAGTTCGATGTGCCGGTGGCCATGGGAGCCAACCTCGATGCCGCTGTCCTCGATGGCACGCAGGTCGTCCCACTCCAGCATCGGCCGGAAGCGCTCGGCCGCGAAAGGGAGCCAGCGCGCCTGCCCGCCAACGTAGGCAGTGACTACGTAGACAGTGGCGCGTGCACCGTGGGAGGCCAGGACCGGCAGCGCGTGGTCCAGAAAGTCCGCGTACCCGTCGTCGAACGTCAGCACCGCGCAGTTCTGGGCCCGTTTCCCCCGCGCCCAGTCGGTCAGCCCGGCGAACTCGTAGCCCGACTCCCGGAGCAGCGCGAGGTGATCGGCCAGCAGGGACGGGGAGATAACCCAGGGACTAAACCGCGCGTCTTTCGGGGTGCCGATGGCGTGATACATGAGAACCGGTACCAATGTCATTCCGGTTCCCTCTTTCGAGGGCGCGCGAACCGGATCTGGGCCGCCGTTCCCTTGAGGTATCCTGCGGTGGCCCACAGGACCCCGAGACCCATGGCGGCGAGCCGCCCGAGTGCATCTATCCCACCAAGCCGGATAAGGACTCCCAGCTCCCGCCGCGTGCCCCTCATGATCGTGTGGGTGACGTAGTACCGCTCGGCGCTCAGGGCGGCTGACGTAACTGTCAGCCGGGCCACTCGTGCCTTCGACATGCCCTCCGCATAGCACCGGTCAAGAAAGTACCACCAGCTCTCCCGGGAGCGATCTACATGATGGTGGACCACTGCCAGTGGTTCATAGATGATCCGGCACTGGGGGGCCGGCGCGAGCAGACGGATGCTGAACTCGGTTTCCTCGTCCCCGACCGGGCGGGCGAGCGTGTCGTTTCTGCCAATTGAGGAGTCGAAGAGGCCGGCCCGATCAAATGCCGACCTGCGGAATGACATGTTGGCACCGAGGGGGTTACGCACCTCGGCCTTGGTCTCCGGCAATCCCCGATAGCTGCACCCTACAACCCAGAGGAACTCTTCCGGCAGCCAGCGCGGCCTTCGGCCGGTAGCCCAGTCGGCCAGCACCATGCCACCGACTCCCAGGACCGAGTCGTCGTCGTAGCCAGCCAGCAGGTTTTCTAGCCAGTCGGGCTCGGCACGGGCATCATCGTCGAGGAACACAACAACGTCGCCTCCTGCGCGCTCAACACCACTGTTTCGCGCCCCGGACAGGCCGCGTGCGAACTCGTTAGGAATCACGTCGAGGTCCGGGTACTCGTCTTCAAGACGCTCGCGCAACGCCGGATTATGGTCGGCAACCACGATGACCTGGGATGGCCGGACCGTCTGCTGGGTGATGCTGTCAATCGCGTTGCCAATTTGGGGCCATCGTTCTTCGGTGTAGGCACAGATGACGACGGAAGCCTTCAGGTTCAGGTGGGCCGGCTCACGCAGGTTCAGGTGAGCCGGCCCACGCTGCGCCGCGATCTGGCTAGCTGACTCCGCCATCCCGCCCATCACAGCTTCCCCCTGGCTACCATCATTTCTTTTCCCGGGCGCGGCTGGCGAGCAAGGTATCTGCGCCGGTACTCACTTGCCATCCCCTTCGCTACTCTGGTTTCCGTTCGCTATCTGTATTGGATTGGTTGGGCAGCAGGTCATACGCGCGGTCACCGCAACCCTGGGCAGTGGCGTGGGCGACGCCCGGGCTGAGGCAGCGTTCCCGCGCAGGGGCCGGCGAGCAAACCGAGCAAACAGGGGGCTCTCACAAACGATGGTCCGGAGCACCCGCAGGCCGTCCCGAGGAGCGCTCAGGTTGCTCACCCCGTGGATCCTGGCATGCTCGACGCTGGGCACCTCGGCGACCGTTAGGCCCGCCCGGGCAACGCGGATATTGATCAGAGTCTCGATCTCAAAGCCGTCACCCCACAAACGACGCTTGCCTTGTGCCGGTGGCGGCGATGCGGCGTCTAGTCCGAGAAGCGGAACGATGCGTCGCCAGAAAACGTTGAACCCGTAGCAGAGATCTGAGTACCGCGTACCGTAGCAGACGTTGACCAAAACACTCAGCGCCCGGTTGCCGAGACTGCGCAGACGCGTGATGTCATGACTTCCCCCGCCTGCGGCGAACCGCGTTCCCTTGGCGAAGTCAGCTCCATCGAGCAGCACTTTCATGAACTGCGGGATTTCGCCCGGGTCGGTGGAGCCGTCCGCGTCGAGCATGGCGATAATGTCACCTGTCGCCGCTGTGAATCCACACGCGAGGGCATTGCCCTTGCCCTTTCGCGACTGCACCACTATCTGGACGTCCGGGCGCAGCCGCCGGGCGACGTCGACGGTCCCGTCCACCGAGTGGCCGTCAACCAGGATGACCTCGTGAAGGTCCGACGGCAACCGCGCGAAAACGTGGGGAAGGTTGCGCGCCTCGTTCAAAGCTGGCAGGACCACAGAAAGACGTGGCCGAACATGACCGGAGTCTGCCTGCGCTGTCATTGCTCCCTCCCCTGACTTCAGGGCAAAGCGAAAATATGAAGACAAGAGACCGATCTGGGCTTATTCCAGCAATGTGACCATCATCCAATATCCGTGCCAGAACACGCCCGGGCCAAGGAGGCACCGCCGCGCACCCCGAGCGCGGAAACCGGCATCTACCTGTACAGCAAGAGGTAAGACCGGACCTATGAAACGATCTTGATGCCCGGGGGAGCATCAGGGGTGCTGATGCTCCCCCGGATACCGCGGTCTTTCAGCCGCTGAAGTGGAGGATGGCCTTGAACTGGCTTTCGCTGATCAGGTGCTTGACCGAGTGCTCACCGTTGGTGCTGGCCTTGAACGCCGCCAGCAACTCGGCGGCCGCGTCCGCCGGCTGGGGCACAGGACCCGGGAAGTTCTCCGGCCCCGCACCGATAGCGAGATCGAAGTTGCCAAAGAGCGTGAGGCTGTTCCCGGACGCCGCGGGCAGGCCGGTCCCGGCGTCCAGCGCCGTCTCGACCGCGATGTTGGCGACGCCGCCCGGGCCGCAGCCGCTGACGCCGGGTGCCGAGAAGGTGCTGTCGCCGGCCTGAGCCCCGGTGAGGAGGAGCTGAGCGACGCTCGGGTGGACAGTCGGCTGCGGGTCGAGCAGCTCGGTGAAGGTGGTCACGCCGGGAATAAAGGACAGCTGCGGGTTAATCATGACCGGGGCGTCGGGCGTCCCGATGGTGCAGTTGCTGCCCAGCAGCGGGTTGATCAGCTTGAAGATCACCGGCTGCGTCCAGGTGAAGAGGCGGAAGTTCGTGATCGGGCCCACCTCCTGGGCCAGCGCGAAGACCTGGTTGTCCGCCGGGTTGGCAGCGGCCTGCTGGCAGATGTTCTCGACGGTAGCGTTGCTGCTGGGGCAGCCCAGCTCCGTGGTCAGGCTCCCCGGGATCAGGTCCGGCTTGGTGGACAGGATCGCGGACGGCCCGGCGAGCGGCGACACCGTCGGGAGGGGGGAGTCGAACGTGACAGGCGCTGAATCGTACCACCCGAACTGCACGTTTACTGGCTGGGTGACCGGCGTGGTGATGTTGCCGATCGTGATCGACCCGCTTTTCGCCAGCCCGGCGGTGCACACAGTGACAGTAATGGCCTCATGCATGAGGGGGTTGTTCAGCGGGCAGTTGGTGTACTGCGCGTAGACGCCTTGCGGCGGGGGGTACCCCGGCCCTCTTGCGGTGGTGCCCGCAAGCGAGGTCGGCTGTGCAGCCACCGACGATGACACCCCGGTAATGGTTAGGGCTGCCACAGCAGCGGCCGTCGCGCTCAGCCAGAGCGCGCGGCGGATACGCCGACTGGATGGTTTCATTACGCCTCCTTGTGCGTTATACCAACTGAGGTCCTTGTCCTTGTTTCGTCCCCCGGTCTCGATCGGCACCTAATTACCCCTGAAAAGATGACACACATCGCCATGCTCGTGTGCGATGAACAGGCCCGGAAACCGCCACCGTCGGTGCCGTCTTAGGCGCCTCCGTCATGGTTAACGATCGTCATCCATCACTGTTAATCCCGTGTGGCCTTGGCGACTCCCTTCTTAACCCACCGTGACACAATGCACGCGATGAGCTATGAGGAACGTAGGTGTGTCTGGGTTACTCGACAGTAGTACCTTGATGTTGGCTAAGTCAATACCCCTGCGACCGCGTTGTGGCTCAGCGCAGGCGGCGTGATCCTCGATGCCGCCTTGTCCCGCCCCGGCGCCCGACCGCAAGTACATGGATCATGCGAGGACGGATTGCGAGCACCCCACGCGCGGCTGACCTGGCTAATCACCCAACAGAACAGCCCAGAACACCGATTAGCTGCGGAACCCGGGTGAGAACTGTGAGACCTAAAATAGGCTCTGGCTGCCCCTGACCGCGGCGCAGCCGGAGCCCGTTCCGGGAGACGCTGATCCCGGCAACCAAAAACGTCACCATATACAATGATCACCCCGACGAAAGAGCCGGGTACTTCTAGGCGGGGGTTGAGACAGCGAGGTAGCAGTGACTGAACCAACGGGGGCGGACTCCGGCCCAGCCGAACGCCCCGGTGACCCCGGGCGGCAACCGCAGCAGCTGCCCAGCGGCCGGCATGGCCTGCAGCGCAGCTTCGTCGCCACCAACCAGCGGGAACGCATCCTGGCCGCGGTCGCCCAGTCCGCCGCTGAGCTCGGTTACGCCAAGATGAGCGTGGAGGCGATCATCGCCCGGGCGGGAGTGTCGCGGCGCACCTTCTATGAGCACTTCCGGAACAAAGAAGACGCGTTCCTGTCCGCCTACGACGCCGTGGTCCACCGGCAGGCCCGCCACCTCCGCCGCGCCTACCTGCAAGAAGCGACCGCGCGAGAGCGGCTGCGCGCGGGCATCCGGGCCTACCTGCAGCTCACTGCCGGTGACCCGGACTGCGCCCGGATGTGCATCGTGGAGGTCCTCGCTGCCGGCCCGCGCGCGCTGGCGCGACGCAACCAGGCGATGCGGATGTTCGCCGAGATCATCGAGGACAACATCCGCGAGCTCATCCCTCGCTGCCGGCGGGCCGCGCTCACCGGCGAGACCATCGTCGGCGGCATCCACGAGGTCGTGTTCAGCCGGATCCTCACCGGCCGCATCGACGAGCTGCCCGGCCTGGCCGACGACCTGCTGGCCACACTCCTGATGCTCGACGCCGGCCCCCACGAACCCTCATACGAAAGTTAACCACCACCTGGACCACCTGCCAGGACTGGCCGGACCGAGGGACAGCGACGAGGCCGCGGAGGACAGCCGTGCTCCGGCTGAACGGGTCCCGCCGCCCCCGCCCTATTACCAGAGGGCGGGCACCTCCTTCCTACCTTGAGGTAGCCGCCGTTTGGACACTCTTAACGGAGGTGGGCCGAGCATGCCGACGGTCCAGTACGGTAACTAGAGTTCCTGTCGAGGGACGGTGGGGATGTCGTGAGGTGGACGGATCGCTTCTCGCTGTGCGACTGCGGCCATCACCGCGATTCGCACCGCCACTACCGGCGCGGCAGCGATTGCGCACTCTGCACCTGTCAACGTTGGTCACCGTCGGTGATGCGCTGGGTACTCGGCCGTCGCGCTAGGTGACCGGCGTCTCCGGTTCGCCACCGTGTTCACCCCGCACCGGCGGGCGATCCGCACGTGCTCGCCCGCCAGCGCGGCCAGGCCCGCCCGCTGGGCCAGGGCCATCACCGGGATCAAGCCAGCCCGCGACACCAGATTCGGGTCATCGAACGTCGACACGCCCCGCACAACCGCAAATAAACGGTGGATTGAGGCTTAGGCGTCGGCGGCCAGCCCCGCGGACGCGGCCTGCAGCTCATAGAGCGAGAGGAAGTCCTCGTCCCGCAGGCCGTGCCCGATCGCGGACTGGATCAGCTGGTAGACGGCGGACGTGGTCGGCATCGGCACCTCGAGCTCCCGGGCCGCGGCAAGGCCCAGGTCGAAGTCCTTACGCAACAGTTCGGTGGTGAAGGTCAGGTGCCAGTCCCGGTCAACCAGCTCCGGCCCGCGCCGCCGGATCCAGGGTGAGGTGAGCGCGGACCCGTTGAAAAACTCCATGAATGCCGCCCGGCTGGTGCCCGCCTTCTCGGCCAAGGTGACCACCTCGACCAGCGACTGCACCATCATGCCGAGGTAGAGGTTGTGCGCCAGCTTGACCAGCCGGGCCTGCTCCCGTTCGCCGACGTGGACCACGGTCTTCGCGACGACCTCCAAATCGGGGCGGACCTGTTCGAAGACCTTCACCGGCCCGGACACGATGAACGAGCCCTGCCCCTCGGCGATCACCTCGGGGTTGCCGCAGACCGGCGCGGCAAGGAACGCCACGTCGAGCGCTGCCGCGGCCGCCCGGATCCGGGCCGAGACCTCCTCCGACACGGTCGAGCAGTCGACCAGAACCCCCGGCCTGGCGTCCCCGCCGAGCAGGCCGCCCTCGCCGAGCACGACCTCCTCCAGGTCGGCAGGGCCTGACACCATCACGTACACCACGTCGCAGGCGGCCAGCGTGGCGATGCTGTCCGCGACCTGGGCGCCACGCACGGCGAGCGGCCCCGTCTTGGCCGGGGTCCGGTTCCAGACCATGACCGGCCGATCGGCGTCGAGCAGCCGGTTGACGATGGCCGTGCCCATCCGCCCGGTCCCAAGCCAGCCGATTATGCCATGGCTCATCCGATGCCTCCGGTGAACAGCCGGGTGCCCGCCACGTACAGCTGGTCGGCGGGGAACCTGGTCAGCAGCTCGCAGCCGTCCGGGGTGACGACCACCTCCTCCTCGATCCTGGCGGCCGCCGACCCGTCCGGGGTCGGCCAGTAGGTCTCGATCGCGAACACCATGCCCTCCTTCAGCTCCACCGGGTGCTCGAACGAGTGGTAGCGGCTCATCAGCGGCCGCTCCCAGTTGGACA
>Ga0126372_10000317_pt1 | contig 16080 bp, 15 predicted proteins | sample PanSoiMetaPlot_6_FD_92762 | JGI IMG/M metagenome (GOLD analysis project Ga0126372, IMG submission 92762) | Tropical forest soil microbial communities from Panama - MetaG Plot_6 | ecosystem: Environmental > Terrestrial > Soil > Tropical forest > Bulk soil | place: Panama | collected 2016-02-17
GGCCGCGGCCGCGCGGACGATCTGGCGCACTGGCGGGACGACGGCGGCGCGACATTGGCGATCGAGCGCGACGGCGAGCTCGTCGCCTTCGCCTACCGGCGGGGGCCGCGGATCGGGCCCGCGGCGGGGCGCGACGAAGCGGCGCTCGTCCGGGCGGTGACCGCGGCCGCGGTGGCGGGCTCGAGTGGAGGGGACAACGTGACGATGCGCGTCCCCGGCGCGTGCCCGCTCCTCCTCGAGACGCTGGTCCGCTGCGGATTCCGCCTCGGCGACCCGGCGCTGTTCATGGCCTCGCGACTGTTCGGACGGCCCCAGCTCTACCTTCCCTCGGGGCCCATCCTCTACTAAGCGCGGCGTCTTCGGCGCACCCTCGGCGGGACGTCACGGACGGGACGGCGCTCGATGAGCTCTCGGATCAGAAAGATATAGGTCGCGTTCACCAGAAAGAAGACCGTCGCATAGAACGAGACCGGCTGGGGCGCCAGCTCGGTCACGGCCATCCACGCGGTGGAGAGCGGAAGCAGTGATACGGAAAAGAGGTGCGCGAAATTGAACCACATGAGACGCGGCGTCGCCGTCGTCGCGTAGCGCAGGAGATGGTGGTGATTGGCCCAGACGATCGCAATGAAAAGGTAGCTGACGGCGTAGCTCAGCCAGGTAGGCCAGAGTGACAGCAGCGCCTTGTAGCTGGGCAGCGCTGGCGGCCGGAGATCAAGAACCAGGACGGTGATCAGCACGGCAAAGATCGCGTCCGAGAACGTGCTCAACCGCTCGGGTGTCGCGGCGTGCAGGACGCCAGCTCCGGCTATTCCCCTCGCATGCGCAGTATTCACGGGCCGCTCTGGCAAGGACTTGTTCATCGCGTCCCACCCGACAGGCCGATCGCGATATAACGATCACACCAGAAGTGTCAAGACACAGCCATTGGGCAAGGGCATCGATCGATGGGACCGAAGCTGATACGGGCGCCGTACGTCTCCTGGACCGTCGTCGTTCTGGTGCTGGCGGTCGTCGAGCTGGCGGTGGCGTGGGGCAGGGACCTGCCGGCTGTGATGGTCGGGCTGGTCACCGTCCTGCTCGGGGGTGTGGTGCTCGCGGCGGTGCATCACGCGGAGGTCGTCGCGCACCGCGTCGGTGAGCCCTATGGCTCGCTGGTCCTCGCGGTCGCCATCACGGTCATCGAGGTGGCGTTGATCGTCACCGTGATGGTGAGCGGTGGGGGCGCGGCCGAGATCCTCGCCCGGGACACCGTGTTCGCCGCCGTGATCATCACGTGCAACGGGATCGTGGGCCTGTCGATCGTCGTCGGGACCCGCGGAAAATCTGTGGTCTCCTTCAACGCCGAAGGCGCCCGAGCGGCGCTCGCCACGGTGGCGACGCTATCAACCCTCGGCATGGTCGTGCCGACGTTCACGACGAGCACACCGGGGCCCGAGTTCTCGCCGCCGCAGCTCGCGTTCGCGGCCGTCACCGCGCTCACCTTGTATGGATTGTTCGTAGCCCTTCAAACGGGACGGCATCGCGATTACTTCTTGCCGGTGATGGCCGGTGTCGTCGCCGACAGCGAGCAACATGCCGCGCCGCCGTCGCCGCGGGCCACCCTCGCAAGCTTCATCTTGCTCTTGGTCGCGCTGGTGGCGGTCGTCGGAAGCGCGAAGCTGGTCTCGCCCACGATCGAGCGGGCCGTATCCGCGGCGGGACTGCCCCTGTCGGTGGTCGGGGTGATCATCGCGCTGCTGATCGTGCTGCCGGAGACCCTGGCGGCGGTGCGCGCCGCGCAGTTGGGCCGGATGCAGATCAGCCTCAACCTGGCCTTCGGTTCGGCGATGGCGAGCATCGGGCTGACCATTCCCACGATCGCCGTGGCCTCGATCTGGCTGCCCGTGCCCTTGCACCTGGGTCTGGACGCCACGCACATCGTGCTGCTGGCGCTGACGTGCCTGGTCGGGGTGCTCACCGTGGTCCCCGGCCGCGCCACGCTTCTCCAAGCGGGCGTGCACCTGGCACTCCTCGCCGCCTACCTGCTCCTCGCCGTCAGCCCGTGAGCGACTACGCCCGCCTCAACGCTCCGAGACCGGCGCCGGCGGCAGAGGCACGCCGCCCGGGCCCTGGGCGAAGTCGAGCGGTGAAATCGGCGGCTGCTGACCAATGCCTGGTTTGCTCCAGTCGCACACGCCACCCGGGAACACGGCCTCCAGGCGCGCCCACTGTCCAGACGAGAAAATGACCGGGAGGTACTCGGCTGGATTGAGTGGCTTCAACTGGCACTTCAGGATGTTTTCCGCCAGCGGCCCTCCGGCGACCTGGCGAGGAGAGGCGTGTTTCGCCAGCCGCGGGTCGGCGTCGCACACTGCCATGTCGGTGATCGGAGTGGAGAAGGTTGCATCACCGGTCAAGTAGCAGAGATCGACCGCCGTCGCCGGCTTCGCCTCGATGACCTCGCCCTGGGTGCGCACGGAATTGAGCGTCTCCTTCGGCGCGCTGACCGTCAGGTTCGACAGCCAGGTATCCATCGTCAAGAACGACTGCAAGGTCACCGCGGCGAACTGCGCCGCTGTGGCGGGCAGGAGCCCGGTGCCGTAGCGCCACATCACCTGGTTGCCGTGATTGCCACCATTGGCGGCGTCGATGCGGGCTCGCTCCGCGAAGCTGCGCCAGATGTAATGGATGCCCTGCTCGTCGAAGCCGCGTGAGTCGATGATCGGAAGCTTGCCGAGGTTCTCGCCGCTGCCGACGATGCCGGCCCGGTACGCGATGTCGAGCGCGGGCAGGTCGGCCGTGCTGCGTGCGGCCTGCCGGTTCGAATCGGGATCGGCGCCGCCGATCTTCTCGTTCAAGGTGACGAACTCTTCCGGCGTGATCGCGCCAGCGAGGAGGAGCGCGTTCAGACCATACTGGATGCCGACGTTGTCCCCGGTCTTCAAGGCGCGTCGGCTCCCGGCAGGGATCCCCGCGGTCGTGCCCCACACCGCCGGGGCGAGGTCGGGGTCGCCGCACCGGGTGCCGTTCGGGTTGGTCACCGGGTCGTAGACGAGCGCGGCAGGCAGCAGGCAATTGTTGCGGGGCGCGCCCACCGGCGCCATGGCGCCCGTATTCTGATCGATCACCAGGGTCGGCACGTAATTGCCAGGCTTGTTGTTGAAGCCGAACGCGTTGTTCCACGACTGGCAACCCCGGTGATCGAGGTGACCATTGATGGCCGTCTTCTTCGCATTGATCTGCGCCTGGGTCAGCCCGCTCATCAGAGCCGTCCACTCCGGCCCGGCGTAGAAGTTCACCAGCAGCACGCAATCGCCGACCTCGAGTCCGGTCGTGATCGAATCCGGGAAGTCGCAGCTCGGCTGGATGCCGTCGAGCAGGCCGGGGAAGATCGAGGCGGCGGTATTCTGCTGGATCGAGCCCCCCGAGCACCCGTTGCCCAGGGTGTAGACGATCTCGCCGTACGTGTCGACGATGTGCTCCTTCATCATCATCAGCGTTTCGACGTTGAGCACCCGGTTAGAGTTGTACAGCGAGTCCGTGAGGCTGTTGTCCACGACCATGAAGCCGCGCGAGAGCGACGCGTCGTCGGCCCAGTTCTGCTCGCTGCGGAACTGCAGCCGCGGCTGCCCGGTGGACGCGCCGAAGGTGTAGACCACCTTGCCGTTCCACTGCGGCTGCGGCGCGAGCGCGGACCAGGGCTTGGCCGGATCGAACAGCACCGCGATGTCGTAGATCCCGCGGTTGATCGTTCCGCGCTCGACGCGCACGATGTACGGCACCGTCAGCCCGGTGGTGGTGGTGGTGGTCGCCAGATCGGGTGGCGGCGGACTGGCCGGATTGTATGGTTTGAAGCAGTTGTTGATCGGCGGCGCCGCCGGCGGGCTCGGGTCGGGCAGCGCGGTCGAGCAGCCCGGCGTGGTCGTGCGATAGAACAGCTTGTACTCGGTGGCGATGGTGCACTGCGCGTCGACCGCGAAGGTGGTGAGCCCGCTCGCGTTGGAAGCCGGCGTGTTCCCGGATTGGGGCACCGGCGTCGGCGTGGCGCATATCCACGGCGAGGTCTGCGAGCCCAGCAGCACCGGGCCGCCGATGGGATGGTTGAGGATCCGGAGCGTCGCCCTCGGCCGGCCGTTCCCGTTGCCGTTCGAGTCGGCGAGGAACTCGTTCTCGCCAACCACCAGTCCCGTCAGCAGGCCGCGCATCGTGCGGGCCGCCTCGTTGATCTGGAACGCCTCCGTCACCTCGTGTCCGTTGAGCCACAGGGTGACCTTCTTCAGCGGCACGTTCTTGGGCACGCGCACCTCGACCAGCGCATCCCCGCCACTGATGAGATCGGCGCGGTTCGACAGCGTGACGATCTCGAAGTTGAGGGGAGTCGGTTCAGCCTCCGTGGCGACGAGCGTGGTCAGCAAGCACAGCGATAGGAGCAGACTCAGGATCCTCATGACGCCCCCCTTTGTCTGTACGGGTCCGCTGCGGGGCGCTAGTAAAGCCGATCCCGTCACGATTGGCAAGATCTTAGGTCACGTGCAGCGGAAGGAGCGCCGACGGTCGTACTATGCCGCGCTCGTCACCTGCGGCTCCGTATTCCAGGCGCGTGTCAGGATCCAGATGATCATGATGTGTCCCACGACCAGCATGGGTACGTAGAAGTTCAGGATGTACCAGTTCCATCCCATCGCGAACGCATACATCTGAGCGCCAACGGCCTTGAGGGTGGCGAAGACGAGATCGCCGATTCCGATGATGGTGAAGATCCAGACGAGCGCGATGGCGCCAGGCACCCGCAGCTTCAGCGCGAGCACCGCCGCCAGCGCGACGAGACCCGACACGAGGTCACCGAGCGCCACGGCGGCGGCGACATCCGCCGGGATCCTCGGGTCGACTTGCCCGGGGGCATAGAGCGTGAGCGGCGCATAGCGGAAGACCTGAACCCAGAGCAGCGCGACGAGGGCGTCCTCGCGCGATAGCCGCATGATGCGTGGAGCCACGTGCCATCGCGCAATGAGGATGAACGCGATGAGACTCAACGTCGACTGAATGGCCAGGACGTGGAAGGCACTCATGGCGGCGCCGAGCGGAGCCAGGTGAGCGCGTCCTGGTGGTCGACGAACCATCTCGTCGGAAAAATCGCGGGCCCTTCCACGGCCTCCCTCCCGGCGTCCGGAAAGCCCATGGGCATGAGGAAGGCGAACCGGCGAATCCCGGCTGCCCCATAACGGGGGATGATGTGAGCGTCGCGCCACACCATCACGCCATCAGCGTTCGCGAACCGATGGTGAAATTGGGTCGCATCGATGAAGAGCCCTCGCGGGCGCGATTGCTCGGCTTCGTGGGCGAACAGACAGAGCGTGGCCATGAATGCCCCGTCGGTCATGCGGGAGGTGGACGGCAGCCAGCGCAACTCCAGGACGTCGGAGTGTTGGACGACTACTGCCCAGGTATTGGCCGCGACTTCATGGGACACCAGCTTTCCCCCTCGTGCACACAGAAACCACGCGAAAAAAACATGTTCAAGAACATATTGTGACCTTGCCGTATGCTCGGACCCGACGGAGCGCGCGATGCCGTATCGGCCGGAACACCGCCAGACGACCAGAGCCCGCATCATTCGAAGCGCGCGTCTCCTGTTCAATCGCCACGGATTCGACGGCGCCTCGATCGACGACATCATGCGGCACGCGGGGCTCACTCGCGGCGGCTTCTACAGCTACTTCCGGACCAAGAGCGATCTCTATGCCGAGGCGGTGGCTCTGGCGCTGGCCGAGCCACCGTCGCGCCGGTGGAAGGGCGTCAGCGTCGACTTCGGTGCCGTCGATGCGGCCAGGCAAGTCATCCGCGGATACCTCTCACGCCAGCATTTCGAGGACATCGATGGGAGCTGCCCACTGGTCGCGCTCCCGAGCGACGTATCTCGAAGCAAGCCCATCGTGAAGCGAACGTACGAGATGGTCTTCAAGGCCATGGTCGATCTGTTCGACGAGGGTCTCCGTCGTCAAGGACGCGCGGATCGCCGGCGGGCCCTTGCCATCGCGGCGATGTGCGTCGGTGGGCTGGCGGTGGCTCGCTCCGTCGAGAGCTCAGCACTGGGAAATACCCTTCGCGACGCCGCGATGGATGTGGCGCTCGGACTTGGCGGATGGCCCAGATCGCCCTTGCGAAAGAAGCGCCGCAAATCCGATTCGCGATGAGACTATGAATCGCTGACCGGTTTCACCCGACCGCTCCGCGCGATCCGGGTCTACCGCACATCGCCTTGGATCGGAATCCTGAGTTCCGGCAAGTCGGGGTCACTCGTCCGTACCGCGATGGAGCCGCGCAGCGGACCCCGCACCAGCCGCTGCTGGTTTAACGAAACATCGAACTGAAATGTCCGACTTGGGCCCCCCGTGGGAGTCTGTCGGACCGTGACAGCCGGCAGATCGCAGACGATCGACACGATCGAGAACTGATCGCGGCGGCTCGTGACGAGGATGGTCTGGTTGAGGAAATCGTGAATCCGACCACGCCCCCCGATCAGGTCCGAAGAGACCGGTCCAAAATCCACGACGTCTGGGGTAGCGTAGAGATCCGGCTTCACAAAGAGATGAACCGGGAGTCTTAGAACTCGTGCGGTGGGACTACTCACGTCAATGACAAGGGTTTCCTCATACTTCCCCACCGGGACGCCTGGAACGACCCTGACGCTCACGGTGTAGACTTTCCCGGCCTCGACTGTCTTCAGAGCGGCAACGAAGTGACTGCCTTCGCTACGAATCTGCTTGATGGCGAGCGGATTTGCTTCGTTATTCACGACTGTGAGCACACGTTCGACCGGTTCATCCTTGAACGCAGCAAGAAATACCGCGCCGAAGGGACGAAACTCTATTGGAGGACGAACTTTTCCTCGAAGAGTGAGAACAGTTTTCGGAAGCAGCGGGTCATTGAAAAAGACGATCGCCTGGGCCTCGATCTTTCCTGCCGATTCTGTTGTCTTCAGATCGAGGCTTATTCGTCCTTCGGAACCCGGCCCAATCGTTGGGGCCCTCAGCTGCATATTTCGATGGGAGAGCTCGGCGCGCTCCGTCCGCAGCACTCCCTTGCCCAGGTTTTTGACAAGGAAATCGTGAGAAATCGTTTGCCCCTGCGGGACTTCCCCGAAATCGTAGTCCGTCGCGGCCAGACTAGCCTGCGGAGCCGCCTTCCCGGCCTCCCCGGCGAGAGCCGCCGCGGCGAGAAGGACTCCACAGCACGCTAGACTGAGCACGGCGGAGGGAAAAGGGGCCCGCAGTCCGCGGGCCCCCAAAATCATCACTCGCGTGTGATCTCGGCTATTGAGCGTAGAACCTGATCTGCGCCAGTCTGAGGCCGGTGTTCTGATATTGCCAGGAGAAATCGACCAAGCCGTCGGAGAAAAGGGAGACGTCCTCGCAGGTGTTCAACACGCCGCCGTCATTGAAACAGACCCCGTGAAGCACCGTCAGGCTTGACGTCACGTTGGTAAACGTTTTTTTCGAGTGGGCGACGAGGGGCTGAACCCACCCTCCGGTATTGCAGAGCGTAACTGTAGGGTCGGTCGGGTCGACTGCACACAGGGTCATCGTCGCATTTCCGCCGGGCGCGCCAAGCGCTCTGAGCCACACTGTGTAGTTCAGAACCTCAGAAGGTGGGAGTGGGTTGCCCGCGGCGTCGGTACAACCGTCGGGAGTCGCAATATTTGTGTTGCACGGCAGCTGGAACACGGCGCCGATCTTCCCCGAAATCGGCGCGCCCGAGCAGTCGTAGGCCTGGGTGAAACCGTTTCCGTCGCAAACAGTGAACGGCCCCGGGGTAAGCCAGATGTTGGTCGGAGTTTCCGCCTTGTTGTTAAGGGGCACGAAGATGGTGTGCCGGTTACTATCAGTCAGTGTTGAGTTCTTTGGATTTTCGACGCCGATGATGTTGAGATTATAGTGCGGGCCGCTGAGATTGATCCCCCCGCCAAGTGCGGGAACGGTGAGCGCGAGTCCAAGAAGTCCAACGACCGAAAGAATCAAACGTTTCATGAGTCGGCCCCCTACATTGATGCTATTCGGATCATTCCGATTCCGATGCCGGACGCTTCTACGCTTAGCCCGAGCGCTGTTTGCCGCATCGAAGTGGGATTACCTCCGCCGTGTTCCTCCTTTCTAGTTGCCTTTGGCGGACTCTGGCTAAGCCGCGATCTCCCGCGCAACCGCCGTGCCACGGCAGTGAAGGCACAGAAATCAACAGCTTATTGAACCCACAAAGTGCCGGATCGACCGAGTTGAGGGACAGATTGGCCCTGCGGGCCAGAATGTCGGCACGAACCAACAACGCGAAAGTCCTCGCTCCGTCCCGACCATTGGGTCGCCAACCCGATGGGCTCACCATCAACTTATGGGGGCGCCTACTGGAGCGGAGCAGAGAGATCAGACGTTCAAGGCAATCCAGCCGTCGTCAATGATTCGCAACCTGACGCCCCTCGGCGGGCGGCGGCAGTGCCGCGCCGAGCGGCCCACACTACAACCTGAACATCATCGGCGTCGACAACGCGAAGATTCGACGATGACAGGCTCTGTGGGCACATCGTGGATAAGTAGCCCGCCCTTTCGTTAGCTTGGGCCCGGCCGCGAGCACCTCACCACGGCCGCAACGATGTACTGCGAGATGGGCATGACGTACTGGCTGGAGACGGCAGAGGTCGAAGCCGGTCGTTCACGATGATGTGTTCGCGCGGAGTTCGGGGTATCACACCCGGGCGCGGCGGAGCAGCTGCGCGTTGATCGCGACGATGATCGTGCTGGCCGACATCAGCACGGCGCCGAGCGCGGGCGGCGGCACGATGCCCCACGGGGCCAGCACGCCGGCCGCGAGCGGGATCGCGACCAGGTTGTAGCCGGTGGCCCACCAGAGGTTCTGGATCATCTTCCGGTATGTCGCCTGGCTGAGCGCGATGATGCGCGGCACGTCGCGTGGGTCACTGCGCACGAGCACGACGTCACCGGCCTCCACGGCGACGTCGGTTCCGGCTCCGATCGCGATGCCGACGTCGGCGGTGAGAAGGGCCGGCGCATCGTTGACCCCGTCGCCGACCATCGCCACGCGCTTGCCGCGCGCCTGGACCTCCAGGACCTTCGCCGCCTTCTGCTCCGGCACTACTTCGGCGAAGACGGTGTCGATGCCGAGGTCCTCGGCCACCGCGCGGGCAACCGGCTGGGCATCGCCGGTGATCATGATTACCTCGATGTGCTGCGCGTGAAGCCGCTGCACCGCCTCGCGCGACTCCTCGCGAACGGCATCCGCCACCGCGAACACGGCGAGGGGTCTGGCCGACTCCACCATCGTGATCGCGGCCTGGCCGCGCGCGGCCGCATGATCGACGGCCGCCTGCAGCGCCGGATCCATCTTCACGTCGAGCCGGCGGAGCAGGGCCGGACCCCCGAGCAGGAGCTGCCGGCCGTCCACCGTGGCCTGCACGCCCTGGCCCGGCACGGCCTGGAACTGCGCTGCGCTCGGGATCGCCAGCTTGCGTTCCTCCGCGCTCCGGACGAGACCTCTGGCGATCGTGTGCTCGGAGTCGCGTTCCACCGCGGCGGCGAGCGCGAGGGCCTCGTCGTGCGGGAGGCCTGTCTTCGTCGTGATCTCGACCACCCGGAACTCACCGCGCGTGAGCGTCCCGGTCTTGTCGAAGAACACGGCCGTCACGCGGCGCGCCTCCTCGAGGCCGCGCCGGTCGCGAACGAGCAGACCGTTGCGCGCTCCGAGCGTCGTGGAGATGGCCACCACCAGCGGGATGGCGAGCCCCAGCGCGTGTGGACACGCGATCACCAGCACGGTCACCACACGCTCGATCACGAAGGCGGCTGCCTCGCCCGCGACGAGCCAGCCCACGAGCGTGGCGGCGGCGGCGACGACCGCCACGATGGTGAGAAGGAACGCGGCGCGATCGGCGAGGGCCTGGGCGCGGGAGCGCGAGCTCTGCGCCTGGGCCACCAGACGCATGATGCCGGCGAGCGCCGTCTTGTCGCCGATGCGGGTGACCTCGATGCGAAGCGAGCCCGACCCGTTCACGGTTCCGGCGATCACGCTGCCGCCAGGAGACTTGGACACCGGCCGGGACTCGCCGGTGATCATCGACTCGTTCACCTCGCTCGAGCCGTCGCGCACGACGCCGTCGGCCGGAATGCTGGCGCCCGGGCGAGCCAGCACCAGGTCGCCTTCGCGCAGAGCGGAGACCGGCACGACCTCCGTGCGATCGCCGACGATCCGCAGGGCAGTGTCCGGCAGCAGTTTGGCGAGCTCCTGGAGCGCGCCCTGAGCCTGAGCGATCGAGCGCATCTCGATCCAGTGACCGAGCACCATGATCGTGACGAGCGTCGCGAGCTCCCACCAGAGATCCATTCCGGGGAAGCCGAGAGTCACCGCGAGGCTCCACCCGAACGCGACGCTGATCGCGAGGGCGATGAGCGTCATCATTCCGGGACGCCGGTCGGTCAGCTCGTCGATGGCGCCCTTGACGAAGACCCAGCCGCCGTACGCGAACACGAGCGTGCCGAACAGCACCGGAATGAGGCGAGAAGCGGTGGGCCCGCCCCACGCCTCGTATCCGAGCCAGTGCTGGATCATCGGGGCCCACACGACGGTGGGGATCGACAGCAGCAGCGTTCCCCAGAACTTGCGCCGAAACATTTCGACGCTATGACCGTCATGCTTGTCGTGGGCGGCGTGGGTGTCTTGATCGACGTGGCGATCGGCAGTGCGGTGATGCGCGTGCGATTCGCCGCCGTCGGTCGGCGCCGGCTCGTGGTGCTGATGTGCGCCCATGGTTCTCCCGTGGTCAGGCGTGTTCAGGCGATCAGTCGCAACAGCTCCTCTCGAGTCGGGCCGGGCGGAGGCGTGATCTCGTGGCGAGCGGCAACCTCGAGGACGCGGTCGACCAGTCCCGGCCGCTTGAAGACGACACTCGGGAGCGTCAGGCACCCGCCGATCTCCATGAACGCACGGAAGATGTCGGGGTCATGAGGCATGGCGCGCACGAGCGCCGCGCCGAGCACGGCAGCCGGATCGGTCGGGGGGCGGCGTTCGCTCCCCGTGCGGATCGCTTCGATCTCCGCCAGCCGCGCACGATCGACCGCCACGGTCGCCCGGTACCAGGGCGTCAGCTCCGTTTCGGTGACCCGATCCCAGGCCAGCGCGAAGCGGTGCGGGTCGTCGAGCTCGGTCCTGGCGATATCGCGCAGGCGCGCAGCGTGGGCGAGACCGAGCGCGATCCCGCGGCCAAGCGACGGATTCGTGCAGGCCCACGCGTCCGCGACGGCCGCCAGGCCCGTCAAGAACGGCCGGCCGTCTGTGACGAGTCGCCGGTAGCGATCAAGCACCCCGGCCATCGGCAACACCCCGGTGATCGCCTCTCCCGCGAGCCAGTGGGCGTGCAGCGGGCACGCCGCCACGACGGCTGCCCACCGAGTCTCGTCGCGAAGCTGTGTCAGGGGACGGTCCGCCGACGATCCGAAGAGCGTGACCGACCACGTGTCGTTGTCTCCGGGCAGGGTGAGGATCGAAAGCGAGCCGACGGCCGTGAGCAGCCGTTCGCGAGGCTGCGGCCGGGCCCCGTCCCGCGAGCGGAAGTAGCGCGTGTAGTAGACGAATCCGGACGGCTCCGCTTCCTCGTGAAGAGGTGCGGTGCCGACGTCCTCGAGCCATTTCGCCAACGGCGAGCGGCGCCCGGTCGCATCCACCACCAGATCGGCGAGCAGCTCCTCACCGGACTCGGTCCGCACCCCGATGACATTCGGCACGCCGGAGCGGTCGCGTGTGACGAGACGCGACACGGCGATGCCGCGACGAATCTCCAGGCGAGGCTCGGCCGCGGCCGATCGGGCGAAGACGACCTCGATGATCGGCCGGCGGGCGGTGAGGCTGACGAACCGCTCGTCGTCGGCACGGGGCTCGAGACGGGGGAGGGACGGGGGCGCCGCCGAGAGGCCGTCGTAGCGAAGGGCGCCGCCAGCGGCGAGAGCATCGCGGACGTCCGGCAGCTCTGCGTCGAGAACATGGCGGGCGCGGGGCTGCAGGTAGTGCGGCTGGCGAAACTGCGCGACGCCGCCGCGCGACCAGTGCTCCCACGCCTGGCCGGCCGTGTCGGGCACGGGCGCCGGGTCGCGCTCGAGCACCGTGACGTCGTGCCGGTCGCGCGCGAGCAGCATGGCGGCGGCGAGACCGCACACCCCGGCGCCGAGTACGACGATCCTAGCCACGCGCGTCCCGCATCACCGGCCGACCTCCGTCCCCATGGTTGGCGAGCCCTAGGGTTTGCGAGCGCGGACCAGCAGGAAGACGGGCCGCTGTCGCTCGTGGCGAGCGTCGGGATGAGCGTCGAGCCACTGCTCGCTGGGGATCGGCTCGACGATGCGCTCGAGCACCAGGCCGGCATCCACGACCCCGTTGATCAGGGTCGCGAACGTTCGATGGACCTTTCGCACGCCGGAGACGAACCAGGTCTCCTCGCGGACGCCCTCGTCGGGGTAGCGGTCCAAGCTCCAGCGCGTGCGGCGTCCCGTGTCGTCGAGCACCCAGCCATCGCCGGGCAGCCGGGCCGTGAAGATGGGGTGCTCGGTCGAATAGACGACAACGTCCCCCGACGTCAGCCACTCCGCGATGCGCAGGACCAGGCCGCGGTAGTCATCGACGTAGTGAAGCGCCAGCGAGCTCACGACCAGATCGAACCGTCCGGCGGGGAATCGCGCCTCCTCGATCGCCCCAAGACGGTACGTGACGCGCGGATGAGCCCATTCGGCTCGCGCCAGAGCGAGCATCCGCTCCGAGACATCGATGCCCACCACCTCGGCCGCGCCCGTCGTGGCGAGATGGCAGGCGAGTTGCCCGGCCCCGCAGCCGAGATCCAGCACCCGACACCCAGCGACCGCGGGCAAGAGCGACAGCAGATCGGCGTGCTCGGCGGCTCGCTCCCAGCCGGCTCCGAATCGCTCGAGCGTCGAATAGCCGGCGAAGAAGGCCGGGTCGTCGTAGACGTTCTGAGGTTTCTCGTCGGCCATGACGACTCCCATCATCGCACCCCCCTTGCCCGTGCCGAGCTTCGCAACTGCATCCGGTGAAATCTCTACGACCATGAGGCCAGTTGCGCGTCGAGCAGCTTCGCGGCAAACACGAGTACGCAAGGAGGTGCCGCGATGCGCCGCAGCGTACTCACGTCGCTCACGATGGTGTCGCTCGCGATGATCACCGTTCCCTGTGGCGCTCAGCAGCCCGTTGCGAGCCCGCCGCCGGGAGCGCAAACCATGGGGGTGATACGGCAGGAAGACTGTCCGAAGGTGATCGGGGAGATCAACGCTGCGAGCGGCGTCCGGTTCGACCCGACCGCGTCCGGCGCCCGGCAGGCGGTCGCCGACGCCAATAAGCTGCAGGCGGATGGCAGGTACGCAGAGTGTTTCTCGAAAGCTCAAGCCACCCGTGACGCCCTGATCGCCAGTGGGCCAAGCCCCGCGGTGTACCCGGACTACGACGATCCCCGGCTATGGGCGCATCCCGACGAAGACAGCGGCTGGGTGCGCCGACCTCAGAGACCGTGATGCGTGAGGACCTAAGCCGAGCGATGACCAACGATGACCATGGAGTGGAGGGAGCCGATGCACGACGCCGGAATGCGTAGGACGAGGACGCTGATGGTGCTGGGAGCGGCGGTGTTCCTCGCGGCCGCCTGTGCGACCGCGAGGACGGGCGACCCTGCGAGGGACTTCGGATGGAAGGTCTACAACATGCCTGGCCCCATGGGCGTCATGGGTCCCTCCGGGCCTCAAGGACCGGCCGGCCCCGCTGGCCCTCCGGGCCCCCCAGGCCCGCTTGGTCCTCAGGGAGCGGCCGCGGTGGCGCCGGCGCCTGTGGTGCGTGAGGTGCCGAAGGACTGGGAGTCGTTCTCGAACGTCACCTTCGATTTCGACAAGGCTGACATCCGTCCGGGCGAGGTCGACAAGATCAAGGCCGTAGCCGCCTACATGCAGCAGAACCCCAACCTCCAGCTCGGACTGGCCGGCCATACCGACCCGCAGGGGCCCTACGAGCACAACCGGGGGCTGAGCGATCGGCGCAACAAGGCGGTGACCGACGCGCTCGTCGAGGCCGGAGTTCCCAAGGATCGAATCCGCATGGCCGGACTGGCCGACCGGGTCCGCAACTGTACGGAGAAGACTGAAGATTGCTTCGCGCAGAACCGCCGCGTGGAGTTCTTCTTCCGGAGCCAGTGAGGGAGGTGCGACGTGAAGAGAGAGCGCGGTCAGCTGATCGACTTCGTCCTGCGCGTATCTCCAGTCGCCGCCCTGCTGGTCGCGACCGGGTGCGGCACGCACATGGGCTATGGCGGCCCACCGCTGTACGCGTGGTCAGACGGCTTCACGGAGAACGTCGATATTTACGGCCAGAAGATCTGCAGCCCGCCCGAGCGGTATCTCAAGCCCGCACCCGGCCCCGCCGGACCCTCCGGACCACTCGGCGTGTCCGGACAACCCTCCGTGGCCCCTGGGCCGCCTGGTCCTCCGGGTCCTCCCGGCCCTCCCGGCGTCACGGAGCCACCCAGAGGCTCAATCGACGGGCCCCTGTACGGTGCTGTCCAGCAGCTGCACTTCGAGCCTGAGACGGCTGCGCTCCTCGGGCGGTGCGGCGACAAGATGGCTCACCTGGTGGCCTGGATGACGGATCACCCCCAGACCACGCTCAGTCTGCGCGGCTATGTCGACCAGCGCGAGCTGCAGCGCCAGGACACGGCGCTGCGAGAGCAGCGCGCCGCGGTAGTGCGAGACGCGCTGATCCAGGCTGGAATCGCGCCCGACCGTATCCAGATGGCCTCTGCCGACGACGCCGCGTTTCTCTGTGCCGACACGTCAGAGGCGTGCCTCGCGATGAACCGTCGCGTCGAGGTTCGTCTGATGGAGCCGGCTCGGGCTGATTCGACTCGCTAGATCGCCGAGAGCCGAGACGAAGGGCTTCGGGAGCGATCCCGGAGCCCTTCGCGCGTCAAGCTTTGCCCGCCCGCTTGCGCGGAGACGCTACACGAGGCCGGCGACGATGCCGCCGAGCTGCGGGCCCAGGAGTCTCGTGACGCCCTCTTTCACGGCGGGCGAAGCCTTGATGCTGTCGAGCGCCTTCGTGAGGCTGTCGGTGAGCGCGCTCGACGTCGGCGCGTCGACCTTCTTGGCGGCCTCCGTCACCTGCGTGCTGGTGAGGGGGGCGGCGCATCCACCGCCGAGCGTCGCGCAGAACTGATCCGACACTTTCGATTTCAGTGTCCCGAGGTTGGCGCCGGACAAGAGCTTGCTGCTGCGCGGATCGCTCGCGGCGCTGTTCACGAACGCGTCCGACAGGGCCTTGATCTGAGCGTTGCCGCCGAGCTGATCGAGCAGACCCGCGCTGCCCGACATCGAGCCGCAGCCGCCGGCTCCCACGGCGAGGGCAAGCACGACGAGGCACACGGCGATCGTCCTGAAGGTCATGTGGGGTCCTCCACTGGTGTTCAGACGGCAAGATGCGGAAATCGCGCGGCCCTGTCCATGAGACCTTCGGCCAGCCCGGCCTGCGCCGGGCCCGTCCGGTGTCAGGCCGGTGCGCGCTTGACTTCCGTCCCGGGGGGCGCGATCGTGGCGCCCGGGCACGCGGGTGTCAGTCGCAAACCCCTCGACGCCCACGAGCGTCATCAGCCCCATCACCGAGCTTCAAAATACGGCCGTTCTCGAGCGGCCCAGCGGGGACTGAGATCATGAAGAGTCATCGCTCGCTCGCCGCCTTCACGTCCACGATCCTGGTCGCGCTATTCCTCGTCGCGCCGCCGGCGCGCGGGGCGGACACGCCCCGACGCGGCGGGATCTTGCTCGCCGCGATCGCCGCCGACGCGCCGAGCCTCGATCCGCACCAGGAGGAGACGTTCGCCACGCTGCAACTGGTGGCGCCGTGCTACAGCACCCTGCTGCAGATCGATCCCTACAACTACCCCAAGGTCATCGGCGACGTGGCGACCGAGTGGAAGATCGCGGCCGACGGGCTCACCTACACGTTCAAGCTCCGGCAGGGGATACGGTTTCACGACGGCTCGCCGCTGACGTCGGCGGA
>Ga0126372_10000319_pt1 | contig 16070 bp, 14 predicted proteins | sample PanSoiMetaPlot_6_FD_92762 | JGI IMG/M metagenome (GOLD analysis project Ga0126372, IMG submission 92762) | Tropical forest soil microbial communities from Panama - MetaG Plot_6 | ecosystem: Environmental > Terrestrial > Soil > Tropical forest > Bulk soil | place: Panama | collected 2016-02-17
GATACGGACAGATAGGTGGATAGGATTCTTTGCATTCGTTTAGTCCGGGAGTCCTCGTTCTTTGGAGCTTTTAGTATCCCACGGCCGAACCCTCATCGCGGGGGTCCGCTGCACCCAGACGTTCTCCAGTCGTTACATCAATTCCAATAGCGTTTACGAGGCCGATATGCCCGATTTTTCGCGTCGAATGTCCCATGCCCTCGAGCGCCTGCTGCACCGCGGACGAAAATGGATTCTCCATCACGATGCGGTCCGGAAACCACTGATGATGGAATCGCGGCGCGTTGATTGCGGCTTGCGCTTCCATTCCGAGCCGCATCCAATTGACTACCGAAAGCAGTACCGCGGAAATGATTCTGGGTCCGCCTGGGGAACCGGTGACAAAACTCAATTTCCTGTCGCGCACCAGAATTGTTGGCGTCATCGAACTCAGTGGCCGGTGACCGGGCGCAATTGCGTTTGCGTCTGATTGAATCAGTCCGTAAAGCGCGTTCGGCACACCGGGCTGCGTCGTGAAATCGTCCATCTCGTCGTTCAACAAGAAACCAGCGCTGGACGTTACGTGCGAACCGTAGCTGTTGTTCAGTGTCGTAGTGCTTGCAACTGCGTTTCCCGCGGAGTCCACGACGGAAAAGTGCGTCGTGTGCGGGCCATCATTCAAGCTGATTTCGTGCGTTGCCGTGGCGCTTGCTTCCAGTCCGCAAACATGTGGCTGCCCCGCTTGAATGTTTTTGCTCGAAGACGCATGCGCCGCGTCAATCGTCGCCCGCAACTCTTTCGCATAGCACGGGCTCGTTAATCCATCCACGGGCACTTTCGCAAAATCCGGGTCGGCCAGATATGCAGCGCGATCTGCAAACACCCGCCGCATCACTTCCGCCAAGATGTGCACGCTCAGTGGATCATCCCAGCCCTTTAGTCGCAGACCGTCCAGCATGTTCAGTGCTTCGATTATCGCCACTCCGCCTGAACTTGGCGGAGGCGACGTAATCACGTCCCATTTGTGCCCTTCAATTTCATAGTGCGCGCGCAGCACTTCTCGCACTTTCGCCTGGTAATTCGCCAAATCTTCCATCGTGATCAACCCGCCGAGCCGCGCCATGTCGTTCGTCAGCATGCGTGCGGTTTCGCCGCGATAAAATTCCGCTGCGCCGTTTTTCGCGATGCGCCGCAGCGTTGCAGCGAGTTCCGGCTGCTTCAGCGTTTCGCTAGCGTTGTACATCGCTCCGTCTTTCAGGAAAATCCGTCGCGAAATCGAAAACCGCTGCAAATCCCCGCGCTCTTCCGCAAGTTCGGACGCCAGTTTTGGGCCGACAGGAAAGCCATCCTCGGCCAGCCGGATCGCCGGCGCTATCACGTCCGCCAGCTTCATGGTGCCGTACGTTTTGAGCGCCAGTTCAAGCCCTGCAACCGTTCCAGGTACCGCGACCGACTTGTAGCCAACGGTTGAAGCTTCGGGATCGAGATTTCCGTCCGGACCGATATACATGTCACGTGTCGCGCGCCCGGGTGCCACTTCGCGATAATCAAGAAATGTGGTGCGCCCATCCGCGAGCCGCACCAACATGAAGCCGCCGCCACCGAGGTTGCCCGCCGCTGGTTCGACGACCGCAAGCGCGAACGCCGTTGCCACGGCCGCGTCAATTGCGTTGCCGCCTTTTTGCAAAATTTCCACGCCCGCGCGAGAGCCGAGCTCTTCGTCGCTGGCAACCATGCCATGAGTCGCGCGCACCGCCTGCTTCGGCCAGGATTTTTCCGTTTCAGCGCGCTCGCGATATTCCGTCGCGTTTTGGGCAAGAACGGGAATGGTTAGAAGAGAAATCAGGGCAAGAAGGGAAGTACGCACGCAAACAAAACGGGAGTATTTCATCATGGAACAAAAACAGTAAGGGATAAGAAACGGCGCGTCAAGACGCGCTGCGCAGCATCTGATTTGAAACTACTAGCTGAGGAATTCCACGGTTGCCGGACCCGGCAGCAGTCCTGCTTTTGTTCCGCGCTCGATCAATTCATTTACCGCAGTTTTACCCTTCTCGCCGTAGCCGAGCGTCCATTTGTTCACATACATCCCGACGAACTGGTCCGCGAGATCCGTTTCCATGTCGCGCGCAAATTGCATTGCGTACTTCAGCGCGTCGTCGCGGTGTTCCAGGCCGTATTCCACGCTGTCACGAATTGTTTTCGCGATCAGCCGCCCTGTCTCCGGCCCGAGCGACTTTTTCACCGCGTTTCCACCCAGTGGTAGCGGCAACCCAGTCAACTCCTGCCACCACACTCCCAAATCCAGCACCTTGTGCAAGCCCATCTGCGGAAACAGCAGCTGCCCCTCGTGAATCAACAGCCCCGCCTCCACCAGCTCGTTCTGCACCGCGTCCAAAATTTTGTCGAACGGCATCACCACGGCTTCAAAATCCGGCTCGTACAATTTCAGCGTCAAATACGCCGTGGTTTTCAGCCCGGGCACGCCAATTCGCTTGCCCTTGATGCCTTCCTTCTTCACGGACTTCGCCGAAACGACGATCGGTCCGTAGCCTTCGCCGAAGCTTGCGCCGCAGTCCAGCAACACGTACTTGTCGCGAATGGAGGGATACGCCGCAAAACTCACCGCGGTTACGTCGTACGTTTCGCTTAGCGCTGCTTCGTTCAGCGTTTGGATGTCGCTCAAAATGTGGGTGTATTTGTAGCCTGGCGTGGCCAGCTTGTGCGTGGCCAGCGCGTAGAACATGAACGCGTCGTCGGAATCCGGAGAATGGGCCAGCTTGATCTCTACCGGCTCGGTTTCGGTCTTCTGCGCTGCTTGTCTTCCTGCCATATAGTGCAATTTCCTCGGAATTGTGCCGGCCTGGGCTGCGAAGAAACTTTTCCCTTCCGCTGGGTAAGAAGTGGTCGGGAGGAAGAGAACGTACCCTACGCTGGGACGTGCGAGGCGCCTTGCCGGGTTCTTTGCGCAGAGAGAGCCTAACACACCCTGCCCAGACCATCCAAATGTCACTAGAGCTTTCTGGGAGGCGGACTTTGATCCACCCTCATTTAGCTCCGTTTTCCCTCTTTTCAATTCCATCGCAAAGCGTACAATCCAGCCAAAGAGGTGCCGCATGAAACCTCAACCGGCGCGGGAAGCCTTTGGCGAGGCCGAATCGCAGACTGTGTGCGAAGCCGTTTCGCCCATGGATGAACCCTGCAACGAAGCCGCCAGCGTTTTCTGCGACCGTTGCGAGCGCTGGTTCTGCACGGCGCATGCAGAAGACGAAGAATGGCATGCGTGCGGCGTTGAACCGGGCGACGAAGGCGGCGAAGGGTAGCGGGCCGCGGCACGCTCAGGCCAATTTGTCCGCGCTGATTTTGGTGTGTGTTTGCCGCGTGTTCTCTTGCGTTTGACTTGCCAAGCTACAATCCGTCTATGCCTGACCCCGGTCTCTGGTTCGAACGCAAATTCGAATTCGCTTTTTCCGCTGACCTGTTTCCCAACCTTTGCGTGAGGCTTCGGGGAACTCCTGCCCGGCTCGAAGAAATGCTACGCGGCCGGCCGCGTGACGTGCTCATCACACGACAGGGCGAAAAATGGACTATCCTGGAACAAGCCGGTCATCTGTTGGATTTGGAAGAGTTGTGGAGTTCGCGTCTTGGCGATTTCCTGGAGGGCAGACCGCATCTTTCGGCGGCTGACTTGCAGAATCGCAAAACGTATGAAGCCAATCACAACGCCCGTCAAATAGAAGACCTTCTGGCTGAATTCAGAGCCGCGCGCACATCATTTGTAGACAAACTTGATGAGCTGAACCACGGTGTTGTGGCTCATACTCTCTTGCACCCGCGTCTGCAAAAGCCTATGCGCCTCGTTGACCACCTCTATTTTGTCGCCGAGCACGACGACCATCACCTCGCCAAAATCTGGTCTGCCCTTAATTCCTGATTTTGCTCAATCTTGGCGGGGCTTTCGCTGGAGTATGCAGTGGGAGCGGGTGGCGTCCTCCCATAGAGGCACAGATTTGAGGTTGCTCTTGGCCACCCGCTTGGCAGATGTAGCGTGTAATTTATACTTCGCTGAAACTCCGCCCATCGGGTGATTTCTGCAATCGTGGGTCGGGGAATCACCTGACATTAGCGCAACGATTGCCGCCCCTCGTCAACTTCCTTGGTTCCGGCTACTGCCCCAATTGAGGTGCGCAACGTGACTCGGCACAGTTCTTTGCGGAGGGGCGAGCATAATCTCGCCCCCACGCCACCACAATTATGAAGATCCGGCCTTACGCCTTTCCTGCCGCTTTCCCTGCGAATCTTGTTGCGTTGTCGAGTGCGAACTGCGCGAAGTAAGTCGCCTCGTAGCCTGTAACATCACGGATTGCGGAGGTGACATGCTCCGCTTCGCCTTTCCGGTAGTGATCGTAGTCTTCGACCACGCCTTCCGCCTGCCACCCTGGCAAACCGCTTTTGAGAAGCGTCTCCTTCATAACTTCCGGTGAGACTTCCACGTGCTTAATCGGCTTTCCAACTGCTTGCGTCAGTTGCTCCGCCATCTCCGCATGTGTCAGCGCTTCGGGCCCCGTCAGATCGTAAGTTTTGCCTTCATGCTTCGTTTCAGTCAGCGCTTTCGCCGCAACCGCTCCGATGTCGCGAACGTCCACGACGCTGACGCGAGCCTGCGATACGGGAGCAAAAAACACCCCTTGCGACGCAATCGTCGGCCGGAACTTCAAAAACGCCTGCATGAATAGATTCGGCCGCAGGAACGTGTATGGGATTTTTGACTTGAGGATATATTGCTCCGCTGCGCCGTGATAACGCTGAAACCGCCCGGAAGCATGTGTTCCCGCCCCAAGCTGCGACAGCTTCACGATGCGTCTCACTTTGCTGTTCTTTGCCGCGTCAACAAAATTGCATTCTTGTTGTTCTGCATCAGCCGAAGAAGAAGTCAGCAGAAACAGAGCCTCTATTCCTTCCAACGCACGCGCAAAGGTTTTGGGTTTTGTGAAATCGCCTTCCACAATTTCTACACCTGGAAGCGCGATTTCGCGTGCCTGCGTTCGATTGCGGACAAAGGCTCGCGTGGGATGTTTGCCTTCTGCAAGTTTTCTGATGACTTCCGTTCCGATGTTTCCAGTTGCGCCTGTTACAAGGATCATGTTGCCCCCTAATGGTTTTCTTTCAGGGGTGGGCAAAATCTTAGGATGCAGGCTCGCAAGAATCCGTTTTGCTTTCTTTACAAATTCAATGAATCCTTCCCAAAACGTCCGATTCACCCAGATTTTTCAAAAATTGCTATGTAGAATTTTCCTAGGGATTCGGAGCATATCCCTCACTCCGTAGTTTTTTCCCAGTTTTTCTCCTTACGGGGGTTCAGAGCTTGAAAGATGTGTTCTTGCGGCAGAATCACAACGTCCGATTCTCACATAATAACTGCGCTCGTTTGCGAAGGTCCAATAACTATCTGTCTGCGTCCCGAAGAAGAAGTAAGTGGCTGGCAATCGCTAATCGGTATCATGCCCATGCGCTTCTTCATGAGCAGCATGTCCGAATACGCCGCGTTCTCTCGCAACACGGCTTCGTTGAATCTCATAGGCCCGGACCAGAAAGATTACCCCCGGGGATCGCGTCGAGAGCGTTCTCTGGACGGACAATTACAGCAGCCTCATCCCCGTCCTCCACCACTAACATACGATTAGTTGCATCCGCTTCATTACTTCCGCTTCTACCGTTACACTATTTGTTCTTATTTTCACGGAGGAACCGCATGGCCGCAGTGCAACGCGCACTCATCAGCGTTTTCGACAAATCCGGCGTTCTCGACTTCGCCAAACGTCTTGCCGCCCTCAAAATCGAAATTCTTTCTACTGGCGGCACGGCAAAACTGCTGCGCGAGTCCGGTGTCCCCGTCAAAGACGTTTCCGAGTTTACCGGCTGGCCGGAAATGCTTGGCGGGCGCGTCAAAACGCTTCATCCTAAGGTTCACGGCGGCTTGCTCTTCCGCCGCAATCTTCAGGAAGATCAAAAACAAGCCGCGGAGCACGGCATCGAACCGATTGATCTCGTCGTAGTCAATCTCTATCCCTTTGAAGCGACAGCCGCAAAATCCGGCCTCACAGCCGAAGAGCTCATCGAAAATATCGACATCGGAGGGCCCACTATGCTCCGCTCCGCCGCAAAGAATCTTGAGAGCGTTATTGTCGTTTCCGATCCGGCCGACTACGACCGAGTCGCCTCTGAGCTCGAAAAGGACGGCGACACTTCACTTGCCATGCGGCTCGAACTCGCGCGCAAAGTTTTCGCCACAACGTCGCGCTACGATGGCCTCATCACCATGGAACTCGAACGCCTCGCCGCCAGCGGGCATCAAATCGAGCTCGCTGCAAGATCGGTTCTTCCCGAGCGTTACCATCTCGCTTTGCGTCTTCAGCAGGAATTGCGCTACGGAGAAAATCCTCATCAGTCCGCTGCGCTTTACGTTCCCGCGGGAAAAACTCCAGATGGTCTCGCCGCAGCGAAGCAACTTCAAGGAAAAGAGCTTTCCTACAACAATCTTGTTGATCTCGAAGCCGCGCGCAGCCTCGCCGCGGAATTCAAAAGCCCTGCTGCCGTGATCATCAAGCACAACAATCCCTGTGGCACGGCCGAACAACCCACGTTGCGCGAAGCATACGTCAAGGCGCTTGCCTCTGATCCTGTTTCCGCTTTCGGCGGGGTTCTCGCTTTCAATCGCGAAGTGGATGCCGCGACAGCGGAAGAGGTCGCAAAGCTTTTTGTCGAGTGTATCGCCGCACCCGGTTTTGACACGAGAGCAAAGGAAATTTTCTCCGCAAAGAAAAATCTTCGTCTGCTTGAGCTTCCCCCGAACGGGCTCGATCCTGAGCGCGAACTCCAGCTAAAGCGCATCCTAGGCGGCATGCTGATTCAGCAGCCGGACCTCGGTGAACTGGAGGACGATAAATTGAAAATCGTTACGAAACGCCAGCCCACAACCGAAGAAAGGTCCACGATGAAATTCGCCTGGAAAGTTTCCAAGCACGTGAAATCAAACGCGATTGTTTTTGCAAAAGGCGGCGCAACTCTCGGCGTTGGTGCCGGTCAAATGAGCCGCGTGGATTCGGTCAAAATCGCGGTGATGAAGGCGCAATCCTCGCTTGAAGACAGTATCGTCGCCTCCGACGCATTTTTCCCGTTTCCGGATGGAGTCGAAGAAGCCGCCAAAGCCGGCGCCAAAGCCTTTATTCAGCCAGGAGGTTCCGTCCGCGACAACGACGTAATCGCCACTTGTGACCGCCTCGGCCTTGCCATGGTCTTCACCGGCATTCGCCACTTCCTTCACTAAGGAAGTTTGAGGTGTTTTCGAGCCTGAACTTTCGCCAAAACATTGCGGCGAACGGCGTTCCACTCCTTGTCCGCAAGTGAGTTCTGCAGCACTCGAACGATATCGCGGATGTGCGGCAGGTTCTCCCCGGCGCCAACGATTTTTGTGGCGGCTGCGCCCGCGGCGTTGGCAGCCAGAGCCGCTTCGGATTGTGACCATCCACGGAGTCGCGCTTGCAAAAACGCGGCCACAAAGGCGTCACCAGCTCCGGTGGAATCAACGACGTGGACCTGGAACGGGGGAACTTCCTTAACCGCGCCCTCCCGAAAAATTAGACAGCCATCTTTGCCCAGTTTCAGAACAACCTCTTTTGGGCCCGCGTTGAGCAGGCTGCGCAACGCGTTGCGTGGATCGCGTTCTTGTGTCAGCGAGAACGACTCCGTCCTGTTCACGAAAAGGATGTCGACTTGGCTCGCGAAATGAAGAATTTTTCGTGGTATAAGCCTGCTTGCCTCTGGCCCAACGTCGAGGGATAGAAGTGTTCCGCGACCGCGAAGGCATTTATGGAGGTACCGGGCCGTGGATTCGATGACGGGAGTGAGAAAATTATAGCCTGCCAGATGGAGCGCCGCTGCGCGATGGAGCAAAACGTGTGGGCGCTGCGGTCTACGGACCAGCATGTTCGCCCCGCGGCTGCCAAAAAAAGTGCGCTGGCCATCCGGAGTTACGCAGATGTAAAGGAGACCGGTCATGGCCGCTTTTGTGCATTGGATCCATTGCACTGCGAGACCATACTCGCGGAGAGTACGGCGCAGAAAGTTACCGAACGCATCTTGGCCGACACAGCCAACCAGCCGCGGCTGAAAGCCCCAGCGAGAGAGCGCGAGGGCACAGTTGGCAGCAACTCCTCCTACGTGCATTTCAAGATGCTGTGCAAGGCAATCGTCGCCGGGCTGTGGCAAGCGTTCCACGGCGCCGAGAATGTCCACATTGATGTCGCCGAGGACAATGATCGAGTCTCGAAAAATCATGGGACGCGTAGTCTATCATTAGCAAACTGGAGGAATCCTGGCTGATGGACATTTTGGAAATCAGAGAGGAGGTGCGAGAAGTACTGGCGAAAGGGAAGGCAGTTGTTGCTTTGGAGTCCACTGTAATCGCGCACGGGCTGCCACGACCTCAAAATATTGAAACTGCCCATGCGATGGAAGCGGCAGTTCGGGAGTCTGGCGCAGTTCCTGCAACAATCGGAATTTTGGATGGACGGATTGTAATCGGAATTACTGGCAAGGAAATCGAACGGCTGGCTGAAGCATCGCATGTCGTCAAGGTGAGTCGCGCGGATTTGGCGGCGGTCGTGGCGGCCAAACGCACAGGGGCCACTACGGTTGCGGGAACGATGATTGTCGCCTCGATGGCGGGGATCCGGACCTTCGCAACAGGCGGAATCGGCGGCGTACACCGGGGTGGCGAAACCAGCATGGACGTTTCCGCGGATTTGACAGAGCTTGCGCGAACGCAGGTTGCGGTCGTATGCGCGGGAGGGAAAGCAATTCTCGATTTGCCGCGCACCCTTGAAGTGCTTGAGACGCTGGGTGTACCGGTCGTGGGTTTCACCACAAAGGAGTTTCCGGCATTCTATTGCCGCGAGAGCGGACTCACTCTGTTGCACAGCGTTGCCACGCCGAAGGAAGCCGCCGAGATTATGAACCTGCAATGGGGAATGTGTTCCGGCCAAATGGGCGGAATCCTATTTGTAAACCCACCGCCCTTAGAAAGCGCGTTGCCTAAGGAAGAGATGGAGGCATTCATTGAAAAAGCGCTGAGTGCAGGGACGAAGCAGGAAATCCGGGGAAAAAGCGCCACTCCATTCCTATTACAAGAAGTGGCGCGCCTCAGCGAAGGAAAAGCGCTGAAAGCCAACATCGACTTGCTAATTTCTAATGCGCGTTTGGCGGGGCGAATTTCCACCGCGTATTGCGCCCTGAAGTAAGGTTCCATGTCGGGAAGCCAAGTCATCGCGGATGGAGCGGAACGCGGGTCTTCACCGGTTTGTGCCACTTTCTCCACTGAGTTCCGGCGGAAGGAGCCAGCGGCATAACACGCAGGCGGCGGCCAGGGCCGCAGACTGGCCAAGCAGAAATCCGGGAACGTCTGCAACTCGAATCCCAGCTAAAGTATCGGTCAAGGATCTGGCGAGAGTGACCGCCGGATTCGCAAACGAGGTGGAAGACGTAAACCAATACGCTCCCGTAATGTAGGCTGCGACCGCGTAAGGCGCGGCCTGCGAGTGAAACCGGCTGCCAAGTGAAATCACGAGAAGCAGTCCAAATGTAGCCAGGAATTCGCTGAAGATTTGTGGAGCACCACTGTGAGCGTGTTGCGAAGAAAAAGAGACCGGCAAGCCAAACATGAGATGCGCCACAAGAACCCCGGTAAACCCTCCGGCGATTTGGGCCACGATATAAAAAGGAGCATCGTTCCAGCGCAACTGGCCCTGGAAAGCGCTTGCAACGCTCACGGCCGGATTGAAATGCGCGCCGGAAAATGGGCTGAAAGTGAGTATCAATGCAACGAGCGCGGCCCCAGTCGCTACGGAATTGGCGAGAAGTGCGACGGCAACGTTTCCACCGGAGAGCCGTTCGCCCATGATTCCGGAGCCAACGATTGCAATAAGAAGAAATGATGTGCCGAGAAACTCCGCAGCGATGCGGCGTCCGAGAGTTTGCGTCATTGTTTGCCGATCTGCGTTATTTCTTTTTTTATGGCCAAACCATCAAGGCTAGCGAGAGGAAGCGAAAGGAACAATCCGATGCGGCGTTCCAACGTGACAAATGCGTCGCGGAAAGCACGCTCGATTTGTTCGGGAGTTCCGGTTGCTGCTGCGGGATCGGGAACACCCCAATGCGCTGTCATCGGCTGGCCAGGCCAGACGGGACAAATTTCATCCGCAGCGTTATCGCAAACGGTGAAAACGAAATCCATTTTGGCAGCGTTCGGTCTAGCAAATTCGGCCCAACTTTTGCTACGCAAACCGTTCGTCGGGAGTTTCGCCGTTTCGAGCATTTTCAACACGCTGGGATTCACCTGCCCCGTCGGATGGCTTCCCGCGCTATAGGCGGTGAAATTCGGCTTGCCTTTGTGGTTGAGGATTGCTTCCGCAAGAATCGAACGAGCCGAGTTGCCCGTGCAAAGGAATAAAACGTTGTATCGCCTCTGCATGGCTCATCCTTTCGGCGCACAGCAGGACGGGCCGCAGCAAACGGTCTTCGGATGTGGTTTTGTCGCGCGGACAAAAGCACTCATGAATTTCCCGTCGATGAGAGAAGCAACTTTGCTTACGTCAAGTCCGGCGGCAGTAAGAAAATCGCGTGCATCGTCCACTTTGTAGACGCGCGTCGGTTCGATATCAATGTTCTCAAAGCCCGCACTGAAAAGTTTGTCGCGATATTCAAATTCTTCGAGCGCTCCGGCAACGCAGCCGACCCAAAGTTCGATGCTCCTGCGAATGTCGGCGGGAACTTCGCCTCGCACGACAACGTCGGAGATCGCAAGCCGGCCGCCCGGCTTCAGGACTCGAAACGCTTCTCGCAAGACACGATCTTTGTCACCGGAGAGATTGATAACGCAGTTCGAAATAATCACGTTTACTGAATTTTCAGGAAGCGGGATATTTTCAATCGCGCCTTTCAGAAACTCCACGTTTTCCACTCCGACCTTTTTCTGATTTTCGCGCGCAAGCGCAAGCATTTCGTCGGTCATGTCAAGCCCATAAGCTTTTCCGGTCGGTCCGACGCGCTTTGCGGAAAGCAGAACATCAATGCCGCCGCCGGAGCCGAGGTCAAGCACAATTTCGCCCGGTTGCAATTTTGCGAGGGCCGTCGGATTTCCGCAGCCGAGCGAAGCGGCGACGGCTTCTTTCGGAAGCGCGGAAGTTTGCGAAGCATCGTACAAATCTCTTGTGATGGGATCGCAGCAACTCGATTCAGCTCCGCCCCCACACGCTGCGACGCCGCCTGCTGCGACTTGCTTCGCCGCATTGCCATATTTCTGTTTAACAACGTCTTGGAGATTTTCGTTGTTCATGATTTCCTAGCAAAACTCACTTTGAAATCTGCACAATTTCTTCCGGGGCGACGGCCCGGCTGCGTGTACAGCATTCCTCGTACAAAAACCCGAGTACTTCGCGCAGCGCGTCCGTGTTGGCCGAATACCAAAGAAATGTTCCTTCGCGCTTTACGTTCACGAGACCAACTTGCTTCAATTTCTCGAGGTGATGGGAAAGCGTGGACGCGGGAATCTCGAGTTCGTCCTGAACTTCGCCGGCGATCATGCCGCCGGGATGTGCGGCGAGAAGCAAGCGCACGATTTGCAATCGTGGCTCCGCCCCCAGTGCAGAGAAGCGGTCAGCGGAACGGGTGACAAGAAGTGGATCAGGTCGCCTTCCCATAATTCGATTATCGTAGAAATACAGAAATATGTAAAGCGGGAAAACCTCAAAGAGGATTCGTCGAGGAAGTCCTGCGTAAGCTCGAGGGCATGCAAAGATGCCATCCATTAGGCGGCACACAAGCCCGAGAAAAGAGTGCCCAACGATTTTGTGAGTCGCTGCATCACAGAAAAGACGGAAGATTCTGTGGAAACGCACAGTTTTTTGGATTTTGAGCAGGGTTTGGAGCATGGGATAATTTTTAGTTCAAGGACGATATGGAACTTAAACAGAAGAGAGCGGTTTGGGCGGTAGGCGCGGTTCTTTTTGCGTCGGCGGAATTGGCGCAAACGGCCAGTGCGCAAGCTTTTGCAGCGGCGGGCCAGACGCAAGCCACGCCAGAAAATTCCGCACACAGCGGCGATGAAGTGCGCGCAACGACAAGCTCTCGCGCGGATGCTTATTTCAACTACACGATGGGCCATATCGCGGAGCAGCAGTACGAGCAGACCAGCCGGAGCGAATACGCAACGCAGGCGATCGAATACTACAAGAAGGCTTATGCATTGGATCCGAAGTCGCCGGTAATTGGCGAGCGGCTGGCGGAAATGTATTGGAAAGCCCAGCGCGTGCGTGAGGCGGAAACGGAAGCAAAGGGCATTTTGCAGCGCGACCCCAATGATGTGCAGACGCGCCGTCTTCTCGGCCACATTTATTTGCGGAGTTTGGGAGAAGCAAACTCCAATAGTCAGTCTGAAGCGGTGGCGCGTGCGGCGGAACAGTTCAAGGAAGTGGTCCGGCTGGACCCCGCTGATACAGAGTCCGCATTGTGGCTGGCGCGGCTATACCGCCTTCAGAACCGGCACGATCAGGCGGAAGAGGTTTTGCGTGGAATTTTGAAGAACGATCCGGACAATGAAGCGGGCGTCGAGCAACTTACGCAACTCCTGCTGGATCAAGGGAAATCGTCCGAAGCCGTGACGCTGCTGGAAAACGTGACAAGCAAGACTTCATCGCCGACGCTGCTGGACTTATTGGGAGATGCGTATACCCAGACAAAGGACTTGGCGAGAGCCGAAGCGGCATACCGCAAGGCGGCGGAATTTGATCCCAGCGAAGTAAGTCATCAACGCGGATTGGGCCAGACGCTGCTTGCCGAAGAAAAATATCCCGAGGCGCTAAAGGTGTATCAGCGTCTAGCAGATTTGATGCCCGATGATTCAGACGTTTATTTGCGGATTGCACAGATTTACCGCGAACTTCATCAGCTCGATAAGGCGGAAGAAACGCTGACGAAAGCCAGGCAGTATCTGCCAGGCAGCCTGGATGTAATGTACCAGGAGGCCATGCTGTATCAGGCGCAAGGGAGAAACGATGACGCGATTCGCGTGTTGAGCGAAGCGGTCACCAGCGTAAAAAACCAGGCCGAAGGAATGCCGACGCGGCGACGCTCGCTGGCCGTGTTGTACCAGCAGTTGGGGCAGCTTTATCGTACAACAGAAAATTTTCAGGCAGCGGTTTTCACGTACCAGGAACTGGGACATTTGGGCGAAGAAGAAGACCGGCGTGCGCGCTTACTTCTGATGGAGACCTATCGTACGGCAAAGGAATTGCCAAAAGCGCTGCAGGCAGGCAAAGAAGCGCTAGCGAAATATTCGACGGACAACTCGATCAAAAGCAGCTATGCCTTGCTGTTGGGTGAAGCGGGAAAAACGGATGACGCATTGACGCTGCTGAAGCCGCAATTGAAGGGAACAGACGCGGACCGCGAAGTGTATCTCAACATCGCTCAGGTTTATGAGCGGGCGCGGCGCTATAAAGAAGCAGAGCAAGAGGCGCGCACAGCGGAAGCGTTGCCCGGAGTCCCGCGCGACAATGAGATGACCTGGTTTTTGCTCGGAGCAATTTATGAGCGACAAAAGCTGTACGATCGCGCGGAAGTGGAGTTCAAAAAAGTACTTGGCGTGGATCCGCAGAATGCTGCGGCGCTGAACTATTACGGCTACATGCTGGGCGATTTGGGGAGTCGCTTGGATGAAGCGGAAGCGATGGTAAAGAAGGCGCTGCTCGAGGATGCCTTCAACGGGGCTTACCTCGACAGTCTGGGATGGATTTACTACAAGCAGGGAAAATACGCCGAGGCAGAAGAGACGCTGCGCAAGGCAGTGCAGCGCGAGAGCCACGATCCCACAATCCATTCGCATTTAGGCGATGTGTACGCGAAGCTTGGGCGGCCGGAGATGGCCGCAATGCAGTGGGAAAAGTCGCTGGAGGAGTGGAAGCGGGTGCTGCCAGCAGACGTTGAAAACGACAAGATTGCGGAAGTAGAAAAGAAAGTGAATCAATCGAAGCATCGAGTCGCGCAAAAGGCGTCGTCAAACGCCGCGCAGCCGAAGTAAACACGATGCCCGAAGTTCGCATTCCCGCCTTTGCGAAAATAAATCTGCGGCTGGAAATTTTGGGCAAGCGTCTGGACGGATATCATGAACTCCGGACGATTTTTCAGACGGTTTCCTTACATGACGATTTGAAAATGAAGCGCTCGAAGAACGCCGGAATTTCTTTGCGCGTACAAGGAAACGCCGCGCTATCCGGGGAGCCGGCCGAGAAGAATTTGGTTTATCGCGCCGTGCAGGCCTTGCAGCAGGAATTGAAGGACACCGGCGGAGTCGAAATTGAGCTGAAGAAGAGAATTCCTGCCGGTCGGGGGTTGGGCGGCGGTTCGAGTGATGCTGCCGCGGCGACGATTGGGTATTTGCGGCTGGCGGGCAAAAGGTTGCCAACGGAACGCTTGATGGAGATCGGTGCATCGCTCGGAGCCGATGTGCCATTCTTTTTGCAGGGCGGGCGCGTGCTGGGAATTGGTCGCGGAGACGAAATTTACCCTCTGCCTGATGTCGACACGAAAAGCATTTTGATCGTCTCTCCCGCGGATGTTCACGTCTCGACGGCTGATGCGTATCGCTGGCTGAACGCACCGGAATTGACAAAATCACCAGGAAACCCTAAACTCTTTAAGTTCTGTGCTCTAGCTTGGAGCGTGCAGGGAACCGGGCTTTCGAACGATTTTGAAGGCGCCGTTTTCCAGCGTTATCCCCGGTTGGCTGAAATCAAGAGGGGTTTGCTTCAAAAAGGGGCGACAGAAGCCTTGCTGGCGGGTAGCGGTTCGGCGGTGATTGGAGTTTTCCCGAGCCCAGCGAAGGCGCGCCGAGCCGCTGTCGGGTTTCCTCAGGACGAAACGTTCGTTTGCGAGACACTATCTTGCGCGAAGTATGTTCGTCTGGTGTATGGGCGTGCCGGTAAAGGTGCGCGCAGGGCGTAAACCTCAGCGACTCCGCAAAAAGTCATCTGCAACTAGCTTTTGATTGGGCCAAGCTGTGTTTGTTTGCGTGTTGTTCCTGGCAGGGGATAGCACGAAAAAGCTGAAAGAAATTTTTCGCTAATCGCGACGAGAGCACATCCGTGAACGACGAGCGATTTAAGATTTTTTCAGGGACTGCGAATCCGGCGTTGGCCGAATCGATCTGCCGCCATTTGGACGTGCCGTTGGGCAAATGCGTGCTGGGGCGGTTCAGCGACGGAGAGATTTACTTTCAGATTTTGGAGAATGTGCGCGGCGCGGACGTGTTTGTCGTGCAGCCGTGCCATGCTCCGGTGGATAACCACCTGCTGGAATTGCTTTTAATGATTGACGCGTTCAAGCGCGCGTCGGCGTGGCGGATTACGGCGGTGCTGCCGTACTACTGTTACGCAAGGCAGGATCGGAAAGACAAGCCGCGCGTTCCGATCTCAGCGAAGCTCGTGGCGGACTTGCTGGAAACGGCTGGGGCGAGCAGGGCTCTGACTTTGGATTTGCATGCGCCGCAGATTCAGGGCTATTTCGACGTGCCTGTGGATCATTTGTACGCGTCGCCGGTGCTGGTGGATTACTTCCGGCACAAGAATTTGGCAAACGTGACGGTGGTTTCGCCGGATGCGGGCGGTGTGGAGCGCGCGCGATTTTTTGCGAAAAAGCTGGATGCGCCGCTGGCGATCGTAGATAAGCGCCGCGTGGACGTGGATGTAAGCGAAGTGATGCACCTGATCGGTGACGTGAAGGGGCGTACGGCGCTGATTGTGGACGACATCATCGACACCGCGGGAACGCTGGTGAAGACAGCGGAAGCGCTGATTAAGGAAGGCGCAACGGATGTGTACGCGGCTTGTACACACGCGGTGCTTTCCGGGCCGGCGGTGGAGCGGATTGCGAAGTCGGAAATCAAAGAAGTTATTGCAACGGACTCGGTGCCGTTGTCCGAAGCCGGTGTAAAGATGGGGAAGATTAAGGTTTTGAGCGTAGCGGATTTGTTGGCGCGA
>Ga0126372_10000321_pt1 | contig 16031 bp, 13 predicted proteins | sample PanSoiMetaPlot_6_FD_92762 | JGI IMG/M metagenome (GOLD analysis project Ga0126372, IMG submission 92762) | Tropical forest soil microbial communities from Panama - MetaG Plot_6 | ecosystem: Environmental > Terrestrial > Soil > Tropical forest > Bulk soil | place: Panama | collected 2016-02-17
CACGTGATCTTCTTCGCCATCGCCCGCAAAATCACTTCCTGTATCTTCATTGCCCGCTCCATGGCGGTCTTCGAGTAGGAGTCCATGCTTCGCATGGTCTCCTACTCTCACCGTCGGAAAAGCGGACATTTCATGTGTTAATTCAACCGGACATTTGATGTGCTAACGACAATAGCCCAACCGTCCGCTTGACAGCTGCTGCTGTTAGGAGCATAGTGCATGTACGCCTCTCGGTGACGAGCAGTTTGCTCCACCCTCCGAATAATACTTCCCCAAACGGTGGCCAACCATGGGCTCACCTAAAGCGGCACCGACTCAGTCCAGAGCCGAGCAGAAGCAAGTTCCTCCTTCTATCTCGCTGCCCAAAGGCGGCGGTGCTATCCGAGGTATCGGCGAGAAGTTTGCCGCCAATCCTGTTACCGGCACCGGCTTAATGTCCGTGCCTCTCGCGACGAGTCCTGGACGATCCGGCTTCGGGCCCCAAGTATCGCTGTCCTACGATTCTGGGGCTGGCAATGGGCCTTTCGGCTTAGGATGGAGCCTTTCCCTTCCTGCGATCACTCGCAAAACTGATAAGGGTCTTCCTCAATATCTTGACGCTGAAGAATCTGACGTCTACATCCTCTCGGGTGCAGAGGATTTGGTCCCAGTGCTTAATGAGGACGGCACACGGTTCAAGGACGATACCAGCGCACCGGGCTATCTCGTTCATCGCTATCGCCCACGCATCGAGGGTCTGTTCGCCAGGATCGAACGCTGGACCGATTTCACGACCGGTGAGATTCACTGGCGTTCGTTTTCTCGTGACAACATCACGACGCTTTATGGTCGGACTAATGAGTCGCGGATCTTTGATCCTGCGGACTCCAATCCGCAGCATCCCATTCGAGTGTTCAGCTGGCTCATTTGCCAAAGCTACGACGACAAGGGGAACGCCATCGTCTACGAATACCAAAGAGAGGATTCGGAACGAATATTCGAGGATCCAACAGGTCAGTTTATTGCATTGGCGCACGAACGTAATCGCGACGATTCGACTCGATCAGCGAACCTCTATCCGTACTGGACGGCTGAGCCGAGAATGCTCGAGAGCACGTCCTTCACTTTATCCCGAGATTCATGTGCAAGGGCTGATGCTGCGAGCCCAGAGAAATAGCGCTGCAACTTGAGAGGTGTCAGATCTCGGAGAGATAATTTCCCAAACTCCGGCACCAGGTAGTTGGCGATTACGCCTCGACTCCGTTGTTGAGTGGTCTTAGCCATCAGAGGCATGAGAATAGGTCTGTACGTGCCTTCGACGAATTCTCCGAAGTTGGTTGCGGAGCCGACTAGCTCCAGGCCCTGGTTCTTCGGCCGAAGATACTCAGCTGCAATTTTGCGTGCTTCCCGCTCCACCACGGTAGCTGGCGCGATCCGCACACGCGTCTTTTTCCGTACGAGCCGACCTCCGACGAAGTCATCGCGGCGAACCTGAATCGTCCACCACTTGCCCCGGCGTTTAGGTCTCGGATCTTGAAACCTCCGGCGGGCCATCGCTTCGAAGTCTCCCTTCGATGGCCTGTCGAGATTTGCCTCGGCAGACACCATAACACAGCCCAACTGCTGTGCGACCTGTGGAATCGTGTTGCGTCCGCTCATGGCCATTACTTCCGTCAACCCTTGCGTTCGTTTCTGCTCCAAGCACACCGGGTCAGACTCTTTTCTCGGTGCGGTTCGGAATCCCAATGATCTCTAAACCACCAGTTCATGGGCCCGCCAATAGGTCCGCACCCGTTCCTGACCATCGGAAGGCTAAAAACTTTCCCCGTGAAATGCTCTCCTCGCGGGCCAGCCATCTTGGGTGTGCCTCCCGTGGCTGAAATGGGCCTGTTAGGCCGATAAAAAACATTCGTTTCATAATGGCGAGGGAAGAAGCGGAGGGAGGTGCTGTCAATCTCCGGAGCGGAGCGGAGCCGAAGGGCGCGGAAGCGAGCACGGCGTGTTTTGGGTTTATGCGCCGCGCAGAGCTGCACAAGCGAGATTTACAGAAGGAGCCGACCAGAGCTGAAGACTTCGCCGTGAAACGAATTTGAAAGAAGGAAGACGAACCGAAGGCTCCACCTACGTGTAAGATTCAGTTTTCTCGCATTGCTTGCTTGCCGCAGCCGGGAAGTAAGAGCTCAGCGGAGCTGGCGTTCTTACTGCTGGCAACGCGATGGAAAGGACGAGTGCACCCCGGCCAAATCCGAAGTCCGCTGAGGGGCTACCGAGAGGCGTACATGGCGGGCAGTCGACCTCGATCAGCAGAAAGGGGGGCACGGTAAAGCCGGGATGGAGTCCGAGGAAGGGACGGCTTTAGTTCCTTCCTCGGCGCGACACACGGGGGCGAACGCGTCGCGAAGCGCACGTTTGATGCTTATTCATCCGACCAGAACGGCTGGTTGAAACGGCACTTCGTTAGTGCGCGACGAGTGTTCCTCGCTCAGCTAGCACCGGCAACATTCACCGTCCTAGTTGTCGACCTCGAAGCGCGCAACGCGGGGCGAGGTCCAGTTAACTAAGTGCCTCAAAGCAGCTCCCGCAGCGCCAGCAGTCTTTCTTGAATCTCTTGCCAGGAGGGGTAAAGTCCGTAGCAGAGCAGCGTGCATTGGCCTTCGTACTCGGCGCTGATTTGTTTCGCGAGATCTGCTCGCGGAAACAGCGCGTCGCTGTTGGCGAAGCTCATCTCATCCGGCCGAAAATAGCTGCGCTCAAAATGCGTACGGCTGATCGTATCGTAGTCCGTCTTGATTGCTGCATATTCATCAGACTTAAGCATAACGATCACGGCTTCCTGTCCGGCAAGCTGGAAGAGGTCGTAATAATGTCGAGCGTAGGTGCCGAGCGGCCGCCCGTCGCGTTTGAGGATTTCAACCTTGCCGTGAATGGCGAACATTTTTTCGACAAACGTGCGGCGGAAGTGGAGGAGCCTCATCGGAAAGGGCATCTCGTCCTCCGCTTCTAAAGACATTTTCCTGTCCTGCAGAAACTCGGAGAGGTAGGAACGAAGCTCGATCGTGACGGTCGGCTCGCGCCCGCTGGCGGTGCCCGCCTCGACGAGTACGCGGTCGGCGACTTCACCGGGTCCCCCGAAGAGCTGCTTATACGAGAAGCGATCGTTGCGGCCGAAGCCGCCAATCGTTTGGCTTTCTTCGAAGACAAACGCCAGTCCGCCGTGCGCCGCGATGGCGTCGCGCAAAGCTTTCAGCTCGCGGTCGATTCCGCGCTTTCCGAGCGCAGGATCGAATGCGTCCGGATCGAGAAAAATGTCGATATCTTCTGAAAAGCGCTGAATCAGATTCCAGCCTTTGGCGAGGCTTGTACCGCCTTTGAAGATGACCTTGTCGCCGTTGCCCGCGATGATACGCAGGGCTTCAGTGACGTAGTAATCCTTCTCGATGAGAGCCGGCCGCAATCCGCGCGCGCGAAGATGCTCAGCCGCTTGGAGTATCACCTGCTCGAAATCGGTGTGTTGAAATAACTTCATCTCAGCGGTGGTCCCGCGCTTGCCAGCCTTTGGCATGGCGCAATCCGTGCAGGGTTCCAAAATCAAAGCGCGAAAAAGGGTTCAGAGACTCTCGGAGCCGTCTAAGGGCAGAGGGATTTTTCCCGATCTGTTCACCGATCGCGCCCAGGATGGCGCGAACGCGGGGAGGCTCAGTATTGGCAACCTTGAGCAGGCGCTCGAAGCGGCCTTTTTCAGACGACAGCGCTAGAGTCTTTCGCAATGTTTCCTCGTCGGACAGCTCGCTGGTACTCCCCGCGCGGCGCAGGAAGTCAAGCAGAGCCGTATCCTGATCCGACAGGCTAGTCCATGCTTCCGGTCGCCGCGTGTGAATAACCGTGTCTGTGCCGATGAGCTTGCGCGGGAGGCTAAGGGCGCTGGTGGCAACTTCACGACGGCCGGCCGTCTGAGTTGTGAAGCCCAGGAGATTGGCTGCGGCAACGCCGGAAGGAAAAACGGTCTTTCGCCGCGAAGCAAGCTTCTGCATGATGGCAGGATTGGGCAGGCTCTTGCCGAACGTGGTCTGCCGCGGGCGGTAATAGACCCCCTTACTGAGGCGCTGTAGCATGCCCTGCCGGTTAAGTCGGGAGAGGGCCTGCGCGACGGCGGCGGGGGGGACATCGCGGAAATCCTCAAAGCGCCACAGACGCTCGCCGCCTCGTTCAATCCTTCGTCGGATAATCCCGGTGAACTCGCGGCTTCTGCCAAATGGTGTGTTCTGCCCCATGCCATGACTGTGACGTTTGGACGGTAGGTTGTCAAGTTTTTTTGAAAAAAAACTTGACATCATAGGAGTCATCATATTGATTTTGTGGGACTTTAAAGCCAAGATAAAATCGAATTACCCTACACCAAGACTGGCTTCGATCGCCAAATTGAGCCAAGCCCTGGCACTAGCGGAGGCATTTCAGGCTGCTATGGATGAGCCGGGTCACGATCCCGCAATGACTCGCGAAATGCCGAGTCTGTTCGTCGATTGCAATGGGATGGAACGCGTTCGCTGATCAGCCCCACTTTCGTTCTGAGCGAGCTCTTTCTTAGTCTGTCATCCTCGCCACGGTTATGACGCCTTGTGGCGATTGCGCCACCACCCGCGTGCCGTTGGAGGGGTTGGGGCGTCCGTTTCGGAGAGTTAGGTACGGGTATCTTGGCAGGTGAAAGTCGTTCGGCGCTTCGCACCGGGTTTAGGGTATGACACGTCACCCCCGGACGGGTACTGTACGGTAACTTTTGGTTACCGTACGATAACTTGTTGAAAACACAGTTGATAACCACGAAATTCGGGATCTCGATGACACTGAGACGCTCCGGGAAGTTACCGAGCGGTAACTTGTTGATTCTAAGAACTCACTATTTTAAAACCGCCAGTTGAACCTTATGGGGATGCCATCCCTCAGAACGAGGTCCATCGGAACGAAAGTGACCGAGGAGGAATACGAGGAGCTCGAACAACCGCGCGAGCCACCGGCACGACCTTGGCGCGAATTGTTCCGCGAAGTCATTTTGGCCAGCGTGAACGGACAAGAGTGCGCGGTTGTAAGAACCACGGCGCAAACTACCGGCAAATCCGACAACATTGAATACACGAGCGACATTAGCTACTCTGCCTGAACCGTCCATCATTCCTCAGAGAGTGCTAGACACCCGCAGAATGCTCCGCCACAATCCCATCGCTTATGCACTGATGAACCGGTGGCCAACATGGGGCCAATGCGCTTGGACCTAACTCGGCCAGCACGCGATAGACGAACGAAATTGCGATCGATCCTTCACCGAGCGCCGACGCCACGCGCTTAACATTGCCGCACCGGACGTCGCCCACCGCGAACACGCCTGGACGTGACGTTTCGAGCAGATACGGCGAGCGATCGAGAGGCCATTGGGCAGCGGCGAAGCGCACCGGTCGCTCGATTGGGAGGCGCAGTTCGCGCCTCATGAGGCCCGTCTTCGCTTTCGTTTGTGCAGCAGGTTGTGCAACGGGGAATCAGCGTTTGCGACTTTGCGCTTTCCCGGATGGGAGTCGCCCCCTACTCCGCGCATGAATCCGCAATATATGCATCGGCAAGAATTTCGGCTCGACGTTAAGATTTGCGTGAATCAGAACGTTACATGTGATCGGGTCCAGTAATTCAACGGGAATTTTTAAGGAAATGACGGCTGGCGCTCAATGAGAGGGGCAGCCCGGAGGATGGGATGAAGTGTAACCAGTTCGCACCCTTAGTGGGGATATTAGCTATGGCAACGGAGTGCCCTCAAAAACAGCGCGTCGGGTTGTAAGAGGTTCAACACATGTCCCTCCATGCGATTATTTGCCAGTTCGAATTTCCAATGGCGAAGTGTGAGGTATCTTGACGTACACAAAGCGGACAAGCCAACTCTCCAATAAAAGAAAAATCAAGGAGCCAAATATGGACAGGAGACTGCCGCTCAGGAGCGTCAGGCCCAGAGGGATCAGCGTCCCGGCAGCGAAGATCAGTACGCCAACGCGCCACTGTTCTTCGCGGGTGTAGAGTCGCACATGGGTCGGTTGCAGGTTCGCAAACAACAGTCCCAATGGAATCAGATTCAGCACGAGCAGTAAGATGAACGCGGTGCGGAGAATGGCAGTCGCTTGCATTTGCCCCAACGCGGCGGAGAGTAGAAGCAACTCGGCGCAGCCTATCAGGAGGGCCGAATTGGTGAGATAACCTCCCAGCCAGCGCGCGTCTTTCCAGCCCGGTTGCGCGTTGGTGCTGAGCAAAACGCCCTTGTAGGCCGCGGAGCCGAAGGCGGGCAGCAATCCCACGATTACCGCAAGTATGCGAGCCCACTCAAAGTCCCATCCAAGTTCGGCCAGCACGCTGAGTGCCGCTGCCGCGGTCAAGGGGAGCGAGAAGATCGTCAGACACCACGTCCCCACCGACATGGGCGAACCGGGCTTGAAAACTCGCAGCATGTGATGGAAACGCAAGGAATCGCCCAGATCGGACACTAGCAATCCGAGGTCAACGAGCAACAGCACGAGCGCGACCGGATAAGCCAGCTTTGCCACTTCGGTGAATACGGCAGGTGCTGCCAACTCGCTGACCGCAGCGGCCATGAACAATCCGGTTGCCATGCCGTTGAGCAAGGCATCCCACGCAATCATGCCGTGCCATCCCGGCGCCTTGGTTACCGGCAAGTTTGCATAGCCGCCCTCACTCGCCGCGCCCGCAACCGGAGGTTCGTTGAGAAGCTGCCGTGCTGTAGAGTCCTCGCGCATTCACGACCTTGAAAGCAACACCACCACGAGTAGGGCAGCGATAGCGGCTAGGCCGCCCGCGATGGAACGAGCATAATCTCCCATCATGTGCAGCCACGGATTGAACGGATCATCCGGCAGGCCGTAAACCGAAGGGCGATCGACAAGCAGGTAAAACGAATGTAACTCGGAATATGTCTGACTGGGAGCGTCGCCATAAAGGTATGCCTGCGTGACGCCGCGCCGATGAAGTTCCTGCACACGTTTGCGGGCCCTCTCGCGCAGCTCGTCGATCGGGCCGAAGTGGATTGAGTCGGTCGGACATGCCTTGGCACAAGCCGGTTCAAGTCCGTCGCGCTGGCGATCGTAGCAAAGCGTGCACTTGTGCGAATGACCGCCCATATCACTGCGAGTGATAACGCCAAACGGGCAGGCCGCCACGCAGCATGAGCAACCGTTGCAGATGTCAGCCTGAATGTAGACGTTCTCGAATTCATTCTGGATGATGGCGCCGGTCGGGCAGGCCTGATGGCAGGGCGCTGCGAGACAATGCTTGCAGTGGTCGCTCATCATGAGCCAGCGGTTCAGGTCCGGCTCATTGGGTACGATGGCTAAGGAAATACCCTGGCTGGATTTTTCGTCGGAGAATTGCTCGATGAACTTCACATGGCGCCACGATGTCGCCGACAGCTCGGTCGTATTGTCGTAGCTATTACCGGACCAGTTGAATCCATCCGAGGGCAGTTGGTTCCACTGCTTGCACGCTACTTCGCAGGCCTTGCAGCCAATGCATACGGTCGTGTCCGTGTAAAAGCCGGTAGCCGGGCGCGGCTTCGGCGCTTCACCTCGTAGGAAGGGATAGGTCAGGCGTCCGACCAACTGCGATAGTCGGCCGCGCGGCGGATCGCTCGTCTGGGGCAACGCGGAGAGTTGCTTTTCTCTACTTGCCATGTCCGAGCCTCCCTTCGGGTTGGGCGCTGGCCGGTGTGTCCGGGACAGGATCGAGCGTTGGCCAGCTCGCTGTCGGCTCCGTCGGTTGCAGAGCCGGGCGCTCGAGCCGTCCGGCATGGACTTGGCAGGCGAACGCCTTGCACTCGTGCATGCTCACGTTCGGGTCGGCCAAAATCGAGGTCAAGTCGTTCGCATTGCCGCCGACGATCTCCCCGGCGAAAGCCCAGTGGAAGGGAAGTCCGATCTGGTGAATCGCGCGCCCCTCAACGACGAACGGCCGCAGCCGCCGCGTCACCATTGCACGCGCCTCAATTCGACCGCGCGCCGTTTGGATCGTCATCCAGCCGCCGTGAACAATGCCGCGCTCGGCGGCCAGCTCGGGGCTCAGCTCGGCGAACATCTCGGGCTGCAGTTCGTTGAGCCAGCCGTTGAAGCGGCTCATCGGCCCACTCAGGTAATGCTCGGTGAGACGGAAGGTCGTGGCCACCACGGGATACTCGGCTGTCGGCGTGTGGGCAATGTGGTTGAGCGGTCCCTCGAAGAACCGCACCGTCGGGTTCGAATTGTGTTTGGGATAGAGCAGGTTGCCGAGCGGCGACTCGACCGGTTCGTAATGCGTCGGCAGAGGCCCGTCCTTGATGCCCGGGGAGTACAGCCAGCCCAGACCGTCGGTCTTCATGGTGAAGGGCTGAGTGCCGGCGATGGCCGCCATGCCGGTCGCGCCCGGAGGCGGTTGGTAATTGGGCGGCTTGTTCAGCTCGAAGTCTGGGTGGTCGAGTCCGACCCAGCACCGCTTCTGGGCCTCCCACCAGACCAGCTTCTTGCGTTCCGACCAGGGCCGCCCCGCGGGGTCGGCCGAGGCGCGGTTGTACAGGATGCGAATGTTGTTCGGCCAGGCGAAGCCCCATTCCGGTTGGCACGGGTCGTCGGTGACCTTGCGTTCGTTCGCCCGGTTGCGGCCGGGCTCGGGGAAGACGCCGCTGTAGACCCAGCAGCCGCTTGCCGTCGTGCCGTCGTCCTTCAACTCCGAGAAGCCGCTCACCAGACGAGGCCGCCCGGTGCGCGGGTCGGCCTCGTCCAGCCGGTGGCCATTCATTTCCATGAGCACCTTCTCAAGGTCGGGTTCGCCTTCGATGCGGCTGAGCGTGCCATCGGGCAGGCGCGGATGCTCGTCGAAGTTGTAATCCCAGGTGAGGTTCAGCAGCGGCTGGTCCTTGGGATCGGTTGAGCCGGCATAGAGCTGCTTGAGGCGCTTGCCCAGGTTGTAGAAGAACCAGGCATCGGATCGGCGATCGCCCGCCGGATCGACGGCTTTGCTGTGCCACTGCAGCAGTCGCTGCGTGTTGGTTAAGCTGCCCTCCTTCTCGGGAGCGGCCGCCGCCGGGATGAAGAAAACCTCGGTCTTGATCTCGGAGGGCGGCGGCGCATTCGGGTCGTCCTTCCAGAACACGGCGCTCTCGGTCTCGAACCAATCGAGAACCACCAGCCATTCGAGGTTGCGCAGGCCAGCGCGGTGCAGGCCGGCGTTAGGTCCGCCGCCGGCGGGGTTCTGACCGGCCAGAAAGTAGCCCTTGACCCCACCCTTGGCCATGCGATCGAAGTAGGCCAGTTGCGAGTAGTCGGCGTCCACGCGCGGCAGCCAGCAGAAACCGAAGTCGTTGTCCGGCGTGGCGGCGTCGCCGTACCACGCCTTGAGCAGGCTGACAATGTATTTGCTGAAGTTCGCCCAGCCGCCGGTGGACATCCCTTCATGCGCGATATAAGAACTCAAATTCTCGTGCGTGCGGTCGTAGGCAGCTGGTTGCGGCAGGTAGCCGGGCAGTGTGTCATACAAAGTCGAGACGTCGGTCGCGCCCTGGATGGTCGAGTGGCCGCGCAGGGCCATAATGCCGCCGCCAGGCCGGCCCATGTTGCCGAGCAGCAGTTGCAGGATGCTGGCAGTCCGAATGATTTGCACGCCGGTAGTGTGCTGCGTCCAGCCCAGCGCGTAGGCGATGCAGGTGGTGCGCTCGCGTCCGGAGTTGGTGCAGAGCAATTCCGCCACGCGCAAAAACTCTTCCGGCTTGCAGCCGCACACCTGAGAGACGACCTCCGGCGTGTAGCGCGCGAAGTGCCGGCGCACGATCTGCATAACGCAATGCGGATGCTGCAAGGTCGGATCGCGCCGTGGGGCTGTCCTGTCCTTGCACCCGGATGTGTATGCTTCGGCGCTGCCGTCGATGCCGTGGCCGTGGAGCCCATGCCGGCCTTTCGCGGACTTCGCCTGAGGCGTATCCTCGTGCGCATCCTGCTTCGCCTGGCCGTTCCCGCGCTTCTCGTAGCCCCAATGGCCTTGCCTGGCGTCATAGCAGTCGTCCTGCGGGTCGAAGCCGCTGAACAACCCTGCCAGATCCTCGGTATCCTTGAAGCCTTCCTCGATGATCGTTGAAGCGTTGGTGTAGGCCTCGACGTATTCGTGAAACCAGCGGTCGTTGGTTAGGAGGTAATTCACGAGGCCGCCGAGGAAGGCAATGTCGCTTCCGGAACGGATGCCGACGTAAACATCGCAAACGGCCGACATGCGTGTGAAGCGCGGATCGACATGGATCAGGGTCGCGCCCTTGTCTTTGGCCTTCATGGCCCAGCCGAAGCCGACAGGTTGAGCCTCCGCCATATTCGATCCCATGAACAGGATGCAATCGCTGTTGGCCATGTCCTGCTGATAGTTGGTGGCAGCGCCGCGGCCGAATGAGGCGCCCAGACCGGGCACCGAGGCGCTGTGTCATATCCTTGCCTGGTTTTCGATCGACACCACTCCCAGCCCGCCGCCGAACAGCTTCTTGATGAGGTAGTTTTCCTCGTTGTCAATCGTTGCTCCGCCTAAGGTGCCGATGCCGCGCACCGAATTGAGCAAGCGCCCTTGCTCGTCGCGCGTCGTGAAATCGGCGTCGCGGGTCGCCTTGACGCGCCGGGCAATCTGGTCCAGCGCCCAGTCCAGCGTCCGCGTCTCCCAATGATCGGAGTAGGGAGCGCGGTATAGCACATTGCGGACGCGATGCGAATTGACGGCCAGCTGGAAGGCATCTGCCCCTTTGGGGCAAAGATGGCCCTCGCTGATCGGACTCTCGGGATCGCCCTCAATGTCGATGAGCTCGCCGCCCTTGCTGAAGATGAGCTGCCCGCAGCCGACGGCGCAGTAAGGACAGATACCCTCGGTGACAGTGGCGCCCCGCAGTCGCGAAGCCTTCGCCAGAGTCTGTGCGCTGAACGGCTCCCGAGAAATTTTGGGTCGTTGGGTCAGAGGGAAGCGAAACATGATACCTCCTCTTCAGAGACTCCCCGCTTCAGATAAGCTGGAATCTCCTTTTTGACCGCAAGACGGCAGCCATTGTACCTGGGTTTCGCCTGCAAGCGGTATATGAATTTCTTCATCCGTGAAGCCTCGCCCCAGGACGTCGCAATCCGCACCAAGGCAGCGCAATGACTCCCAGTTCTGTCCGACTTTTTGCCACACTTCGCCTTCCCCCAACCCAACTCGCTGTAATTGATTTCGATACGAACTTGGCCACCGTCCCCTATCCCGTCGGAACCGGGAGCAGTGCAATCCGCCCCAGCATCGCTCCGAATCGCCGCCGGTTCAGATGGCTCTCTGCCGACAGCAGCCAGTAATACCGGGCGTGCTTCACCAACCGTCCTCCGGTCTTCACCAAACGTTGCTGCAAGCTGGTTAGCGACCAGTTCTCGATTCTTCGGGGCAGCGCCAGCCGCCGCCACAGGTTGCCGAGATTGTAGGCCAGCAAGCTCAGCGCCAGCCGCACCTCGTTCGAGCGGAAGCGATGACAGGAAAGACGAGTCATCTTGACCGCCTGTTTGCCTTCCTTGATCCACTGCTCCGCTGTCCCGCGTTTGTTATAGAACCGCACGACCGCACGACTCGGCATCTCCAGATTCGTGACGATAAAGCCCACTCGCGGGAACAATTCCCCAGCGTGGAACTCCACTTTCGCCACTACCCGGCGTGCCGTTTTCCAACTCGCCGCCTGATAAAGAAATCCCTTGTACCACACCACGGGTTTGTGACTTGGACGCCCCACCGGGCGCGTCAGCAACTCCGCGATGTCCCGCTCCAGGCTGTCATTGGCGGGCAATCGAATCGCATACCTCACGCCCCGTTCCTCCAGCGCTTCGTAGATCTCCGGCTTGGCAAACCCGGCGTCCCCGCGAAACACCACTTGCTTCCCCAGCCCCGTTGCCGCTCGACCTCGGGCAGAAGCACTTCCTCCCACTCTTCCGCACTATGCACGTTACCGGCTCGCAACTTCGCGCCGAGGCAGTCGCCTTCGCCGTCGAACAGCAGCAGGGGATGATAGCAGACAGACTCAAAATAGCCGTTGTAGGCGCTGTGCTCCTGTTCGCCGTAGACGGGGATTTCCGTGCTGTCCATGTCCAGCACTACCCGCTTCCCTGCATCCATGACCTCTGCCTTCGCCAGCAGCTCCCGATTGATGCGGCTCAGACCTTCCAGGTTCTCGTCGCGACTCAGCACCTCGGTCTCAAACCAGTGCAGGCGCGAAGGCAACGCCGCCCCGCGCTCCCAGATCTTCGCCGAGCCAATCAACCGAAAAGCCGGGTCTTGCGACAGCCGCTCGGCATCATTCACATCTTCGTACCCGGCCAAACGGCTGTAAATGGACTGGCGCAACAGATCGGGCAGCGGCAACTGCGTGTTCTTGCCCCGTCGTTCGTCGGTCAGGTGTTCCTCGATGAGTTGGTTCAACCCCAGGCGCTCATCCAACTCACGCACCAACAGCAAACCACCGTCGGATGTGACGCGGGAACCTTGGAAATCCACCTTCAAAGAGGGGTTGGACGAGAGCTGAAAAGGCTGATTTTGTGTTTCACCCACTGGGTCGAAGCCTCCACGCTGTCAAGATTGCGTTCAAAGCCGCATCAATACTGGCGTTGGCTCGATCATACGATCACTTATACCAACTTCAAAAAGAAAATGTGGGTTCAACCGTATACCGTCCTGGGGAAAGTTTGGGATGGGGGCCTAAGTCCTCAAGACCGTCATGCACTGAAACGACGAGTTTATACCTCTTGGCCACTGCGGTGAAAAAAGGGTCTAGGCTCACGCGCATTTCCTTGTCAAGGTCCTGCTGTTGCTTGATGGTAAGTGAGTAAACCCCTTTGGGGTAACTGATGACGTCGCACCGACTTGGGCATTTTCCCGGGGGAGTCTTTAGTTGACACCCACGAGGTTGGGTGGGGCAGCGGAAGGTTTAGCAGTGGCCCTGGCTCCAGGCCTTATGGCTTATCACTAGGTAAAGGAGTAGAAGTGGAAAACCAGCTAGCCTCTTCAAGTGTCTCACCAGCCGTAGTCGAGATCGTCGCGCCTAAATGGAGCACGCGCATTTGGACGAACAGTTGTCGTACATTGTGCTCTGGATTGCAAGCTGAAATTGAGTAGAATTTTGCCCGTACCGATTCCCGAAACTAGGCGAGGACGAAAGCGAACCGCGGAGGCCGCGCCGATTTTCTAGCCCACGTGCTCGGGAGGTGTAGGAGCGGAGTGCTTTTCGGCAAAATGCATGTCGTAGTCCTGTTCCATTTGGACGAAAATCTCATGGCTGCCACGGTACGTCCTTGAATCGAATTTCATAGAGCAAACTGGGCACATAATGATTACAGGCTTCTTACTAATGAACTTTGCGGGAGGCCTTTTCACATCAATAGTTTCCCATTGCGGTGGCACCTTCACATGCTAAGGCACACACGTTCTCGTAGTGCCAGTTGGGACCGGTAGAGCGTTCCCGCTCGAATAATTTCTCTCGCCCAACCCACTGCGAGTAGTTGCGATTCCTGCCCGCGTTCACGCAGGAGGCGGGTTCGTGTCCCGGGCCTCCCGCCAACTTATTACAGGAGGTACGTAGCGCGCAACAACTCTGCGGCGCGTTCGCCGATGATGACGCACGGGGCCATGGTATTGCCTGTAGTCACCCGCGGCATAATCGATCCATCTGCAATTCGCAGGCGTTCGATGCCATAGACCTGCAAGGCACCATTCACCACTGACAGCGAATCGCGGCCCATTTTTGCGGTACACGTCTCATGCCAAACCGTCAGTGCGGCGTCCCGAAGAAAGTTGTCGAGATCAGCGCCCTGCAAATTACCCGGCGCAATCTCACGTCGGGTGAGGAGTTGGAGAGCCGCTGAATTTCCAATTGCGCGGCTGATCTCTACCGATCTGCGCGCGGCCTCGAGGTCGTCTGGATGCGACAGGTGATTCGCTTCGATCCGGATTGCATCGCTGGGGTTCGGGCCGGTCAGACGAAGCCGGCCCCGGCTCTTCGGACGAACAACCGTCCCGAAAAAACCCCATCCTGTGGCCGGCATGGGAAATCGCCTGGTGTTTTCAGGGCTCGACATCACAAACTCACCGAAGAACGTGTGCAAGTCCGGTGTGTCCGTGCTAGCATCGCTCTTCGCGAAGAAGGTCGCATCCACCATGGCACCACGGCGTGGCTCCCGATTCTCCCAGACACAATTAAATCCGACATGATCCTGAAAATTCTGACCGACACCGGGCAGGTGCTCCACGATCGGGATGCCTACGCGATGTAACTCCTCCTGGTCGCCGATGCCGGATTGCATAAGTACCTTGGGCGTGTGAATCGCACCGAGCGAAAGAATCACCTCAGACACTGCGCCAATGCGCCGGATCGAACCTTGGTGGTCGATCTCTATACCGGTTACCCGTTTGCCATCGAACGTCAATCGGGTAACCAGTGCGCGCGTCAGCACTGTAAGATTCGGCTTGTCCATGATCGGGAAGACATAGGAGCGGAAGACGGATTGTCGTTTGCCCTCGCGAACGCGCAAGTCGATAATTGAGGCGCCACCCGCGTTCTCCATCAGTCGGCCGTTCTGGTTCTCATAGGTCGGGATACTAACGCTCCGTGCTCCGTCGAGCACGGCAAGTGCCGCCGGACTGGAAGTGGGTCCCGGCTCTACGTAGACGAGTCCTCCAGTACCGCGATACTCTGGGTCTGGCGCACCATGCCAGTCTTCGATCCGGCGATAAATCCGAAGGACCGATTCATAGTTCCACGCGGGATCAGCCGCTTCTTCGGCAAAGAAATCCCAGTCATTCTTGTGGCCGCGCGCCCAGATCATGAGATTTATCGACGAGCCACCACCTAGAACCTTGCCCATGGAAAGCGGCAAAGAGCGTCCGTTGATGGACGGATTGGGCTGGGCGCTGAAGTTCCAATCGTGCTCGCCTCCAAGATTCATGGGCCAGCTAGCGGCTTCCCGAATGCTTGCGACCTCATCGTCGCCGCCGGCCTCTAGCAAGAGCACGTTCACTTCAGGGTTTTCCGCGAGCCGTCGCGCCACAACCGATCCCGCGGAGCCCGATCCGCATACGACGAAGTCGTATTGCGTTTTCAACTCGGCAGTCAGGCGCGCTTGGTTACTCCGTACTCGCTCCTTGAATTCCACTCCGCCTGGATCAAACTCAAAACTTGTGTTCACTTTGCGAACCTCCTTTACCCTTCGATCCCACGTTAATGAGAACCCCAAAGACCTGCTTTCATAAAAGTGTTGGCTTTGTATAAAAGGGTCATAAATTGGACTAAGAATGTTATTGAGCAAATGAACTAGCAGAGCACGACGCAAACGGGAGACCGCAGCCGTGTCCTGTTGGGAAAGGTGGAGGAGTAACGCTCCCGGCGGAGTTTTTTTTCTGATCGGAATGAGGCATTAGCATGCCAGCGATCAGAAGCGATTGCAGATTACTATCGGAGAATCGGAGCAGTCGGTAGTGGAAACCAAGCATCAGCTAAGTTGACCCCCATTGTGACGGATCGCCTAGCTTTCCCGCCAACTCGTTGAGGCTTTTAGCCGGGTTGGAACATCCATCTCTGCGCCGTAGTTCTCCCCGATTAGAAGTCCGTCGATACGGAGACGCTTCGCCACTCCGAAAGTATGCGCGAATCCGCTTTGATCTTGGCTTCGATGGCCGCGACGGTGTCGCTGCCGAGCGGAAGGCGGACCGGCGGATTTGGCGCATCCGCAAAAGCGACAAGCACATCGGCAAGTTTGGATGGATCTCCGGGCTGGTTGTGATTGAGACCCCCTGCGACGGCGCGGACTTTCCCTGCTGTCGCTTCATAGTCGGAAAATTGCCTGGAACTGACCAACAGCGACGAGGCGTCCAGGAAATCGGTGCGAAAATAGCCCGGCTCTACAACGGTCACATATATGCCCAGCGGAGCCAGTTCATCGTGCATCGCTTCGGAAAGACCTTCGACAGCGAACTTGGTCGAACTGTATATGCCAAATCCCGCTGCGCCG
>Ga0126372_10000322_pt1 | contig 16029 bp, 17 predicted proteins | sample PanSoiMetaPlot_6_FD_92762 | JGI IMG/M metagenome (GOLD analysis project Ga0126372, IMG submission 92762) | Tropical forest soil microbial communities from Panama - MetaG Plot_6 | ecosystem: Environmental > Terrestrial > Soil > Tropical forest > Bulk soil | place: Panama | collected 2016-02-17
CGACTTGCCTAACATTTCTTGAACCGTGTACCCGAGTAGTTCAGCCATTCGCTGGTTGACGAACGACGTTTCGAAGTTGGCATTTATCTTCCAGATGCCCTCGTAAGCGGTCTCCACGATGCCGCGATAATTCTTCTCGCTACGCTCGAGTGCTTCACGCGCACTCTGCTCACGTATTAGTTCCGCTCTCTCAGCAATTGCAGCCGCCAAAACGATACCGGAGATCGAAGTTATGACCAGGAAAGTCTGCAGAAGCATTGCGTTCTGCAGTGAGTTTCCTTTTATGAACGGCCCAAAACCATGCGCTGTTCCCCACACCGCGATAGCAGAAATCAAGAAACTCACGATTGCTGCTCCGGGTGCCGCAAACCGAATGGCCCCCCAGAGAACGAACGGAAAAATGCCAAACGCAAACACTTCAGGACGTGCCAATCCGAGCCGCGGATCAAAGATCAGCAAGGCGGCGCCGAGAGCTCCGAGTAACAGGCAGCCCAATTCAATTAGCATGCCCTTCTGTCTGATCGAGTGCAGTTCAGGGAAGGTGAGTATAGCCGGTGTGACGATCAACACGCCCATAGCATCACCGAACCACCACATCAGCCAGGCGGAGGGAAAACCTGACCAGGCGTTTACACCAGCAAGGAACAAAACACCAGTACCGACAGTCGCGCTGACTGCAGTGCCACAGAGAGCGCCACAAATGGCAATTCCGAGTACATCTCGAAGCTTGCCGAGGGAGAGCCGAAAGTCCAGAACGTGTCTCAGGATCCAGGCGCTACATAGCGGCCCTACGGTGTTACCGAAGGCAATCCCAATGGCTGCGAGATGTGGGATGGGTGTGAAGAAATTTACGGTGAATGCGCCCAGGGCGACTGCAGGCCAGATGCGATAGCCAAACAGCAATACCGCCGCCAACGCCACACCTGCCGGCGGCCAAAAGGGAGATACGTTGCCGCTTGTAAACGGGACAGCTAGACCGATTTTGCCGGCTAGTAGATAAGCTGCAAGGACGCAGGTTAATTGCCACAACCGCTTGCGACCACTCACGATAGCAAGCGGGCGCGCGATGGAACTCAAATCAGAAGTGTGCGCCGCCAGTTTCATATCCACGGTCGGGGCCGCCCGCAGAACCTTAACAAGATTGACAACTATCACGGTAAGGCAGAATGTCGCAAGTAGCTGAACAGCGTGGACCCGAAAAGGTCACGCGCTTCAAAAGGTAGTCCGCCCCGCCACTCTTGCCGACGACTGCGGTTTTCACCCGGCTGGCTACTGCCTGCGTTGCACCCTTGATTGCACGCCACCGCTCGGCCGCCCTGGCTAAGGATCGCCTCGGAGAGCTTGCTTGCGGGTTCGAATGGAACCAATTGGAGTCTTTTCCAACCTGCCGGATCGATATCGTGAGTGCCGGCCGCGGCCAAGATGGCCAGACTAGGGGCGTCGCTTGCCAGCATGGCAAAGCGCAAAGATCATTTTTCTCCGTAGGGGGCGTCTGGCTGCAGACCAGTCACTGCGAGGCGGTTTTGGGTAATGGTGCCGGTTTTATCGCTGCACAGCATTTGATTCAACTGAAGTCCGCTGCTTGGCTGAACCACCTTCGGCAGTGGATTTCTAAGGGCGGTAGCTCGAACTTGGGCGCACCGGGGTGCTACAAGAAGAACGCGAGCAGAATGTCATACCTGCCTTTTGAAGACTGTTGATAGCATTCGGAGCGGTCGAGTTGTTCCGGATAGCTTATCCTAATGGAAGATTCTTCATGCTGAAATCTCCATCGGCGGCTCTGTGTTGATGATCGGAGATCCAGACGACAAGCTTTATGGTGAGCCAAGAACCCTGGGACGAACAAGCGCTAGCCTTCACATCTTTGTCGATAACAATGAGGCAGTCCTCAGGCGCGCGGTCGAGGCTGGCGCGGAACATATCCAACCGCCCACAGAGATGTTCTATGGCGAAGATTCTCCCGTTCGATGATGACTCCTATCGCCCGAAATTTTATCGCAGGCACGGCGACGAACATTTGCCCATGCAAGTCACTAACGTCGGGAAGGGGATACGCACAAGAGTGTGCAAGATGTTTTGTCGTGAGATTGTTGAACGTTCTCAGGTGCGACTTCAGATGGGTATCTTGCTCAGAGATGCTTTTTCATGAACACCCGCCTGAACCCCGAATCAAACATGCGAGAAGTCTCCTGATAACCGAGCCTTGCGTACCAGTCGAGATTCTCGTGCATTAATTCGTTCGTATATAGCTGTACTTCAAGGTACCCACACTCCCGAGCCTTCGCCTCGGCGAAGGCTGGCAGCATGCGCCCTAGTCCCGAATGCTGTCTCTCGGGCAAGACCGCGACATTATCGATGAGCATATAAGTCGGTTTAGGGACCAGCACAACGAGGCCGAGCATTCACCATCCAATTCCAAGACCCAAACGTTTCCTGAAGCAACGTGCCCTGTCGGTCATTGGTGCCGGGGGTTTGCCGATCCTAGGGATATATTTCTCATACGCCGCGAGCACAATGCGCTTGATCGCTGGCACATCCTCCACTGCGGCTAAGCAGATGATGGATCTCGTTTGACTGCCCATGTTGGCTGGCTAATCCTTGCCACCCTCCATTTGCGTGATTTTAGGTTGGTCTGCACGAAATAGAAAAGGCAAGTGCGTGCCCAATAACAAGAGAAACTGCCCATCCGCGTGCAAACCAGTCAAAGACGCGCAGGTTCTGCGCCGGACAAAGGAAAAGGCTGCGACATTGGTTATGCTCCAGCCGCCAGCTCCTGCGAGAGAGCCAACAGCGTGAATGCCTGCACCGTCACAGCCCTTGATGTAATCACCGCTTTCGCGGTTCCAAACCCCAACTGCTCCTCGCAGAAACAGTCGATTTTTTCGGGTCCGGATGCTCTTCAGGTTGCCCGCCGAGCGGATCACTCAGCCTACTTCGGACTGATAAGTTTTAATTCGCCAATCCTTTCAGTCGTCGACGGGGAACAAACTAAACAGTTGCGTTATCGCTGTCAATGCAATTCTGAGCATGAAAAACGAAATATCTGTGAATGGAATTGCGGAACAGGGGGAATTTCGAAATCCATGCCGCGTGACGGTGCGTGAAGTAAGTAAAAGGCAAATGATCGAGACTACCTAGGCAATAGTCGTCTCAATCGCAACGGAAAATCCCACAAGATATGCTGTGGCGATCACCTGCCCCCTGTGTCCAGTCGTGCAACGTGGGCCACAAAACAGCCCGCCTCGGTATTGCGGACGTGGATGTAGTCGACGTCGGGATTCGCGAAGAGTCGGGCGATAGCAGCTTCGATGTCGGAATCGGTGGGGCGCTCCCTGGCGACCAACCATCTTTCCAGCCCATAGCCTTCGAAGGTTAGAGGTAACGATCGAAGTTCCGGCGGAAAAGTCGAAACCTGGTCAAAAGGTTGGCAAGCGTTCTCGTGGATGAAAATTGGTCCGGGCGAAGGATAGGGATCAATTCCCGCGAACGGGTTATAGGTGAAGAGAAGCCGCCGATCGCAGCCGACATGGAACTGGCGCAGGCAACTGCGGCAGGGGCCGTATCCGGCGGCAGGCTCAGCGTGAGCGGGGTGGCCGTACTGCGGAGCCTTGAGCGAGCTGCGAACTTGTTCACACAATTCGGGTGAAACCGGTAAGACTTTGAAACCCAGCATCTGACCTCCAGCATTTCGGCGGGCGTTACGCCGACGAAGTAGAGAGGGTGCCACAATCCAGGGAACGTCCAAACTCCGTTTCTTGCGGTTAAATTCTGTAAATTGTCGGCCCAATCCACGTTGCCCGTCACCGACTTCCATCCACGTGCTCCCGGCAAAGGAAAATTTGACAGCAACAATCGTTCGCAGTCGGTGCTCTGTACTCGACCGTCAGCGACCTTCATCTTGTGGGACCAGGCGCTATACGCTTCCTGCAAAACCACGCGATCTGCTTTTCAGGCCAAACCCGGACAACTACGGGTTCGGTTGGGCAATTTTCATACCCCAACCTGGGGTTCCCTAAGCGAGCCTACAAAGAATTGATCATGCTGCTAGACAACACCGATAGCCCGAAGCTCTATGATATCGCGATGGAAATTAGGGGAGTATTGTCTGTGAAGCATTGACACGAGGAATGGCAATTTTGTACACCACTGTGAGGATGCCATGCGTTTACGCTGTCTCAGTCGATTCGCTCTTTCTGCTCTGCTCTGCGGGGCAGCGCCCGCGCAAGCTCGTGTTCTTACGTCGCCTCTCCCCACCGGCGTCCGCCTCGATCCCGCGGGCGATGCGGTTGAACTCGGCAGTATGCCGCTTAACGTCGTAGCCGCGCCCAGTGGGGACAAAGCCGTTGTGGTGCTCAGCGGCTGGCGCGAGCAAGGCATCCAAGACGTGGACCTGAAGACTCAGCAGGTGACGCAGACGCTGCTGCAGGATGGCGCATTCTACGGTGCGGCCATCTCGCCCGACAGCCGCACGCTTTATGTCTCCGGCGGCTACACCGATAAGCTCTTCGCCTACGCATGGAAAGGTGGCACAGCGACTCTCGCCAAAACATTCGAGTTGGCTAAGGCCAAGACTGCTGACGGCACGGGTACGAGCTATCCTGCGGGCATGGCGGTGGCGCCAAACGGAAAGTTCGTTTACGTGGCGGAGAACGTGGGTGATCGCCTTGCGGTCGTAGACACCGCGACGGGCGAGATCGTGCAGCGCTTTCCCACCGATCACTACCCCTATGGCGTTATTCTCAGCGCCGACGGCCATCTTTTCATCTCCGCCTGGGGCGGCACGACGGTTTCAGAGTTTCGCGTTCTCACGGATGGCAGACTCGCCTATCTCGGGCGCATCGAAGTCGGCCGCCACCCCTCAGCATTGGCAGCAACCCGCTCGCGCCTTTACGTCGCTCTTGCCGGCAGTGATCGCGTAGCAACCATCGATACCCGCTCCCGCAGAGTGATCGGTTATCTTCGCGACTCCGCGCCCGGCGCACCGCCCGAAGGGAGCACGCCCAACGCGCTCGCGATCAGCGCCGACCGGAAGCGGCTGCTCATCGCGGAAGGAGATAACAACTCTATCGCCGTTTTCGATCTCGCCACGGACGAACTGCTCGGACGCATCCCGACCGACTGGTATCCGACCGCGGTGGCAGAAGCCGGCACGCAACTTCTGATCGCTTCGGGCAAAGGCCACGGCACGCACGCCAACCCCGACGGCCCAGTGCCTCTGACGGATTGGCCAAATGAGAAGCCACTGGCCTACACGCTTGGACAGCTAAATGGCAGCATGCGTTTGCTGTCGTCAACCATCAGTGCGGCCCAACTGAGCGCCTTGACCCAGCGCGTTGTCGCTGCGAACAACTGGCAGCGAAGCCCCGCGGCGCGACGCTATCCGCCGTTCAAGCACGTGATCTACATCATCAAGGAGAATCGCACCTATGACCAGGTGCTCGGCGACATGAAGGAGGGCGACGGCGACGCCAATCTAGTCTATTTTCCTGACATTACCGTCACCCCGAACCATCATGCGCTGGCGCGACGCTTCGGACTCTTCGACCGCTTCTTCGTTAACGCAGAGGTCAGCTCGCAAGGACACATCTGGTCCACTGCGGCCTACGTGACCGACTACGGCGAGAAAGTCGTCCCCTCGGGCTACGCGGGCAAACGTGCCGATATGGACGGTGAAGACAGTGACGAGCCGGAGCGTGGCTTCCTGTGGACGCTCGCGAAACGTTCAGGCGTCACCTTCCGCGACTACGGAGAAATGGTCAAAGGGAACCCGGGCTGGCCGGTCACGCAACGGGACCTCGGCGCCGACATAAATTTCGATTATGTTCCTTTCGATTTGGTGACACCGGACCAGAAGCGCGCCGACGTGTGGATCGCCGAGCATCAACGCTACGTGCGCGATGGCAACATGCCACAACTCGAACTCATGTGGCTGCCTATGGACCACCTTACAGCCGCACGACCGGGCAAATGCACGCCGCGCGCCTGCATGGCCGACAACGATCTTGCCCTCGGCCGTATTGTGCAGGCGCTATCGCTGAGCCCGTACTGGAGGGACACGGTGATCTTTGTCGTTGAGGATGACGCGCAGGCCGGCCCCGATCACGTCGATTCACACCGCGCACCGTTTTACGCAATCTCGGCATACACCCGGCCGGGCACGGTGCATCGCTTTATCAACACGACCGATGTGGTGGCCGCGATCGAAGACATCCTCGGCATGGGTCGGCTCTCGAAGTTCGATTATTTCAGCCGCTCACTGGCCGATATCTTCGGCGCGACGCCTGACCCGTCGCCATTCGATCCGATCCCACCCAAACAGGACCTGAATGAGAAGAATCCCCAGAACACCGCGGCCGCGCGCATGTCAGAAGAGCTAGACCTCAGTGCTCCCGATCGGGCGGACGAGCAAGTGTACAACTGCATCCTGTGGCTCATGTTGAAGGGTGATGCACCGCTGCCGGCCCTGCGAAATCACGCGCCGCTGCACGCTCTAGAAGCGAGCCGGTGATGAAGAACTAATTGCGCCTATTTCCGAGTGGCCGGTTAAGCCGACTACTCAACCGGCATTTTGTGAATTGGCGTCACATCCCTTCTCAGGGTTGCGCTATGGGCGCTCGTCCAGAGCTGATGTTACGTTGGCAATAGCCCAAAGGGCGAGCGTAGCCACGAGCTTCATTCGTGTCGTCGTCGGAAAGAGGGCAAGAGCGATCGCGCCCACACAGCTTAATCCTCAGGCGGTTCTTGGAAAACTGACGCGGTATGAATTCCGGCGGCAACTTCGGGGATGATGCCGATCTGAGCGTAGATTGGGCGAATGAGTTGGCGCAGGGCCGGCAACTGCGACCCAAAAATCGCCGCACCGACAATACAGGTTGCGCCACCAATCATTAGAGTATAAGGGGCTCCGATGCGGTTCGCGACCGCGCCCGCGATGAGACTGCCGAATGGCGCGACTCCCTGAAATGAGATCGCGTAGAAACTCATGACGCGGCCGCGCTTGCGGTCCTCAACAATGGTTTGCAGGATGGTATTGCTGGAGGCCATCTGCTGCATGAAGCAGTAGCCGGTTACGACCAGTAGCAGTAGCGAAAGCCAGAGCTGTTGCGAGGCAGAGAATGCAATCAAGCTTGCGCCAAAGCCGGCTGCGGTCAGGGGCACCATGCGACCGAGGCCGAGCACGCTCCGCCGAGCTGCAAGAGTTATTGCGCCGAACAGGGCTCCGACTCCGACTGCGCCCATCAGAAAGCCGAGAGTGTGCGCTCCGCCATGCAGGATTTTGCCGGCGAAGATCGGCATTAGAGCGGTGTAGGGCATGCCGACCAGACTGATCAACGCCAGGAGTAACAGAATCGACCAGATCGGCTGAAATCCGATCACGTAGTTCCAACCTTCGTGCAACTCTGAAAGAACGCTGTCGTGCTTGTGTTCAGTAAGACGTGAGGTGACGATCATCGCCAGCAACGAAGCGATGACAGCCATGTAGCTGAAGCCGTCGATAAAAAAACAGTATCCCTCGCCGACGGCGGCGATGATCAGACCAGCGATTGACGGCCCGATCAAACGCGCGGCATTGACCAACGAAGAATTAAGAGCGATCGCGTTGCCCAAATCTTGCGGGTCTTCAACCATCTGTATTACGAACGCCTGACGAGCTGGCATGTCGAAGGCGTTGACGGCACCCTGGAAGAGATTCAACAGAATGATCTCGTTAACCGTAATGATGTGTTCCAGCGCCAGCGCCGCCAAGGCGAAAGACTGCAGCATCGAAAGCACCTGGGTGACGATGAGAACTTTGTGGCGATTCAAGCGGTCGACCCAGACCCCCGCTACTGAACCGAGCACGAGGATGGGAATCTGACTGGCGAAACTGACGAGCCCAAGGAGGAACGCGGAGTGGGTGAGCCGGTATACCAGCCAGGCGGTGGCGACGCGGGTCATCCACGTGCCGATGAGAGAGATGCCCTGTCCGCCAAAGAACAACCGGTAATTGCGATGACGGAGCGCACGAATCAGAAGTCGTGGGCTGAGTCCGCCCCCCTGCTCTGTCGCTCTTTCAGCCATGAAGAAAATTATGCCGTGTTTCGGATGCAAAGTGCGGACCATCGCTCCTTGCCGCACGCCCCGAGTCCGGGCGGGACTCGGACTCGCTGAGGACTAGCGCTTTCACGGCGCACCGCAACCCATGCTAACGCGCCTGCTTGCATCAACCACCCGGTATAAACTGAATCTGTAACTCGAGACCCGTGTTAGCACCACAGCGCAGATCGGAACGGGCCGAGCGAAACTGACGAAGATGATGCTTCCGACCAGAGTGCGATAGATGAACAATTTGGCAGGGTTCACGGCGATCGTCGCGTTGGGCAATCTCGGCGTTACGATTTGGCACCTCCGACTGGCCAGTGAGCTCAATCCCGCATTGTCGTCCGCAGAGGCGGTGCGCATCGGCGCGCTGACGGTCGTACTCACCTTGGCGGGTGTGATTTGCTTCGGGCGCCGCGTACGCTGGCCGGATCGCTCGTGCTGGTGGTTGTGTTCGCGATCGGGCTCGTGATCGGAAGCCTCGAGCATTTTTTCATCCCCGGTCCCAATAACGTCTTCGATGCAGGCGCCGGTGGCGTGGCGTTTCTGTTCAGGATCAGCGTGGCGCTGCTCGTCGCTCTGGAGATTGCCGGGTTATGGGCGCCGCTCGCCTGATTTAGCGGTCCTGAAGTGTGGAATTCATTCTCGCGATGAGATCTTTGGCAGAGGATACCGACCGGACGGCTATTCTTGCAAGACTGAATTCTCTGCGACCCGAGAATCAGGCACGTTGGGGCAGTATGTCGCTACACCAGATGGTCTGCCATCTGGGTGATTCGTTTAGGGCAGCGTTAGGATAAAAGCAGGTCAGTTCTTCCTCTACCTTGTTCAAACGCACGGTGTACAAGTGGGCAGCCCTCTGGCTGCCTCTCAAGTGGCCACACGGGATCACGACGAGGCCCGAGTTGGATCAGCACCTGAACGGAACTCGCCCGACTGAATATTCCGCCGATGTTGACGGCCTGCGTGCCTTGTTTGATCAGTTCTGTTGCTGGCCGGGCGCATATGCTCCTCATGCCGTGTTTGGTCCGATGACGAGATGTGAACGCACGCGCCATGCATACCTTCATATGGACCATCACTTGAGGCAGTTTGGAGCGTAGCGTAACCAGCGAGATCATTGCTGTCTCGGCGATCAAAGCGAGGGGGGTATTAGTTGGACCCGCTCTTTGGGCAAACAGAAAGCGCAAAGTTGTGTAATCGTGATAGCGTCAACCATAGTTTCGATGCCCGTTGGATCGCGGTTGGACTCAAGATAACGCATTTACTTCTCCTGTGGACGACGTGCGTAATAGTGTCGTCGCTGTTGCAAAATCGCAATTAAACTTAAAACCCAATGTCGATGAACGCTATTGCCTCCCTCCTAGAAAAGCGCCGTAACTCACTGCAAAAAGGTGGTTGGAGTGGGACCTCTTTTCATGCCTCGTTGTGACGGGGATACCGGTCATACTGACCTGTTTACACAATACTGTCTTTTGTCTATCGGTTCCCATACACTACTGCCGCTCTAGGCGGAACGTTTGAAGACACTGTGGATCGTATTGGGTACTATTTGCGGGGTTCTCGCGGGACAGGTATTCGCCCAGCAACAGAAGAGATCAGATTCCGCTGATAGGAGGAAGGTCGCCGACCTGTTCATGGGCGCTTTAGTGGCAAACGGAATTGACAAAGCAAGCGGAGTCGAGCCTGAATTCGTCAACACGACAGGAGGAAAACAGAGGGCCAAGACCGCAGTACAGCAGTTGTTTGCATATTGTGGGCGACCGCTGGATAGCGAGTTTAAACACGAGGAGCAAGGATTCAAACAGTATCTCAGCGGCCGTCGAAAGGAGACGCGGAAGTTTTTACTATGCCGCATCCACGAACCAGTACGCCAAAACCACGGCACCCAACCAGATCGGCCCGGAAATTTGCTTTTTCGCGGTCGAGGTTGTTCCCGGTGATGCAGGCGGTTAAAGTGTGACCACGTTTGGCCCTCTGAGACTCCACAGTGGCCAACTCCCAGATTGGCTCAAGTAGTGGTAATGTCAACTGCTAAGACACCGCTATGTTTTCATGGTTGGCGATCGCGAGGGCAAAAGTGACTCCGAGAGAGTCAGTATATTGCCACCCAGTAGTACTCTCCTCGAATTCCACCGGCAAACAAGTCGTACCAGATGATGTTGAGAGTATGATTATTCGGAGCCACGAGAACACTGGGAGCCGCTGGATTTCCGTTTACGGTAGCTGAAACGAAGCGATCATCTACTTCAAAACCAACATCAATGGTGAAATTGCCCGGTCCAAGCTCCGTCAGCGTAAAACCGCATGGCGGAGCGGTTGCGGCGGCTCCCGTCAGTGTCGAGTTAAAGCAATTAACGATGTTATAAGGTGCGTCCTTCGTGTTGATATACATCAGTGCTTTTACCCAGCCGCCACCGGTGCGGTTTTGAGCGGCGTGGCCTTGGCTGTAAAAGCCCAAGCCTCCCCCGCTGAGATCTTTCCCCACGACCCCGATGCCGGAGGTTCCCGAACTTTCACCGATAACACCAACTCCAGTTGCGCCTGAAGCAAGGCCGAACACGCCACGTCCTTGGTCGGAGGCAGACTGCCCGATGACTCCGAAAGTGAATCCTGCGGCGCCGGTCGCGTTCGCAATGCCGCTAATGGCCGTAATCCTATTACCGATACCCGTCATTGTGCTGTTGACGCCGCCGGACGGGTTGACTGTAGTCACGGTTGAAGCACCGACATTTCCATGGGCGTTTACATTCCCGCTAGCTGAAAGATTTCCGTTTATGCTCACGTTCCCCGCCACGGTCTCGCAGCCCGTGATCTTTACAGCGCTGCCGCTCTGGGTAATGATTGAGCTGGTAACTACGGCCCTGCCACCATTGGTCGCAAAAACAGGAACGGAGCCGGTCTTGCAGGCGGTCCCCGATGAGCAAACGATTTCGTTGGGCTGGTCGGCTTGGGCATTCGCAAATCCATACAACACGACCAGAACGGATAGCAACACTGTGGAAAGCTTAAACTGTTTCATATGTGCTCCTTTGATCTAATTGTCGAATGTCCCCTATTGACACCTTGCTTCCCTGATCCGTAACTAACCTCGTCATCAGTAAACAAGCACCTACAACCTGTTATCGGCGTAGTTGTTGTAAGGCGGCGACATATAACTGAACACTTCGACTTGATTTTCGTCAAACCGGGATCTGCACTACATGCTCCATTCCGTACAGAGGCCACTGGTAGTAAACTAATTGGTATTTGTGACGGAGTAGAAGCGGTTATCAACTTCGAAACCGAAGTCCAGAACGTAAGTACCGGTTCCAACGCTTGTTTGCCGTCAATTCGCAGGGCGGCCCGGAATTGAAGCCACTTAGTAAACCATCGCCTTTATTTTGACCGGTACTTTGAGCTCTGGCTGATGATGCCGAAGCTGTGAAAATCAACACTGCAACGCTCAACATCAACAGCGGACCATTTCGTCTGTTTGCTGGAGCTCGATTCGTTGCGTTTTCCTCCTGGTTTTTGCCGTTGGGGTCACTAGGAAACCGGGGTTCGCGAGTGGGGTGTATTCACCTTTAAGGATGATTACCTCAACCTAAAGCAATCGGCGCGTTCGTTCTGCGCAGCAGCACTCTGCGTATTTCGGATTTCTTTGATGTGTCGTAAACGGGTTGCGGTCGCTCCTTCAGTTGCCAGGTGCCTCACCTCCACAACTGCTGCTAATGCAGGCAGCGTGCCAGTGTTGAAAGCAACCAGAGCGAAGGTCATCTCGGTGCCAACCTTCCTAATTTCCGTGTCTTGAACGTCTAGGAGTAGTAGGCCAGAAATACTGCGAAGATCAGTCCATGGGCAAGCCGCATGGGAGGTCTAAACGGAATGCTACTTAGAAATATCAGTTCGGATAGGAATTCATGCGGCGTTTTACAACAATTCACGAACAAGCCTCGTTTTACTTCGGGTACGATGTCAGCGCATGAACACGGTCGATACGTCTCCAAGAAGTTGAGTGAGAAAGAAGGTGAGAGGGTTCGGTGCTGGGGGTGTCCCGATCAAGCGCGAGGAAGACGCCAGTTTTCGTGCTGATGCATTTCAAATGGACGTAGTCTCCATATCTGTGAGTTCCACATCGAGTTCTACTGGAATCATGGCCGCCATTCCGCGACGCGGTGAGGGATATGTGGCCAGTTCAGAAGGTTGCGGGTCAGCGAAGATGAGTGAAATCGCCGATTTCATAAGTTGCCTTTGGTACACTCTACACCATCGAATTACTATCGGCTGGTCTGTGACTATGCATTTGCATTCCCGTTCGATAAGCCTCTCACTCTAGCCCTCGTAGTTGCCGCAGCCCTTCTCCCGACTTGCCTCGCCCAGGAAGTCGCTTCCGTGGACCCGACGAAGATTGAGGCTCGCGTCGACTTGCGAAGCCCAAGAGCAACTTCGCCGATAACGGGTAGAAATGGCGGTAGTATTCAACAAAGATATCCCTGCCGTGATTCCGCACACAGCGGAGTCGCGTTGCGTGCATCGCTGGTGTCGCTCGACCGTACGCATTATCAGGTTGGCAAGAAGTCTAAGTTCGAAGTTACTGCTGAGAATACTGGTTCGGGGCCGATTAGAACCCCGTTTTCTCCACACTTGGCCGATTTTCAACCGAAAGATCCGCCCAGAAGTTCTCCTACTCGGAGCCACAGATTATCTTGTCGATCGCTGGAGGAGACCATTGGAGTGCGCGTACTGGCCCTGGCGGCAGCGCCGTTTTGTACGGAGGTGACGATCGTCCCGGCACAATGCTGTCGCTACAACCAGGTCAATGGGCACGAATCATCGGCGAGGACAGGTCTGATCTTCCGGGTGCGCTAAATGCCGACTATGCCGACTTGATCCGTTCACACCGCCGATCGCGTTTACGCAGAAGCTTCGCTCTATCGCAAGGGCAATCTGGTTACCCCGACACAGTCAGCGACCGTCGACCGTGAAATCTGCGTTGCTCACACGCCTGGACAATCGGTTTCGATTCAGCTGACCTTCCCGTAGCTGTCGCTATATTCCAAATTGACCTCGGTCAGTACGCTAACGCTGTTCTCGTTAAATAACGACTAAAATCCTTTGCTGTGCCAACTCACATCCGCAAACCGTAACGGCACTTGCGCGAGGGTTCACGCGTGTCGCAGCAATCGTAAGTAACCATTACACTGAGAAGTTAAGACGATTTGTCATGCGAAGAGAGCGGTCACAACCGAATGCAGGGGATTTCGCTCAATACTCACGAATCTCTGGCATAGCGGGCCTTGAAGTGATGAGCGCGCGCTGGGTAGAGCATTCTTTCGCTCCGCACATGCACGATTTTTACGCCGTAAGCCTGAACTATGGCGGCCGAGGCGCATTTCATTGTCGCCATCGGCTTCGCGACGCTGCGCCCGGCACATGCAATCTCATTGCACCCGGCGAACTGCATACAGGGCATGCCACATGCGGCGAAGGCTGGATTTATCGCAACCTGTATATCGATACACCTCGCATGACCGCGCTCCTGCAAGGCCTCGACTGGCAAGGGCCGCTGGAAGTCAGATTCAAACTCCCACTCGCAAGTGACGGCGTGTTAGCTGAACGACTTGCGTATGCCTTCGAGAGTTTGAATGAATCGAATTCGGTGTTGCAGAACGAGTCGCTGGTGCTGTCAGTTGTGGCTCGTCTGGCTACAAACCATTTCGCGCTAGGGCAGTCCCTTCGTGGACTAGGACGCGAACATGCGGCTGTCCGGCGAATCAGGGAGTGGCTTGATGCCCACCCGGAGCAGAATGTCTCGGTTCACTCATTGGCGGATATTGCCGGGCTGAGTGCGTACCATCTGGTGCGAGTGTTCCATAAGTATGTGGGGATGCCACCACACCAATATCAGAAGAATGTCCGGGTGCTGAAAGCGCGCAAGCTCTTAGCATCGGGTGCTGCAATTTCCGAGGTTGCCTACCGCACCGGTTTTTGCGACCAGAGCCATTTGAACCGCTGTTTCAAAACAACCCTTGGTGTGACACCTGGAAAATACGTGACACGCGGTTCCGAGCAACCGGCTTGCGGACACGACTCATAGACCTGCCAGTGAACGCCCGACTTGCCGAGTTACATCCAGAAGAAGATCTACATCCTCGCGGCGCAGACGGTGATTCACACTGCAGGCACGAAGCGCTCTCTTTCCATGGATGGTGGTACCGGACAAGAATACGCGTCCGTCTTTCTCCAAGGCGTCCAGCATGCGATAGTTCAAGTCATTTAAGTATCGCTGATCTGTGTGTCTGAAATGATCCATTGTGCGGTACTGAAAACAGACAACGGACAGTGGAACCGGTGCCAACCGGACGAAGTCTTGGGATTCATCAATTCGATTGGCGAGATACTGCATAATCTCGATGTTGCTTTCGATGGCCGCTCGCAGCATCCGTACACCGTAGGCCTTGAATGTCATCCACACCTTGAGCGCTCGGAAATTCCTGTGCAGCTGCGGACCGTAGTCCTTGAAATCAACTGGGGCACCAGTTCCCGCATCGTTTCCTTCCTTCAAATAATCCGCCGCAACCTGAAAGGTGTGCCGAAGGGCTGCAGGTTCACGAACCAAAACGCAGGCAGCCTCGGCCGGAACGTACAGCCACTTGTGCGGGTTGACCACGATTGAATCGGCCTGCTCCAATCCCCGGAAGAGTTCGCCGGCCACTTTTGTGCTTGCGGCAGGTCCGCCGTACGCCGCGTCCACGTGGAACCACAGCTCTTGAGCACGACAGAATTCCGCCAGGCGATCGAGCGGATCTACAGCTCCCGTATTCGTCGTCCCGGCGATGCCCACTACGCAGATGGGATGGTAGCCAGAGTTCCGATCTTCGCTGACCTGTTTCTCCAGCAGATCCAAATCTATGGTGAAATCCTCCCGAACCGCGATTTTGCGCAGCTGCTCGCGTCCCATCCCAAGAATCACCATAGCCTTGTCCACTGACCCGTGCACTTCTTGGGACGCGTAGACAGTCACGAGAGGCCCTCCCCGCATGCCAAGCGAATCCGCATCAAATGGCGCCTTCTGCTTGCGAGCAACGGCCAATCCTACAAGATTGCCAGCCGATCCTCCGCTCAGCAGACACCCGCCCGCTTGTGAGCGATAACCGATGAACTCCGTAATCCACTGGATGACTCGCCGTTCCACCTCGGAAGCCGCCGGAGAAAAGTGCCACAGAGCCAAGATCTGGTTCACCGCCGAGGCCAATAATTCGGCGAGAATCGACGCCTGGTTTCCGCCAGAGTTGATGTAGCCGAAGAACCGCGGGCTTAAGTAGAGCGTTGAGTTTGCGAAAATTTTGCTCTCCACCTCGTTGAGGATGGATTCCATGGGCTGAGGTTCTTCTGGAAGAGGCTCATCAAACAATGACGCGATCTGCGCGCGAGTTTTCGCCGGAGTGATCCGGGTCTGATCCAGCCGTTCGTACAAACGCACAGCAACTTCTGATGCCTGAGTCAAATCATTCCGAAAGGTTTTCAGGTCGCCATCTAGGCTCTGAGTGTTTTGCTGGCTCATCTCGGTTCACTCTCCTGTTTCACCGCGATGATCGTAGCTCTGGCGCCATCAGAACGTCTTGGATGATATTGCTATGGCGTTTAATCGAAACTAGATGTTGTAAGGAATGAAGCCGGATGACCACAGGGTGCTTGCGAAGCTGGGAAACCCCTCCCCAGATCGCCGTCAGTTCCCACGGCAGTGATGAGAGTTCCCCCGTTTGGCTTTGGCAGGCCAGGCTGCTGCTATTGACATGTTCCTGCTTCTTCCGACTCGGCATCGTTGCCCTTCAAATAAACAGCGTCACGTCCAGAGACGAGTTGCGACCGCATTCTCCAGGGTTCTTGCAGCTCTCAGCGAAATGAAATCCGTCTGGACTTCGTCGGCTATTTTGATTTTGACCGACCTGTGTTGACCGTTGGCGC
>Ga0126372_10000323_pt1 | contig 16025 bp, 12 predicted proteins | sample PanSoiMetaPlot_6_FD_92762 | JGI IMG/M metagenome (GOLD analysis project Ga0126372, IMG submission 92762) | Tropical forest soil microbial communities from Panama - MetaG Plot_6 | ecosystem: Environmental > Terrestrial > Soil > Tropical forest > Bulk soil | place: Panama | collected 2016-02-17
ATTGGGCATTCATTCGCGCGGCCCAAGCGTCGGTTGCTAACCTATGCGTTGTGCCGTTGCAGGACATTCTTGGCCTGGGCAGCGAAGCCCGCATGAATACTCCCAGTCTTGCCAACGGGAATTGGAGATGGCGCTACCAGCCGAACGCGCTCAACAATGATGTGTCGGAGCGATTAGCCATTCTCGCCGAAGTGACGGACCGATTGCCAACCGCCTGCCCGCTACCACTACAGGAAGATTACGCAGCCTGAGTGGGTGGTTGGGCTCTGGAGGTTCGATGAGTTGCTGGCGTTTGGCCAAGGCGCATAGATCAGGGACCACGCCTGCCCTGCTTATCGAATCCAAGTCCAGATCAGACCGACGGCAGCGGCCGAAGTCAACCCGGTGGCCAGCCAACCGAGAATATTCAAGGCACGGGTGTTAACCTGGTTTCCCATGATCTGCCGGTTGTTGGTGATGAACATGATTAAAACCAACAAGGGAGGCGCGAGCAGGCCTTCGATCACTCCAGCCCAGAACAGCGCCGTGATGGGGTTGATGCCGATGAAATTCAAACCCATCGCCAGCAACGTAGAAAGAATAATCACCGCGTAAAATTCCTTTGCGTGCCCAAGTCGATGGTCGAGGCTATGCTTCCAATCAAAAGCCTCGGCCAGAGCGTAGGCCGGTCCGGTTGTAAGGACCGGCACCGCTAGAATTCCCACACCTACTACCCCGGCAGCGAATAAGAGAGCGGCGGCATGGCCGGCCAAAGGACGCAGGGCTTGCGCGGCGGCGTATGCCGAATCGATATCGTGCTGGCCCGCGCGGAAAAGGGTGGCTGCCGTACACACGATGACGAAATAAATGATCAGGCAGGAGAAGATCATGCTGGCATTAACGTCAAAAGCCGCATAGCGCAATTCGTGATTGGAGGCGCCACGGCGCTGCCAGACGTGGTGGCGACCGATTGCCATCTCTTCCTCGACCTCCTGACTGGCTTGCCAAAAGAAAAGATAGGGAGAGAGGCTGGTACCGATCATTGCCACCACCATCCCCAAGTAACCCGCATTGAAGTGCAGCTGGGGCAATGCCGTGCTTATCCCGACCACGGTCCAGTCCGGGTTCGCCAAAAAGCCGGCTCCAACATATGCGAACAGGGCCAGCGCCAGCCATTTGAAGATCTTCTGCAGCAGAAAGTAGGTGCCCCACGTCAGCATTCCGATAATCAAGAATGTGACGCCGACAATGACAGCCGACGCAGGGATCCCAATCAACAACCGCAAGGCCGCGGCTATGGCGCCGATGTCTGCTCCGGCGCCGATGATGTTCGCCACCAGCAACGCCGCGATGACCGGGTAAAGCAACCAGCGGGAATAATAATGGCGAACCACGCCTCCTATTCCCATGCCGCTGACCATGCCGATTTTCGAGGACAGGTATACCGACGCTGCCATCATGGGGAAGACCACCGGAACCATCCACAGCAGGGAGAAGCCGAACGCCGCTCCCGCCTTGGCATAGGTGCCGATCGCGCAGGGATCGTCATCGGCGGCGCCGGTGACAATGCCGGGGCCCAGCAGACCCAGGGCCGAGCCCATGCGGCTCGTGACCGGCGCTGAGTAGCGCTGTACCACGGCAACCGCTCGGTGCGGCGTCTCGGCAGCCCGTTTCGTAGCTTCTCCGTTCAACAGTATCTTCCCAGTCAGGTTGTACTGGTTTTCATCCTGGGACAAAAACTCGCCAACTCCGCTATGATGCGTAGCTACTCACAAAAGGGTTGTTCCCAAGATGATACAGAATTGTTGGTAACTGTGGCGTGGCGGGAAGCAAGCGTACTATCCCCAATCCTCATTCGAGCCGACAAGGGACCGAGTTCTCGAAAAACCCCGGTTTGTGTTTAGATAGTGCGAAATGAAATATTGCCGCTTCTCCTTCGACGGAAATGCGCAGTATGGATTGGTGGAGAGTGTCGCCGGAGTCGAAGCGATCACGCGCCTCCTGTTGACCGCACCGGAGGAGGGCAACGCTGACCTGGAGGACTTGCCCAGCAAGCGCATGGCGCAGATCCCGCTACACACAGCCCAACTGCTTGCGCCCGTGCGGCCTTCGAAGATCGTGTGCATAGGCCGCAACTACCGCGAGCACGCCAGTGAACTCGGTCATGAGATTCCCCATGAGCCGTTGATCTTCTTCAAGCCTCCCTCGTCTCTGCTGGCGCCCGGTCAAAGCATCCGGCGCCCGAAACTCTCACAACGTACCGATTATGAGGGCGAATTGGGAGCGGTAATCGGAAAAACCTGCTACAAGCTGGCCGCCCAGGACGATGTCCGGCCATACATTCTCGGCTATACCTGCCTAAACGATGTCACCGCGCGAGATCTGCAGAACAAAGACGGGCAATGGAGCCGCGCCAAGGGTTTCGACACCTTCTGTCCCGTGGGCCCGGTGGTCACCGACGAGATTGATCCTTGGGCCGGCGTTGACGTACAGAGCAAGCTCAACGGCGAAATCCGACAACAGGGCAATACCCGCGATTTCATCTTTCCCCTCGACCTGGTCATCCGCCATATCTCGGAAGTGATGACGCTCCATCCGGGCGACTTGATTGCCACCGGCACGCCTAAGGGCGTGGGGCCCGTGGTGGCCGGCGACGTGGTGGCAGTAATCGTGCCTGGAGTTGGAACCTTGACAAATCCCGTCGTCGACGAATAAGCGTTGCCTTACTTCATTGCTAAATCCGCTATTCTCCTAATCAAATCCGGGCGCTCGAGCGGGAAGACATCTACAGGCAAATCGGCGATCGCCGAATCAATACAAGTACTCCAGTTCTGGTTAGTTAAGCGCACAACTGCGCTGAAACTCCATTCCCAGCCCAAGGGTCGCAAATATGGTGACCGGACAAGTGGTAATGCCTCTGCTCTCGTAGCTTACCCTGGCATTAGGTTCGCATTTCGAGTTAGGGCTCGATTGATTGACTTCAAATCGGAAAATGGTGGTAATCTCTTGACTGTTTCGCCGAATGCTGGTGTCCCATTATCCTGATCATTGCCAGACAATCTGGGCCAGCCAATCTGGTCGGAGTCGCAGGTAGCCATGCCGTATCACCTTTACTCGCTGCTGGTCGGAGGAGTTGCCTTTGGAATTGCAGGCTATGCCTTGCTGCGGCGCAGGTCTAAGAGCGCAGCTACTGTAGAACGCGAGCGCCGCGACCTGCTCGGCGAAATCGGCCGCATCACCGATGGAACCGTTCTAGACGTTCAGGAATTGGTGGAAGACCCGCAACGTCCCGCTACGCTTCTGATCTATCATTACGACGTGGCTGGCGTCTCCTACGAAGCCTCGCAAGACGTTACCTACCTGCGGCAGTGGATCAACTTGCAGTCTTGCCGCCTGGGTGTCCCTACTTCGGTCCGCTACGATCCCGCCAATCCAGTAAACTCGATGGTTGTTTCGGAACGGTGGAGCGGACTGCGAGGGTAGTCCTCAACTAAGACAAACAGCGGAATGTGCCCCGAGCAAGGGGTGCGAACCCAGGTTCTGTTGACGCGCTCCACCCCAGCCAAAACTCAGATTCCTCGAGGAGGTGACAACCATGGAAACTGAGGAGGGAATGATTTTCTAGCTGCCCGCGGCAAACCCGCCGACGTGAGCAAACGAGAGTCGCAAGTACTTGTGGGGATTAACCGGAGTATCGTTGATTCGGACTTCGTAGTGCAGGTGTGGTCCGGTGGAGCGTCCGCTCAGACCGACGTAACCAACGGTGTCGCCGCGCAGCACTCGCTGCCCGGCAATCACCGCAAAATTGGCGAGGTGGCCGAAGCGGGTGGTAATTCCCTGGCCATGGTCAATCACTATAGCCCGGCCGTAGCCGCCCAGAAAGTCCGCAAAGACCACCGTGCCATCCGCAGGCGCGATCACCGGTGTGCCGAAGGACGAAGAGATATCCACGCCGCTATGGAAGGCACCCTCACCGTTGAACGGGTCGATGCGCTCACCAAATGAACCGGTAACCCGTCCTTCCACCGGCCACAAGTTCGGAACCGCATTGAGGCGAGCCCAGTCCGCGGTAGTAGCCGCACGGGTCATCCCCATGCTGATACCGATGGTGGCGGCACCGCTAAGCGCCGAACTCTTCAGCGCGTAAAGCTGATCGAGCGAGGAACTCACCTGGGCCTGCTGAAAACTCTCGGGGGTGGAATCGGACAACATCGGATCGGATTTGAGCCCATAGAGCGCCGAGACTTCGCTGGCCAGCGAGCCGAGGGAAGCCACCTGAATGTCTTTTTCCTTGGTAACCTGCTCGAGCTGCGAATAACGATGGGTAAGTTCTTCCTTTTCCCGGCGCAGCTGGTTGTAGCTCGATACCTTCAGCAGCATGCGCGCATACGAGCTGGCAATTCCGGTAAGGCTCAGAATCCCAATGGCAGCGCCTATCGCGAGTATGTAAACGTAGTGAACGGGAATGTGGATTTTGCGCAGCTGCCCGTCGTCGTCGCGAGCCACGAAAAGGATGTAGAAGCGCTTACGCAATATCGTTAGTCCTGTTACATGGTAGCCGGGCGGTACAAATGAGAGGACGATACGCCCCTGCCACAGGGCCCCTCTCCACCCGATTCGGCCCGCCCTTTCTTGTGGGTTGAAGCCGCTGCGGCCCACCTGCCAACTCAGGCAAGAGCCGAACTACACCCTGCAAGGAAGACACATTGCAGCACTTAGCTCGGCCAAAGGTATTTCGGATATTTCGAGCAACGGTAACAAACCTGGTTCCTCTATGTCAACGCCAGAAGGTACCGATCTTTAGGTTATAGAGGGTGGTAATGGGCCAGCGCCGAAGGCACAGGTTACGAGAGTACCGATTTGGCGCGGGGTTGAGCCGTCGCCTGTCCAATCCTCGTATGCTCTCTGCCTTTTGGGGAGAGAAAAAAACAGCTCTCCCGAAAGAAACCAAAGCTTCAAGGCATTCGTCAGCTGCCAGACTGAGCCAGAATCCCGATATAGTAGTCGCGGTTTGCCTCTTGTCGAGAAAGAGCTGCTTGAGAGGATTCGCCGCCGCGTGGCCCCCCATCCTGGTGTGCGGCGCGGCATGGGAGATGATTGCGCCGTCATTCGCCTCCCCCGCGGACATGAAGCGCTAGTCACTACGGATTTCAGCCTGGAAGGAGTTCACTTTCGCCGCGAATGGCATTCACCCGATTCGGTCGGCCACCGCTGCCTGGCACGAGGATTGAGCGATATTGCTGCCATGGGAGGCCAGCCGATCGCGGTCTTTCTCTCCCTCGCCACGCCCCGGGATCTGCCGCAAGCCTGGATCGATCACTTCTTCGATGGCTTCCTGCGTCTGGCCAAGAAATTTCGAGTAACTCTTGCCGGCGGAGACATCGCCGAGTCTGCCAGCGGCATACTGGTCGATATCAGCGCACTCGGTTCGGTGCCGCGCGGCAAAGCGATTTTGCGTTCCAGCGCGCGGCCGGGAGACGGAATTTACGTCACCGGCGAGCTTGGCGGATCTTCGGCCACAGTTGAGAAGATGCTCTCAGGCCAAAAAATTATCCTCAAGCCCGCCGATTATCCGCGGCATTTCTATCCCATCCCTAGAATTGCGATCGCACGTCGACTGCGAGAGAGAAAACTTGCTTCGGCGATGATTGACATTAGCGACGGGCTGTCCACCGACCTGGGGCACATTTGCGAGGAATCGCACGTAGGCGCAAATATCGAAGCGTTGGCGATTCCATTAGCACATTTGCGGGGGCGATCCGGCGCGGTCGATCTCGGATTCGCCCTTCACGGCGGAGAAGACTACGAACTTCTCTTCACCGTCCGGCCGGGCCGCCGAGTTCCAGTACGAATCGCGGGCGTGCGCATCTATAGGGTTGGCGAGATTGTTCGTGGACGCGGCATGAAGCTGAAGCCACCAGATGGGCCGCCTCAGCCGCTTTTACCTCGGGGCTGGCAGCATTTTATCGGTTGACGCGCGTATCGGAGTGTTCCTCGCATTACTTTAGATACTTCAGGGATTCTTAGAAAGTTCCTACAGGTCATCATTGATGCCCGACTCGAACCACCCATAGGCCGCAAAAAATTTCTGCTCTCCTCAACTTTCATCCAACCCCAGCTCCCCTTCCTTGCACCTGAATGGCAGGACAGAAAGGGAGGTCTATGGGCGGTCTGTCGTATCTGAAATTGTTCTTCATCTCTTCTCTTGTGATGGCAATGGGTGCTTACTTCACTGCATGCGCTGTTGAAGGCGGTTCATCGGGAACAGGATCCAATCTCTCCAGTATCTCGAGCTCCGGGTCATCCTTGTCTGGCAGCAGTTCGGGTAGTTCGAGCAATACCTTCGCGGCTGGTATCGGAGGTGCGGGTCAGGTCAACACGGCTCATTTTCTCTTTGGAATTCAAGTCCCCGGAGGAACACCGGTTCCGGCCAAGATCAATTCCGGTGGCACGTTGACGGGAAGCAGAGTCGGCATGACCACCGGAATCCAGGCTAATAATCCGAGGAATGCGGCGATCGATCCGACCGGGACGTTTTTGTATCAGGCCGCGCAGCCCGGTATTTGGGGATACAAGATTGATCGCAGCACGGGAAACATCACGCAAATGCCGAACACCCCGTTTGCTTCCACGCAGAATGTCGACACCATTGCGATCGATCAGCGTGGGAAGTTCTTGTACGCCTTCGGTGGCGGCGAAGTGTTCGCCTATTCCCTTCAGGCAGGCACTGGCCAGCTTACCGCGGTTCCCGGCTCTCCCTTCATGGCCGGTCCAGCGACACAAACATTCGGACCCACGAACCGTCTCGCTGTTGATCAAACCAACAAATTTCTCTATGTCTCGGCCAGCACCGGGTTAATTGGATTCGCGATCGACGCCGCCACCGGCGCCCTAACGATGGTTTCCGGATCGCCTTTCGGTTCGACCGTGAAGAGCGCATACTCCATCGTAGTGGTCCCTACTAACCACCTTTACGAAGCTACGTATTCAACCACAAACGCCAGCAACGGGATCTTTGGGTACAGTATCGATCCCACCACGGGTACGCTCACGTCGCTTGCCGGGTCACCCTTTGACGTGGCGTGCGGTAACGCGATCAATATGACCGCCCCCGCACAAGGCAATCTCATGTTTGCCGGGGGATGTGGCATGTTTCGCGTAAGCCCCACGAGCGGTGCCTTGACCCGGGTTGCCAATGACCCGTGCGACGTCGGCGTCGGTGATTGGCCGGTATTTGACCCGACCGGCAAGCTGCTGTGGCTCGTCACCAATGATGTGAACTGTTGGCATTGCGATACCGGCGTGAGCGCCTATCGCGTCAACCCGACGACCGGCACGCTGACCCTAGTGCCGAACTCGTTTTTCGTCATGCAGAACGGTTTTTCCGGAGCGATTATTTCGATCGCGATCACACAATGAGTGGTTCATCTTCAGCCAAACCGCCTTCGCCGGCTGGGTAGTAACACCTGGCCAAGACTGCGCTCATTGGTGAAGCCGAAGGTAACTATAAAACCATTGATCTCCTTACGAGCTTTTGGCCTGGGGAACCCAAGATCGCCAGCGAGTTCGCCTGTGAAGCTTCTAAATATCGCGGTTTCCCTCTGCTGGTCATTCATAGGTCAGGATGCATGGCGTGCGGCCACGCTCAAAGCCAAGTTCGTCATTATCAACCTACCCAGATTGCATTGAGACGTGTGCAGGCGAAAACGAAAAAAGTGACGACCGCCATCTACGCGAGGAGACTGGGGTGCTACGAACGAACTGTGAGTTTCCTCTTCTCGACCTGTTGCTAGATCCGTGAAATCTCGGTAAGGTCCGCATGCGCTCTTCGGCTAAGCATGAACCCCGCTATAATCCCCGCATGGACCTGGAGCAAAAACTGGAAGAACTGAAGCGCCGCCAGCGTTTGGCCGAAGAGGGCGGCGGGAGCGCTCGCCGCGAGAAGCAGCACAAGGCCGGCAAAATGTCGGCTCGAGAGAGGATTGCATTTCTTCTCGATGAGGGCACCTTCGAAGAAACTGACAAACTGGTCACCCACCGCTGCCACGATTTCGGCATGGCGGAGCAGAAATATTACGGCGATGGTTTCATCACCGGATATGGCCGAATCGAAGGCCGCCTGGTTTTCGTTTTTGCACAGGACTTCACCGTCTTTGGTGGATCACTTTCCGAAGCCAATGCCGGCAAGATTGTGAAAGTGATGGACCTGGCCGCGAAGATGGGTGCGCCCATGATTGGACTAAATGATTCGGGAGGCGCCCGCATTCAGGAGGGAGTCATGTCGCTTGCCGGATATGCCGACATTTTCCTTCGCAACACCCTCTATAGTGGCGTGGTACCACAAATTTCAGCCATCATGGGCCCCTGTGCCGGGGGCGCTGTTTATTCGCCCGCGATTACAGATTTCATCGCCATGGTAGATAAAACTTCGTACATGTTCATCACTGGTCCAGATGTGATTAAAACCGTGACGCACGAAGAGGTGACGAAAGAGCAGCTCGGCGGCGCGATGACTCACAACGAAACGTCCGGGGTAGCCCACTTCCTGGCACACGACGATGCCGAGTGCCTCTCGATAGTTCGCGAACTGCTAAGCTTTGTCCCCTCCAACAATCTCGATGATCCTCCCCGCAAGCCCTGCACCGACCCGGCGGATCGCGCCATCAACTCGCTCGACAGAATAGTTCCGAGCGAGTCGAATCTTCCCTACGACATGAAGGACGTGATTACCGCCGTCATTGATGACAGCTATTTTTTCGAAGTCCAGGAACACTACGCCAAGAATATCGTCGTCGGATTCGCGCGGCTAAACGGCCGACCAGTGGGAATAGTAGCCAATCAGCCAGCATTCTTAGCAGGCACACTCGACATCAACGCGTCTATCAAGGGCGCACGCTTCGTCCGCTTCTGTGATTGTTTCAATATCCCACTGGTCACTTTTGAAGATGTTCCAGGTTTTCTGCCAGGGACAAATCAGGAATACAACGGAATCATCAAGCACGGCGCCAAACTGCTGTTTGCCTTCGCCGAAGCGACCGTGCCCAAGGTGACGGTGATCACTCGGAAAGCCTACGGCGGCGCCTACTGCGTCATGGCATCCAAACATATCCGCACCGACCTGAACTACGCCTGGCCCACTGCCGAGATCGCAGTCATGGGTCCGGAGGGTGCGGTCGACATCGTCTATAAGAGCGAATTGCAGAAAGCCGCCAATAAACAGCAGATGCGACAAGAGAAGATCACAGAATTCCGCGACCGCTTTGCCAATCCCTACGTCGTTGCCGATCGCGGCTTCGTCGACGCCGTCATCCAACCTAGCGAGACGCGCAAGAAATTAATCCAGGCGCTCGAAATGCTCGACACTAAACGCGTCAGCAATCCGGCCAAGAAACACGGGAATATCCCGCTGTAGCTCTTGACCCAAAAAACACCAAACTATAAGCAGGAATCGCTTGCGATCGACCTCTGGGTAACTTTCTGTATGGTGCCGGGGGGACCTTATCGCACAGCAAGCTTTGCCTGTCCCAATGGATCTTTTTCTGTGCGGCGCATGAGGGTGTAGGTAACCGCCCGTTCGATGTGATCGCCCACCCTCATCGTGATGAGCGGCCCAAACGGTTCGAGTTCCACATACTTCAGAGGATCGGCCGAAGTGTAGACGGTCGCACTGGTATTTTGATCGGCGTATTCGGCGCCCGGGACCCGGGACGAATCCATGCGCAGCACATAGCGATCGTTCATCCACAGCAGCGTATTGGCGTCGGAACCGATCTGTGCCTGCTTGCCGCGGCGCATCGATACGAATCGTCCGTCCACCCGCAAGTCTGCGGGTAGGCCAAACTGCTGTTCGACGTACCCCTGGGTGAACCGTGACTTCTCAGGCAGGACCATGAATACGCGATCTGGATCGCTTAACTGTGTGATCACTCCAATTCCTACCTTAACCGGGTTGCCGGCGACCTTTTCATAGGTGGTGGTGATAGTCATGATCGGCCTGCGCCGATCAATTTCGATTCGTCGTCGAAAGCGTATGCCATAAGAGGGATCAACCGGCGACTCCAGTTCGAGCGTATTGGAGAGAACTTTGCCCTCGAGGGGCACAGAATCGAAGGTGGGCGGAGGAGGCCACCCGCGTCCAATTATCTTGGGCCAATCATCCTGCGGCGCCGGCCAACTTTTGTCGCCACCGAAATTGCCCCACTTTGCCGACGCAGGGTCCGGCTTCGAGCCGAAGGTAGCGGGGTTCTCCCAAAACACTCCCGGCTCATCGACGAACTGAAACTGCATGACGCGTCCTATCGCCGTCACCACGATGATTTCGGTTTTACCGTTATTAATTCCGCATGATTGCCGCCAACCGTGGTAAGTGAGGCGTGAAATGGTGATCGCGTGTTGGCCTCGGGAACCCGACCAAGCCAGGGGAAATGCAATCAGAGCAACCAAGATCGATGCGGCACATCTACCGGAGGAATTCATGTGCCCCGATTATACGTTCGCCGAAATTGCCGGTTTTGGTTTTTCTGAATCCTGAAAGAACTGAGCGGGGGATGAAGGACCACGCCAGTCGAAGAGGTATGCGGGGGAGGAAGAAGCACCGGGAGGACCAAGAAGCCTATATAGGTCAAGAGCCCCGAGGTGATGTTAAGCCTGTTCTTCTCAGCCAGTAGCTTGCTTTAGACCCTCACCGACCTCTCAAACCAACGCTTCCTTGCGGTCACGCTGGCGCGATCTGTCGCTTGGGCTCCGGGCATACCGCCAACTGGATAAACTTGCTCAACGCCTCGGGACTCTATCTTGCCTTCGACGGTTTTTCCTGTTCTCCTCAACCAGCACTTTGCTATAGACCCTCGCTAACCCATCCTCCTCACCTCGCGGCTTGAAGGCCGATCACGCTTGAGCCCCGGACGCGGCACCAACTGGGAAAACTTCAGAAAATGTCAAAGAACGAGTGTCTTTTTACTCCTTCTATAATTTGAGTCAAACAAAAATGACCGACTTTATCTTGTTTGAAATCAATCGAGTGCAGCTCATCCACAAGCTAGTGAACCGGATTTGGTGCAGCGATTCGCCGGACACCTTTCATGACAGCTGAAAGGAACAATAAGCGCCGATTGATTCCCCAACCTAGTTGGATCAGAGCGCCGCGATTGTCGACATTTCTATTGTGGAAATTGCGTCGAAATGCAACAACAACGCGGTCTTGCTAGTTACGATGTCGAGTAACTTCGGGGTGGAAGCACTTGCCATGCCCGGTGCATCAGCGCCGAGGGAAGCTGAAGTTGTGGTCGAATTTGAGTCTCATGGTCGACCGCGAACGCACCAAATATCTGGCTTTGGATGTCACCCTTACTCCTGCCAGGCCGATCATATACACTTGCCCGTTCTCTCGGGAGGCTTCATGCCCCTTGTGATGCTGCTCCTAATATGCGTGACTTTCATACTCTCTCCCTCGTTCGCCCAAACCAAACATGCCTTCACCTTCGAAGACATGATGTCGCTGAAACGAATAGGCGAGCCCGTTCCCTCGCCCGACGGCAAATGGGTTGCATTCAGCGCGGTGAATGTGGATCTCAACGCCAACACGCGCACGCCGCATGTCTGGATCGTTCCGCTGGCCGGCGGGGATGCGCGCCAGATCATCAAGGATCAGGATGCCGATCGCCCGCGATGGGCTCCCGACGGTAGACGCTTCTTGTTTCTTTCCAAGAAAGAAGGCGGCTCGCAAGTGTGGATCGCCGGCTTCGACACCGCGACCGGCACAGTTACTGGTGTTCATAAGCTGACCGCAGTCGCCACCGAAGCCGCGGGCCCCATCTGGTCGCCCGACGGAAAAATCATCGCCTTCACCTCCGATGTTTATCCCGACTGCCCCGACCAGGCCTGCAACGCGCAGAAACTTGCCGCAGCGGAGAAGTCGCCGGTCAAAGCCCTGATCTTCACCCGCCTCCTCTATCGCCACTGGAACGCCTACAAAGAAGGCAAGCGCACGCATATTCTGTGGATCCCCGCCGACGGTGGCGCGGTTCGCGACCTCACCCCCGGCGACTACGATTCACCCGTCTTTAGCCTCGGTGGCCAGGACAACTACGCCTTTTCGCCCGACGGGCAAGAGCTTTGCTACACCTCTAATCACGACCAAGTCGAAGCAATCTCGACCAACAACGATCTTTGGATCGTGCCTGTCAGCGGCGGAGCGGCGAAGAACATCACCGCCAACAATCCCGCGAGCGATTCGACGCCGCTCTACTCACCCGACGGCCACTACATCGCCTACCGTGCCCAGCAACGGCCGGGATACGAGAGCGACCGCTTTCGCTTGATGCTCTACGACCGCAGGACGGCGCAGAAGAAAAACCTCACCGAGGATTTCGACCGCTGGGTGGGAAGCTACGTCTGGTCGCCTGATTCAAAGACAATCTATTTTGCAGCTGAGCACAAGCGTCATTCCCTGATCTATGCGGTGGGCAGCGAACCGACGCCGGGTACCGCCAACACCCGAAGCTCGAATGCCCCCCGCGCCATCGTCGGTGGTTTCAACGATGATCTCGCAGTTACACCTGATGGCATGACCCTGGTGTTCACTCGTATGTCAATTTCTGCGCCGAACGAAGTCTATGCCGCCAGTACAGAGGGCGAAGGTTGCCCGGCGCGCACGGGAGATGTAGACCCTGGACACGAAAATTGTTCTGTGAACCAAGATAAGGCCGTTACCCGCGTCAACCAGCAAGTACTTTCACAGGTCAGCATGGCAGAAGCCGAACCTTTTTGGTTCAAGGGCGCAGACGGCGATAACGTCGAAGGCTCCCTGGTCAAGCCGCCCAACTTCGACATCAACAAAAAATATCCGGCAAAGTTCCTCATTCACGGCGGCCCGCAGGGCGCCTGGGGAGATGACTGGTCCTATCGCTGGAATCCCCAACTGTTCGCCGCCAACGGCTACGTGGTCGTGATGATCAACTTCCACGGCTCAACCGGCTACGGTCAGAAATTCATCGATGCCATCAACGGCGACTGGGGCGGTGCTCCCTTTGAAGACTTGATGAAAGGCCTCGACTACGCCGAGCAGCATTATCCCTTCATCGATAAAGACCGGGAGTGCGCGCTGGGAGCCAGCTACGGCGGCTACATGGCAAACTGGCTACTCGGGCACAGCAACCGCTTCAAGTGCATCGTCTCGCATGATGGCATGTTCGACAGCGAATCCGCCTGGGGCTCAACGGATGAATTGTGGTTCAACGAGTGGGAATTCAAAGGCACACCGTACACAAATCGCGAGATGTATCGCAAATGGTCCCCCCATCTGGCCGCGACGAATTTCAAAACCCCTACACTCGTAATTCACGGTGAAAGGGACTACCGTCTTGACGTTTCCGAAGGACTCCAGCTCTTCACCACATTGCAGCGCCTGGGGGTGCCGTCGAAGATGCTGTACTTTCCAGACGAAGGACACTGGGTCTTAAAGCCGCAGAACAGCCGACTCTGGTATCAGACGGTGAATGAGTGGGTGGACCAGTGGATTAAAAAGTGAGTCTTTTGTATGGCGCGGGCACTGTCGCCCGCGTTATACAAAGCTGTAAACCTTAGAAGAAGGTCCTTCCGCCGAAAGTGTAGCCGATCGAGATGCCGTAGCGCACGGCATGATTGGAACTGAAGGGCGCCGGCGAATTCTGGGCGCCATTGATAAGGTAAAGCCGAGCCTCAGGCCGCACAAAAAAGTTTCCCATCGGGTAGAGACGCAACCCGCCGCCGAAGCTTCCCATGAAATGGCTAATGCTGGTGTAGTTTGTGCACCCGCCAAAGTAGGTGCAAGTGACTTGCCCGGTATAGAAGCGAGAGCTCATCGCGCCAATGCCAGCCATGGCTTCGACACCAACAAACTTGTTAAAGCGAGGAGCGTAGATCGCGTTGAAATCCCAGAACAGCGGCCGGTACGGCAGGACTCCGGCGTAAAGGGTCTTGCTGGCTCTCCACGATATCTCGCCCTGTATTCCAAGGTCTTTGTGTATAAGAGCATCGCCGCTGATGGCCAGGAAGGTGCCGCCCCCCAAGCTTTGTTTGACCTGAGTAAAAACATTGGAAAGGTTGCTGGGGGGCGCCGAAACCGTGCCAGCACCAAAGGCAAAATCAACCTGCTGACCGTAAGCCGCCGTTGTAATTAGAAAGAGCACACATAGACTGAAAACAACGGTGAGTTGTTTCAAGTGTTTCCTCCGTTGCAAAAATGATTGGATGTGAGTCACTGCCCGGAGGATGCTCTTAACCCCAACTCCACAGAGCACTTGCGCCCAACCATCGTCCTACCTCCGGTTACGTCCAGAAACATCATACCTGGATGGATTCTATGCTTTTGCTTATTGGTACTACCAACATTGTCTCCTATTTTATCGAGGATGTCGTTATTCCCCGGGGCGCAAGACGCGTCGCTCAGTGCGATCGATGCACACAAAAACTGTGGTCTGCGCATATCATGCGAAGAACACGAAGCGAGCAAGGACGGCATTAATCCGTAATGATGGCGGAGCTGCCGGTCTGATGCGAGTGCAGGCTTCTTCCCTATGGCATTTGCGCGGATTTGACGCGACCGCGGAAGCTGTAAAGCACGGACTCCTTCGACAGCAATACAAACCAAGGAAAGGCTGCGAGTGAGACCAATTTCTTATGCATAAGACCCATTGGAAAGACATCGAGACGCCACTGGGACGTGCAAACGAAGGGGAAACACCGAGCAACGACACGCGGGGCAAAGGGCGGCCGGCTGGCTGTGTCGGATGTGGAGAGACGCGCCTGCCTGCCAAAGCAATTTTCAATTTGTCGTATTCGACTGCCGGCTCGACTCCTGTCGCGCGGCATGACGTCGGATGCTACCCTAACGACTTGCAGATGCGGCGCGACTCCAACAAGAACACGATGCGTATCGCCGTCGACACCGGCGGAACCTTTACCGATTGCGTCTGGATGGATCGTGGCCGCATTCGCGTGCTGAAAGTCTTTTCCACGCCCCACGATCCTTCACAGGCGATTCTGCGCGCTCTCGAAAAGGTCAGTGGCAATCGGGACCTGGTTCTGCTGCACGGCACGACCGTCGGTACCAATACCCTACTACAGCGCAAAGGTGCACGCGTCGCTCTCGTCACTACCAGTGGTTTTGAAGATGCGATCGAAATAGGCCGCCAGGCGCGGCCCCGGCTCTACGATTTTTTCTTCGACCGCGTTGAGCCGCTGGTGCCGACGGACCGGCGTTTTGGAATCGAAGAGCGTGTGGATTCGGAAGGCCGTGTCCTCCAGTCACCCTCCGAGGGGCATCTCGACGACCTCGGAGAGCAGTTGCGGGCCATCAAACCAGAAGCGATTGCGGTTTCCCTGCTGTTCTCGTTTGCCAATCCACAACATGAACGCGTCGCCGCGACTGCCCTGAGGTGCGTCGGGGTGCCAATTTCGCTATCGCATCAGATCCTGCCGGAGTTCCGCGAATATGAACGCACCAGTACAGTGGTCGTGAATGCATACCTTCAGCCAGTGATGGAACGCTATCTCGGGAATCTTGAGAAGCGGACACAACATTCGACCGGAAGTGCCGGGCATCGCGTGAATGTCTTCGTTATGCAATCAAGCGGAGGGATTACGGCGCTTCGCTCAGCTGCCAGCGAACCGGTGCGCACAATTCTGTCCGGACCCGCCGGCGGCGTAGTGGGAGCCGCCGCGGTCGCAAGCCGCAGCGGATTTTCCCGTGTTATCTCGTTCGATATGGGTGGGACCTCGACCGATGTGTCACTCGTCTATGGCGAGGCGCACACGTCTAGCCAGTCGGAGGTTGCGGGATTTCCCGTTGGTGTGCCCATTCTTGACATTCACACCGTGGGTGCCGGAGGTGGCTCGATTGCCCGTTTCGACGCCGCCGGCCGATTGAGGGTCGGACCAGAATCGGCCGGTGCAGAGCCCGGGCCTATGTGCTACGGCAAGGGCCTCGAGCCAACCGTAACCGATGCCAACCTCCTGCTGGGACGCCTGCAGAGGGACCGCTTTCTGGGGGGCGAGTTTACCCTCGA
>Ga0126372_10000325_pt1 | contig 16020 bp, 15 predicted proteins | sample PanSoiMetaPlot_6_FD_92762 | JGI IMG/M metagenome (GOLD analysis project Ga0126372, IMG submission 92762) | Tropical forest soil microbial communities from Panama - MetaG Plot_6 | ecosystem: Environmental > Terrestrial > Soil > Tropical forest > Bulk soil | place: Panama | collected 2016-02-17
CCACCATTGTCGTATCGAGCACCTGGGCGCCGTGGCGATCGAGAATGGCCTGCGGGATTGGGGGTAAGTACTGCTGATCGGTATGCTCGTCGCCGGGCGTATAGTCGCTACCGTTGGTTTCGGTGAAGTACACGGTCATGACGATCTCCGGTCTGATAGCCTGCCGGGGTTACAACACGATTGGTTGAGTTACTACAGGATTGACCAGCTCCACCGGACCCCCGGAAGCCGGCAACACCGCGAGCTGCATTTCTCCGGCGGGAACGTCCTCGAACACGAAGCGGCCACCGCCGTCGGAGCTGGTCTGCCGGCGCGATCCCGCTGAACTGATTTCCACCGGCAGGCTCGCGGGCGGGGCGACCCAACCGTCCAACCTGTGGCGATCCGCGCCGGTCGCGGTGATGGTGATCGCGATGGTGAGCGTCTCGCACTCGAATGTGATGGTTCGAGCGTAATCGGTACCGCGAACCGCCGCCAGCCCCATATCGGCGCACACACTGGCCAGCTCGCGTTCTACGTTGTCGAGGTCGAGCGCGAACCGGACCCGGGTATGCAACGAGCTTGGCACCGGATCGATTGCCTCGTACAGATCCCGAATCCCCCTCAAAACGGGATCAGGCCCGCCGGTGACGTCATCAGTGAGGTCACTCATCGCATGCTCCAGGAAGGGTCGGCGGCCAGCAGCGCCTTGAGTTGAGCCAGGCATTGGCCGCGATTGGGACCGGTGCTACTGCCGAACCGCTCGGCGACCATCTGGGAGTCCGGCGGGTCGACAAAGGCCACGATCCGAAGAAGTTCCTGACAACGGGGCGAGAGCCGGATGAAATTCCGCCACAGGCAGCGGAACCGCTCTCGGTCGGCAAGGTCGGCCGAGAGGTCCGCGACCGGATCCGGCGGGCCGGCTGGCACGGCCCGCCGGTCACCACGCTGCCTGCGGGCTTCCCCGCAGGTGACCGTGATCAACCGGCTGACCAGCGCCTGCGGCGAGTGAATGTCGTGCAGACGCTCCAGCAGCGCGACCCAGGCCGCCTGGACAACGTCCGATGCCGCCTCCGTATCCAGGCCCTCGGCCCGTGCGATGTTCCAGACCAGCGGCATGAACCGGCCGACGATCGCGTCGAGAGACCGGCGGTCGCCCGTCTTCGCTCGCGCCAGGAGCTGGCCGACCTCGCGGTGATGAGCCTCGTCCGGCCGCTCCTGGAGCTGGGCCGGCTCCAACCGCTCCCTTGACCCTGCCACCGGCAGGGACCGCCGTTCCAACGAACCTTCCCTCACACGAGCTAATGTGGGGCCGACGGGGGCACCAGATACCCCGGCCTTGTAACGAATCAATAACGATGACTTTCAGCACAATCGACCCGGCATGCGCGACGGGGCAGGACAGCGACCTCAGATCTGGTCGCCGGGGGCCACGGGTCAGCCCTTGACCGCACCCATGGTGAAGCCCGTGATGAAACGCTTCAGGAAGAAGTTGAAGACGATGGCGATCGGCAGGGCCACCAGGATAGTGGCGGCCTGCAGCGACTGCCAGAAGAAGACGTCGCCGCGAACAAGCTCGGTCGGCACACCGGTGGAAATGACCTTCTCGCTGGACGGAGAGATGAACGCCAGCGCGTAGATGAACTCACTCGCGGTGAGCACGAAGGCGAACACGACGACGGCAACGATCCCGGGGAACGCCAGCGGTATGACCGTAAGCACGAACGCGCTGACCCGGCTGTGCCCGTCGACCATGGCCTGCTCCTCGATGTCCTTGGGAATGGCCTTGAGGAACCCCATGAGCAGCCACACGGCGACCGGGATCGTGATGGTCGGGTAGATCAGCACGAGCGACCACGTGCTGTCCTGCAACCCGACCCCGGCCACGATCCGAGACAGCGACAGGAACAGCAGCGACGGCGGCACCAGGTAGACGAAGAAGATGGCGATCGCCATCGGGGTCGACCACGGCCGGTTGAGCCTGGCCAGCGCGTAGGCCGCCGGCAGGCTGAACAGCAGCGTGACGGCGACGACGAGCAGGCCGACCCACACGGTGTTCCAGACGAAGGTCAGGAACGGGGTGCCGTTGAACAGCAGATTGACATGGTCCCCGGTCGGCGGCGCATTGAAGATGAACGGATCGTTCTCCGGGTTGTACAGGTCACGGTTGAGCTTGAACGCGGTGACGGCCGACCAGAGGAACGGCCCGGCGCACACCAGCGCGGCGACGATCGCGGCCAGGTACAACGACACCCGCGCCGCGACGTGCCGGCGCCAGTACCGCCGGCGCAGCCGATCCGCGGAGACGCTGTCGATGGTGCCCGTCGCGAGCTCAGCCACAGTGCTCACCCCGTTCGCCCCCAAGGGTCGGTTCACAACGTCTCCGCGCGCCGGACGGACCGCAGAATCGCGATCGCCGCGGCCAGCAGCAGCGGGAACAGGAACAGCGCTATCGCGGCGCCCTGCCCGACGTCCCCGCCCTGAATGCCGGTGAAAAACGCCCACGACGCAAGCACCTGCGTGGAATTGGTCGGCCCGCCGCGGGTCAACACGTACACCACGGCCATGTCGGTGAAGGTCAGGATCGCGCCGAACAGCCCGGCCACCGCGATCACCGGCAGGGTCAGCGGGATCGTGACGCCGAACATCCGCCGCCAGAAGCCAGCGCCGTCGACCTTCGCGGCATCGTCGATGTCCTTCGGGATCGACACCAACCCGGCCATGACGATCACCGCGGCCAGCGGCACGAGCCGCCAGACATGCACCGCGATCACCGAGGTCATGGCCAGGCCCGGTTTGCCGAGCCAGTACATGTCCTGGCCCGGCCCGAGGTAACCGATCTGCCGCAGCATCCAGTCGATCGGCGAGAACACATTGTCCAGCAGCCACAGCCACGCGATCGCCGACAGCGCCACCGGCGTAGCCCACGGCAGCAGCACCGCCAGCCGCACGAACCACTTGCCGCGAAACTCCGCGACCAGGATGTTCGCCAGCACCTTGCCCAGCACCACGATCAACACCATCGACACCACGGTGAAGATCACGGTGTTGGACAGCGACCGCCAGAACACCGGGTCGTGGAAGATCGCCCGGTAGTTGCGCAGCCCGACCCAGTTAAACGACGGGTCGCCGGAGGTCACGTCCGAGAACGAGAACCCGATCGCCAGGAAGAACGGCACCCCGACCAGCGCCACGATGTACACGACCGAGGGCAGCAGAAACGCCTTGGCCAGAAACGACTCCCGGTCGGCCAGCGGCTGCTTCCGGCGGGCCGGAGCCCGCGGCACCCGCGCGGCCTGGCGCTCGGCGGTGGCGGTCATGGCGCCGCACCGATCGGAATCGGCTCGGTGCGCAGGCCCGAGTCGGCGTCGAAGAACCGCAGCCGATGCGCCGGCACCGCGAAATCGTGCACCTCGTCCGACGAGATCGGCGTGCCGACGGTGGACGGCAGCCGGGCGATCACCCTGGTCTCGTCGCCGATCCCGGTGACCGTGCCATACACGTGCCGGTCGCCGGACAGGTACTCGACGCGCTCGATGCGAAACGGCATGGCGACCCGCTCGCCTCCTGGCACGTTCTCGATCGGCAGCAGGTGCTCGGGCCGGAAGCCCACCAGGCGGCTGCCGCGCGGCACCAGGTTCATCGGCGGCGAGCCGATGAACGTCGCGACGAAGGTGTCGGCCGGATCGTCGTAGACGTCGACGGGACGGCCAAGCTGGCGGACCTGCCCGGCCTGCATCACGGCGATCCGGTCACCCAGACCCATCGCCTCGGCCTGGTCGTGAGTGACGTAGATGGTCGTGGTGCCCACCCGCTGCTGGAACCGTTTGAGCTCGTCGCGTGCGATGGCTCGAAGCTTAGCGTCCAGGTTCGACAGCGGCTCGTCGAGCAGGAACACCCGCGGCTCGCGCACCAGCGCGCGAGCCAGCGCCACCCGCTGCCGCTCGCCGCCGGACAGCTGCCGCGGCCGGCGCGAAAGCAGGTGCTCGATGCCAAGCAACCCGGTCGCCCACTCCACCCGCTCGCGCTGCTTGTCCGCGGGCATCTTGGCCGCCTTGAGCGGGAACGTGATGTTCTTGAGCACCGTCTTGTGCGGGTAGAGGGCGTAGCTCTGGAACACCATAGCGATCTTGCGGGCGCGCGGCGGCAGGCCGTTGACCACATGCCCACCGATCAGCACCTCGCCGGAGCTCGGCTCCTCCAACCCGGCGATCGTGCGCAGCAGCGTCGTCTTGCCGCAACCCGAGGGCCCGAGCAGCACCAGGTACTCGCCGGGCTCGGTGGCAAGGTCCACCCCGTCGATCGCGTGGACCGCGCCACTGCGGCCGCCACCGGCGAACTCCTTGCGCAGCTCGCGCACCTCCACCACGTCGGCCATCAGCCGCCGCCAACCAGTCCCTGCGCGCGGTATTTGTCAAATATCAACTTGACCTGCGCCTCGGCCTCGGCGACGGCGTCCTTGGGCGACTTCTGCCCACGCGCCGCGGTGGCGAACATGTTGGGAATGATGAACTTGTTGAACACCTCGCCCTCGGCCGTGTTCGACGGGCCGGGGTGACCGATGTTGACGCTCCAGGGCTCGGCGCTGGCCAGCAGCTTCAGCTTGTCCTTGGGGTTGGCCTTGTACGGGTCATCGGCCAGCCAGGCGTCGCGCTGCGGGGTGAGCGAACTCCAGGCCGAGAAGTCGTAAAGCCTCGAGTTGTACGTGGCCGAGGCCATGTTCGACGTGTAGTGCAGCAGGAACTCCTTGGCCGCGTCCTTGTTGGTCGCATACTTGGGCACGATCCAGTTGTAGAGCACGTGCTGGGCGGCCAGCGCGGCCTTCGGCCCCTGCAGCGCCGGCGTGAAGAACACGTCGTCGGCGACCGCCGGGTTCTGATCCTGTGCGGTTCGCCACGCGGAAATCGAGTTGACGATGTAGGAGAGCTTGCCGGCGACCAGGCCCTGGTTGTTCGACGCCGCGTTCCACCCGAACACCTCGTCGGTCATCGTGTCCTTGAACAGCCGGCCCATGAACTCCACGGCCGCCACCGTGGCGTCCGAGTTGAGCACGACCTGCTCGTTCTCGTTCTGGATCGACGCACCGTATGACCACATCAGGGCGCGCAGCACCATGTTGGAGTCGATCTCCTGGGACATCCCGAGACCCAACTGGATGCCCTTGCTCTTCTTGATCTCCGCGCCGACGGTGAGCAGGTCGTCCCACTTCGTCGGCCCGATGCCCATGCCGGCGCCCTCCCACAGGCTCTTGCGGAAGTTGCCGGGGTCGGGCACCCAGCCAGGGGAGAACGCGTAGTACTTGCCCGTCGCCGGGTTGAACGAGGACTTGCGGCACAGCTCGATCTGCTTGCCCCAGCGCCGGTTCGCCTCCTCGGTGACATCCTTGAGATCCTCGACGGCCGGCTCGAACTGCGACAGCGGCGCGATGAACTGGATCAGGTCATGCCCCTGGTTGGCCTGGACCTCGGCCGCGATCCGGCCGGGGATCTCGGCGTTGTTGATGTGGTCGACGGTGACCTGCACGCCGACCTTGCCGCCCCAGTCCTTGACGAACGGGTCGAACCACGCATCGTGGCTCGGCACGAAGTGGCTCCACAGCAGGATTTTCAGGTTGCCCGAGAGCTTCTTGCTCGGGTCGGCGAACGTCGTGGTCGGCGTCCCCCCGGTCGGCGTAGCGGCCGGTGTGGTCGTTGTCTCGCTGGCGCACGCCCCCAGGGCCACCGCGGAGGCGGCCAGCCCGCTCGTACGAAGGAAACCCCGGCGAGAGAAGTGCCCGAAGTCGGTCATGGTCACGATCCTCCTAGCTATTTAACTTGGACCTTAGGAGGGTGTGATCGACCGCGAAAGTTGGGGTAGCACACTCGTCGATCACCTTGGTCATGGCGGCTGGACCATCCGTGATCGTCGAGTAGTGACTCAAAACGCACCCGTACCCAGCATCTAGGAGCCCTCGGCGGCCGCCGAGCCACGTCGCACCGTCGCACCGTTGGGGGGTGGCCCACTGGCCCACGATGCCCGCACGCCCGTGAAACAGCACAGTCTTCCGTTACCTTTGGTTGTCCCTTCGTTACCTTTGGTCGCCCTCGGAGCGAACCTCGGCCCACGCACACCCTAGCTTGAGTTACTACATCCCCCTAGCTAGAGTAACGGTATGGCCAGCCCACGGCCCGTTCTGGCCAGCCAGATGGTGCCCGTCGCCGCCGAGCATGCCAATCTCAAGGATGTCGCATGCCCGGAAGGATGTGCGGCAACTCACCCCGATGGTTGGGCGTCACGGCGATCGCTGGCAGGCTGGCGGCTATCTCAGGCGGCGTCAGTGGTGACGATCGTGGCGGCCACCGTGTGAGGATGCGGAATCGGCAAGCCGTCCTGGCGCAGGCCCTCAATGTGGAACTTGATCGCCTCGGTCATCTCGGCGATCGTTTCGGCCTCGCTGTCACCCAACGCCACACATCCGGGCAGGTCAGGGCACCACGCGCCGTAGCCACCGTCCTCGGCGCGCTCGATGATGATCGCGTAGGTGATCACAACGTCCTCCGGTCCAGCCCCGCCTGCCCAAGAATGCTTCGTTCGGTTCCGATCGGCAACACCTTGCTTGGCATACCGGGCACCGTGACGCGGCCCTTCTTCGTGGGGTGCCGGTACTGACGGTGACTCCCCTTGATGGCGGCGAGGTACCAACCATCGTCCTCGATGAGCTTGAGCAAGTCACTCACCTTCAACGGCATAACCAACATCATGCAGACCGCCGCGAAGCCGAGAGGACGGCCCCGCCCGCGGAACGGCACATGAATCGCCGCGTCCCACCTGAGCTACGGCCCGTGACGGCTGGACCACCTGTCATCGGCCCACCGATGCTAGCTTGAGTTACTGCATCCCCCTAGCTAGAGTAACGGTATGGCCAGTCCGCCACCCGCACCTCGGATGACCAAGCCCACCCAACTCGTGCTGCAGGCGTTCCTCGAAGCGTTCGCCGAGGACCCGCAACGCGAGCTGTATGGCCTCGAGGTCTGCGCCCTCGCCGGGCTACAGACCGGCACCATCCACCCCATCCTCGCCCGCCTCGAACGGCTCGGCTGGCTGCACAGCTCCTGGGAACAGATCGACCCCAAACAAGAAGGCCGCCCACGCCGGCGGTACTACCGGCTCGACCCCAACAGCATCGCCACCGTGCGCGCGGCGCTGACCCGCGCCCAAGCCGCCACCCCCGGCCAACGCCACCTCCACCCCGGCCTGGCCGGAGGTGCCCCGTGACCACCACGCCCAAAGCCGAAGCACAGCGCAAACCCCGTTCACCGCAAAGAACCCCTCTCATCGTCGAACTCGTCCGCAAGGTCCTTTTCTCCGAGGACTTCCTCCGCGTCGTCGCCTTCGGCAGCGTTATTGGCGGCTTCAACGACGGCTTCGTCGGCGGCGTCAGCGTCGTCGTCAGCTTCATTGTCAGCGTCATCCGCGTCCTCCGTAGTGTTGTCCGTAACGTCGTCCGTAACGCCGGACAAGTTGGAACCCCAGACGGGCAGCGGACCCAACAGAAGGTGCCCACCGCAGCCATGAGCGGGTCTGTTCCGAATCGGGTCGCTGGGTGGTCGGTGCGGCTGCTACCAGTGCAGGAGCGGGAGCGATACCGGAACGAATACTCAGCCGAATTGTCCGAGCTCCGTGGTCAAGCGTGGCGGTCTCAGGTGGGATATGCACTGCGGCTGCTCGCGTACTCCGTGCGCCTGCGTCAAGAGCTGCAACAATCGGGGCCAGCACCGACGCGTCAACGGGACAGGTGAGCACGATGGCCACCCCTCCTAGCCAACCGCAGGGCCTGCTGCCGTGGGTGCTCGACGACGCGGCCCGGACCAGGCGGCTGTGCCTGATGCTGGCACTGGTCCTATCCGCCCCGGTCCTGGTGGCCGTGAGCTTGGCCATTGTGGTACTCCTGTCACCGCTGGCCGGGGTCGCGCTCGGCGGTAGCCTCGGGGTGCTCGGCGCACCAGCCGCCGCATCGGCCTATCGTCGGCGCCGGGCCCACTCCACGTCAGGTGCGCGTTCCGCAACGCGTGTCAGCTAGTTTGGACGATCTTGCCGGCCAGTCGATCTCGCGGTTCCGCTGGTCAAGGGTTGATCCGATGTGGTCGTTGCGATTGAGACATCGATACGGTGGCTCTGAGGTAGACTATGAGGTACGCCACGACATGACCCGACTGCTGAAGTGTCATAGTGGCCGCTGGTGTCTCGCGAGGAGTGTTGGCGCGCGTACCGGCCGGCCCAGCCCTTCAGTGAGTCGGCGTTTCAGCGACTCCGACGCGAAGCAATAATCAGTCCAGGCGTGCGGCTAGCCGCACGGACAAGTCGCCGGCTATCCGGACAGACGCGGTGCTTCAGTCGTCTGAACCTGCTGGCACTCGAAGCCTACCGAACTGGCGACAAGACCGAAGCTCGAGGCTGTCCAGCGTGGCGGCTGATCTGGAGAAGCGTGATGATGTCCGCAATCTCGTGGCCATGCTTGCACAATCCTGGACATCAGAGCCGTGCGAGCGTTGGCGACTCACGGAATCAGCCCACGACCTGATGCAGCGCGTCTGCCCCGTCACTGACTCACTAGAGTTCGAGCTAGCTCCTCAATTAACGCGACTGGCCGCTCGGGTCGGTACCGTTACCAATGGCATGGCAGATCTGATCCTTCAAGCGGGCGAACACATTATATTCAGCGAGGCCAAGCTGTCGCGAATTGGTCGCGAATGTCCCGGATCCGCCGTCATCCTATACCTGCTAGATTTAGGAGGCACCGACGAACTAGTTCGCGCGAGGCCCGCGGTAACACTATCGCAAGAAACCCCACCAGACCAGCATTCCCGACCAGATCCCGGCGCTTTCGATCGTATCGTAACAGACATTCAAGGAAAAGATGCCGACGCGCTGGATCAGCTCTTGAACACCCCAAGACCACCACGCCGTATAGACCTCACCGGGCTTCGGATCGCCCCTTGACTCCATCAGCCCTGATCGCACGAGTCGCAGAAGAGCGGGACCAGGATCTTCTTCAGAGATTCGCCTGCTCGGCTGGACCAAGCCATGAGGCGGAAGTTGAAGCCTTTATAAGAAAGGACCTGCTCACCTGGGCACTGGCCCTGGGGCAGCAGCGGACGACCCAAGAGCGTTGCTACTGCTAGACGAGGCAGATCCAGGCCGTCTCGTGGCGGTAGCCGTACACGAGCGGCTGACCGAGTTGCTACACAGAGGAGAACCGTTAGCCGGTACGAAACCTTCGAGGCCCTTCTTCAGGATATTCGGACCCGCACCCCACCTCGGGGCCCAGCAATTGCAGCGGTAGTGTCAGAGACAAATGCAGCTAGCCTCGCACTATGCGACCGACAAGGTTTGAAGGTCTCCGTCCCCCGCAGTCCCGGCTACGCGTGGCGCATCGGCCGGCTCTAACTTATTTCGACGGTCTGGCCAATACCTGACGAGAACAAGATCATGCCAAATGTGGTGCTGGCGGTGCGCTGCCGGTGGCCCGGCTGGCCTTCAGGCGATGGGGACGCCCCTGCGTGAGCCTGTCCGGGCGACAAGGGCAATTGAAACGAAGAGATTACAGTGTGTGGTTGGATCATCACGGCTCCACCTGCTTGGGTGGTGCTCCGGCCCAGTGGAGCCGGAGCAACCCAAGATTGTCTTTGTGGAGTGCCGCAGAGATCCACAACCTGCAGGAGGCTCCGATGGAACGCTCCACGTCACGACTAGCGCGCGTCCTGCCTGAAGCTCCCTCGCACCTCTGCCACGAGGAACGCTCCGGCCGGTATACAGCATGTAGCTCCTGCTGTCATGACTGTCGCCGTCACAGCAGGATGAACACCATCTGTAGTGTGAGGCTCCCCAGCATGGTTGTCAAGTTGCTTGAATGATCTGCGTAGCCGGGGTTGGAGCCCAGGTTGCTCGCTTCCGAACGCCATACCTTGCGGGAAGTGCCCAGGCCACGAGGGAAAAGCTCGACACACTCACCGAACGCTAAATTCTGGTGCTGGTCACTGGCATGACCAACGACCGAATCGCCGCCCAGTTCACGGTCAGCCCGCACACCGCCAAGACCCCATATCGACCGAGCCATGACGAAACTCAAAGCCCACGACCGCGCCCAACTCGTGATCACCGCCTACGAAACCGGTATCAACCGGCCAGCTATAACCAGCCATAGTCCATAGTCCCACGTAGCTCGATTTCGCGAAAATACGACCACGAATGACCTTGCATTGAGGCCAACAGCACAGCCCTGTCTGCGGAACGCCGGCAACGCTCTGACCGTCTCAACGCAAGGACGTGCAACACGACCCGGCCACCGTTTCCGGGCCGGGAACGATAACGGGGAGAGCGGTTCACTACCGACCGTGAAACCCCGTCCAGGCATACACCGATGCCACCTGTTGTACCCGTTTTGTTTGCTTCCTGTCCTCCTGTCCTCCTGTCCGCCTGCGTAGATCTTGTCCGGTGGCTATGCTGCTGTGCGGTGTCGAGCCTCTCGCGAGCGACCCGTCCGGAATTGGAACGCGGCCGCGGCGGGGATGGACAGGGCGAGGAGGAAGCAATGTCGCTGGTCCGGCGTTCACGAAGGGTCGCGCTCCATACCATTGCGACGGTGGTCATGGCGGCGGTACTGGCTGTCGCCCCGGCGGCGGCGCCGGCCGGGGCGGACGCGGGTGACCAGGTTCGGTTCGCGACCTTCAATGCCTCGCTGAACCGGGGGACGGCCGGCATGCTGCGGGCGGACCTGTCGTCTCCCGACAACGCGCAGGCCAGGACGATCGCGGAGATCGTTCAACGCACTCGGCCGGACGTGTTGCTGATCAACGAGTTCGACTTCGACCCGGTGGCGGCGGAGCTGTTCCAGACCAATTATCTCTCGATCGGCCAGAACGGTGCCGAGCCGGTCGACTACGCCCATCGGTTCATTGCCCCGAGCAACACCGGTGTCGCCACCGGCTTTGATCTGAACAACGACGGGCGGGTGGTCACCACGCCGGGCGCGCCCGGATACGGCGACGACTCGTTCGGTTTTGGCGCCTTCCCTGGCCAGTTCGGGATGGTCGTGTATTCACGCTATCCGATCGTCGAGGATCAGGTTCGCACCTTCCAGCATTTCCTTTGGAAGGACATGCCGGGTGCGCTGCTGCCCGACGACCCGGCCACCTCGGCGCCGGCCGACTGGTACTCGCCCGAGGAACTGGCCATCTTCCGGCTGTCGTCGAAGAGTCACTGGGACCTGCCGCTGCAGATCGGGCAGCGCACCGTGCATTTCCTGGTAAGCCACCCAACGCCGCCGGTGTTCGACGGGCCGGAGGACCGCAACGGGCGGCGCAATTTCGACGAGATCCGCTTCTGGGCCGACTATGTCCAGCCCGGACAGGGCCATTACATCTACGATGACCGGGGAACGCGGGGCGGGCTACGACCGGGCTCACAGTTTGTGATCGCCGGCGACATGAACTCCGACCCGTTCGACGGCGACAGCGTCCCAGGTGCGACCCAGCAACTCCTGGACCACCATTGGATCAATGCCGAGTTTATTCCGACGAGCGCCGGGGCTGTCGAAGCCAGCGCCTTGCAGGGCGGCGCCAATACCACTCATCGTGGCGACCCAGCACAGGACACCGCCGACTTCGCGGACGTGCCGGGGCCGGGCAACCTGCGCGCCGATTACGTTCTGCCTTCCCGGAATATCGACGCGCTGGCCGGGGCCGTGTTCTGGCCGGTGTTGAGCGACCCCCTGTCGCGGCTGACCGGGACGTTCCCGTTCCCCAGTTCCGACCACCGGCTGGTCTGGCTCGATGTGAGTGTCCATAGTTGAGCGTGCGTCACGTGGGCGTCCCGCGATGCATATTAGGCAACGCGAGACGCCCATGTGGCTGAGCGGCAGTCAGGCTGTGGCCTTTTTGCCGTCGGGCTTGAGGGCGAACCAGACGCCGCCGACGCCCTGGCCATTGGTGTCGCAGGGCTTCGAGTCACCGGAATAGTGGTACACCGGCCAGCCACCGATAGTGACCTGACGGCTGCCGTCCGGGCGCAGGACCGTGCCGACCTTCGTCTGGTCGATACCCTGCAGCTGGAACTGGTCCGACGTGGCGATGAGCGGCGGCCACTTGGCCGCGCAGTCGCCCTCACAGCTGGACTTGGATGGGTTGGTCGTGTCCTTGTCGAACCGGTACAGAGTCAGTCCCTCACGGTCAGTCACGATCTCGCCAAAGGAGCCGACCTTCATGGCGGCCAGGGTGACGGGCGGGGCGGGAGCGCCGGGTGCGGCCTGGGCGTTGGCCTTCTTGCCCTCCGGGGTGACGGCGAACCAGCGGTTTCCAGCGCCCTGACCGTTGGTGTCACCGGGCGTGGAGTCGTTGAAGTACCGGTACACCGGCCAGCCGGAAATGGTGAGCTGCCGGTTGCCGTCGGAGCGCTCGACCGTGCCGATCAGCTTGGCGTCGACACCCACGGTCTCGAGTTGCCGAACATCCTCGACGCTGGCCGTGACCGGTGGCCATGCGGTGGCGCATTCGCCCTCGCAGTTGGATTTGGGTGGCTTGGCAGTATCGTTATCGAACCGATAGAGGGTGAAGCCCTTGTCGTCGGTGACGATCTTGCCGAGTTTATCGGAACTGGTGGCCACCAGGGCCGCGGTTCCTGCCTTGGCATCCGCCCGTGGCTGCGCCGCCTGGCTGTTCGCTGGCGGTGTGTCCGAGCCGCCGCCGTGCGCGCAGCTGGCCAACGCAGCGAACACAAGCCCGGCCGCGGCGAACTGGAGTCCCCGCTTCCACGTCATGTAAGTTCCTCCGCTCAGAGTGCATGGGTGCCTGGTCTGACAAGAAGCACGTAAGAGCGGCCGGATTGTTTCGACAGTGCGTAATTGCGCACAAGCGGAAACCGGTTTACATCGCCACCTGGGCGTCTCAAGGTGGGGATGGCAATCGCGAGTCTGAAAGTACCCTTATGACAAAGGGGGATCGTCGGGGTCGAAGGCGGCGAGGTTTGGCGAGCCGGGGACCGGCAGGCCGGCAGCGGTCGTCCACGCGGCGCCCGGCGGCGGTTGGCGCCAAGACTCGGTGGGACCAAGGTCCCTCGTCCAGATGACTGGTGACCGTTCACGAGCCACCGCTCGTTGACCAGGCTTGAGCCCATGAGCACCAACAAGCAGTGGCGAGTCGAGATCATCATCGATGAGCACTCCGACCAGCGCCAGACCCGAGCCGAGGCGCGGCTGCACAGCCCGGACCGTACCGGCCTCGTCGGCGCTGGCCTGGCCCGGCGCAGCCCGTGGGATACGGAAGTCCCCGAGATCGGCGATGAGTTGGCGGTGTCCCGAGCGCTTTCCGATCTTGCCCACAAGCTGCTCGAGGATGCCGCCAGCGGCATCGAGCGTTCCACCCATCACGCCGCGCACCTCACTCGCTGACGCCCGCGTTCCCGCACGCGGCTGGGCAGAGACCGCGGCGGCGGATCGGTCGGTCGCCGCGGATCGGTACCGGATCGCCGGAGGCTGCGGCGGCTCGGGTGACGCCGCAGGCCAAAGCGGCCAGATGGTGTTGACCCGCGCGTGCCGGTCGACCAGGCTGGGTAGCTGAGAGGCGACCTACCGGTGACGCACGCAGGGGGCCGAGAATGATGGCCGATACCGAACGCGGGCGCGCGCCAACCATCTCGGCCGGGCCCACGGTTGGGCAAACCAAGCTCCGGCTGTACGAGTTGTTCGACGCGATGCGGGACCGGCTCGACGAGATCGCCAAGACCAGGGACCGGATGCACGGCCTGCTCGACGCGATGCTAGCGGTGTCGTCGGGATTGGAGCTGGAGTCGACGCTGCGCCGGACCGTGGCCGCGAGCATCGAACTGGTGGACGCGCGGTACGGGGCGTTGGGGGTTCTGGGGCCCGACGACGGGCTGTCCCGATTTGTTTACATCGGCGTCGATGACGCGACCCGTGCGAAAATGGGACACCTGCCGCAGGGTCGCGGTGTGCTGGGGCAGCTCATCACCGATCCACGGCCGCTGCGGCTTGCCGACTTATCCAGCCATACCGCCTCGGTGGGGTTCCCGCCGAACCACCCACCGATGCGAACGTTCCTCGGCGCGCCGGTCCGAGTCCGCGACGAGGTCTACGGGAATTTGTATCTGACCGAAAAGGCAGGCGGCGGGGAATTCACGGCAGAGGACGAGGTCGTCGTGCAGGCCCTGGCTGCCGCGGCCGGTATAGCGGTGCAGAACGCGAAGCTTTTCGAGGAGGTCATCAACCGGCAACGCCGCCTGGAGGCCGCCGGTGAGATCACCACCGAACTGCTGTCGGGCAGCACCACCGAACGAGTCCTGCACCTGGTGGCCAAACGCGCCATGGAAATGTCCGCCGCCGACGCGGCGTTCATCCTGCTCGCCACCGAGTTCGAGATCGGCGGCCACGCCGGCTTCGGCGACGAGGAGCTCAGCGCGCTGCCGGCCGACGACCGTGAGCCGGTGGTGGGCCACGTGTTGCGTACCGGCACCCCGATCCTGGCCGACATCGAAACGATCGAGGACGCCAAGCCCGCCGGCTTCGGCCCGGCTCTCGGCGTGCCGCTGTGCTCCGCCGACACCGTCGCCGGGGCGATCATGGTCTTGCGCCGGTCCGGGGACGAGCCGTTTCGGCCTGACCAGCTGCCGTTGCTGGCCTCGTTCGCCGACCAGGCCTCGATCGGGCTTGAGCTGGCCGCCAAGCAATGCGCCCAGCGGCAGTTAGACTTGTTCGCCGATCGCGATCGCATCGCCCGCGACCTGCATGACCACGTCATCCAACGGCTGTTCGCCGCGGGCATGGACCTGGAGAGCACCCAGCAACGAACCCACGAACCCGAGGTCCGGCGGCGCCTGCGGCACACCGTCGACCAGCTCGACCAGACCGTCAAGGAGATCCGCACTTCGATCTTTGACCTGCACACCACCCCCTCCGAGGGGAACGTCAGCCTGCGCCGGCGGGTGCTGGACATCATCGCCGAGGTCTGCCACGGCACCGAGCTGTCGCCGTCGGTGCGGATCTCCGGCCCGCTCGACACCGCGGTGCCGTCGGATCTCGCCGAGCATGCCTCCGCCGTCGTCCGCGAGGCGGTCACCAACGCGATCCGGCACGCGCAGGCGTCCGAGCTGGTCGTGAGCATCGACGCAGGCGACACGCTGCTGATCGAGGTGACCGACAACGGCACCGGCATCCCAGACACAGCCCACCGAAGCGGCCTGTGCAACCTCCACAAGCGCGCCGACGAATGCAACGGCTCGTTCACCGTGCGGGAGGCGACGGGCGGTGGGACCCGGCTCACCTGGACCGCGCCGCTGACCTGCTAGTACTGCGGGTTAGACCACCTTCGGCGCCGAAATCCGCTGATCGGGATCGTGATCTGCCGGTTGGCCTCGCGAGCATCGCCACAGTTCGCGGCAGTTCCAACCCACGGGCCGCGTGTACGCTGGGTAGTGAGACGGTTGCGTGCTGTCGAGGTCGGTGGTGATTTCCGACCCCCACAGTGGCCCATACGGCGGGCCTTGGCTGCTGACCCGAAACAGCCCCTCGTCTGTACGCTGTGTAGCAACTTGGTTGCGGACGAGATATGCGGCCGTTTTCCCACCTCACATAGTGGCCTGGATGTGTGGTGGCCATCGCCGAACCAGCGCATGATCGCTGAGATTGATACGTCACGATTCACTTCCGTCCTGGATCTGAATCGTGGCGTATCAATCTTGGCGATCATGGCGCAGTCCCGCCCGCTGACCGGCGTAGGGCACGCCGGGTAGCGATGCCGTTGCGCGCCGTGGAGATCAGCGGAGATTTCCCACCCCACAGTGGCCGCGCAGCGGCCCCGGCTACTGACCCGAACATGACCCTCGGTTGTACGCTGTGTAGCGACTCAGTTGCGGACGAGATAGACGGTCGTTTCCCCACCTCCCACGGTGGCCCGCGCAGCGGGCTCGACTACTGACGTATCAATAAACAGGATAGGGTGCACGGCGAGGTGTCTCCCTTTTGTAGGGAAATCCTTTTCCGCGCACCCCTCC
>Ga0126372_10000327_pt1 | contig 15994 bp, 31 predicted proteins | sample PanSoiMetaPlot_6_FD_92762 | JGI IMG/M metagenome (GOLD analysis project Ga0126372, IMG submission 92762) | Tropical forest soil microbial communities from Panama - MetaG Plot_6 | ecosystem: Environmental > Terrestrial > Soil > Tropical forest > Bulk soil | place: Panama | collected 2016-02-17
ACCTAAACCCAAAACAAAAAAAAAACCCAATTGAATTAATAAAAAACTTTCCCCCCACAAAACACAAAAATTCAGAAACACCAACCAAACCAATAAAAAATAAATAAACAACCCCCCCCCCCCCCAAAAAAAAATCTAACGTGGCAGATAAGTGCACTGGATTTAAGCTCCACATATAAAGCCTCAGGCTTTCATTAGAACTAATGACGACATGATTAAACATAGGACTACAAGATGGAGCATCCCCCATTATAGAACAACTAGTCTTCTTCCACGACCACGTACTAATAATTATACTGATAATTACCGCAACCGTATCATACATAATAATCACCCTGACCCGAAATAAACAAACCAGACGATTTATATTAGAAGGACAAATAATCGAAACCACATGAACAATTGCACCAGCAATTATCTTAGTATTCATCGCTATACCATCCTTACGACTTCTATATTTAATAGACGAAATCCATAACCCAGCATTAACACTAAAAGCAGTAGGACATCAATGATACTGAAGATACGAATATTCAGACTTCACAAAACTAGAATTCGACTCATACATAACACCACAGGAAGAACAACAAGCAAGAGCATTCCGACTACTAGATACAGACAACCGAGTTGTCCTACCAATAAATTCGCCAATTCGACTAATTGTCACAGCAGCAGACGTACTACACTCATGAACAATCCCGAGACTAGGGGTGAAAACAGATGCCACACCAGGACGACTAAACCAAATGAGATTCTCAATTAACCGTCCTGGACTACTATACGGACAATGCTCAGAAATCTGTGGAGCAAACCACAGATTTATACCAATCACGATCGAGAGAGTACCAGCAAAATACTTCATTAACTGAGTTTCAAATCTAAGAGAATCATCAGATGACTGAAAGCAAGTAATGGTCTCTTAAACCAGCTTATGATAATTTAGCAACTATCTCTGATGAAAGGATTAGTTAACTATATAACATCAGAATGTCAAACTGAAGTAATCAACAGTGATATCCTTTTATACCTCAAATAATACCAATAGAATGAATAACCCTGTACATCACATTTCTAATAACATTCTTAATATTTAACATCATAAACTACTTCACACAATTCCCAAATAGAGCAACATCATCAACAAAGAGCACCATTAGTGTCAATAAAATAATTTGAAAATGATAAGAAACCTATTCTCAATCTTTGACCCAACCACAGAAATCAGCAGACTCCCCCTAAACTGAACAAGAACAATTGTAGGATTACTACTAATCCCAACAAGAATCTGATTAATCCCATCACGAAACAACATAATAATCAGACTACTAATAAATAAACTTCACAAAGAAATAAAAACAATTCTAAGAAGGGGAAACCAAAATAAGGGGAACTCATTCATCTTCACCTCATTATTCCTAATGATCCTAATAAACAACTTCCTTGGGTTGTTTCCATACGTATTCACCAGAACAAGCCACCTGACCCTAACATTAACACTAGCACTACCCCTATGAACAAGATTCATATTGTTCGGATGAATTAAAAACACAAACCACATATTTGAACACCTAGTTCCGCAAGGAACACCAACAATACTAATGCCATTCATAGTTATCATTGAAACAATCAGAAACCTTATCCGGCCAGGAACATTAGCAGTACGACTAACAGCAAACATAATTGCTGGACACCTACTACTCACCCTCCTAGGAAACAATGGACCTAGAATAAGACACACCCTACTAACAGTATTAATCACAGCACAAATTCTCCTCCTAATCTTAGAAGCAGCAGTGGCTATTATCCAATCATATGTATTCGCAATCCTAAGAACACTATACTCTAGAGAAGTAAACTAATGTCAAACCACCCATTCCACATAGTAAATAAAAGACCATGACCACTCACAGGGGCAATTGGAGCCATAGTCACACTAATAGGACTAATCAAATGATTCCACCAATACGATGACAGCCTACTAGGAATTGGAGCCGTAATCACCGTACTAACCATAATTCAATGATGACGAGACATTACCCGAGAAGGAACCTATCAAGGGCTACACACAAAAATAGTAACAAAAGGACTACGATGAGGAATAATTCTATTCATTATTTCAGAAGTATTATTCTTCGCATCATTCTTCTGAGCGTTCTTCCATAGTAGACTATCGCCAACAATTGAATTAGGATCAATGTGACCGCCCACAGGAATTCAACCCTTCAACCCCCTACAAATCCCACTTCTAAACACCGCAATCCTACTCGCCTCAGGAGTAACTGTAACATGAGCACACCACGGACTACTAGAAAATAACTTCAGACAAGCAACACAAGGACTATTCTTCACCGTACTACTAGGAATTTACTTCACTGCACTACAGGCTTACGAATACGTAGAAGCCCCATTCACAATTGCAGACTCCGCTTACGGATCAACCTTCTTCATAGCAACAGGATTCCACGGACTACACGTAATTATTGGGACAACATTCCTAACAACGTGCTTACTACGACAAACAGCACTACACTTCTCATCAAACCACCACTTCGGATTTGAAGCAGCAGCATGATACTGACACTTCGTAGACGTAGTGTGACTATTCCTATACATCTCAATCTACTGATGAGGAAGATAAATTACTTATCTAATACAAGTAAAGTATACTTGACTTCCAATCAAGAAATTTGTGAAAACAAGATAAGTAATAATAATAACCATAACAATAACAACAATCACAATCGTACTATCAACAGTAGTAATATACCTAGCAACTTTAATCTCAAAAAAAAATAATGAAGACCGGGAAAAAAGATCCCCCTTCGAGTGTGGGTTTGACCCAAAAAACTCAGCACGGCTACCATTCTCATCACGGTTCTTCCTAATCGCAGTAATCTTCATAATTTTCGATGTAGAAATCGCACTATTACTACCAATGCCAATTACAATAACAACATCAAGAATAAAATCATGAGCACTAATTAGATCAGCGTTCCTCCTAATCCTAATCATCGGACTATATCACGAATGAAATCAAGGATCACTAGAATGAAGAAACTAAACCAGGGACTATAGTTAATAATAACATTTGAGTTGCATTCAAAAAGTGCTGCTTATAGCAGTTAGCCTCAAAGAAAGTGAGAAGCAAATCTTGCAATCAGTTTCGACCTGATCCTAGATAGTCAAACCTATCCTCACTATCAACCAAACTTAACTGAAACCAAAAAGAGGTATATTATTGTTAATAATAAAAATGAATCAAAGAATTCCAGTTAAAGAAGTGACAGAAAAAGTGAATGCTGCTAACTTATCACTATAGCGGTTAAAATCCGTTTACACTTCTAATTTATATAGTTTAAGAAAACATTACATTTTCACTGTAAAGATAAAGGCTAACTTTTATAAATAACAATAGCTTACTTAAAGGCCAAATAAAACCTCATCGACATCTTCAGCGTCGCGCTCTAAAAATAAGCTATTCAAGTAAAAAGCCAACAAAAACAGCAGAATAACGATTCACATAACAAAAAACCCTAAAAATACCCTCAAACTACTATACTGAGCCCACTGATTAAACCTACCAAGATTAAAAAGAACCCAATACAAACCCTGACCACCAAAATACTCCACTCAACCAGAATCAAAAACCCTCATTGACTTATAGCCAAACCCCAAAGGCCCGAAAGAAACACCATAGGTAGAAAAAAAAGGCATAAATCACATAGAACCAGAAAACGAAGAAGCACCATAATAATATACAGAAAACAAATAATCACTAAAGCTAAACCCAGAAATTTCATAACCCAACCAACCACCTAACAACACCACAAAAAAGGTAAGAAACCTTAAGTAATAAGGTAAACAAATAACAGAAGGAGTGGGACAAATCAGCCACATTAAAGAACTGCCGCCAAGAACCGATATAGTCAACAAGCCAATTATACCAACAGCCATATTATAATTAGTCTCAACCATAGAACAAGAGGGAACAAAATTAAAATCACCACACAAAACAAAATAAAACAAACGAAAAGAATAACAAACCGTCAAACCCGTAGAAACAAATAACAAAAAAAAACCAAAGATATTAACATATCTCATGGAAAACATTTCCAAAATAAAATCCTTAGAATAAAAACCAGCCAAAAAGGGCATGCCACATAAAGCAAAATTAGAAACCATCAAACAAGAAGAAGTAAAAGGCATATAAACAGACAGGCCCCCCATAAAACGAATGTCCTGAGAATCACCCATAGAATGAATTACACCACCAGCACACATAAACAACAAGGCCTTAAACAAAGCATGAGTTAACAGATGAAAAAAGGCCAAACCAGAAAGACCAACAGAAATGGTCATAATCATAAGACCCAGCTGTCTTAAAGTTGATAAAGCAATAATCTTCCTTAAATCATACTCAAAATTAGCCCCAAGGCCGGCCATAAACATAGTCAACCCAGAAATCAACAACAAAGCAACATTCAACAAATAGCCAAATGAAGGTCTAAAACGAATCAACAAATAAACACCAGCAGTAACAAGAGTGGAAGAATGCACTAAAGCAGACACGGGAGTAGGAGCAGCCATCGCCGCAGGCAATCAAGAAGAAAAAGGAATCTGAGCACTCTTAGTCATAGCTGCCAAAACAACCAGAAAAGAGATCAACTCCATCTCAACAGAACCTGACAAAAAATCCAAGTAGTAAATAAATCTTCAACTACCAAAATTAATTATCCAAGCAATAACCATTAATAAAGCCACGTCCCCGATACGATTAGACAAAACAGTCAACATCCCAGCACCGTATGACCTTACATTCTGATAATAAATTACTAAAAGATAAGAAACCAAACCTAAACCATCCCAACCCAACAAAATTCTAATCATATTAGGACTAATGATCAAGAACATCATAGAAACCACAAACATTAAAACCAACACAATAAACCGAAAAATATTCAGATCACCAAACATATAATCATCACTATACAAAATGACAAGAGAAGAAATAATAAAAACAAAACCCATAAACAACAAAGACATCCAATCAAACAAAAAGGTTATAACAACAGAACTCCCGTTCAATCTCACAACCATCCAATCAACAAAATAAACCAAATCACACAAAATAAAATAAACACCCAAAAAACAGCAAAATCAACCCAAAAGAAATAAAAAAACAAATCTAGCAAAACAAATAGAAACAGGCATCACAGTCAAAAGCAACAAAACTACATCACCGACACCACAAATCGGCATTTTAAATTAAACTATTTAGACCAAAACTCTAAAGCCCCCTTACACCCAAAAAACAGCAAAATCAACCCTCAAAATAACCAAGTTTAACGGGAATCAATGCAAAAATAACAACAAAAACTCGCGAGAATAACCCAACGAGCAAGAATACAAACCAGAAAAAACAGAGCCATGCTGGCTATAAGAGTACATATAAAGAGTATAAGCCGCACTAAAAAAAGACAAGAAAATCAAAACAAACATAAGATATCAAGACCACGATACCAAACTACTCAACAGTCCAATTTCACCAAGAAGATTAAGAGAGGGGGGAGCAGCCATATTACAAGCACTTAACAAAAATCACCACATAGTTATTCTGGGCATAAGATTCATTAAACCCTTATTAACCAACAATCTCCGACTACCAAACCGCTCATAAGAAATATTAGAAAGACAAAAAAGACCAGAAGAACACAAACCATGAGCAACCATTAAAGCAAATGATCTACATACCCCCCAATAACCCATAGTCATAATACCACCAATAACCATACCCATATGAGCTACAGACGAGTAAGCAATTAATGACTTCAAATCAGTCTGTCGCATACAAAATAAACTAACCAACAAACCACCAACCAAGCCTAAAACAACCCAAACAATACCAAACCCAAAGCCAAACTTAGACAAAATAGGAAAAACCCGAAGCAAGCCATAACCACCAAGCTTCAACAGAACACCAGCCAAAATCATTGAACCAGAAACAGGAGCTTCCACGTGGGCCCTAGGAAGCCACAGATGAACCAAAAATATAGGCATCCTAACCAAAAAGGCCAACACCATACAAACATAAAATAAACCACCAACAACACCCCCTCGTAACAAAAACAAGCATAATGAACCCAATGAACTATAAATAAATAAAATACCGACTAACAGAGGGAGAGACGCCAACAAAGTATAAAACAATAAATAAACACCAGCCTGAATACGCTCCGGCTGATAGCCTCAGCCCAAAATAAGAAACAAAGTAGGGATCAATCTACTCTCAAAGAAAACATAAAACGAAAGCAAACTAATTCTTCTAAAAGTACAATACAACATAGTAACAAGAAAAACAACAACAAAAAGAAAAAACCCAGGAAAGTAATTTGAACGAAGAACAGACTCTCTAGCCAAAATTATAAGAACACAAATCCATAGGCTTAAAAGAATAAGACCATAAGAAATTACATCACAGCCAAAAAAATAACCCAGACTACCCCAACAAAAAAAGTAAGGAAAAGAAAAAAGATAAATAAAAGAGACCACAAACAACAATGAACAAACCAATCACCACGAGTAAGAAGCACACAGCGGGGTTAAAAATAATAAAAAACAAAGAAACCTTAACATTGAAGAACTCTATAAGAACGAAAATAATCGTTACCATGACTACGAATTATAGAAACCAAAATAGACAGGCCCAACGAACCCTCACAAACCGAAAAAATCAAAAAATAAACAACGAAAAACAATCTATGATTAAAGCCACACAGATAAAAATACACCGAAAGATACAAAGCCAACACAATAAATTCCAATCTCAATAAAGTAACCAACAAGTGCTTACGGCCAGAAGAAAAAGCCCAGACACCACAGAAATAAAGAACAAAAAGATACAACCACATTGACATTAAATAAATAAAGGTTTTAATAATTTAACAAAAATATTGGTCTTGTAAACCAAAAATAAGGAACAACCTTTTAAAACTTCAGAGGAAAGACATATAAGCCATTTCACTAGTCCCCAAAACTAATATTTTAAATAAAATACCCCCTGATATAACAAAACTACTGATATCAACAAGAATAATAACAGGACTAATATTTACACAAATAAAACACCCGCTGGCCATAGGAATAATACTGCTCCTACAAACCACAATAACATGCCTGATCAGAGGCACCATATACAAAAGATTCTGATTCTCCTACATCCTATTCATAATCATAATCGGAGGAATACTAGTACTATTCATATACATAACAAGACTAGCATCAAACGAAATATTCTCACCATCAAACAAAATAATCCTAGCCGCACTAATAACATCACCAGCACTAATATACATCATACCAGACCAAACAAACAACAAAGAAATAAACCCATACAACACAGCAATAGAAAATGAAATCACATCAACGACAATAATAATATATAACCAAAACACAGGAACAATAACCATTCTACTAGTGCTGTACATACTACTCACACTAATTGTAGTAGTAAACATCATCAGTATCTCAAGGGGGCCCCTACGACACACAAACTAATGAATAAACCCATACGAAACAGACACCCCCTTATTAAAATCGCAAACAACGCTCTAGTAGACCTACCAACACCATCAACAATCAGAGGATGATGAAACTTTGGATCACTAATAGGAGTATGTCTAATCGCACAGATCCTAACAGGACTATTCCTAGCCATACATTATTGCCCAGACGTCAACACCGCATTCTCCAGAGTAAGACACATCTGCCGAGATGTAAACTACGGATGACTACTACGAACATTACACGCAAACGGGGCATCAGTATTCTTCATCTGCCTATACCTACATACAGGACGAAACATCTACTACGGATCATACAAATTCACACACACATGATCAGTAGGGGTAGCAATCTTATTCATAATAATAGCAACAGCATTTATAGGATATGTACTTCCATGAGGACAAATATCATTCTGAGGAGCAACCGTAATTACAAACCTGCTGTCAGCAGTTCCATATATAGGAAAGGAACTAGTACAATGAGTGTGAGGAGGGTTCGCCGTAGATAACGCAACCCTAACCCGATTCTTCGCACTTCACTTCCTAATACCATTTGCCATCGCAGCAATAGTCCTAATCCACTTGCTATTCCTACACCAAACAGGATCCAACAACCCACTAGGACTAGACAAAAACACAGATAAAATCCCATTCCACCCATACTTCACAGTGAGGGACATCGTAGGATTCGCAGTAATAATTATACTACTATCAGTTCTGACCCTAAAGGAACCATACCTCCTAGGAGACCCAGACAACTTTACACCAGCAAACCCACTTGTAACACCAGTACACATTCAACCAGAGTGATACTTCCTATTCGCATACGCAATTCTACGATCAATCCCAAACAAGCTTGGAGGAGTAATTGCACTGGCCATATCAATCGCAATTCTATTCATCATACCGACAAACAAATCAAAATTCCGTGGAACACAATTCTACCCGGTAAACCAAGTAATATTCTGAACAATAACAAACACAGTAATCCTACTTACCTGAATCGGAGCCCGACCAGTGGAAGAACCATACATCCTAACAGGACAAGTCCTAACAGTCCTGTACTTTATATACTACATTGCAAACCCAACAATAACAAACCTGTGAGATAAAACAACAAACTAGTTAAATAAGCAACAAGAAAAGCCTAGTGCCTTGAAATCACTATGAGAGAAGTTCAAGCCTTCTATTAACTTACATGCCTAAATTAATACACCTACAACAAAGAAAAAATCAATAACTTAACACCAACAAAAAACAAAAGATAGTTTAAAGAGAGGGGCAAAAAGCTCCTCCAAGCCAAATACATCAACTTATCGTACCGAAACCGCGGTAAAGTCCCACGAACCCAAACAAACAAAAAAGAGACCAAAGACAACTTAACGTAAAAAAGCAAAGAATAAAGGTCACAGCCCAAAAAGACAATACAAAACAACAATCTCATAAAAAGAATACTAGCATACTCGGCCAAGAAAATCAACGCAAATCCACCACCACCATACTCAATATTAAAACCAGAAACCAATTCAGACTCCCCCTCAGCAAAATCAAAAGGAGTACGATTAGTCTCCGCCAAACAAGAAATAAATCAAACAAAAGACAAAGGAAAAGAAAAAAAAATTAACCAAGAATAAATTTGAAACAAATAAAAATAAACCAAATTGTATCTACAGACCAAAACTACAAAAGAAAACAAAATAAAAGCCAGTCTAACCTCATAAGAAATAGTTTGAGCCAAAGCACGCAAACCACCCAACAAAGAATAACCAGAATTAGAAGACCAACCAGCAATCATAACAGTATAAACACCAAGTCTAGTACAAGCCAAAAAAAACAATAAGCCTAGCTCAAAAGATACAAATCCTCTTAAATAAGGAATTAATAACCAAATCAACAAAGAAAGAAACAATGCAAAAACAGGAGAAAAATAATAAACCAAATAATTAGAAACCAAAGGGAAATACTGCTCCCTAGAGAACAGCTTAATAGCATCTCTAAAAGGCTGAAGAATACCAACAAACCCAACCTTATTAGGACCCCTGCGGATATGAACGTACCCTAAAACCTTCCGCTCCAAAAGGGTGAGAAACGCCACCCCAACCAAAACAAAAATAACCAACAACAAAAACACAACAATAAAGAACAAAAACTCCAACATAACAAAATACTACTTGTAAAATAAAATTTACATTAATAGATTCTAAATCCAGTGCACTTATCTGCCAAAATAGCATAACAGTTAATAAAACTCAACAAAAATAAAATTATTCCAAGTACCTGGTCCTCTCGTACTAAGGTACAAAAAATACTTATAGATAGAAACCAACCTGGCTCACGCCGGTTTGAACTCAGATCATGTAAGGTTTCAAGGGTCGAACAGACCCAATACAACTTTCAGCTCCTACACCAAAAATTCACCTTAATCCAACATCGAGGTCGCAAACCCCCCTGCCGATAAGAACTCTCAAGGAGGATAACGCTGTTATCCCTAAGGTAATTTAATCTTATAATCAAAATAAATGGATCAAATAAATATAAATCAATATAACCACTAAACCAAGAGGAGTTAAATTATATTCCTCTCATCACCCCAACAAAACATAAGATTCACTTATTAAAAATAAAACAGACTACAAATAAACAAGCAAATCAACATGTCAAACTCTATAGGGTCTTCTCGTCCCATAAAAACATCTAAGAATTTTAACTCAAAAACCAAATTCAATAAAACATTCAAATTTAAGACAGCTCGCATCTCGTCAAGCCATTCATTCCAGATCACAATTAAAGAACTAATGATTATGCTACCTTTGCACGGTCAAAATACCGCGGCCCTTCAACAAAAGTCAGCGGGCAGGCCATACTTCAAAAACTAACAAGAAAAGATGTTTTTGTTAAACAGGCGGACACAAGATTTGCCTAATTCCTCAAAAGAAATTAAACACTCAAACACCAAAACAACGTAAAAAACAAAATTTACTAATTCCACAATAATTACAGTCCAATAAAAAATAAAGGAAACACTTCAATAAACAAAATAAATAAACAAAAATAAAGAAGAAGAAAAATAAAACTTTAACATAATCAAGTTGAAAATCACTATAAAATCCACAAAACTAAATTAACAAAGAAATTATAAAAATAGAATAAGGAGCTAATCCCCCATAATCTTAGTGCCAAGTAAAGACAAATAAATAACAATAAAAATCTAAACAAGACACATGAATTGAATTCATTTCTTGAAAAACCAGAAAACACCAAAGACGAATAACATTTCACTACCAACAGCCTATCCTTAATGTTAATAAAACAACAACTAAAATAAACCATTAACTCCTTTAAAATCGGGAAATAAAAATAAATAATAAAATTCAATGAACCCTGATACACAAGGTACGACAAAACAAGTCAACTTTCAACAAAACAAAAAATAACCCCTACAGTACAAATAAACTATCGTAAAAAAATTAAATCAAGAGAATACAACAACAAAATAATACTTTACTGAAACAATTTTAACCCTAAACCAAAAACAAACAACAAGAAAATCAACATCAGACCATGCCGAATTGCACGACAAAAAATTCAGCGTAAATGAAATCTCAACTAACAGAAATGATCCGATAATCACTCCAGCCACACCTTCCGGTACAACCACTTTGTTACGACTTATCTCATTGACAAATAAACGAGAGCGACGGGCGATGTGTACATATCTTAGAACCAAATATCATGAAAACAATCTACAAAACATTACAATCAAATCCAATTTCATGCAAATATATCAACCAACAATCCAAATAAACAAAAACCAATGTAATCCATCAATAACACTTAGAAACAAGCTGCACCTTGACCTGAAATAAATCAAAATAAAGGAACCAGAAAATTAATAGACCCTAAAAGCATATTCAAACAAACGGCGGTATACAAACCATAGCAACTAAGTAAGGTCCAACGCGGACTATCGATAACGAGACAGATTCCTCTGAACGGAATAAGATACCGCCAAATTCTTTAAGTTTCAAGAACATAACTAATACTACTCCAGCACAAAAATTAACATCCTAAAATAATAGGGTATCTAATCCTAGTTTAAAAAAAGAATTTCATAGCCTCCAAACATAACAATAAGGAAAACAACAAAAATAAAAATTTCACCCAACCAACCACCAATATAAAACCAAACAATCCAAATAATAAAACTACCAAAAGCCAAACATGTTCAACCGCATCCAAGGTGTAACCGCGGCTGCTGGCACAAAATTTAACCGAAACTAAAATGCATTACTAACTACAAGAATACTTGATAAACAATAACAACTAATGAGAATAACTTACAACCCAATAACCCCCGCCTTAACCCATCTAGAGCCAGGGATAACAACCACGCAAAAACTTACATATAGAACAAACAAACAATGAACAAACGAGCAAGAATAAAACTCCTCCAGGGTACAACAAACCAAAAACGGAACGGAAAAAAAAAATCAAATGATAATCAAGCTAGAGCAACGGCAAGGCAACAACAATATAAATGCACCCGCAAGAACATAGTTTTTTAGCCCAGGCAGTAAAAAACCCCACTAACACGTGAAAAAAAACTGACAGACCCCAACACTAGTAATACTCGAACTCTACAGTACAACAAACCAAAAACGGAACGGAAAAAAAAAATCAAATGATAATCAAGCTAGAGCACAAACAAAACACCGCACCATTATCAATGGTGCCCAGAATCTAGTAGAACTAACTATCCTAAACTTATCTTTTTTTCTAAATTATAAGATAAGTTTAGGATAGTTAGTTCTACTAGATTCGTAAATACATAAATCTTACTTCAAGGTAAGAATTTACACATATAAGATGAAAAACTACCATTAAATCTATTTAGTGATAGGTTTTCATTCTCTTAACAATTTCATTTTTATTATGTCATAATAATAAAATTGCTTATACTTAATAGATAATACGAGATATGTATACGATTATATCAATATAAGTGTTGAATATTTAATACCTTTTCTCTCTCCTATTAGGTAGCTATACCCGCTATACTGTTAATTGCATTTAATTAAGATCGTATTGTTTGAATAAATCACTAAGGATAATCAATGGTACGTCGAATAGTCTGAGTTATTTGTAATAAGACTCATATTAATATAACACGCACACGTAAATTAACCGGAACAAAACCCAACCTGTACCGGGAAGAACAAGAGAATGACGCAATAAGCCCCAAACACGCACTGGCAACAATAAATTACACATAAAATACGCACCATTATCAATGGTGCCCAATGATGAGCCTGATTAAAGGACTATCGTGATAGGATAAAACATGTAGTGCAAACTACCCTCATTACATCAAACAGAATCAAACTGTCACCATCAAGCATCAAAAGCCACCGTGCACCATACACCAAGATGTATAATAAGTTAAACCTAAACTTAGAAAAGTAAGCTAAGATAAAGCTAATGGGTTCATACCCCATAAATAGAGTAAAAACACTCTCTTCTCTAATGCCCAGTAACTCAACCAAAATCCTATTGCTAATCACTTTAGTAAGAGGTATGTTAGTATCTGTATCGTCCAACTCGTGAATTGGCGCATGAATAGGACTGGAAGTAAATTTAATATCATTTATTCCACTGATATCTAACATCAAAAATATATACAATACAGAAGCGTCATTAAAGTACTTTATCGTTCAAGTACTAGCTTCAGCAACTCTGCTATTCATAGTAGTAATAAAAACGGCAACAGAAGACCTGTTCACGCTCACGAACGTAGGAACTCATCATACGCCAATGATTGTTTGCACGCCCCTACTCTTAAAAATAGGGGCAGCACCATTTCACTGATGGTTCCCAGGAGTAATGGAAGGATTAAGATGAGAAAATTGTGGACTACTAATAACGATCCAGAAGGCCGCACCCATGATGCTAACATCATACCTAATCGAGGCCAACACCTTCATGTTCAGAATCATTTTAACATCAACGATCGTAGGGGCAATTGGAGGACTTAACCAAACCTCAATACGAAAAATTCTAACATACTCATCCATCAACCACACCGGTTGAATACTAATAGCACTAGTTACAGGGGACAATATATGGATCATGTACTTTGCAACCTATTCAACACTAGTGCTAACAGTACTATCAGTCATCAAACTATCCAGAGTGTCATTCATCAACCAAATCTTAATAACAAACAAGGAAAATAAACTAATGAAATTCATAATGTTTACATCACTACTCTCCCTGGGGGGGCTTCCGCCGTTTCTAGGATTCCTACCAAAATGATTTATTATTCAGGCAATAACAATAAATGGGCTAATACCCATAGCAACCATTATGGTAATCACATCACTAATTACGCTATACTACTACCTAAAAATCTCTTACTCAAGATTTATAATTCTAAGCACAGAATCAAAGTGGAACCCCCAATCACACAAAATCAAATCAACCAAAAACATTAGAGCCATGGCCCTATCGTCCATCTCACTAATGGGGGCAATGATATGCACAATCATCGTCGGAACAAACTAAAAAGAAGGCCTTAAGTTAAACTAAACTAATAACCTTCAAAGCTATAAATAAAGGATGTTTGACCCTTTAGGCCTTGGTAAACCTTTAAGCCTACCCCTACAGAATTGCATTCTGTCATCACAAAATGAATACAAGGCTTAAAAACCACATAGTGGAAGAACAACGTCAGAGTCCCTAAATAGATTTACAGCCTATCGCCTACTAATTCATCTCAGCCATTCCACTAATTTTTAGCCGATGATTTTTCTCAACCAACCACAAGGACATTGGAACACTATACTTCGTATTTGGTGCCTGATCAGGCATAGTAGGAACATCCCTTAGAATACTTATCCGAACAGAACTAGGACAGCCCGGATCTCTAATCGGAGACGACCAAATCTACAATGTCATTGTCACAGCCCACGCATTCGTTATAATCTTCTTCATGGTCATGCCAATTATAATTGGTGGATTTGGGAACTGATTAGTGCCCCTAATACTTGGAGCGCCAGACATGGCATTCCCACGAATAAACAACATAAGATTTTGATTACTCCCGCCATCACTAACACTTCTACTTGCAAGTAGAACAGTAGAAAGCGGAGCAGGTACAGGATGAACGGTATATCCTCCCCTAGCAAGAGGAATTGCACATGCCGGGGCATCTGTAGACCTAGCCATCTTCTCCCTACACCTAGCAGGTGTATCATCAATTCTAGGAGCAGTAAACTTTATTTCAACAACAATCAACATAAAACCAAAGAGCATAAAACCCGAGCGAATCCCACTATTTGTATGATCAGTCGCCATTACAGCACTATTACTCCTACTATCACTACCAGTACTAGCAGGAGCAATCACTATACTACTGACTGATCGTAACCTAAACACATCATTCTTTGACCCAGCAGGAGGAGGAGACCCCATCCTATATCAACACCTGTTCTGATTCTTTGGACACCCTGAAGTATACATTTTAATTCTACCTGGATTCGGTATAATCTCCCACATCATCTGCCATGAAAGAGGGAAAAAGGAAGCATTCGGAAACCTGGGAATAATCTTTGCCATACTAGCAATTGGACTACTAGGGTTTGTAGTGTGAGCACACCACATGTTCACAGTGGGAATAGACGTTGACACACGAGCATACTTCACATCAGCAACAATAATTATTGCAGTACCCACAGGAATCAAAATCTTCAGATGATTAGCAACAATATACGGATCACAAATAACTTATAGAGCAGCCTGCTTATGAGCCATAGGATTTGTATTCCTATTCACAATAGGAGGACTAACAGGGGTAGTCCTTGCAAACTCATCAATCGACATTGTACTACACGACACATACTACGTAGTTGCCCATTTCCACTACGTACTATCAATAGGAGCAGTATTTGCAATCATAGCAGGATTTATTCAATGATTCCCCTTATTCACTGGGCTCACCATAAACCCTAAATGACTAAAGGCACAATTTGCTGTCATATTTACAGGGGTAAACATAACATTCTTTCCTCAACACTTCCTAGGACTAGCTGGAATACCACGACGATACTCAGACTACCCAGACGCCTACACAACATGGAACATCATCTCATCAATAGGATCAACAATTTCATTCGTAAGAGTTATAATATTCCTATTCATCATTTGAGAAAGAATTTCATCAAATCGACAAATCCTATTCCCAACACAAACAAGAAACTCAATTGAATGATTACAAAACTTTCCACCAGCAGAACACAGATATTCAGAACTACCAACCATCTCACTAACCAATAATTAATCAACCCCCCCCCCCACAAAAAAAATCAACAGTGCCAACCAAGAGACCCCACTTAACGCCCAAACAAAAACCACCCAGCTTTTTAATATAAAAAAAA
>Ga0126372_10000329_pt1 | contig 15943 bp, 17 predicted proteins | sample PanSoiMetaPlot_6_FD_92762 | JGI IMG/M metagenome (GOLD analysis project Ga0126372, IMG submission 92762) | Tropical forest soil microbial communities from Panama - MetaG Plot_6 | ecosystem: Environmental > Terrestrial > Soil > Tropical forest > Bulk soil | place: Panama | collected 2016-02-17
ATCGGCACCAGCATCGTGCCAGTCTTCGCGCGCTCCCCCGCCAATCTAGCGATGTCCGCGCTGAACATGGACCGGATGAGCGACGGGCGGTTCTTCCTGGGCCTGGGCACCAGCGGCCGTCTCGTGATCGAGGACTTCCACGGCGAGAAATTCGCCAGACCGCTGACGCGCATGCGCGAGTACATCGACGTCATCCGGAAGGCCGCGCGCGGCGAGCGGCTCGATCACGACGGGGAGTTCTTCCACACCAAGCGCTTCCAGCTGCGGTTCACTCCGTACCGGGCGAGCCTGCCGATCTACATCGCGGCGCTAAGTCCCCCGAGCCTGCGGCTCACCGGCGAGATCGCCGACGGCTGGCTTCCGATCTTTCTGGCGCCGTCCCGCATGGCCGCGGCGGTGGCCGAGCTCGACCAGGGCGCCGCGGCCGCCGGCAGGGCGCGGCGCGACATCGCGATCTCGCCGCAGGTGTCGATCTACGTGACCGACGACCCCGGCGCGGCGCGCGACCGCGAGCGACACCACATTGCCTTCTACGTCGGCGGCATGGGCGTGTTCTATCACCAGTACATGCACCGCATCGGCTTCGGCGCGGAGGCCGACCGCGTGCGCGAGGCCTTCCAGGCGCGCGACCGAGAGCGTGCCGCGAAGCTGGTCACCGACGAGATGGTGGATGCGATGACGATCGTCGGCTCACCCAAGCAGTGCCGGGATCAGATCCAGCGGTTCTTCGACGCGGGGGTGCAGGAGGTCCGGCTGGTCTTCAACGAGCCGAACCAGGACGCCTACCTCAAGGCCCTGCGGGCGGTCGCGCCCCGCGGGTAGCGCGCGCTCTCAGGGAATCACCCCACCCGCATCTCGGGGCCTCCCCGATTTGTCGCGGCGCAGCAGCCAGCTAGCATCGTGAAGATGCTAGCTTCCGCGCGGAACGATGACCAGGGTTCATCGGATCACGCGCCTCTCGATCACGCGGCCAAAATTCAGCCGGGCCTGCCGGGCGACGACGGATACGAGCTTTCTCGAGCCGTAGAGATGCGTCCAGTTGCCGAGCGCCTGCGCCGCGCGTTCGAGCAGGGCGGGATGCCCCAGCTCCTGAGACGAAGCCTCAACCACCTCGCCTCGCCGTGGCTCGAGTTCGGCAGCGTGACCTTCTTCCGGCGCCGCCTGGACGTCGGACCGGAGGTTGCTCGACCTCGTCCCGGGCTCTCGGTGTATGAGGCTTCACTCGACGACATCGCGATGATACTCAGCGCCTCCGACCCGCGCCGGACCGAAGAGATCGTGCGCGAGAGGCTCGGCCGCGGCGATCTTTGCTTCCTGGCCCTCGATCCGGCCGGGATTCCCGTTCACTCCGGCTGGGCGACGACCCTGGGCGCTCACGTCCCGGAGCTCGGGCGCCACGTCGTCCTGAAAAGCCACGAAGCGTACCTGTACGACGCCTTCACTCCGCCCGAGCGGCGCGGTCACGGCGCTTTCGGCTTCGTGCTCGACCATCTCTTCGCGAAGCTCCAGGCGATGGGCTCGCGCACGGTCTACTCCTACGTTCGCAGCGACGACCCCAAGGGCCAGCGGTCAGCCTGCGTGCGGCTTCGTCCGGTCGGCACGTTGACTCACGTCCGTGTGGATGGGCGAGGACCCGTGATCTTCGGCCAGCGGGGCAACGGCTTGCCGACGCTCGTCAAGAAGCTGGTGGACGACGCCGGCCGCTCACTCCGGTGAGGGCTCGCGGCGCCCCGACCCGTCCGCCGCTCTGACGGCGAAGAAGCGCCGGATCAGCTCGGCGATCTGGGGCGCCGCCTCGTCCAGAGCGAAGTGTCCCGCGTCCAGCAGATGCACTTCCGCCGCCGGCACGTCTTCGCCGTAGGCCACGGCGCCGGCGACCGTGAACGACGGATCGTGCTTGCCCCAAACGACCAGGGTCGGCGGCTGCACGTCGCGCAGGTACGCCTGCCACTTCGGATAGGAGGCGACGTTGGTGCGATAGTCGTGAAAGAGATCGAGCTGGATCTCGACGATGCCGGGACGAGTCAGCAGCGCGAACTCGCTCTCCCACGTCTCGGGATCGATTCTCTCGGGGTGCGGGCTACGGCCGACGTGACGTTGCCGCGTGGCCTCGAGCGATAGCAAATTCGCCCGCACCGCGGCCTCGTTCGCCGCCCGATCTCGCCAGAAGGCCTTTCGCGTGGCCCAGAGCTCCGAGAGACCCTGCTCGTGCGCGACCGCATTCTGGATGACGAGCGCGTGCACGCGCTCGGGGTGGGCGAGCGCGAGGCGAAACCCGATCGGCCCGCCGTAGTCTTGCATGTACAGACTGTAGAAGTTGACCGCTTGCTGCTCGAGGAATCGCTCGACGATCTCGGCCAAATGATCGAACGTGTAGTGAAACGCTCCGGGTGGGGGCGCCTCGCTGCGTCCGAACCCCGGGTAGTCGGGCGCGACCAGGTGGAACCGGTCAGCCAGACGCGGCATGAGATCGCGAAACATGATCGAGGAGGACGGAAACCCATGCAGCAGGACGAGCGACGGATTGCGCCGATCGCCGGCCTCCCGGTAAAAAATGCTGAAGCCGTCGACGGTGGTCGTCCGAAAGCGAACCACGGCGCGGTCGCCGGAGTCGTCGAACGTGGAAGCGCGCGCCATAGACGCCTCTGCTCCTTTGGGGGTTACGACGCCGCGGCGCCGGCCCGGGATTCCGCGGGCCGGCACGCGGTGGGTGCTACAGTGTGGCCGAACCTCGAGGTGAGCCATGAAATTCGGACTCTATAGCTCGATCGCCAACCCGCCGCGAGGCGAGCATCTCGACCGCTGCATCGATGAAACCATCGCCGAGGCTCAGCTCGCGGAGGCGAACGGCTTCGACTCGTGCTTCTTCGGGGAACACCATCAAGACCAGGACGGGTTCTTACCCTCGCCGCTGATCATCGCGACCGCCGTCGCGGCGCGCACGCAGCGCCTTCGCGTCGGCACCTCGGTGATCCTGCTGCCGCTGCACCACCCGGTGCACGTGGCCGAGGACGCGATCACCCTCGACCTGGTGTCCAAGGGACGCCTGATCGTGGGTGTCGGCATCGGCTATCAGCCTGCCGACTTTCGCGCGTTCTCCGTACCGATGGCCGACCGCACGGCGCTCTTCGAGGAAAGCGTGGAGATCATGCGGCTGTGCTGGGCCGGCGAGCGGTTCTCGTATCGGGGAAAGCACTACACGCTTGAAGACGTGCAGATCCGCCCGCGGCCCTTCCGGACACAAGGGCCGCCGTTGTGGTTTGGCGCCAGCGTGCCGGCGGCCGCGCGCCGAGCTGGGCGCCTCGCCGACGGCTTCGTGGGGACGCCCAGCACGAGCCTGGCCAACGCGACGGAGCTGGCCGACATCTACAAGGACGCGGCGCGCAAGGCCGGGCGTCCGGCCGAGGTCGTGCAGATGCGCGACGCGTGGGTGGCTCGCACCCGCGCCGAGGCCGACGAAGTCTACGGCCCCCACGTCATGGCCGCCTATCGCTACTACTGGGAGGCCCGGCTGGCCGAGTTCCGGAACATGCCGGCTGACATGAAATTCACGCTGGAGAACCTGGCGCCCGACCGTCTGATCCTCGGGGATCCCGAGTCGTGCGTGCGCGAATTCCAGCGCTGGCAGAAAGCGACCGGGGCCAGCACGTTCCTGCTCCGTCTCCGCCATGCCCACTCGGGTGGGCCGCCGCACGAGAAGATCATGGAGGCGATCCGGCTCTTCGGAGAGCGTGTCCTGCCGTATTGCTAGGCAGGAGTCGGGATACGCTCGCAGTTGACGGTTATCGAAGCGTTTTGCTACTGTTTTTCTGTCGCGCTCCGAGTGCTGTCAGGACGGTGCGCACGATGCCCTTCATCGCACACACATGATCTTCCCCCAGAACCCCAGCCCGCGGCGCGCCGCGGAAGTCCTCCAGCGCGTCTTCGACCGTATCCCCAGCGGCTTCGCGTTTCGCCTCTGGGACGGATCGGTCGTGAGGCTCGGCGCCGGCGCGCCCGTCTGCACGGCGGTCGTGCATCAGCCGCAGACGTTCATCCGCCTCATGCGTGACCCGACACCGCTCAACTTCGCCGAGGCCTACGTCGACGGCTCCATCGACCTCGAGGGCGATCTGTTCGAGGCCATGACCATCGCCAACTCGATCGAGGAGCTCCACGTGCCGTTCCTCGAACGGGTGCGCATGCTCGTCACACTCTGGCGAGGCTGACGTGGCCGTGGCCCAGTACGACGTCATCGTGGTTGGGGGCGGTCCGGGTGGCAGCACCGCGGCGTGGCGGCTCGCGCGCGCCGGGCTGCGGCCGCTCTTGCTCGATGCCGCGGTCTTCCCGCGTGTGAAGGTCTGTGCCGGCTGGGTAACGCCAGAGGCGCTGGCCGACGCGCAGGTCGACCCGGACAAGTATCCGCTCACGATCCAGGCCTTCTCGGCCTGCCGGTTCGAGTTCGACGGCGAGCGCACCGAGACGCGCTGGCGGCGACCGGCCAGCTACGGCATCGTCCGCCGGGAGTTCGACCACTATCTGCTCGATCGCGCGCGCGCCGCCGGCGTGGACGTTCGCGAGGGCGCGCGGGTGACCGCCGTTACCGAGGACACGGACGGTGTCCGGGTCGTCAGCCCGCACGGGACGTTCACGGCGTCCGTCGTCATCGGCGCCGGCGGCCATCGCTGCCCGGTGGCCCATGCGCTCGGCGAGGTGTCCGAGCGCGAGGAGGTCGTGGTCGCGCAAGAGAGCGAGACGCGCCTGTCGCCCGCCTGGGTCGAGGCGCTCGCCAGGTGGTGGGACGCGCCAGAGCTCTACGTCGAGCCGGATTTGAAGGGCTACGGCTGGTACTTTCCCAAGGGCGACGTGCTCAACGTCGGCGTCGGCTGCGTGGTGGGCCCGGGCGCCGACCTGCCGGGCCGGCGCGAGACGCTCGTGAGCGCGCTACGCGCCGCGGGTCGTCTGCCGGCTGATTTGCCCATCGAGCCGTTTCGCGGCCACGCCTACGTCGTGCGGCGTCGCGCGCCGCGCAAGCTCGCCGGCGAGCGGTTCTGCCTGATCGGCGATGCGGCGGGGCTCGCGCGCGACCTCAGCGGCGAAGGAATCGGTCCCGCCATCAAGAGCGGAATTCTCGCTGCCGAGGCGGTCGAGGCGCGCCTGCGATGCGGCGCCACTCTCGAGCCCTACGCGGCGGCGATCGTGCGCCGGTACGGCTCGGGCGAGATGGGATGGCTCGGCCGGCAGCTCGCGCGGATCCCCGATTCGTGGGCGCGCGCGGTCGTCCGGACGGTCCTGAGCACGGACGCGACGCGGCGGCACGTCGTCTTCGGGCGCATCTTCGGGATGCGGGAGGTGGCATCGTGAGGCCACGCAGCAGAGAGGCGGACGCCAAGGCGATCGCCCATCACTACGACGTGTCCAACGAGTTCTACGCGCTCTTCCTCGATCCGCTCATGGTGTACACCTGCGCGTACTATCGCGACCCCGACGGCAAGCTCGAGCAGGCCCAGCGCGACAAGCTCGATCTGGTCTGCCGCAAGCTGGAGCTCGAGGCGGGCGAGACCTTGCTCGACATCGGCTGCGGCTGGGGCAGTCTCTCGATCTGGGCCGCCCAGCACTACGGCGTGCGCGCCCACGGCGTCACGCTGTCGAAGGCGCAGGCCGACTATGCGACCGAGCGCATCAAGCGCGAAGGGCTCGAGGGCCGCTGCAAGGTCGAGTATCGTGACTATCGCGACCTGCCGCCCGACGCGCGCTTCGACAAGATCGCGGCGGTGGGCGTCATCGAGCACGTCGGGATCCCGAACTATCCGGCGTTCTTCGGCGGCGTGCGCCGGATGCTGAAGGACGGTGGGCTCTACCTGAATCACGGCATCGTCCACGAGTTCCACTGGAAGGCGACCAGCCAGACCGAGTTCCTCTATCGCCACGTTTTCCCGAACGGCGACCTCGCGGGTCTCAGCGAGACGTTGACCGAGATCGAGCGCGCGGGCTTCGAGATCATGGACGTCGAGGGCCTGCGACTGCACTACGCCCGCACCTGCCGTCACTGGGTCGAGCGCCTGCGCGAACGAGCCGATGAGGCGCGCGCCCTCGCCGGTGAGCGCACGTACCGGACCTGGCTGCTCTACCTGACGTGCTCCGCGGTCGCGTTCGCCGAGAGCTCGATCGGGCTCTACCAGGTCCTCACGCGCAAGCAGCACGATCCCGTCGCGAGCCGCGCGCCGCAGACGCGCGAGCACCTGTACGGCAAGGCATTCCTGTGACACCGCACTCCGAAGGGGACAAGCGTTGACTCGTCAGATCCTGATCATCGTGATCACGTCGTTCATACTGGCCGAGATCTCGACGTTCGCGACGTCGATCTATCTGCACCGTGCGCTCTCGCACCGGTCGCTGTCCCTGCACCCGTTCGCGGCCGTTTCGTTCCGCGCGGCGCTCTGGCTCTTGACCGGCCAGAGCCGGCAGCAATGGGTCGCGGTGCACCGAAAGCACCACACGTTCGCGGACCGCGAGGGCGACCCGCACAGTCCGCTGCTCCTGGGCTTCTGGAAGGTCCAGCTGTGGAACGTGTACTACTACATCCGCGAGGCTCGGCAGCCCAAGACGGTGGAGACCTTCGCGCCCGATCTGGCGCCTGACTGGTGGGAGCGCCGAGTGTTCTCCTGGGGCTGGACCGGCCTCTTTGTCGGTACGGCGCTCGTCGCGCTCGCGATCGGCTGGTGGCAGAGCATCATCGCCATGCTCGGCCACGGCGTCATCTACATGTTCATCCTGGCGCCGCTGATCAACGGCCTCGGCCACTGGTGGGGCGGCCAGAACTTCGAGAACACCGCCTACAATTCGCGGGTGCTCGCCTGGCTGACCGGCGGTGAGAGCCTGCACAACAACCACCACGCGTTCCCTCGCTCGCCGAAATTCAGCCTGCGGCGCTCGGAGCTCGATCCCTCGTGGATCGCGATCCGCCTGCTGGCGGCCCTACGTCTGGCGGCCATTGTCGGCGCGCCGCTCAAGGCGCGGCCGACGCGCTAGGCCTCGATGACACCCCCGCCGCTCGAGCTGGCCCTGGAGCTGTCGGCGCGCGAGCGGTTCGAGATGGTCGAATTGCGGTCGCGCTTCTCGAGCGAGCACGACGAATCGCTCGCCTCGTATCCGCGCTGCCTCTACTGGTCGGCCCACACGACGGCGGGCTTCCTGGACCGGAGCCTGATCGCGCGCCTCGGCCTCGGCCGCGTGGCGACGTACATCGAGACGCTCCGCCGCATCTTCCCGGAGGGCGCCGGCTACGCGCACGATCGCCTCGAGCGCCGCAAGGACCTGGACGCCGCGCAGCGCGCGGTGGAGCCGCGCAACGGTGACTCGCATCTGGCCTTCATCGCCGGCGGCCTGCAGCCCTGCGTGACGCATCCCAACCGCGCCGGCGAGCCCGTGTGCTTCGTCGACCTCGATGGGGTCAACGACGGGCGGCCGCGCCGACGCCAGACCCGGGTGATCGGCTACCGCCGCGAGGCGATTGCCGGGCATATCCGGCTCAAGGTGCCGGTCGCGGGGCACCCGATCGACTCGATCAACCTCAAGGCCCGGTCGCTCGGACTCTACGAGCAGCTCGCCGAGTTCGTGGCGCGCGCCGACGTCGACAAGGGGCGGTTGCACATCGCCCTCGGACGCGGCGAGCGCGACGCGGCGCTGACGATCAACGAGTTCGAGACCTTGCTCATGAGATACGACCTGACCGCGGTGCTGAAGAACCCGCTCCGGTTCATGGCCGAGGAGTACCGGCAGGCGCTGGCCAATCCGCGCGCCGTGCCCGGCAAGGCGCTCGGCTTCGCACAATACGATCTGGTCCGCGTGCTCAACACGGGCCTCAAGACGCTCGGGCTGCACGGCTCGCTGCTCGAGCGCGTGCTCGCGCGCACGCTCGCCGTCCCGGCGGCGCATCTCTATCGCGTCCGGCGCTCGATCAGCCTGCTGGTCGCGGGCGACGGTGGACGGCCCGGCCCGGTCGAGGGCGTCTACCAGAGCCCGATCCTGATCCAGTGGCAGCGCGCCGCGCGCGACGTACGCGAGCTCGACGTGACGCTGTACCGGCTGGAGTAGCCAGCCGCGCGGCCGCCGGCGCGATCAGACGCCGGTGCCGAAGCCTCCCGCGGTGCGGACGGTGCCCGCCTCGCCGAGGTGACCCGCCGAGTGAAACAGGGCGATGCCGCTCAGCATCGCCGCGCGCGGCCGTCCCGGGAAGGCCTTCACGATCTGCTCGGTGCGCACCCCGAACGCGCCCTGACCCGCCGCGCGCTGCACGGCGTCGACCGTGACCGTGCCCTCCCAGTCCTGCGACTTGAAGCCGCCGACCACCTCGCGCGTGCGGCGGCCGACCGCATCGCGATACTCCCGAAGCGCGCCGAGGTCGATCTGGCGCGTGAGCTCCGTGACCTCGGCGCTGCTCATACCGATGCCGAAGTCGCGCCGCGCGACGGCCAGACGCTTGGCCCACGCGTCGTCGTCGAACAGCTGCGTGCGTGCGCCGAGGATCGTATTGACGAAGATGTCCTCGGCGCGGGCGATGTGCCACATGACCCACGCCAGCGAGTTGAGATCCTCGCGCGGCCGAACGCGCATCTGCTCGTCGCTCAGGCCGGCGAAGGCGCGCTCCGAGGCGGACATCTTGTTGCCGCCGACGGCGGCCGAGTGCATCGCGGCGTGCTGGTCCAGGAACAGGTCACGAGCGTCCATGGCGTCCTCCAAGCAATTTTAAGCGCGCCTCGACGGGCGGGGCCCCGGCCCCGCGACCGCCCGCAGCGCGCACCACATTAAGCCACGTCGCGCTGCTGCGCGGCGTTGTAGTTGGCGTCGTACCACCAGTCGAGGTACGCCGCGTACGTGATGGGCGCATGGCGAGGCGGGTTGCCCGGTCCCTGGCAGGTGGACAGGCACGCGATCTCCGTGTCGAGGTGTGGCCCCATGAAGTAGGGGATCGCGTAGCGCGGCCGGCCGACCGGTGGCAGCGCGCGATGCGGCGTCGACTTGAATCGATGATTCGTCCACCGCTGCATCATATCGCCCGAGTTCACCGCGAACGAGCCGGGCACGTACGGCACGTCGACCCACGCGCCGTCGGGCATCCGGACCTGGAGCCCGGGCACCTCGCTCTGGGCGAGGAACGTCATGAAGTTCGCGTCGGTGTGCGGGGCGATGCCGTACTGGTTGGCCTCCGCGACCACCGGCGGGTAGTGCGTGAGCCGGAAGCTGAACTGGCTCTCCGCGAACGCGCCGTCGAAGACATCGGCAGGCAGGTCGAGGGCGGTCGCGCACAACGGCAGCAGCGTTCGGCCGAGGGCGTCGACCGCGTCGGTGTAGGCGAGCACCGCCTCCCGAAAGCCCGGCAGGTCCGCCGGCCAGCGGTTGGGGCCAGCGAAGCGGCGGCCCGCACGCACGAGGGGATCGTCCGGGCCGCGCTCGCGCTTGATGAAGAACGCCTCGTTGAGGTCGGGCTTGTCGTTGGTGTTGACGTCCGAAGTCCACACCGCGTAGCGCCCGAGCATCATGTAGCCGTTGTTGTGCTCGTTCATGCGCAGCGCGAGCTTTGCGTCCATGGGCTGGGCGTGGAAGCGGCGCGCCTGGGCGAACGTGTCGTCGATCAGGGCCTGCGGGATGCCGTGATTGACGACGACGAAGAAGCCGACCTGCTCGAGTGCGCGGCCGAGCTCGCCCGCCGCGGCGGCGAGCGCCCCGGGGCGACCGACCAGATACGGACCCAGATCGATCACGGGGATCATGGTGATGAGATAGCACCCTCCACTCACTTTGACAACGAGCCGGGAGGGCGCTACGGTCGCCCGCAACGGAGGTGCGCCATGGTCCAGGGCAAGTTCAAGGTCCTCGACAGCGACATCCACATCATCGAGCCTCCCGACCTCTGGCCGCGCTACATCGATCCGGCCTTTCGCGATCAAGCACCGATCGGGCTCACGGAAGACGAGGGCGACTTGCGACTGGCTCACAACGGCAAGGCCTGGGGGCGCGTCGCCGGCGTCGACGCCGACCGCAACCGGCGCCGGCAGGGCAAGAACTACGCGCTGAACCAGACGCGCTGGAAGCCGTACGCCGAGCGCGGCTGGACGCCGAAGGTGCAGCTCGAAGCGATGGACATCGAGGGCATCGACGTCGCGGTGGTCTATCCATCACGCGGACTCTTCGCGCTCACGATCCCCGGCATGGAGCCGCGGCTCGCCGCGGCCATGGCGCGCGCCTACAACGACTGGCTCCACGACTTCTGTCAGGAAAATCCGGAGCGCCTGCTCGGCGCCGGCATGATCTCGCCGTTCGACGTCGACGACGCGGTGGCCGAGGCGCGCCGGTGCGTGCGCGAGTACGGCTTCCGCGCGATGTTCCTCAGACCCAACGAGGTCAACGGGCGCAACTGGCACGATCCGTACTACGAGCCGCTCTGGAGCGCGCTCGAGGAGCTGGAGGTGCCGCTCGGCTTCCACGAGGGCTCGGGCTCGGAGCTCCGGCAGGTCGGCGAGCAGTTCGGCGCCAACACGATGCTCAAGCACATCTACTCGCATCCGGTCGAGCAGATGCTCGCCGCCGGCGCCTTCTGCGCGGGCGGCATCCTCGAGCGCCATCCGCGGCTGCGCGTGGCGTTCCTGGAGGGTAACTGCAGCTGGGTGCCGTTTCTCCTCTGGAGGATGGACGAGCACTGGGAGTGGCTCGGCGACATCTACGCCCGCGAGCTGACGATGGCGCCGAGCGCCTACTTCAAGCGCCAGTGCTTCGTCTCGGTCGAGTGCGACGAGGAGCCGGTCAAGCACGTCATCGACGCCATCGGCGACGACCGGATCGTCTTCTCGACGGACTTCCCGCACGGCGATTCGAAGTTCCCGCGCGCGGTGGAGTCGTTCCTGAGACTGCCGATCTCCGACGAGAGCAAGCGCAAGATCCTCTGGGACAACTGCGCGTCGTACTACGGGCTGCGGTAGTGCGCGCTGCAGGCCGTCGCGGGGCTGGGGCCCCGCCGGCCGAGGTGCGCCTATGAATATAAAGGGCAGGAGGGCAGGATGACCGCGTACAAGCTCATCTCGGCCGATTCGCACATCGTCGAGCCGCCGGACCTCTACATCAAGCGGATCGATTCGAGATTCCGCGATCGGGCTCCGCGACTGGAGCGGCTGGAGACCCCGAAGGGCCGCAAGTTCGACGCGTGGGTGATCGGCGGACAGCAGGTCGGCACGCTCGGTGCGGTGATGCAGGCCGGACAGCGCTTCGAGGATCCCTCGCAGATCGATTTCCTCGGCACGTGGGAGGACGTCCGGCTCGGGGCCTATGACCCGCAGATGATGATCAAGGAAAACGAGATGGACGGCGTGTGGGGCTCGTGCCTGCAGCCGAGCCAGGGCCTTTTCTGGTACCGCATCCCCGACAGCGAGCTGCTCACCGCGATCTGCCAGGCCTACAACGACTGGATCGCCGACTTCTGCAAGCCGTTCCCCGATCGCCTCAAGGGCATCGCGATGCTCAACGTCGACGACGTCGAGGAAGCCTCGCAGGAGCTCGAGCGCTGCGCCCGGCTCGGGCTGGTCGGCGCATTCATTCCGGTCTCGCCGCTGGCCGACCGGCCGTACCGCCACCCGATCTACGACCGGCTCTGGTGGACGGCGCAGGATCTCGGGGTGCCGCTGCTGATGCACATCGGGACGCCGCGCGGGGGCGTGCCCGGCTGCGAGTTCACCATGAATCTAGGTGAGCTGACGGGCGCGGGCCGCTCGACCACCGACTACTGGGTGCGCTACTCGCTGGGAGCGATGGTCTTTGCCGGGGTGTTCGACCGTTACCCGAAGCTCAAGGTGGGATCGGTCGAGCACGAGGCCGCGTGGATCCCCCACTGGCTCAAGCAGATGGACTTCACGTACCGCGAGCGCCCGGTGTTCACGAAGGGCTGGCGGTCGAAGGAAGGTCTGCTGCCGAGCGACTACTGGCGACGCAACATGTTCGTGGAGTTCATGGAAGACGACCTCGGCATCCAGATGCGCGACGCGATCGGCGTCGACAACATGCTGTGGGGCAGCGACTTTCCGCACGCCGAGTCGACCTGGCCGAAGTCGCGCGACTTCCTGACGCGGATCTTCCGCGGCGTGCCCGAGCCCGATCTGAAGAAGATCACCTCGGAGAACGCTGCCAATCTGTTTGGCTTCAAGCTGAACTAGGCGGACGCGAGCGCGAGAGCGGCATGCTCGAAGGCTTCGTGGCCGTGACCCGAGCCTCCGAGCTGCCGCCGGGCTCGATGAAGTGGGTCGTCATCGATCGTGAGCGAGTGCTCGTCGCGAACGTCGCCGGGACGTTCTATGCGCTTCGCGACGTCTGCGGCCACGCGGGCGCGCCGCTCTCCACCGGCGAGCTGGTAGGTCATGTCATCGAGTGTCCGCTGCACTACGCCTGCTTCGACGTGCGGACCGGCAAGCTCCTGAGTGGCCCGGTCTCGGGCGACGTCCCGACCTATCCGGTTCGTGTAGAAGGCGACACCATTTACGTGAAGCGGTAAGCTGGGCTCAGGACGCACTCGATGCAACAACGACTCCTCGCCGTCCTCGGGTTGGCGCTGGCCGTGGGCGCGACCGGTCTCTCGGCTGACGCGGCCGGCGACGCGCTCGACCGCGGGCTCTCCGCCGTTCGCAGTATGGCCGGCTGCTATCTCGTCGACTACAGCTATACCGAGGTCGAGAGCCTCAAGACCGGCTACACGCGCGACGCGCGCGTCTACGACGTGAATCGGGAGAAGTCGGCGAAGGAGTGGATCACCGCCGAGGCCTTGTCGCCCCACCGAGTTCGACTGCAGCGCATTCTCTTTCTCACCGATCTGAAGGGCGTGGTCCGCGACAGCAGCGTGATCAAGCACCAGTCCGAGGACTGGGAATACGACGCGCCCTTCTTGTACGACTTCGTCGGGCCACGGAGCTGGCAGGTCCGTGATGTGAAGTCGACGCCGGGGTTGTGGACTCGCCGCGTCACCAATCTCGACGACGGCCCGCGCTACCAGTGCGCGGCGCGCTGGAGCGACGACACCGCCTATCCTGAATGGTCCTGCTCGAGCTACGCACCGATTCCTGGGCGCGAGACGCGCGACATGAAGCGCGCCGACTACGACACCCTCGACCGCACCACGCGCATCGTCCTGTACGGCCAGAGCTGGCTCGAGCGGCAGGACAACGTCAAGACCATCCATCGCGACGGCGTGCGGACGCCTCTGGCGCGCGAGGTCGGCAAGAACTGGTCGATCCGGGTGCCGGACTCGGAGTGCGAGGCGGCTCGTGCGTTTGCCGGTCCGCGCCAGGCGTTCTGGAACCTGGTCCGCGAGGTCTGGGACGGCGTGCTGAGCGGCTCCGCGCCGTTCGTGGAGACCGCGCCGTCCGGACAGCCGCCGCGCTTCGTGAAGATGTACGAGGTCGAGGACGATTACGTCGGCCGCGACCTTTCCGATCCCTCGGTCAGGCGCGCCGCGCGCGACCGGATCTTGAAGGTGATCGAGGCATATCGCGCGCCGTAGGCCCCGCGAGGCACTTCGAGCCACATGCTGCCGAGGTAGTAGATCGTCTCGAGGACCGGCAGCGCGTACCAGTCGTCGTGCGGAAACCGCACGAGCATGAAGCCTCCCCAGATCGTGAGCAGGGTCCCGACGTACTGCGGGTGCGACAGCAGCGAGAACGGAAACTCGTGGCACCGGCGCACCGCGAAGCCGAGCTGATCGCCGAAAAAGACGCCCGTGCGCCCCAGGCGATAGAACGTCGCCACGACGAGGATCTGGCCGGCGACGGCGAGCGTCAGCGCGAGCGCCACCACGAACGGCTCGTTGCGCGCCGGCAGCGGAAACCCGCCGCCGTGGACGTAGCACCAGGCGATGAACACGCCGAACTGGAGCGCCTTGAACGCATAGAAGAGGCGCTCGACGATGGCCGTCGGGCCGTTCCGGCGCGCCGGGCCCCACCGCGCGCACAGCGCCAGGAGCAGGTCGGGACGCCGGCCGATCACGACGTACACGACGCGCTCGACCGCCAGCAGCACCGCCGCGCACGCGAGCGCGATGGCGCTCACGGCCGGCTCCGGTCACGCTCGCGCGCGATCACGATGCCGCGATCTCCACGGCGGCCGGCGTCGCCGCGCGTGTGACGGTGCCCGCGGGAGTCGAGGAGACGAGCTCGAGTCGACCGTCGAAGTGCTCGATCACGGCGGTGCAGCTCTCGACCCAGTCGCCGGAGTTGCAGTAGAGGATGGAGCCGATCGGGCGCAGCGCCGGCTGGTGGATGTGTCCGCACACGACCCCGGCCACCCGCCGCCGCGCGGCCTCGCGCACGACGGCGGCCTCGAACGCCGCAACGAGCCACGACGCCGATTGCAGCATCGACGCCAGCGAGGTCGACAGGCTCCAGTAGCGGCGCCCCAGCAGGCGACGGATCCGGTTGATCCATCGATTGAGTCGCACCATCAAGACGTACCCCACGCCGGCGAGCCAGACGAGCACGCGATACCCGCTCAGGCCGTCGAATTCGTCTCCGTGCAGAACGAGGAGGAGGCGGCCGTCGGCGGTGCGGTGAATGGCCTCTCGCGTGATCATGATGTTGCCGAGTTGCAGGTCGCAGAAGCGACGCAGGTACTCGTCGTGGTTGCCGGGAATCAGCGTGACGATGGTGCCGGCGCGCGCCTTCGAGAGCACCTTGCGGACGACGTCGGTCTGGATCTGCGGCCAGTAGGGCGTGCGGCGTAGCTGCCAGCAGTCGACGATGTCACCGACCAGATAGAGATAGTCGCACTGATGGCGGTCGAGGAAGGCGAGCAGCGCGTCCGCCGCGCACTCGCGCGTTCCGAGATGCACGTCGCTGATCCAGACCGTCCGACACCGTACGTCGCTCATTCGCGCACAGTGTGGATCGGCCGCCGCGTCCGACGGCCATTAAGAAGCCGCTACCGAACGATGGCACGAGCGTGTCGGCGCCGCGCCTAGCGAGGTGCTGGTGCCGTCGTCAGGAAGTTCTGTTTCTGCAGCGCTTCGATCACCGCGTCGACGTAGCGGGCGATGTCTTTGCTGACCCCGGTGGGCGTCGTCTCGACGGTGCCGCTCCAGATCAGCTCGTTCTTCGCGGCGTCGTAGAGGCTGGTGTCCGAGACGTAGACGTCATATGGGTAGACCTGAGGGTCGTAGTAGCCGTACCACGCGCCCATGTAGCCGCGGTAGAACCCGAAGCCCGGCGCCGGCGGATAGTAGTACGGGCTCACCTGGTACTTCTGTTCGACCCGGAGTAGCCGGGTGACGAGCGTGGCATCGGTTCCGGCCTGGGCCACCGCTTCGCGAAGCCGCGCCTCCTCGGCTGGACCATCCTGCGGGATGAAGCGGTAGCTCGGCACGGCGTCGGCGCCCACGCTCTGGAGCCGGAGGACGAAGGCGTCCTCGAAGGAGCGCCGGATACCCGGCTGCTGGCTGATCCCGAAGACCATGAACTTCTTGAAGTGCGGCGGCGAGGCCAGATCGGGATTGCGCCACTCGTGGACCACGCGTGTCGTCGCGCATCCGGCGACGGCGAGCGCCAGGAGCAGCGCGGCGAGGGGAAGAGCCCGAAGGCGCATGCGATCGATATTCCTCGGTCGAGTATACCGACCGAAGAACGGGACGGGCACCCGGATGGTTCCGGGTGCCCGTGAGAGGTCGAGCGAGCTAGCGGATCTGCTTGTGCGCGAACTCGATGATCATCTCGAGGGCGCGATTGGACGCCGGCGAGCCGACCTTGCGCATGATGAAGCCCTGGCCCTCGCCCTCGAAGAGCTCGAGGTCGACGACACCGCCCGCCTTGCGATAGGCGGCCACGAAGCGATCGAGATGCGGCCGCGGATGCGCGCCATCGTCGGTGCCCTGGAGATAGAGCACGGGCGGTAGCTGCACCTTCTCGCCGCGCTCCAGCGCTCCCGCCGGCGCGCCTTC
>Ga0126372_10000333_pt1 | contig 15915 bp, 9 predicted proteins | sample PanSoiMetaPlot_6_FD_92762 | JGI IMG/M metagenome (GOLD analysis project Ga0126372, IMG submission 92762) | Tropical forest soil microbial communities from Panama - MetaG Plot_6 | ecosystem: Environmental > Terrestrial > Soil > Tropical forest > Bulk soil | place: Panama | collected 2016-02-17
GGGGAGATGCCTCGCGACTGGCTGGGGCTCGCGCGGGACACGGGCTTCCTCCTCACCTACCAGCTCATTGGCGTCGGCCTTCTTTACGTCCTCCCGTCCAGCATCTCGAACTGGAATGGTCACAACAAGGACATCAGCGCCGACAAGTGGTGGGAAAACGTCCAGAATCCGCACTGGGACAAGGACAGCTGGCCGGTGAACTACATCGGCCATCCGTATTTCGGCGCCACCTACTACATCCGAGCCCGCGAGCGCGGGTTCGACCGGATCGACGCGTTCCTGTACTCGGCCCTTGCGTCGGCGCTCTACGAGTTTGGCGTCGAAGCGTTCTTCGAACCGCCGTCCTATCAGGACCTGATCGTGACGCCGGTCGGGGGCGCGCTGCTCGGCGGGTTCGTCTTCGAGCCGATCCGCAGCTGGGCCAGGAGCAAGGGTGAGCTCAGGTGGTACGACCACGTCATCCTGATCGCGACCGACCCGATCGGCGCGCTGAACTACATGGCCGAGAGCCTCCTCGGCATCAAGTCGGACATCCATGTCAACGTGCCGCGACGGGGTGGAGTGTTCGTCGAGCTGCGCGTACCGTTCAACTGACGGGTCAACCGCGGCCCTGGCGTCGGCGTCGCCTATAATAATGAGGCAATGTCGAGCGCGTTCCCCACGTCCGCGCAGCTCGCCGACGCCGCAGCGCTGCTCGAACGCCTGATCGCGCAGCACAAGCACGGCTACGCGCTCCAGCGCGAGTTCCACACCGATCCCGGCATCTACCAGCTCGACCTCGAGCGCATCTGGCGCCGCGGCTGGCTCTTCGCGGGCCACACGTGTCAGGTCAAGCGACCAGGCGACTACTTCGTGTTCGACGTCGACACGGACTCGATCATCGTCATCCGCGGTGACGACGCGCGGATCTACGCGCTCCACAACACCTGCCGCCATCGCGGGATGAAGGTCTGCCAGGCCGAGTCCGGCCACGTCACGCGGATCGTCTGCCCGTATCACCAGTGGTCGTATGCGCGCGACGGCGAGCTCGCGGCGTGCGGCGGCATGGACCGAGACGGCGATCTCGACCGGCGCGACTTCGGCCTGCACCGGGTCCACGTCCGCGAGGTCGGCGGACTGATCTTCGTCTGCCTGGCCGACGTGCCGCCGGCGTTCGAGGGAGCCGCCGACGCGCTCGGCGCGCTCCTGTCCCCGCAGGGGCTCGAGCGCGCCAAGGTCGCGGCGACGCGCCGCTACGAGGTGCGCGCGAACTGGAAGCTCGTGTGGGAAAACAACCGCGAGTGCTGGCACTGCAACGTAAACCACCCGCAGTACATCAAGGCCAACTACGACAACGCGCCGATCGACGACCCGACGCTCCAGCGTGAGATCGAGACGCAGGCGCGGGCAGCCTCGGAGCGCCTCGCGGTCGACGGCCTGCGTATCGACTTCGAGGAAGCGGGCATGGTGCGCTTTCCATCGCCCGACTGCTGGTGGTCGATCAACCGTACGCCCCTGGTGCCGGGCTGGGTCAGCGAGTCGATCGACGGGCGCGCCGTCGCGCCGCTGATGGGCGCCTACCGGACGCGTGACGTCGGCACGCTTCGCATGCGGACGATGCCCAACTTCTGGAATCATTCGAGCAGCGATCACTCCGTGTCGACACGGCTCTCGCCGGCCGGGCCGCAGACGACGCGCGTGTGCGTGCAGTGGCTGGTGGCCGAGGACGCCGTCGAGGGGAAGGACTACGCGCTGGAGGCGCTGCTGCCGTTCTGGGAGCTCACCAGCGAGCAGGACTGGGACCTCTGCGAGAAGAACCAGGCGGGCGTGAGCTCGTCGGCGTTCACGCCGGGGCCTTACTCGACGAAGCGCGAGTACAACGTGATTCGCTACACGGACTGGTATCTGCACGAGATCGCCCGCCCCGCGGCGGGCTAGGGATCGATGTCCCCCACCGGAGGACGCCTCGTGCTCCGGGACCGGCGGCCGACGGGGGGCGCCGTGCTCGCCCTTGCGGCGACCCTGACGTTCGGCTGCGCGCGGCCGATCGATCTGGCCAACAGCGGCTCACCCGACTCGGAGCTCGCGGCGCTGGTCGACTCCGATGCGGCGCGGCGGCTCCTGGCCGACGTGCTGGCCCGCCGCATGGCCGAGGCGACGCTTCCGGTCGCGACGGAAAGCTCGCACTTCAGTGATCTCGCCTCCAGCGAGCCTCAGCTCGGTAACGCCGGTGACGATGTCCGGCTGCCGGACTAGGCGTTTCTCAAGAAGCTCGCGGACCGGACGTCGATGGACTTCGCGGCGCTCGTCTTCGCACGTGCGCTCATGTCCGGGTCACGGAGCCGCTCCGTGCAGGCCGCGTTCGACCGCTTTCTGCAGGAAGGGCCGGACCGCGCCGGGGAGGCGCTGCGGCGTCCGGACGCCTTCCCCTATACCGTGCTCTTCGCGCCGTCGTGGCTCTACAAGAGCTATCCGGAGCACGGCGCCGATTTCGCGAACCAGCGGTGAATTCTAGAGTTCCTCGGCGTCGCCAACGGGCTGATCGAGTCCGGCGAGAGCGACTCCGTCGAGGACAACGCGGGGGCGATCGTGCGCACGATCCGCGCCAGAGGCTGTCAGCGCGGTCCGATCGTGCTCGTCAGCGCGAGCAAGTCGGGCGCCGAGGCCGTCATGGCGCTGTCCGGCTTGACGGGGGAGGACGCCACGTGTGTCGCCGCCTGGATCAACATCGCCGGTGCGCTACGCGGGACGCCGCTGGCGGATTCGGCCCTGCGCGTGCCGGTCAGGTGGATGGCGCGCGGCATCTTTTTGCTGAGCGGCTGGCGGTGGGACGCGCTCGAGTCGCTCGAGACGGAGCGGAGCCGGCGCCGCCTCGAGGCCCTGCGGCTCCCGGAGTCGGTCCTGGTGCTGAACGTCGTCGCGGTGCCCGTCTCCGGCAGCGTCGGCTATCAGGTCTACGCTGGGTACCAGGTGCTCACCGACCACGGGCCCAACGACGGGGTCGTGCTCATCGCGGACACCGTGTGGCCCGGCGGTGTCAACATCGTGGCCCTCGGCGCCGATCACCTCTTCGCGCGCTGGCGCGAGGACGTCTACATCCTCGCGATGCTCCGCGCCCTCGACGTCGCCGTCCGCGCCCACAACCCCAAACCCAACCCGACCACCACCGCCTCCGAATCGCTCACGATCCGATCGCGCTGACGTCGCCCGCCGCCCGGCTTCACCGGCGTGACCGACGGAACGCTCACGGTGCGCCGAACGGCGGCGCGACCGACGACCCGGCCGGAAGCAAGATCCTGATCGAGGCGCGCCGACGGGCGTCGGCGAGCCAGGTGGCCTGCGCCTCGGAGGCCGCCTGCCGCACCAGGCGCTCGCGCGCCTGCTCGCGCGCTGCATCGTCGTGCTGACCCGGGCCGAGCTCGCGGGTGATTGCCTCGTCGTCCGGGAAGACGAAGGCGGCAAATCGCGCGTCGAGGAACTTGGACCTAACGAGATCGTCCTCGACGACCCGACGGGCCCAGTCGCGGTCGATCGCGTTGTCCCGCAGCCAGCGCTCGAGCGCCGCATCGCCGCCGACCCGCGTGCCGATGGCGGTCCAGGCGAGGTCGATCGCGGTGGGCTCGACCTCGATGCCGATGCGACCGGCTTCGTCCAGCATCAGCAGGGTGTCGACGTAGCGCTCGACATCCGATCGCTCGATCGGCGCAGTCGACGGCGCGAAGCCCAGCACGCCGAGCGCCCGCGCCAGCGCGACGTCGCTCGCCGAGATCGTCCGCGAGCCGACCTGCCCCAGCACGGTATCGACCGGCGCCGCCCGCGCGAGCGCGATACAAGCCAGGACGATGAGGGCCGCCGCCGCGAGGCCCGACCGGCGGACCTCGCGGGCGGAACGGCCGCCGACGCGCATCAGAAGGCCTGGCCGACCGTGAGATAGATCTGAAACCGGTCGTCGTTGCGGATCTGCTTGAGACCGTAGGCGAGGTCGAGGCGGATCGGGCCGATCGGCGTGGCGATGCGTAGCCCGGCGCCGACACCCGGGAAGAACTCGGACCACGTGAAATCGGTGACCTTCGGCGTGACCAGCCCCACATCGAAGAACGTCGAGCCGCCGAGCCAGCGGTAGATCGGAAACCGCCACTCCAGGTTCACGAGGATGCGCAGGTCGCCCCCTTGCGGGTTACCCTTCGCATCGAGCGGGCCGACGTGATCCTCCTTGTAGCCGCGGACGGTCGTGCTGCCACCGGCCTTGAAGCGATCCTCGATCACCAGGTCCGGCGTGTCGCCGTAGGGCGCGCCGATGCCGAAGCGTGTGCCCACCGCCAGCACGGTCTTCGGCGACAAGGAAAAGAACCAGGAGTCCTCGAGCCGGAACTTCACGAAGTTGACGTTGCCGCCGAGCGCCGAGCTGCCGATCTCGAGACCCGTGAAGTGGTAGCTTCCGTTCTTGGGATCGGACGGCAGGTCACGAAGCTCGAGCGAGAGGAACGAGAGCACGCTCGTGACGAGATCGTTGCGCTCGGTGACGCTGCCGTCCTCGAGCAGGTTCGGATCGATGTCGCTGCGGCTGAACTCCTCGACCCGGTACCTGAAGCCGAGGCGCAGGCTCTTGGGATGGTCCGTCGGCTCCTCGGGGCGGAAGAGATCTTTCAAGAGATCGCGCTGAATGGTGAGCGTGGTGCCGATGCTGTCGCTGATGAAGCCGATCTCCTGCTTGCGCTCGCGGAAGGCCACGGCCTCGCCCTGCCACTCCGAGTCGAACACCCACGGCTCGCGATAGTTGACCTCCGTGCGATAGCCTTTCTGGCTCGCGCGCTGCCGGATCGAGGCGCTGCGGCCGGTACCGAACAGGTTGTCGTAGCCGAGCGTGACGAAGCCGCGAAAGCCTTCGAAGGTCTCGTAGCCGGCGCCGAACTCGAAGCGCCAGGGCATCGCCTCGCGCACGGTCACCTGTACGTCCCGGATCGGTGAGTCGGGATCGCCGAGCGGCTCGACGTCCACGCGGTCGAAGAGGCGCGTGGAGTCGAGACGGCGGCGCGCCTCGGAGAGCGCCACGGCCGTCAGTGTCTCGCCCGTCGAGAACTGGAGCTCGCGCTCCACGATGTACGGCTTGGTGGCCGTCAGCCCGGCGACCATGATCTGACCGATCCGCGTGAGCTCGCCCTCCTTCACGGCGTAGCTCGCCGAGACCGCGCCGTCCCTGTCGGCCGTGCTCAGTCCCACGACGGTGCCCCGATATCCACGGCGCTGATAGAGCTGCTCCACCTTGTGCCGCGATTCCTCGGCCCGCACCGCATCCCAGGGATCGCCCGCCTTGAAGCCGATCGTCTTGAGGATCGTCTCGGTCTCGAGGGCGCGATTGCCGGAGATCGTGACCGCCGAGACCAGCCGCCGGGTGCCTTCGACGACCGGGACGACGATCTGCGCGTGGGTGCGGTCGTCGCTGAAGGTCACGCGCGGCGGTCCGACCTCGGCCGACGGGAAGCCCTGTGTGCGGTAGTGCTGCCGCAGCAACCGCACGTCTTGCTCGAGCCGCTCTTGCACGAAGAGGCCCTTGAAGACACCGATCGGCACCAGCCCCGCGGGCCGTGTCTGCATCTGCTCTTCCAGCTGCTTGGAGGGCAGGGTCGCGTTGCCTTCGAAGCTGATCGCCTCGACGACGACGCGCGGGCCCTCGTCGATCTCGAACTTGACGACCCGCGTGGTCCCGTCGCCGCCGAGCGTGCCCGTCACCTTGGCGAAGTGATAGCCCGCCTCGTGATAGGCGCGCTCGATTTGCTCGGCGCTCGCACGCACCTCGACGTCGTCGACGATCCGGTCGTCGGCGAAGACCATCTTCTCGCGCAGCGCCGCCTCGTGGAGGGCGTCGCGGCCCACGAACTCGACGCGGGTCAGCGGTCCCTCGGTCACCTGCACGGCGAGATCCACCGTATTCGTCACCGGATCGAAGGCGGGCTCCGGCGCGGTCACCCGGGCCTCGAAGAAGCCCTGTGTGTGCAGAGCGGCCTCGAAGGCCCGCACGCCGTCGCGAAACGTGCGCTCCTTGAACTTGCCGCCCTCATCGAGGGCCAGCGCCTTGCGGAGCGGCTTCTCTTCGGCGCGCGTGAGCCCCGTGATCTCGACCTTGCCGACCCGCGCTTCCTTGCCGGCGTCGACGATCATCGTCACGGCTCGTCCGTTGGTGGCGGGATTCTCGCGCACGTCGAGCCGCACGGTGGCCGCCAGGTAGCCCTCGCGGCGCAGGCGGGTCAGCACGTCGTTCCGCGCGCGCTCGAGCCGCGCGGGCTCGGCCGGCCCGCCGAGCGCCAGCGCGGCGGTCGAGGCGACATCGGCGGCATCGATGCCGAGCTTGCCCGTGAAGTCCAGGCTCTCGAGGAACGGCCGCCGCGAGACGAGAAAGCGGAGCCGCACGCCGCCGGGCTCGTCGACCGACTCGACCTCGACCTTGTCGAAGATGCCGAGCCCCCAGAGTCGATCGAGGCTCTCGCGCACGCGCGCGCGCGAGAACGGGCGTCCGGCCAGTCCCGTGACGAGCTGCTCGGGCGGCGAGCCGGTCAGCCGATGCTGCGACACGACCTCGACGGCCGTCACCATCGGCGCGGGCGGCGCCTGGCTGGCTTCCGGGATCGAGGGCAACAGCGCGACGACGGCCATCGCGAGGGCCGCCGCAAGAGCCGCCCAGAGGCGGCAGATCATCGAAATCGGAAGCGCAAGATCACGTCGCCGCCGATCCCGCCGTCGAACGCCTGCTCGCCCGCGATGAGGACGGGCCCGAACAGCTGGTACTCCACGCGCAGCTTCTGCTTGCCGCCCTCGGCGAAGCTGCCCGAGTACGTCACGAGCGTGCGGTCGTTGAGGCGCTTGCCCACGCGGAACTCGCTCTGGCCGGATTCGCTCTTCCCGAACTCGAGCACGTCGACGGTCGGCGCGTTGAGCTCGCCGCCCAGGAGCTCCTTGGAGATGAGCTGAGCGGCCTCGGTCGCGAACACGGTGCCGCCGCCCGATTCGCCCAGCTCCGTTTTCGTGGCGCCGACCGTGACCAGCGCGAGCAGGTCCTCCTGCGACATCGGCGGCTCCGAGGCGAGCCGGATCGTCAGGTCCTCGGCACGGCCGGAGAGCCACATGGTCACGTCGTAGGTGCGGATCCGGGTTCTCGCGCGCACGTCGAGGTACGGGTTGATGCGCCCGGGATCGTCGAATCGCACGACGGCGTTCTCGAGAATGAACCGGTTGCGGCGGAACGTGACACGTCCATCCTGCGTCTCGAGCGTGCCGAGGATCGTCGGCTGCGCGATCGTACCGCGCAGCGCGAGCGTGCCGCCGCCGCGTACCTGGGCCTGGGGCGAGCGAACGATCAGGTTGTCGTCCAGAGAGACCTGGACCTGGAGCGAAAACTCGCGACCCCATTCGGCCGGCTCCGCGCGTCCGCCGGGCTTGAGCAACAGCGGCAGGATCGAGAGATCTTTCGAGTACGAGCCGCGCACCAAGTGCGCGTCGCCGCGTACGAGCCCGCGCGCGCCGCGGCCGACCAGGTGGAGCTCGGAGTTCCAGACCGTCTCGAGGCCCTCGACGGGCGTCAGACCGACCCGCTGCGCGCTCAGCGCGACCTGATAGGCGCCGACGGCGCCGCCCTCGACGGCAATCTCACCGGTGGCGCGCACGGTGCCCGTGCCGATCGACGCCTTGAGCTCCTCGATGCGGAGCCTCGCTGGCGAGAGCGCGAGCCGGCCTTCCATGTCGCGCACCACGAACGGCAGATCGCGGATCGCGATCAGTCCGCCGCTGATCGTGCCGCGCCCGAGCAGCGACGGTTTCGCGAGCGTGCCGCCGAGGCGCACGTCCAGATCGAGCTTGCCGGCCGCTTCGCGAACTTCCTTGCGCATGACGGGCAGCAGCGCGAGCGGCACCTGCCCCTTGAGCGTGCCGTCGAGCGCGCCGCCGTCCTCGAGCCAGCCCGTGACCGTGGCGGTGCCGAGGCGTCCGGCGACATCGAGGCGTTCGACCGTGAGCCGGCCGGGCTCGCGGCGCACGAGGATCGGCCCTTGCGCCTCCCAGCGCTCGCCGGCCATCTCGAAGCGGACGGGCTCGAGGCGCACGAGCCCACGCGCCGCGCGCGGATCGCGGGCCGGCACGTCGAGCGTGGCCACCGCGGAAAGGCGTCCGCCGGCGTCGCCGAAGAGATCTGGACGCAGCTGGCGGAGAATCGGGCCGATCTCGAAGTCGGTGGCGGTGAGGCGTGTCGCGATCACACCGTCCAGCCGGCCCTGAGCGCTCGCCACCATCTTCGCCTCGGGCAAGGTGAGGTCGCCCTTGACCGCGTTGTCGTCCATGGCCACGTCGGCGGTGCCCGGGCCGAGCGCCCAGCCCGCCACGGCGAGCCGCTCGCCGCTCACCTTGCCCGAGCCGTTGACCTTGCCGTCGCGCACGCTCGCGCTGAGGGTGGCCCGCGCGCGGCCCTCGACGCGCAGCTTCGCCGGTACGCCGGGCAGCCGGGCGAGATCGACGAGCCCGGTGCTCGCCTCGACGTCGCCGCCGCCGGCCCATCGCCAGTGGCCACGCGCGGTCAGCGGCGCATCGAGCACCGTCGCCTTGAACGCGCTGACCTCGATGCGATCGGGTGTCGCCTCGAACGTCGCGCTGAGATCACGGGCCTCGGGGATCGACGGCCAGGTGAGGCTACTCGACTCGACCTGGCCCGGCGCCCGCCAGGCGCTCAGCGTGCCTTTCACGGTCACGTTCGCCCGAACCGGGCCGCTGCCGCGGGCCGCCGGCGGAAGCCACGGCCACGCGTCTTCCAGACGCGCGTCCTGCGTCTGCGCCTGCAAATCCGCGCGAACCGCGTCGAGCGGCGGAACGGCGAGCGAGGCGGATTGAGGCCAGACGAGATTGCCCGAGACGACGACCTGGGCGCGTCCGAGGCGCGCGCCGGCGGCCGTGAGACGCAGGGAGTGCGACGTGAGCTCGAACGGCACCACGATCTGATCCGCGCGCGCGTCCGCGACGACAGGCGAGCGCAGCTCGAGCCTGCCGGTCGCGACGAGATCGCGCCAGCGCCCCGTGAGGCTCGCGACGAGCTCGCCGTCGCCCGACACCACGCTTTGACCGATCAGCGGCCCGAGCCGGGCAAGCTCGCCGCTCGCGGTGAGCCGGAGTGCCCGCGGTCCGTCGAGGGTCGCCTGGCCCTGCGCCTCGACCTTGAGCCCTGGCCAGCTCGCGACGCCGCGCAAGAGCGTGAACGTACCGTGCTGGCTCTCCCCCTCGGCGTCGACGGTGCCGGTTCCAAGAGATGCGAGCTTCGCAGGCAGGCGAACCTCGCGCGCCGAGAAGCGGACGCGGCCCTGCATGTGCTCGGGATCGCCCAAGTCGCCCCGCGCGTCGACGGCGGCGTCGACACGCCCAGTGACTCCAACCTTCGATCCGGCCAGTGCCTCGAGCGCGGCGACCGAGACGCCGCGCGCGCCGAGCACCGCGTGGGCGCGGTCCATGTGCTGCAGGTCGAAGCTGAGCGAGCCGTTCACGCTGCCGTCGAACGCCCGCACATCGAGCTTCGTCACGGACAGCACGTGGTCGGCGAAGGCAACGTGGGCCTTGCCGGCGCGCGCCTTCACCGGACCGGCGCTGAGCTCGTCGAAGGCAACGTCGGCCGTCACGCGCGGGGCGGCGGCCGGGCCCTGCAGCCGCGCGTCGACGCGCACCGCGCCGGCCAGCGGGAGAGTCGCGCCGGCGCGCCGGCCGATGGAGGCCGCTTCGACGTCGCCGCGCGCCGTCAGATCGATCCTGGTCTGATCGAACGGCCCGTCCACGCCGCCGGCGACAGTGAGGCGGCTCTTCTCCCACATCGCCGCGAGCCGGCTGATGTCGACCCGGGTCGGCGCGACGCGCGCATCGACCTCGAGCTGCTCCACGCGCTCGTGCAGGGTATCGGCGTCGAGGCCGAGCTCTTGGGCGGCCAAGGTGACGCTCATTGCCGTGCGCCCGGGCCGCACGCGGGCCATCACGTCCTGCGCCCGGATTCGCAGCGCGTTCGCCGGGTCGTCGTAGACGATCCGTCCCCGGCGCAGCTCGATCGTACCGAGCTCGACCTGTACGGGCCCGGCCTGGACGATCTCCGGGAGCATCGGAATCTCGCGCAGCGCGGGCCCGCCGCCGGCCGTGATCGTGAGGTCGAGATCGTCGAGCCGGATCGATCGCAGGACCAGCGCCCGCCGCCAGATGCTCTTCACACTGAGGTTGACCTCGAGCCGGGCGAGCTTGAGGTAAAGCGGACCGGGCTCGCCCGCTCGCGCGGCGGCGGTGACGTTGCCGATGACCACGCGGCCGAGCCAGGGCTGGGCTGACACCGATTCGACACGAGTCGGGCGCTCGAGCGCCGAGCTGAGCGCGACCTCCAGGCGCTCGCGAGCGAGCTCCGGTCCCCAGACGCGGACGGCGAGCCACGATCCGAGCGCGACCAACAAGAACACGCCCACCAGGGCGCCCGCGGCGTAGCCGAGATAGCGCCAGAGCCGAGCACGCCTCGGGGAGCCCTCGCTCATGGCGCGCCTAGCATACCAGCGCCCTCTAGGCGCGCCTCGGCCGGCGGGGCCCCAGCCCCGCGACGGCCTGCAGCGCGCACTTCCATTACGAGGCGCGCCTCGGCCGGCAGGGCCCCAGCCCCGCGACGGCCTGCAGCGCGCACTTCCATTACGAGGCGCGCCTCGGCCGGCGGGGCCCCAGCCCCGCGACGGCCTGCAGCGCGCACCGCCTCATTCGGGCAGGGCGTGCAGCGCGTACATCGCGATCAACAGATTGCCAGGCTCGCCGAGCTTGCCGAACCAGCGGCCATAGATCTGCATGACCTCGCGCGAGCGGTAGAGACTCGACAGCACCCGGTTCACGGCCAGCCGGAATGGCGAGTCGCCGCGGCGAAGCATGAAGCCGTAGGGCTCATAGGACAGATACTGCTCGCCGATCGCGAACTGCCCCTCCTTCGCCGTCACCACGAGCCCGATAAGGATCACGCGGTCCGAGGCATAGGCGTCGGCGGTGCCGTTCTCCACCGCAGCGAGCCCTTCGCGATGGTCCTTCACCGGGATGATCTGCGCTGTGAGGAAGGACTTCTGTAGCGCCGCGCGCACCGCCGGCTCGGTGGTGGTGCCGGGAATGACGGCAATCTTCTTGCCGCCGAGGTCCTGCATCGCGGCCACCCGGTCGGCCTTGATGAGGAGGCTCCCGCCGTCGACGAACGTCATGTGACTGAAGTCGACCTGCTCCTGGCGCGAAAGCGAGTTGGTGGTCGAGCCGCACTCCAGGTCGACCGTGCCGTTGACGACCGAGGCGATCCGGTTCTCGGGGGTCACCGGCACCCACTTCACGTCGAGCTTCGTCAGCTTGAGCTGCTGCTGGATGCCGGTGACGATCCTCGAGCAGAGATCGATCGAGTAGCCGGCGGGCTTGCCGTCGTTGCCCCGGAACGAAAACGGAACCGATTGCTCTCGGTAGCCGATCGCGATCGTTCCGCTGTCCTTGATCTTCTTCAGCGTCCCCTGAAGCTCTTGCGCCGGCGCCGGGACCGGCAGCACGAGCGCGAGCGCGCCGGCGAGCACGAGGATGCGGCCGAGCACGCTCATAGGCCGGCCCGATCGAGCGTGACCGCAAGCGCCTGCGTGTAGGTCAGCTCCGCCACGTCACCCGCCTCGACTCCCTTGAGATTCGTCGCGTCCTTCACCTTGATGGTCTCCGAGTTGCCGCGAGGGCCGTTGATGGTCACGGTCTGCGCCTTTCTATCGACCGAGGTGATCGTCGCGGTCACGACGACCTCACGGCCGACCGCGCCCGACGGTGTCTCGCCGGGCGGCGAGGTTGTTCTGGCCTCGGTCACGCTGACGCCGGGCTTGCCGCCCGGGACCTTCTTCACCTGAAGGGCCAGCGCCTCGATGAAGGCCGCGACGACCGGATCGCCGACCGCGACCGCGTCGAGCTTCTTGGGATCTTTCACGTCGAGCGTCACGGTGCCACCCCGCGGTCCTTTCAAGGTCACCGTGCGATTGGCCTTGTCGACGGCGTCGATCCAGCCGCGGACCGTCACCATCGTCGCCTCGCCCACCGGCCCGCTGATCGCCGGCGCCTCCTCGGCGCTCGGCGTGTCCGTCGATTTGCAGGACTGCACCGACAGCACGGTGGCCGCGATGAGCCCCGCGAGCAGCATCTTCATCGAGCGTTCCTCCATGGTCAGAACGACCAGCCGACGCCGAGGAGATAGCGTACATCTTCCTTCTTCGCTCCGGGCGCCGGAGTCGAGTCGTAGCGGAGCTCGATCTTCGCCTCGGCGAAGAACCCCTCGTAGACCGTCGCCCGAAGCCCGGCGTCCAGGTTCAGGTTGTAGTCGTTGGTCCAGTCCGTGATGTTCGGCAGGTATTCCAGATTGTGGAAGAGCTTGAGCGGCTTGATCGGCGTCCAGTCCACGTGGTAGGCGAGCCGCGCCGCCGTGTGGTCGTCGGTCCCGTCGTTCTTGAAATCCTCGTACACCCAGGCCAGGCCGGCCTCCGTGTTGAAGTTGAAGGTCGGGGTCTCGAACCACTGATAGCCGACGCCTCCGCCGATCGTCAGGCGAAGGTTGAGGTCGGCGATCTTGTCCTGCTCGACACGGCCGGCGCCGTACAGGTAGAACTTCTTCGTCAAGAAGTAGTCGTACTTGCCGAGCACGTACCAGTTGTCGACCGTCGTCTCCTTCCTGTCGGTGTCCTTCTCCTTCTGCCGCCCGTAGTAATACGCTGCGCCCAAGGTGATCCGATCGATCTCGCTGCGCCGTACCGCGTTCAGGCTCAGGCCGAAGTTCTCGGTCTCCGAGTTGCCCGTGGTGATCAGCGCGTTGCCCACGAGCGCCCCGGTCCACTTGACCGGCGGCGGATTGATCTTCGCCACGTCCTTGAGCGCGACCACTTGCGGCGCACCACCGGTGATCGGAATGACCTGCACGGTCCCGTCGGGCCCAGCGGAGACCTTCGAGCTGACGAACGTATCGCCCGACTGGATGACGATGGGCTCGTCGGTCGAGAAGGTCTTCACCTTGGCCAGGTCGACCGTGACTTCCCCGGCCATCTCGGTCTTGATCGTCAGCTTGCCGCCCTCGCCCTTCATGATCTTGCCGGTGAGCCGGTCACCGTTCAGGAACAGGATCTCGTCGGCCGCGGCGCGTCCGGCGAGCGCGAGTGAAACCGCGAGCAAGCACAGGGATATCCGTAGCGGTCGAGCCATTGTCATTGGGCCTCCCTTTTGGCGCGCCGCACGATAGACAGCCCGGCGCGGATCGTCAATCGGACCATGGACCTATTCGTGACGGCGCCTCGCGCGTTCCTGAAGGACGAAGCTCCAGTCGTCAGCGGGCAGAGCGAGTACGCAGCTCAGCCAGGAGCCGTCGCGCTTCAGGATCGTCCGGGTACTGCTGAGTCAGCCGCTCGGCGTAGCGCAGCGCCTGGTCGAAGGCGCCCTGATCGCGATGGAACGCTGCCAGCGCCATGAGCACATCGTGGTCGTTCGGGTGCCGCCGCAGCGCCTTCTCCAGCACGGCGATGGCCTCGCGCGGCTTGCCGGTCGAGTGCAGGCTGACCGCGTAGGTGTAGACGAAACGCGCGTTGTCCGGCGCGCGAGCGGCCGCGCGCGCGAAGTGCGGCACCCCTTCGTTCGTCCGCTGCGCCCGCACGAGCGCCAGCCCGAGCGCGTAGTGCAAGGACGCGTCGTCGGGCACCGCCGTGAGCCCTTCCGCGAGCACGCGACGGACGTCGGGCTCCCGCTGCTCGGCTCGATAGAGGTCGGCGAGATTCACGTACGCCGGCACGAACGTGCGATCGAGGGCGAGCGCCGCGCGCAGCTCGGTCTCCGCCGCGGTCACCCGGCCGCGGGTGGCGAAGTAGGTGCCGAGGTTCGTTCGCGCTTCGGGCCGATCGTCGTTCGTGCGCTGCACGGCGACGAACTCGGCGGCCGCGCGCTCGTAGGCGTCGCGCGACGCCTGATCGAGCGTTTCCGGGCGAATCGGCGCGAGCACACGCGCCGCCTCGATCCGGACGAGGCGGGAGGGATCGCTCAATGCCGTCAGGGCGAGCGGCGGCCGCTCGGCCGGCGGCAGCGCCTCCAGCGCGGTCACGGCGGCGCGACGGACGAGCGGATCTCCGTTGCCCAGCGCCAGCTTGAGCGCCTCGAGGCCGGCGGGCGATCGCGCGACCTCGCGCGGGAACTGCGCCATCGCCGAGGCGCGCACGATACCAGGCTGGAGCGGATCGCGCGCGAGGTCCGCCAGCAGCCGGACCTCCGCGCCGCCCGTCTCGGCGGCGTGGAACGCGGTCGCGAATTGCTGATAGCCGCCGAGGCTCCGGCCGTACCAGGCCTGCACCTTCGCGGCCGCCCATTCCGGCTGGCGATCGGCGTGGCAGCGCGTGCACGCGTTCGGCACGCCGAGCGCGACCGACTGGTCCGGACGCGGCACGCGCAGGCTGTGATCGTGCCGCGGGTCGATCAGCATGTAGCGCGCCGCCGGCATGTGGCAGCCGGCGCATGCGGCGCCCGGGCCGCCGGCGCGGTGGAAGTGATGCGCGGTCGCGTCGTATTTGGCCGGCGCGTGGCACTGCGCGCAGACCTGATTGCCGAGGGCGCGCAGCTTCTGGCCATGGGGCTCGTGGCAGTCGCTACAAACTACACCGGCCGCGTGCATGCGGCTCTCGAGAAAGGATCCCCATGTATAGACCTCGTCGCGCTGCTGCCCGTCGGGCCAGTAGAGCGGCGGCGTGAGCAGCGCCGGCAGATAGTGATCGAGGAACGGCCGGCCCGGCGCGTAGTCCGACGAGATCTGGCTGCGGCGCGAATGGCACTGGGCGCACACGCCCAGCTCGACAGCCGTCGTTCGCGCCACGCTTCGCCGCGCGTTGCCCGAGCTCGGATCGATGGCCCACTGCACGCCGCGCCGCTCGCGAAGCAACACCGTCAGCCCCTTTGGGTCGCTTGTGTCGTACGTCCGGCCTGGCCGAGCCGCGCCCGCCCACGCCACATGGCGAGAGCCGGGGCCGTGACACGCCTCGCACGCCACGTTGATCTCCGACCACGTCGTCGCGTAATGCGCCGAAGCCGGGTCGTAGCTCTTGCGGACGTTCGTCGAGTGGCAGTCCGCGCACATGTAGTTCCAGTTCTGCTGCCGCCGCGTCCAGTGCAGCTCGTCGCGGTAGTCGATCTTCTGGTTCGGGTAGAGATGAAACCAGCGCTGGCCGCCCGCCTCGCGCGGGCGCGCGTCCCAGGCGATCGACAACGCCTGGAGGCGGCCGCCGGAGAGCTCGATCAGGTATTGCTGGAGCGGCCGCACGCCGAACGTGTACTTGATCTCGTAGTCGTCGAGCTTGCCGTCCGGCCCGTCCGTCCGCACCATGAACCGGCCCTCGCGACGGAAGAACGTGGAGGTGATCCCGTCGTGCACGAAGCGGCGATCAGCGAAATCGCCGAGGACCGTCGTCTCGCCGGCGACCTGCATCGCCCGCGCGTGGTCCGACTCCGCCCACGCGGCATGCTCTGACGCGTGGCAGCCGGCACAGGCCCGAGCGCCGACATAGGTGAGATCGCGCTGATCGCCGCTGGTCCGCAGCGCACCACCACGACCAGGACCGAAATGAAACCAGGCCGCGATCCCGACGGCTACGAGCAAGATACCGCCGACGGCGGCCGCCGTTGTCGTTCGAGTACGATTCAACGGGACCGAACTCTACCCCCGCGCGGCCCGCTTGAACAGGCCGTCCTTCAAGCTCGACTGGAAGAAAATCTTCGCGTTCGAGTAGCTCTGACCGCGCGATGGGACGAAGGTCCAGTATCAGGCGCCGCTCGAAGTAACGTCTGCTCAGTCGCACCAGGGTCGTGTACCATACGGGCTCCGGCCCCGGCCCGAAGTCGACAAGGTGAGCGGGATGAAGCACTGGTCCGACA
>Ga0126372_10000334_pt1 | contig 15915 bp, 22 predicted proteins | sample PanSoiMetaPlot_6_FD_92762 | JGI IMG/M metagenome (GOLD analysis project Ga0126372, IMG submission 92762) | Tropical forest soil microbial communities from Panama - MetaG Plot_6 | ecosystem: Environmental > Terrestrial > Soil > Tropical forest > Bulk soil | place: Panama | collected 2016-02-17
AAGACGTGAATGTCGCGCGCCACCGCCGGGGTCGCGAGTTGCTTCCGGATGATGTGGATGTCGAGGCTCATGCCCATCTCAATAGGCAACCCGGGTGCCACTCCCGAAATGAAGCAATTTCACTGGCTTTTGGCGCGTCGGTCCGTTCGTTGAGCCCGCTGGGTTGGGACTCCGGCGCCTCAGCAGATGCGCTGCCGTCCCACCCCCCGGCAAGCCGGGTGGGACTAGAATGTCGGCGTGAGCGCGCTGCCCGAAGGCTACCCGATCGAGCTCGAGCGCAAGATCGCGCTCCGAGATGGCAGCGTCGTGAGCATCCGGCCGATCCTTCCTGACGACGCGCCGCGACTGCAAGAATTCCACGGCAGGCTGAGCGGCGACACGGCGTACCAGCGATTTTTCTCGATCGTCAAGCGGCTACCGCCCGACTGGGCGCGCGTCCTGGCGACCGTCGATTACCGCCGGCGCCTCGCGCTGATCGTCGAGGCGGGGGCGACGGGCTCCGGACCCGAGCTCATCGCCGTGGGCCGTTACGACGCCCTCGCCGAGTCCGATACGGTCGAGGTCGCGTTCGTCGTACAAGACGGCTGGCAGAATCGAGGGCTCGGGACGATCCTGTTCGAGCAAATCCTTCGCGCGGCGGCCGCGCGGTCATACCGCCGGTTCCGCGCTTATGTCCTCTCCGACAACGGGCGAATGATCGACCTGATCACGCGCTTCACACGCGTCGAGTCTCGAACGACCGAGCACAGCGTGACGGAGCTCGTCTTCACACTCCTGCCGGAACGGGCCGCGACCAAGGCGTAGCCCGAAATCGCATGACGCCTCGCATGGCGGCCGGACCCCGCGCGGCGTACGCGGCCGTCCACCGGTCGAGCGCGTTCAGGAACGCCGCGATCGCGACATTCCAGTCGGTCGATCGGGCCCGATGCGCCTCCAGCGCCGGCACGTCGATCTCCGCGCCCAGGATGACGTGGCTCGGGCGATCGCCAGTCGGTGCGATGTCGACGATTGCCCTGGCCACCTTCACTCCGCCGATCGTCACCTGATCCGGCCACACCGGCGTCGCGCGGACTTCATGGGTTCCGATGGCGTCGGTCAACGCCAGGGTGGCGATCGTGGAGAAGAGCGGGAGGGCCGTGAGCGTCAGGTCGGGCCGGAAGAGCACCGCCGCGCCGATTCGCGCATCCGCGTCTTCCGAGAGAACCACCGTCCCCTCCTGCGCGCCCGCCTCAGCCAGCCGCCGCAGGACTTCAGTGGTGCCGGCGCCGGCACCGAACAAGTAGATGTGGCGGCCCACGATGTCGCTGGTGAGCTCGCGTCGAATCAACGGGATGGAGATCATGGTGCGTCCTCCATCAGCTCAGCGAAGCGACGACAGGAAGTCGGCCAAGGCCTTCGCCTGCTGCTCGCTCAACTCGAGTTTCGGCATGTGCGCGCTCGGACGCTGGGCCGAGGGATCCTTCACCCACTGCTCCAGGTAGGTGCGCGAGTACTTCGCGCCGACGTGGGAGAGGTCGGGTCCGATCGGCGTTCCGATCTTCCCGACGATGTGGCAGCCGTAACAGCCGCTGTCCATGAAATAGCGCTTGCCCGCCTCGACCCCGCCCTGGGCGTGTGACGGCGTCGCGAAGGCGCAGATCGTGGTCGCGAGCGCGAGCGTCAGGGCAAGGCGCATCACTGGCTCCCTTCCGGCTGCCGCACGGTCAACACGGGGCACGGCGCGAGCCGGACCACTCGCTCCGCGACGGAGCCCAACAGCACACGGTTCAGGCCACTACGGCCATGCGTTCCGATCACGATCATCTCGGCGTGCTCCTCCCCTGCTACGTTCACGATCTCGTCGAAGGGAACTCCAACCGTCGCGCGTCGGCTCGCCTTGATCCCCTGCCCGCGCAGCTCGGCGATCCGCACGTCGAGGGCGCTCTCGGCCCATTTGCGCTGAGCGTCGTAGACGGTCTGGACGCGCGGACCGCTCAGGAACCCCTCGCCGTAGAGCGGTGTCTCGACCAGCACGTGGAGCAGCACGATGTCGCCACCGAGCTTTCGCGCAAGGTCGACCGCGGTCGCCTGCGCGGCTGCCGCACATTCGGAGAAATCGGTCGGCACCAGAATTTTCACGCCTTCCTCTTTCTGCTCCGCCCCTCTTCGGCGTCGGCCGCGTCACGCTCGAGGTGCCAGCGCAAGCGATCACGGGCGCGGAGAATTTCGTCGGAGGCACGGACCGGCGCGTCGATGTCCTGCTCGACACCGAGCGCCCGGCCGATCTCGTCCACGATGTCCTGGTCGGGCGTGGCGACGCTGCCGCCCACCGACTCCTCGCCGGACGAGTAGGCCGCGTGCCAGTCGGCGTCGATATCACCGCCGGTCAATCGCGGGCTCGTCTCGGTATGGGCGACCACGTCGCGCATGAGCCCGACCGGCTCTTCACGATCGTCCAGCGCGGACTCGGCCTCGGCCGTTGTCGTGAGGCGCCGTCTCTTGCGTGGCATCACGTCCCCCCACCCGTTCCTTCGTCTTGGACCGTTGGCAATGCACCCGCCCGTCGCAGGCCGCCGACTCAAGCCGCTTTGACCGTGAGCACCGGACAGGTCGCCATCCGGATCACGCGGTCGGCCACGCTCCCGACCAGGAGTCGATGAACCTCGCCGCGCCCGTGCGTGGCCATCAGCACCAGGTCGACCTTCGCCTCTTCCGCCTCGTCGAGGATCTCGTGGTGCGCCAGGCCGACCCGAAGCACGAGGCGGACCTTGGCGCCGAGACGATGGCCTCCGGTGGCCCATGCTTCGAGCAGCTCGGCCCAGGCGCGGCCTGCCGGCGAGAACTCGAGGAGCGTTTCCTTCGTGAACGGCCCCTCGAAGACGCGCGCGGCGGGCGCAGCGGGTTCCTCGGCGCGGGGGATGCCGAGCTGGTGTGCGGCCTGCAAGGATCTCAGCTCGGCCCGTCGTTCTTCGGCCTCCAGCTGCATCTCCACGTTGAGTGGAGTCGCCGGAAGGACGTGCAAGAGGACGAGCTCTGCGCCGAAATCTGCTGCCATCCTCTTGGCCATCTCCCAGGCCTTCTCCGACCCCCTCGAGAAATCCGTGGGCACCAGGATTCGAGAGAACGTTCCGTGGGTCGTCATCACCGCACCCCCGCGTTCAGCAAATTCTGCCGAGGTGGATACGCAATGCGGGTGCCATGACCACGCGCCCCACATGCCGCGATTGAGATCGAGCATTTGCACACGCTGAGAGGCTGGCGCGGACTGATTGGGCGACGTGCCTGGGGCGACGCCTCCTCACCGCGTGGGCGTAGTCGCCTCAGTCACGCGCGCGTTGAAGGAAGCAGCACGAACTGAGCCTGTTCTTTCGCGGGCGTCGAGCGAGAGGGCCGCGGCATGCTGCTTGCTCACTCCTAATGCAACGTTGGAAGCACCGGAGGCGCGCCATGCGACAGAGCGCAGCGATCGACGGATGCCCGTTCGCGCAGCCCGGTCCCCCGATCTCGGAGATGGGTGACGGATTCTACTGCCGTCTGCCGGGAGGCCGAGTCCACATCCCAGGGCCAGATGTCATCCGGCGCTTCTGCTCCGGCGACTGCTTCACCGAGTGCCCGGTGAACCAGCGGTGGACGGCGATCGTCGGCGCGGAAGCGGCGCGCGACAAGCCGCGCTGGTAAGGCTTCAGCCGCTGCGCTTGAGCGACCGGAGATAGGCGACGAGGTCCGCCATCTCGTCGCCGCGGAACGTCGGCCACGGGGTGCGATCGCGCTCGGCCAGCGGGTCACCGATGAAGCTGTGGTTCCACAGGGCCGACAGCACGCCGGCAGGAGAATCGATCGACGCGGCCGCGTTGAGGTCGCTCGCGACCTTGCCGCGCTCACCGTAGAGACCGTGGCAGCTCAGGCACCCCTTGTTCACGGCGAGGATCACGCCCTTACGCGGATCGCCCCCCTGCTTGAAGTACCGCGCGGCGTAGAGGAACGCGACGATATCGGCCATGTCCTGAGGCCGCAGCTCGGGCACCTCGCCTGCGAGACGACTCTGCATCGCCTGCTGCATGGCCGGCGCCTTGTTCCACATCGCCGCCGCGAAGTCGGTCAGGCTCATGTCGAGCGCACGCTCGGCGAGGCTCGGCTTCGAAGGATCGCCGACTCCGCCGACGCTGTGGCAATTCACGCACTGCTTCTGCACGAACAAGCGGCCGCCCGCGTCGGCCCGGCCGGGCAGCGCGTAGAGCGAGCTCCGGCCCGCCCGCGGCGCGGTCGAGTTGATGTAGCCGATCAGATCGGCCAGCTCGGACGGCTTGAACGTCGGGCGGGCGATCTTTTCGCGCTCCATCAGCTCGGCCATGCGCGGTCCGTGATTCCACATCGCCGCCGCTAGCGAAATCGGTGACGCGAGCGGAGTCAGGCCCTCGAGCGGCGGTCCGACGACGCCGCCCGAGCCGCCGAGGCGGTGACACGCGATGCATCGCTTCTCGGTGAAGAGCCGGCGGCCGGCGGCCACGTTGGCCCGGCGATCGAAGTAGCTCAGCGTGAACAGGTAGCCGGCGAGGTCTCCCGCCTCGACCGGGTCCAGGTTGGGCCGCGCGATACCGAGCGCGCGCATGCGGGCGGCCATCTTGGGGGCGTGGTTCCAGAGGGCTGCCGCCAGGTCGTAAAACGTGCGCGGCCGTGTCGTGCGGGCGAGGTCAGGGCCGACCTTGCCTCCGATCCCGTCGACCGCGTGACACTTGATGCAGCCTTTTGCGTCGAAGACAAGGGCGCCCGCGAGCGGGTCCTGCGATGAGCTGAACACCGGTTGGGCGAGCGCGGTCGCCGGAAGGAGGAGGAGCCAGGCGACGAGGATCGTGCTTCGCACGGCGGTCGCTATCGTACTCCATTCGCGCCAAGAAACCCGAGCATGCCGGGAGGCGGGCGCGTCCCCGGCCTCCCGGCAGCGTCGGATGGCGCCGCTACTCGAACGCGAGCCTCAGCACGCCAGGAGTGTAGGCGTGGCGTACCTGCGCATTGTCGAAAACCGCCACGCCGAACGCGTACTGCTTCTTTGGATCACTGAACTGGACGTCGAACTCGCTGTTCGTGACGAGCCGGCGCGCGAACACGAGCGTCCAGGTCCCGTCCTTCCACGCGGACTTCACGGTGATGTCGCCGCGATCCCCGGTGAACGGGGCCACGACGATGCCGGGGACCTCGTCGCCGGCCTTGTACTTCGAATCGTCGAACGGCTCCTTCTCGGAGTCGACGATCCAGTAAGGAGGCGCCGGCTTGTTGCCCTTCAGGGCGAACTTCGGCCCCGTCTTGTCGTCGCCGATGTTGTCGACGTATCCACCTCCGGTCTTCGGGTCACTCTTGCGGCCGGCTTCCGGCGCCTTGTCCTTGTCGTAGCGAGTGGCGTCGAGATATTGGTCGTCGAACTGCCCTATCGAGCCGGTCCGGACGCTCTTCCAGTGCCAGATGTCGGCCTTCTCACCCGCGTTGGGAAGATATTTGTTGCCGTACGGCTTGCCTTCGCCGACATGGCATGCGGCCATGCATCCCCGGGTCTCGAAGGCGGGTGAGCTGATGTTCCAGATCATCGCGAGCTTGTCTTCGTAGTACTTGTTGTTGTCGCCGCCCTTGTCGTCCGGGTCCTTGAGCTGCTTCCACGAGCCGTCGGCCTGCTTCACCCACGGGCTCCGCTGAAAGCTCTGCGTGGCGTCCTTGTACTGGACGAGGAAATACACGGAGTCACCCGAATAGACCGAGCGCAGAGTCACCTCCGTGGAGCCGCCCGAGAAATTCCGGCCACCGACCGCCTTGACGACGAGGGGTCGCGCCGCCTTCCACGCCTCGCCGACCTCCGGCTCCATCGGCGGCGGAGCGGCCACCTTCCTGGAGACGAGGACGTTCTGTTGCGCAACGAGCGCTCCGGGGACGATCGCCAGGAAGATCCACACACCCACCACGGCCACCACGTACTTCATCCTCGCCTCCTTCGTCTCGACCGGCGCTCTGCGTGTAGGGGCAATCGGCGGAATACAACCGACATGCCGGCAAGAATGGCAAACGCCGTGCCACGAGGCGATACAGACGAGCAGATTGAAAAACGCGGGATTCTATTCGTGCGGATGACGTGATAGTGAGGCGCCGGCTCCCCGTGTGGGAGGCGGGCGCCTCACTCGGATCAACCGACTACTTCGGCGACGGCGTCGATTGGCTCTTCGTCAGCGTGCGAAAGTACGCCGACATGTCCGCGAGTTCCTGGCCCTTGAGCGTGGGCAGTTTGATGCCTGCCTTCTGCGCCTGGTCCTCCATCTCGCGGCTGTGGTTCCACAGGGCGGCGATCAGCGGAGCCGGCGCGCCGACGACGTTGGACTTCGCAAAATCGCCGGCGGTCTTTCCGCCCTTGCCGCCAACGGAGTGGCAGGCGACGCAGCCCTTGGCCTGCACGAGCTGTCGGCCGCGGTCGCCGTTCCCGGCGGCGGGGTCGAAGTAATGGGTGGTGTAGAGATAAGCGACGATGTCGGCCATCTCCTGGCCGCTGAGCTGCGGCGCTTCGATGCCACGCTCCTTCATCTTGGCCCACATCGCCGGGCCATGGTTCCACATGAGGCCGGCGAACTGCGTGAGGCTCACGTGGTGAGCGCGACCGAGCTCCGGGCCGACCTTGCCGCCCTTGCCCGCGATCGTGTGGCATGACGCGCACTGCTTGTCACGGAACAGCGCTTCGCCGCGCTCGGGAGTACCCGGGACGACCTGAGCGGTGTCGCCGCCTGGATCCTTGGCAGCGCTCGTGACGTACGCGATGATGTCGACCAGCTCGTTGCCCTTGAAGGTCGGACGCTCGATTCCCTGCGCCTTCATCGTCTCGGCCATGCGGGGGCCGTGGCTCCACATCCGGGCCGCGATCAAGACCGGTGAGTTCGTGCGCTTGAGGGAGTCGAGCGCGGGCCCGACGGTGCCGCCCTTGCCGCCCACGGCGTGGCATTGCGCGCAGCGCTTCGACGCGAACAATTGCTCGCCCGTCTTGGCGTTGCCGGTCTCGTCGCGGTACTGCGCCGTGAAGATGAACGCGAGCACGTTCGAGAGCTCGAGCGGCGTGAGGGTCGGCCGCTCGATCCCTTTCTCGCGCATCTTCGCGCCCATCAGCGGCAGATGGTTCCACATCGCGGCGCCCAGCTCGTAAAAGCCCGTCCCACTCGGGATGCGCGCCAGGTCCGGTGCGGCTCGGCCTTCGCTCCCGCTACGGATACCGTGGCACTGGCCGCACCCTTTCTTCGCGTAGACGTCCCAGCCGGCCAGCAGCGCCCAGTCGGGCGCGAACGGCAACGGCGGCTGCGCCGGCGGTTGCTGTGCCGACGCCGACCCGAGCGAGACTAGGAGGAGGAAGGCACCTAACGTTGCCGCGTGGCGCGCGCGCCGCTTCGGTCGAGGCATTCGGGAGATCTCCTAGCGTAGTGCCATCGTCTGCGCTCCGTACTGTAGCAGCCGTGCCGTCAATTTGCCGAACGCCTTTTGCGCAAAGGCGTTCGGCAAGAGCCGGATACCGGCGGCGGCGAACGTCGGCTCAGCGTCTTCCCATCGGCACGAAGTCGCGGCGCCCCGGTCCCGTGTAGATCTGCCGCGGGCGAGCGATCTTCTGCTCGGGGTCGCCGACCATTTCCTGCCACTGCGCGAGCCAGCCGGCAGTTCGCGGAATCGCGAAGAGCACCGGGAACATCTCCACGGGAAAGCCGAGCGCCTCGTAGATCATCCCGGAGTAGAAATCGACGTTCGGGTAGAGCTTGCGCGTGACGAAGTAGTCGTCCTGGAGCGCGATCCGCTCGAGCTCCCGGGCGATCGGCAGGAGCGGGCTCGGGCGCGTGACGGCGAAGACCTCGTCGGCCATCCGCTTGATGATCCGGGCGCGCGGATCGTAGTTCTTGTAGACCCGGTGCCCGAACCCCATCAGCTTGGCCTCGCCCGCCTTGACCTGACGGATGAACTCGGGGATCCGGGATGTCGAGCCAACCGACCGGAGCATCCGCAGCACCGCCTCGTTGGCGCCGCCGTGCAGCGGCCCGTAGAGCGCCGCGGCCGCCGCCGCGAGCGCCGAATAAGGATCGACCCCTGAGGAGCCGACCGCGCGCATCGCGTTCGCCGAGCAGTTCTGCTCGTGATCGGCGTGCAAGATGAACAGCACGTCGAGCGCGCGCTCGATGGCCGGATCGGGCTTGTACTTCAGCTCGGTCGTCTTGAAGAGCATGTTGAGGAAGTTGCCGACGTACGTGAGGTCGTTGTCGGGATACGCGTACGGCTGGCCCAGGATGTGGCGATAGGCGAACGCCGCCACGGTCGGCACCTTTGCGATCAGCCGATAGATCTGCAGCTCACGGTGGCCCGGGTCGTGATTCACCTTCGCGTCGGGATAGAAGGTTGAGAGCGCCGCCACCGTCGAGATGAACATGCCCATCGGATGCGCGTCGTGATGGAAGCCACCCATGAAGCGCTTGACGTTTTCGTGAACCCACGTGTGGTGTGTGATCTGCCAGGTCCACTCGTCGAGTGCCTTCTGCGTCGGCAGCTCCCCGTGTAACAGGAGGTACGCGACCTCCATGAACGTCGCCTGCTCGGCGAGCTGCTCGATCGGGTATCCGCGATACCACAGGATGCCCTTGTCGCCGTCGATGTAGGTGATCGCGCTGCGCGTCGAGGCCGTGTTCATGAAGGCGGGGTCGTACGTGAGCAGCCCGAAATCCTCGGGCCTGCTCTTGAGCTCGCGCAGGTCCATGGCGCGAATGGCGCCGTCGGTGATCGCGACCTCGCGCGACTTGCCGGTGCGGTTGTCGGTGATCGTCAGCGTGCTCTTGCCCATGGCTTTCCTCCGGTGCCGGTCATTACGCGGCCCGCAGCGCCTGCGTCAGCGGCGCGATGGCCGGCCGCTCGACTCGCACGTACTCCCTCATCGGCAAGCTGAATAGTTCACGGTCCGCGCCGCCCTCGAATCGCATCATGGCCGCGTCGGCAAGCGCGCGGTCGAGGTAGACCGGAACCGCGACCATGCGTCCGAACGGCGGGAGAGGACCGGCGGCGTACTCGGGGAACTCGGCCCTGAACGCGCCTTCGTTCGCGAGGATCAGGCCGTGCCGGCCGATGCGGCGCCGGAATCCCGGCAGGTCGAGGGCCGCCCCGGCGGGCAGGACGGCCAGCGCGTACGCGTCGCCATCGCGCAGGATCACGACCCGCGCGAGTGGACCGCCGGGAGGGCAGCCCGCCGACGCGGACTGCGGCGCGGTGATCGTGAAGGCGGCCCGTTCACGGAGCAGAAAGTCGCGCAGCTCGGTAATCACTGATTGGCCTCCTTCTCGTGCCCCATGTGCACTCCTCGCCTCTACACACTCAGTGCGAATCCAGTGCGCAATGACTGTGCCAGAGCTCGGCGGGCGGCAATCCAGCGCAAACAGTGCGTTTCAGGCGCGTGCGCAGCCGCAACGGTTCGTCGACCATGAGGCGGCGCCGCCCCACCGGAGAACATTGCGCCCCAGCGTGGTATCCCGGCGTCGGCGCGCCGCGTGGCTCAGGGTCGCTGCGGCAGCTGCAGCGTGTTCTGGACGAGCGAGACGAAGGCGGAGGCGCCGAAGGGCTTGGGGAGATAGGCCGTAGCCCCAGCGGCCAGCGCGGCCGTGCGGCTCGCCTCGGAGGTGAAGCCCGTGACGACGATCGCGGGTGGCGCGACGGGCAGCCGCCGCGCGGCGCGAACGAGCTCGAGGCCGTCGCCGTCGGGGAGGCGCATGTCGGTGATGAGGAGCGCGAGCGGCTCGCGCTCCACGATCGCGAGCCCGGCGTCGCGGGTACCGGCCGTCACCACCCGGTACCCGCGGCGGCGCAGCAGGCGCTCGTAGGTCGCGACGAGGTCCGCCTCGTCGTCCACGACGAGGATGGGACCGTCGGAGGTCACGTTACGGCAGCTTCACGAAGGCGCGAAGGAGGTCGGTCTCCGTGATGATCCCGACCAGGTGACCGCCGTCGACGACCGGCAGGGCGCCGATCTTGTGATCGAGCATCAGCGAGGCGGCCTCCTTCGCATCGTGACGCGGACTGACGACGACCACACTCGTCGTCATCGCCGACTCGACCGTCATGCGCGCCAGCAGATAGTTGACCTCCCACACGGACAGGCTCGTCGCCGGAGACGGCAGGTTCAGCCGGATGTCGCGGTCCGTGACGATGCCGAGGAGCTTGGGCCCGTCGACGACCAGCAAGTGCCGGATGCGCTTCTGGATCATGAGCTGGCGGGCTTCGAGCACCGGCGTGTCGGGCCCGGTCGTGATGGGGCTCGGCGTCATGAGCTCTTTGACGGTCATGCGGGCCTCCGCTAGCCGCCCTTCTTCGTCGAATCGGGAGCCGCCATACCAGGACACATCTTCTGCATGTCGGCGCGATGGTCTTGCATCATGCCGCCCATCCGCTCGTGCATCTGGTTCATGCGCGTCATCTGGCCGTGCATGTCCTTCATCTGCGTCTGCATCTGCTCCATCATCTGCATCATGCGGGTCATGCGCTGATCGTCCGGTCCGGTCGCCGGGCCCTGCCCCACCGAAGGTCCGGGCAGCGCGACCAGGAGCACTGCCGCCGTGAATCCCGCGAGCACGCTCTTCATGGCCTACCCTCCTCTGACCGTCAGGACCGGACACGTCGCGGCCGTGACCACACGGGACGCGACGCTGCCGAGAAACAGCTTGGCGAGCCCCGAGCGGCCGTGAGTGCCCAGCACCAAAAGGTTCGCGTGCTTGGACTTGGCGAAGCGGACGATCTCCTCGTACGCGGAGCCCTCGAGCACGAAGCTCTTCGCGCGCACACCGCCCTGCTTCGCCTTCGCCACCAGCTTGTCGAGCTGCTTCTGCGCCGAGCCTCGGGTGGACGCGGCGATCTCCTCGTACGTCTTCGGTGAGATGTAGCCCTCACCGGCGACCGGGATGACCGGACTGACGACGTGGACGATCATCAGCTCGGCTTTCTGCGCCTTCGCCATCTCGATCGCCTTCTTGAAGGCGCCGCCGGAGGCTTTCGAGAAATCGGACGGATGCACGATCCGACGCGTCATCGTACGGCCTCCCACGCCGCGCGTGCAGTCACCTGCTCCTTCGTCTGACGCATCAAGAACACGGGAATCTCCGAATGGCGCAGCACGGCCTCCGCCACCGAGCCGAACAGCAGTCGGCCGAGCCCGCCTCGCCCGTGCGTCGTCATGGCGATCATGTCGGCCTCGGCATCACGCGCGCCGGCGAGAATTTCCGCGACGGCATCGCCGAAGCGCACCGCCAGGGTGACGCGCACCCCGCGCGCGCGGAGGTCGGCGGCCACGGTGGCCAGATACTCCTCGGCGCTCGCGCGAAGCTTTTCGACGTCGTCCACGGCGATCGGGCCTCCGCTCTCGACCACCACGGGCAGCGTCGGAACGATCACCCGGAGCAGGGCCACGTCGATGTCGAGCGGCCCGGCGATCTCGAGAATGAACGGCACGATCGCCTCCGCCACCATCGAGCCATCGAGCGGGACGAGCACGCGTTTATACATGGGAGACCCCCTTCGCGTCCGACGCGCCACGCGGCACATCCACCGGTGCGTGGCCGGCGCGCATGATCATGATCGGCACCGTCGTGCCGCGCACCACCGACTCGGCCACGCTGCCAAGGACCAGCCGCCCCAGGCCGCTGCGGCCGTGGGTCGACATCACGATCAGGTCCGCCTTCTGGACCGTGGCGGCCTCGACGATCGCGGCGGCCGGCGGGCCGTACCACACGTGCGTCTCGACACGCCGGACGCCCTTGTCCGCGAGTCGCCGAACCACCGCCGCCAGATATTCCTCGGCCTCGCGGATCGCCATGACCTGGGCATCGACCTGATCAGCACCCGGCACGGTCATGGCCTCCGCCGCGCGAAGGAGGCTGATCGTGGACCCGTCTCGCTCTGCGAACCCACAGGCGGCGGACAAGGCCGCTTCGGCCAACGTCGATCCATCGAGCGGAACCAGGATCTTTTCGAGTTTCATATCTCCTCCTCGGGCGCTGCGGTTTCTGAGGATCCATTCAGCAACGCGAGTGCCAGGACGGAAGCGGAGCGAAATCAGCATGTTGACTTCGTCCCGCCCCCGGCGGCTGGGGACCGGCAGCCTCGGTGGGACACGGCCGCCCCTTCGGGGTCGTCAGCCCCGGATCTGATACTTGTTGATGAGCCGGTGGAAGGTCTTTCGATCGATGCCCGCGGTCTTCGCGGCGGCCGATACGTTGCCGGCGTGGCGCTCGAGCAGTCCCCGCAGATAGGAAGCCTCGAGCACTTGCATCCATTTCTCCTTGGCGTCCTTCAGCGGGATATCTCCGGCCGTCGGCAAGCTCGAGCCGGCCGGCTCTCCCGTCGCCGGCGCGCGCGCGCCGGAGCCGTGGAGGAGATAGTCCGGCAGGTCATTGCGGGTGACGCGGTCGCTATCGGCGAGCGCGCACGCCCGCTCGATGACGTTCTGGAGCTCGCGCACGTTCCCCGGCCAGGCGTATGCCTCGAGCGCCTGGAGCGCCGACGCGTCGAAGCCCGTGATCCGCCCACCGCCGTAGCGCTTGAGGAACGCGTGGGCCAGGAGCTCGAGGTCGCCCGCGCGCTCCCGCAGCGGCGGCAGCGGGATCGCGATCACGTTGACCCGATAGTAGAGCTCCTCGCGAAACTGGGCCTTCGTCACCGCCTCGCGCAGATCGCGGTTCGTCGCGGACACGACACGCACGTCGACGTCGATCTGCGCGGTGCCGCCGACGTGGCGAAGCTGGCGCTCCTGGAGCACTCGCAGGAGCTTCGCCTGGAGCGTCATGGGCAGCTCGCCGATCTCGTCCAGGAAGAGCGTGCCCCGATCCGCCACTTCGATCAGCCCGCGCTTGGTCTTCACCGCGCCCGTGAAGGCGCCTTTCTCGTGACCGAACAGCTCGGACTCGAGCAGCGGCTCGGGGAGCGATGCACAATCGACCGGCACGAACGGCTGCGTCGCGCGCGGGCTGTTGGCGTGGATCGCGCGGGCGATCAGCTCCTTGCCGGTGCCCGATTCTCCCAGCACCAGGATGTTGGCGTCGGAGCGCGCGGCCTTGCGCACGAGCTCGAAGATCTTCGTCATGGCGGGGCTGCGCCCGAGGATGTTCTCGAATCCCAGCGCGCCCTGGAGCTGCTCCTTCAGGTTGCGGTTCTCGAGCTGGAGCTCGCGATGGCGCAGGCCGCGCTCGACGGCCACGCGCAGCTGATCCACCGAGAAGTTCTTCGGAAGGTAGTCGAACGCCCCGTCCTTCATCGCGGCGACCGCCGACTCGATGGTGGCGAACGCGGTGATGAGGATGACGGGCAGCGCGGGGTCCATCTCGCGCGCGCGACGCAGCACCTCCATCCCGTCGATCCCGGGCATCTTGAGATCGGTCAACAGCAGGTCGGGATGTTCGGACTCGACCAGCGCGAGGGCACGCTGCGGGTCCGTCGAGGTCAGGCACTGATAGCCGGCACGCTTGAGGATCCGCGCGCAGTTCTCGACCATGTCGGGCTCGTCGTCGAGAACGAGCACCCGGTGCGTCGTCACGCGAGGTCCCCCGGCGTCGGTCAGCGGGAGCGTGGCGCCATGTTGGCGCGTGAGCGCTTGACGCCGGCTCCGGGCTTGGCGTGACGTCGCTCCGCGTATTTGGGCGGCGCCATGCGTGTCTCAATGCGTCGCGGTCGGTCGGACTGGACCAGGGTCGAGCCGCGACGAACGGCGGCCTTGGCGCTTCGCTGTCGGCGCTTGGCCTGGGGGGACATCCGCTTCGACGGTCGCGATGATTGGGGCATGCGCCTTGTCTACCACCCGGCGCCTACCTTGACAACCTGTTCCGGCGCCGTTATCGAATAGGCGCGTCATGGACGAACCAAGCAAGACGAGGGAGCAGCATCTCGAGGCGGCGCTGAAGAAAAGCGAAGCGACCGGCCATGCGCTCCTGGAATCCGCGTCCGAGGGAATCGTGCTGGTCGACGCCAGCGGGCGCATCACGCTCGTGAACGCGGCAGCCGAGCGCATGTTCGGATACGACCGCGCCGAGCTCCTCGGCCAGATGCTCGAGATCCTCCTGCCCGATCCCGTCCGCCGGGTGCACGCCGAGCATCGGGCCCAGTACTTCGGCGAGCCCCGCGTCCGACCGATGGGCTCCGGCCTCGACCTGGCCGGCCGCCGGAAGGACGGCACGGAATTCCCCGTCGAGATCAGCCTGAGTCACATCGACGCCGCCGAGGGCATGACGGCGATGGCCCTCATCACGGACATCACCGAGCGCAAGCGCGTGCAGGCCGAGCTGCAGCGGCAGCGCGAGACGCTCTATCGGGCCGAGAAGCTCGCGGCGCTCGGTACGCTCTCGGCGGGCATCGCCCACGAGATGAACAACCCGCTCGGCATCATCACGTCCCGGATCGAGGTCATGCTGCTCGACGCGGAGGAGCAGAATCTGCCGCCGCAGGTCCTGGAGGATCTGCAGGTGCTGCATCGCGCCACCCAGCGGGTCGCGCGAATCGCCGCCAACCTTCGCTCGTTCGCCCGACAGGCGCCGCGCGAGCACACCCGGGTCGACCTGAACACGGTCGTCGCGGAGACCCTGCTCCTCGTGAAGAAGCCACTCGAGGTGGACGGCATCTTGCTCGTCACGAGCCTCGATCCCTCGCTCGGCGCGATCGTCGGCGACGCCGGCACCCTGCAGCAGGTGCTCCTGAATCTGGTCACGAATGCGCGCGAAGCCATGGGCGGCCGGGGCGGCGAGATCCGGATCCAGACGGGCATCGCCTCGGAGCGACCAGGCTGGGTGCGCGTCGTCGTGCGTGACACCGGGCCGGGCATCTCTCCCGAGGAGCTTTCGAAAGTCTTCGATCCGTTTTACACGACCAAGAAGACGGGGACCGGGCTCGGACTGTCCGTCAGCTACGGGATCATTCAGGATCACCATGGCACGGTCGACGTCCAATCGGTTCCCGGCAAGGGCACGACGTTCGTCCTGGCGTTCCCGGTCGCGCCCGACCAGTCGACCTGAGCCGGATCAGCGGAGGGGCTGCCCTCCTCTCGCGCGAGTGTGTTGCAACCGCTCTGCCAGGCGCACGTCCCGCGTCGTTACCCGCTGATCCCCCTGCACGACGGTCGTTGAGTGTGTAGGGTTGTCCCTCAGATGCGCCGCGGCGTCGATGTCGGCTTCCCAGCGTGATGAATGAAAGCTCCGGTAAGGGCACGTCGCGCACACGACGGCGTAACGATTCGCCATGTTCGTGCCCTCGTCTCTCACTTGACCAGCAGCACGGGGCACCGGCAAAAGATGCCGACCTTGTAGCTCGTAGTACCCCAGCCGGCCGACGGCGGGCCGGGCGCGACCTTGTGGGAGCCCATGACGATCAGGTCGATCTTCCGTGCCATGGCTGATTTCACGATCTCTCGGGCCGGCTCGCCGATGCAGACCGCCACCCCGACCGCCAGACCTCGGGCAGTGAACAGAGCCGCGATGCGCCTGAGCCGCTGCGCCGAGACCCGCTCCAGTCGCCGATAGAAACCGTTGAGCTCGCTCGCCGCGACGTCAGGGATCTGTTGAACGACGTGCAGCAAGGTCACTCGCGCGCCGTGAAGCTGCGCGAGCTCACGCGCGGTATCGATCGTTCGTCGATTCCGCTCGCTCAGATCGAGCGGCAGCAGGATGCGCTTGAACACGGCATCACCACCGTCTGGCCGCCTGGTCGCATCGTGTGTTCGCGGCGGGCTCGACACGGTACTCGCACATCCCGCGCCGGCCCGCCGCGTCCTTCACGCCAGGTTACCCGGCCTTGACCGGAATCATGGTGCCCTTGGCCTCGGCCGCCTTCGGCAGCATGATCGTCAAGGTTCCGTCCTTGAACGTCGCGGTCACCTTGTCGCCGGCAACCGCAACCGGCATCCGCAAGGACCGCGTGAAG